>Ga0210393_10001219_pt1 | contig 21788 bp, 17 predicted proteins | sample IncBWC27OmetaG_FD_160068 | JGI IMG/M metagenome (GOLD analysis project Ga0210393, IMG submission 160068) | Forest soil microbial communities from Barre Woods Harvard Forest LTER site, Petersham, Massachusetts, United States - Inc-BW-C-27-O ... | reverse complement strand
CTAAACAGCGAGATCATCGACAGCCAAGCTGGCACACCCAAGCTGGCACACGCAAGATGGCACACCCAAGATGGAAGCCAGCCAGGTCTGGTAGTGTTCCCCGGGGTCCGCCCCTATCCCTTGTTCGGCCGCTAGGGCCGCCGGCCAGGTACGGTCTTGTCTCCAGCCATAAAATCCACTAGTTTTCGGAGGTTCTTCGTCTCCTCGCCGAGACGCCACCGGTGATCGAGACGGTTACCGGAGCTATCCGCGAATACGTGCCGGACCACAACCTCCTGGTTCGAATCGAGCAGCAGTTTAATTTCCTTGTCACTCACGATCGTGAACGCCGTCACCGTCTTTCCACAGATGCTGCAGAGGGCCTGAAGGCTAGCCATTTTTCCTCTCCGGTTCTGGGCGCAGGAGAACCCCGAACTTCCTGTGCGGCCAAGATCCTAGCATCTCGACCTTCGCTGCGCACCTGGTTCCTCGGTTCGCTTAGGGAACCGGCTGGGTCTGCTGATACCGTAAGAATCCCAACCCCACACGCAAATGATGATGTAGCGCGTCAGGGACGCAGACAGCGAAACAAAGGCCGAGCAATCCCTGCGCCAGGCCAAGCGCCCAAAGATTGTGATATCTCCGGAACAGCGCGCACGAAACGATGCCCCAAAGCAAAGTGGCTGCCGCGAGCACGAGATTGGGCAGATGCGCCGCAGCGAACAGTGTGCCCGCCAGAGTTACAGCCGCGGCTTCGCCGGAGACAAGGCGCAGCAAGCGGTCCATGAAATAGTCCTGCAGAAGAAACTGCTGGTAGATGGTCCAAAGCACGTAGCCGGAGATGTGGGCGAAGTCCGCTTTGTAAAGTGGATGGAGGGTGCCGATTTTCGCCGCGGCGAAAATGCTGAGCGCGGCGAGCCCGGCCGCCGCCGGCAAAATCCAGAGCGAGCGGACGAAGTCGCGGGCACCAAGGCCAAGCTCATCCCGATTGTGACGGTGCGCCAGCACTACCAGCAGGGTCAGCACGAGAGCAACCGGAGAGAGAACGCGCTGCAAACGCTCCGGCGTCCAGATGATTCCGACAATCATGCTGTAGCCGAAGATCAGCTCAACCAGGTCACGGGTCCGGCTGGGATGCAGGCTTGACATGAAAAGCAGTATGGCACACAGAGCGGAAAGGGCGCTGGCGGCGGCCTGAATTGTCTACGCTTCAATCTCGGGCGTGGCTTTCAACAGGCTGAGGGTGTAAGGATGTTGCGGCCTGCCGGTGATATCTTCGGTTGGTCCCACCTCCACGATCTTGCCGCGATACATCACAGCGATACGCGTCGAGAGGTAGCGCACCACCGGCATCGAGTGGGAAATAAACAAATACGTGAGACCGAAGTCGCGCTGCAATTGCGCGAGCAAGTTAACGATCTGGGCCCCCACGCTGACGTCCAGAGCGGATACTGGCTCGTCGGCCACGATGAATTTGGGACGCACTGCCAGCGCCCGGGCGATGCCAATGCGCTGCCGCTGTCCGCCGCTGAATTCATGCGGAAAACGGCGCAGGATCGATTCGTCGAGGCCGACCGCGCGCAGCAGTTCGACAACCCGAGTGCGAATCCCGTCCCTCCCATTTCCGTGCCCATGTCCATGAATGATCAAGGGCTCGGCAATAATGTCCTCTACGGGGAAGCGCGGATCGAGCGAAGCAAAAGGATCCTGAAAGATGATCTGCATATCGCGCCGCAACCGGCGCATCTCCCCGCGGCTGGCGCCGAGCAGGTCGCGGCCTTCGAATCGAACGCTGCCGCCCGTAGGCTCAACCAGCCGCAGGATGAGGCGCCCGAGCGTACTTTTTCCCGAGCCGGATTCGCCCACCAGTCCGAGAGTTTCTCCCTCGTGAATGTCGAGCGAGACATCGTCGACCGCACGAACGTCGTTACGGCCTCGAGGCTTTCCCCCGAGCGGAGACGCGCCTTGCGAATAAACTTTGGTGAGATTTCGGATTTCGACCAACGCCATCATCTTTATCTTTATCTCTAATCTTTAATCTCTAATCTCTGTTCCAAATTCCACAATATGAAATGATGTCCTTATCCTGCCGCGATCATCGGCACGGCCGCCAGCGCTGCCAATAGTCCCACAAACCTCCAGCGGGTTAAATGCTCTTTCAGGAATATGCGGGCGAGAAGCACAGTTACGGCGGGATAGAGTGACGAGATGACCACCGCTTCATCCAACCGCCCCGTCTGACTCGCCCGAACGAACAGTATCGTTCCGATCGAGTCGACGCAGCCCGTGAGTAAGCCCCAACGCACGCCTGCAGCCGTGATGTCGCTGAATTCTCTTTGCATCAGAACGATGAGGCCCGTGATGAGCAGGCCCCCGGTTCGAGTGAAGGTCGCGATCCAGAAGGCGGACCCGTCGCTGGCCTGGCGGACGCACAAATAGAATACGGCGAACCCGGTTCCGGCGAGCAGGGCAAGCCCGATCCCCTCAGGAGTGTTGCCGTCCTCGGCGCGCGTGATCAGCCAGAGCCCGATCGCGGCCAGAAAAAATCCGATAACCGGAATTTTCCCCGGTGCGCCTTCCGTGAACATCGAAAAAATGGTGGGTATCGCCGCGCTGAACACCGCCGCCACCGGGGCCGTCAATCCCATCCTTCCCGAGGCGAGTGCACGATAGAAGATTGCGAGGGACGCTCCCCCCGAGGCGCCGCCGGCGAGCACCCAGAGCACGCTCCGTAGCGAAGGAAATGCAGCATGAGTGCTCGAGGCCAGCGTCCCCACCAGAAGCAGTCCGCCAATGTTTACCACAGTGCTGAACAAGAACGCATTGGCGCGCCGCGTGGCGTAGCCGCCAAGAAAATCACTGGTTCCCCACGTCACCACGGCGGCCAAACCGTAAACAGCAGTGGCGAATTGGGGAGTGGCAGACATGTTCGACGAGAGTAACATGCGCTATACGGAACTTTTCTGAGCCTGAGACTTCCTGGATTAGCGCGGATAAATGCGATACGCTGGTACAAGTTCATGGAGAATGATTGTGAATCGCTTCCCGGTAGCCGCTATCCTGTGTGTCGGTTTAAGTCTGAACGCCCTGGCGCAAACCGCTGCCGACGCTCCCGCCTCAAAAGAAGATGTTGAAAGATACTTTCAGGCTGTTCATTCCCACGACATGATGCGGAAAATGCTGGACGCCATGTCCAAACCGATCCATCAGATGGCGCACGAGCAGTGTGCAAAAGACCAAGATAAGCTTCCCGCGGATTGCGAAGCGCGGCTGAACAAGTTTATGGACAATCTGACGAAGCAAATACCCTACGATGAAATGATGCAGGCCACGGTGCCCGCCTACCAGAAACATTTCACCAAGGGCGACATGGACGCACTGGTCGCGTTCTATTCTGCGCCGACGGGGCAAAAGTTATTGCAAGAATTACCCTCAGTCACGGCAGAAAGCATGGAGTCCATGATGCCGATCATGCGCAAGAGCATTGACCGCATGACGCAGAGCGTCGAGCAAGAGGTTGCCCAGATGCGAAAGGAGTCCTCTAACAAAGCGCCAGATGCTCCCGCGGCACAAAACTGACAGGGCGCCTTCCTGCCAGTCGCTCTAACTGCAACTCGCGACTGGGCGGCAAGAAGCGCTTTTCCGCGTGTTAGAATTTCCCCAGGCAGTTTCCCTACGAGAGCCCGGGTTTTAAGAGAAAAGCCTCAAGAGACTACGCTTGATCGAACTGGCACCATCGATTCTTTCGGCTGACTTTTCCCGTCTTGGCGAACAAGTGCGCGCCGCCGGCGAAGGCGGCGCCAGTGTCGTCCACGTGGACATTATGGACGGGCATTTCGTCCCTAATCTCACGATCGGTCCGCCGGTGGTCAAGTCGCTGCGCAAGGTCACGAAGCTGCCGCTCGATTGTCACTTGATGATCGAAAATACGGACGAATTTATTCCCGCATTCGCGGAGGCTGGGGCGGATTGGATTTCGGTGCATCAGGAGGCCTGCCGGCATTTGAATCGCACGCTGCATCTCATCAGGAGCCATAATTGTCTGGCGGGAGTGGTGATCAATCCGGCTACTCCGGTGGATTTCCTGGCCGAAGTGCTCGATATTGTGGACTATGTACTGGTGATGTCTGTGAATCCGGGTTTCGGAAGCCAGAAGTTTATTCCCGCGGCTCTGCACAAAATTCGCCAATTAGCCGAGATTCGCGGCCAACGCGGCTTGGCCTACCGCATCGAAGTAGATGGTGGGGTGGCGCTCGACACGGTGGCGGACGTGGTCCGGGCGGGTGCGGAAATTCTGGTGGCGGGCAACGCCGTGTTTGGCAGCGGCGATCCGACAAAGAATGCGGAAGCATTGCTGAAGGCTGCGACCGAAGCGATGCTGTTGAAAGTCTAGGACTTTGAATTGTTCGAAAATCGGCCGGGAAGTGCCGCCCCGGTCTTCGCGGATTCGGGTTTCAAACCCGTGAGGCTCGGTTGCTGGCAACCTGCATGACTGCGGAGCCCGTCCTCGTGATCGACACGCAGAAAATTTTCAGTCGAGGTCTTATGTCACGTCGAGTTTCTCTCATCGCACTGTTGGCTACGCTTCTTATGATCACGGCCGCTTGCACCAATAAGAAGGCGGTTAATCCGCTGGCCAACGTGGGCTCGAAGCAGCCGGACAAAGTCTTGTTCGACAAAGCCATGGAGGCGATGAAGCACAACCGCTTCGATGTGGCGCGCATGACGCTGCAGACTTTGATCAATACCTATCCCGACTCGGAGTTCATCGCGCGTGCCAAGCTGGCGGTCGGCGATTCCTGGTACGCCGAGGGTGGAACCGCTTCCCTCGCTCAGGCCGAACAGGAATATCGCGACTTCGAGACTTTCTTTCCTAATATGCCGGAGGCTGCCGAAGCCCAGTTGAAGATTGCAAACATCCAGTACCAGCAGATGGAGAAGGCCGACCGCGACTTCACCCACGCCAAGCGCGCCGAGGACGAATACCGGAATCTCATCATGCAGTATCCGGATAATCCGAAGCTGGTGAAAGAAGGCAAAGAGCGTCTCTTGGAGGTGCAGGAAGTACTGGCCGAGCGCGAGTTCGAGATTGGAAAGTTCTACTACTTGCGGCAATCGTATCCAGCGTCGATCGCCCGACTCAAGACGCTGGAGGAAAAATACCCGCTCTACAGCCGGGCCGATGAGGCCCTGTATGTGCTCGGGCAGAATTATGAAGGTCAGATCGCGCAAATGCGCAGCCGTGCCACCTGCGTTAAGACCAGTCCTCAGCCCGGCTGCATCGGCGAGCAGGCCAAGGCCAATATGATTGAGGAACTGACCAAGGAAGCCTCTGGCGCGTATTCGCAGATCATTACGCGGTATCCGGTGATGGAACGTGGCGATGATGCCAAGAAGCGCTTGGCCGCTTTGCATCAGCCGATTCCGCGGCCGACCAGGGCGGCAGTGGCGCAGAACCGCAAAGAGGAAGAGAGCCGCCGGGAGAGCACCACTCTGACCCAGTTGATGGGGCTTGTGAAAAAGGGTCCAGACGTAGACATGGCTGCGAAGGTGGGCGATCCGACGTTAGTGGATCCCACCCCGGTGGCGGCCAGCAAGGATTCTGGGGCGACCGCCATGAGGGCGATGGGCCTGGCCAGTGGTGATCACAGCGTGAGTATCGAGACGGTAAAGCCCGGAACTCCTCCCGGTGAAAACCAACCCGCTCCCCGATCCGACGCTCCTGCGGCTCCAGCAAGTGGGGATCCTTTTGCACACCTGAATATCGCGCCGGATCCCAACGAACTCAAGCCCGCTGCACCGGCGAACGAACCGAAGCCTAGCGGAGCGCCCGATCCTAATGAATTAACCCCGGCCGCGGACGCGCAAACAGCCGCAGTGGGCAGTCAACCGTTACCGCCGCCGGTTCAGGTCAACGAGATTCAGCAAGGGCAACCCACATCCGGCACTCCGGGCGCTGCTAGCGCGGCTTCCAGTTCCAGCCTGGCCAGTGATCAGGACATATCGAGCAGCAAGAAAAAGAAAAAGAAGGGATTGAAGAAAATCATATCGTTCTAGCAGTCCGGCAGACCACGTACCTAAGGCCTGCGCTTGGCCGTCGGACGATGCCGGTTGTCCTCATCCGTCCTTATCCCCGCTCACTAGACGCTGACCCCTGGTAACCAAGTAACATCCCGTCGGGTCATTGACTTACGTTGTGGCTCAGGTTACCTTCGCGATATCTCCCCTCAGTAGAGGAAAATTTCTTTGGCTCGGAAGATACTGCTCGCCGACGACAGCGTGACCGCCCAGAATATGGGGCGCAAAATCCTCGCGGATGCGGGCTATGAAGTCGTTACGGTCAATAACGGCTCTGCCGCTTTGAAGAAGATAGCCGAATTGAAACCGGACCTGGTGATCCTGGATGTTTACATGCCCGGATACAGCGGTTTGGAGGTCTGCCAGCGGCTCAAGGAGTCGCCGGATTCAGCGCGCATTCCAGTGTTGCTGACGGTGGGCAAACTGGAGCCGTTCAAGCCCGAAGAAGCGCGCCGCGTCCGCGCCGAAGGTTTCATCGTTAAGCCGTTTGAAGCCAGCGAATTGCTCGCGGCCTTATCCAAGCTCGAGGACAAAGTGGTGCCTCGCGCCGAACCCTCCAAGCCGGGACGTTTTGCCCGCGCCATCGCTGCCGCCGAGGAGTCAGGACGCATTAGCCGAAACGAAGCCTCCGGCGAGGACAACGGATGGAAGAGCCGCATTTCCTTCCCCCACGAAAAGGCAGCCCAGGACAAAGGTGCCGACGACGATACCATCTACAATCCCGTGAATCGCGATCTCCGCACCGTGGTCGAGCCCGTCGCGCAGAAAGCTGCGGAAAGGCAGCAAGAACAACTCCAAAGGGCGGCCGAAGCAAGCCTAGACCTGAGCGCTTTGGCTGCGACCGGTTTGCCTCAGGATGTGACCCCGGAAGAAGTTGCCGCGATTGCTGCGGCAGCTGCGCAGATACACCTGGTCGCCGCAACCATCGAGGAGGAGCATCGGATTTCCGTAGCGGAAAGTTCCGCAACACGAAATTCCGTTGAGCAAGAGCGCGCGCACGACGCCGCTCCCGAAATTCAGGCTGGCACCGCGCCTCTCGTGAATGCCGAGACGCAGGTCGAAGCCGTTACAGAAACGAAAGAGAGCACAGCGTCCGAAACTGGTGGGGATCAGACAGGTCTTCGACGCGATACTGAAGATAAGTCATGCGAAGCCCAGGATGTTCCCGTCACCATGGCGGCCGCGACCGAATCAACAGCCGCCGCGAACGGCAGCGCAACCCGATGGACGGCAGTTGCGGTCGCGCTGGAAGGCGAAGAGGCCACCCTCTCGCTCGAGCAGGAAATGCATAAGGCGTACTCCGCTTTCGTGGCCGAAGAGACTTCTTCTGCAAAGTTAGCAGCTTTGGCTGACGCCGCGCCGTCCACAGATGTGCCTGCCTCGGCAGAAGCTGGAGGCGTGGCACCTGCGAGCGGACCCGTGGACTCTGACCCTGCGCCGCAACCTCAGCACGTCATGCCCGCGGAAGCAGCGGAGTCCGAGCCACAATCAGACGCCCCGGCAACCGGTTCTTTCGTAGAGGGCGCCCCCGCTGGCGGTTCTGAATCAAGCGCGTCCATCCCGCAGCCCGAAGCCGCCTTGCTTGCCCCCGAAGTTGCTTCCGTGCAACCCCCGGCCGAGTCGTCTCCGGAATTCGCGGAGCCGAACCACGAGGTTGTGTCTGACCCTGTAAGCTCCGCCCAAACCGGGCCTGCTTCGGAATTGCCGCCCGTGCCCGGTTCCGAACCCGCGTTGGCCGAGATGTCACCATCGAGCGACACCGTTGCGCAGCTGGTTCGTAGCGAGTTTTCCGAGGAACACAAGGAAGAGCCTAAAGAAGAATCCGAAACCGTTAAGAGCACTGCAGCCGCTTGGGCAAGCTGGCGCCATACCCGCGATACCAGCGAGACCAAGCCCGTGCCTGCCGAGCCGGAACACCGCGAATTCAACGCGCCCACGGCACCCGCCGCCATGGCAGTAGCGGCAGGCGCTGAGCAGACCGCGCAGGAAACCGCCCCACCAAGCGAAAATCCCACCGATGTCGCCAGCATTGTAGACAGCGTCCTGGCCGATCTTCGTCCACGCCTCATGGCAGAGATCACCCGCAAAATGGCTGAGAAAAAGTAAAGGCGAGTTCCTCACTTTGCCTCCTGGCTGCTCCTGCACAACTGCTCAATCCGACCGCCCTCGAACCTTCAACAGCGCCGTTTCCCGGTCCTGGAATTTCCGCACTTTTGTGCCAGCTGGTAACTAGTCGTGGTATTGCAACCATCCGCACAAACTGAGTACCATTCGGGCCAGCGCCCCAAGGTGGAGTTTTGCGCGTCATGAACGAGCAGACTGTCTCGCACTATCGCATTCAGGAAAAGCTGGGCGCAGGCGGTATGGGAGTGGTCTATAAGGCCGAAGACACTCGTCTGGGCCGCCTGGTCGCATTGAAGTTTCTTCCGGAAAACACCGCTATCGATGGGCATGCGCTTGAGCGTTTCAAGCGCGAGGCGCGCACTGCTTCTTCCCTCGATCATCCGAACATCTGCACTATCTACGAAATCGACGAAGACCAAGGTCGTCCCTTCCTTGCCATGCAATTGCTCGAGGGACAAACCTTAGCCGATCGTATCGGGGATAAGCCGATTCCCCTCGGCACTCTGCTCGACTGGGCGCTGCAGATCGCCGACGCTCTGCAGGCGGCGCATGCCAAGGGCATCATGCACCGCGACATCAAGCCCGCCAATGTTTTCATCACCACGCGAGAGCAGGCGAAGATTCTCGATTTCGGTTTGGCCAAACTTACGTCACCGGATTCGTCCGGTTCGACCGCCCCTACCATGTCGATGAGCGCTCAGCTCACGCACGTCGGTGCGACCATCGGCACTGTGGCCTACATGTCTCCGGAGCAGGCACGCGGTGAGGCGCTCGACGCACGCACCGATCTTTTCTCCTTCGGCGTGCTCCTCTATGAGATGGCTACGGGCAAGCAGGCCTTTTCCGGGCCCACATGGGCGGTCACAGTGCACGCTATTCTCGGCCAGGCGCCGCTGTCGCTGAACGAGTCCATGCCCGGACTGCCGCACCGTTTGCAGGAGATCATCGACAAAGCACTGGTGAAGAATCGAGATTTGCGCTACCAGAGCGCTGCGGAGATTCACCACGACTTGCTCAAGCTAAAGAAAGATTATGAGTCCGGAAAAAGTTTGAAGTCGACTCGTACTGCTGCTATCTGGCCTACCAGGCGAAAACTGCAGCTGATCCTCGCAGCGTGCTGCGTCGCCTTGCTTATTTCCTTCGCAGTTTGGTTCCCGCGACTCCTGCAGCGCTTGCGCTCGACCGCCGCCGGCATCGCCGCACCCACCGTGGTCGAGAAGAAGAGCATCGCCGTATTACCGCTGGCGACCATCGCCGACGATCCCAAACTCACCGTCTTCGGAAAAGGCTTGCTGGAAGACGTAGCCGCCAAACTTTCGCAATTGAGCGCGAACCGCGACCTGGAAGTCATTTCCCCGCGCGCCCTCGAGGATAAGAAAGTCGACACGCTTGCCGATGCGAAAAAAGAATTCGGCGTCAACCTTGGCCTGGAAGTTTCGCTCAAGCAGGATGGTGACCTGGTTCGCGCTGCCTACAATTTGATCGACACCAGCACAGGCAAGAACCTGGCCGGGGACTCGATCACCGCTCCGGTTTCTGATCTATTTACCATCGAAGATAAGCTCACCAGCGGAGTGGCCGACGCCTTGTACGTTTCCCTGCGCCCTGAAGAGCGGCAAGCCCTCGGCGCTCACGCGACCACGCTGCCTGAGGCTTTCAAATATTTTGCGCAAGGGCTCGGCTACCTTCAACATAGCGCGGAGCGCGAATCGCTGACCAGCGCCGAGATTGTTTTCAAGCAGGCGCTCAAGCTCGATCCCAATTACGGTGCGGCGGAGGCGGGCCTGGGTGAAACCTATTTGTATCTCTATGCCATGACCAAGCAGAAGCGCTGGATCGAGCCCGCGCAAGAGGCCTGTGCCAAAGCGATCGAATTGGGCAATGCCGGTGCCGAGGGCCACATCTGTTTGGGAACCTTTGAAAACGCGACCGGGCAGTCTGAGAAAGCCGCCGAACAGTTCCAGCAGGCCGTGCAACTCGATCCGGTCAACGATCAGGCGTACTGGCACCTCGCAGAGGCATATCAGAATCTCAACCAGCTCGATAAGGCCGAAGAAACCTTTAAACGAAGAATCAGCGTTCGTCCAAATTACTGGCGTGGATACAGCGCTCTGGGTGTGTTCTATATCAGCCAGGCGGAATATGACAAAGCGCAGGCCCTGTTCGAGAAGGCCGTATCACTCAAGCCGAACAACTATCGAGACTACAGCAACCTCGGCGCGGCTCTGCTCTATGAGGGCAGGGACGAACCGGCAACGCGGGCCTTCGAGAAGTCCATTGCGATTCGCCCCTCACGCTCCGCATACGTGAACTTGGCGGTTGCGTATTTACGGCTGCGTGAATTTGATCAAGCTGCGTGGACAACTCAACAAGCCTTGAAGCTGGACGATAGCGATTATCAAACGTGGGGAAATCTCGGCGATTGCTACTACTACGGTGGCCGTCAGTCAGATGCGGTGGAGTCGTACAAGAAGGCAATCTCTCTGGCCGAGCAGAAGCTAAAGATTAATTCCAAGGATACCGACGTTCTAAGCGATTTGGCAGGTTACTGGTCGATGCTTGGAAACCGTGCGCAGGCGCTTGACTACCTTGACCGCTCTTTGGTGGGAAACAAGGACAAAGAGTTGCTTTTCCAGGCCGCGTTGGTGTACAACCAGTTGCACGAAACCGGGACCGCTTTGGAGTGGTTGAGCAAGGCTCTGGCCGCAGGGTACTCAAAGTCGGTGGCCAGCAAAACGCCGAATCTGGATAATCTGCACGACAACCTGCGTTACCAGGCCTTGATGCAGGAGAAGTAAGAAACTAAGAGTCAAATAGAATTGACAGGAGAGCTACAATGCCCACACCATCAGTTGATGTAGTTTCCGGGCAGGTGACCAACCCGCCAATCGAAGATGGGCAGCCGTTTGTATGGACGTGCGCTGAGGATACCGGCAGCATTTCGGTAACCGCCCAAGACATGCCGGGGGGAAAACCGTGGTTCACCCCCAGCCCCATCTCATTCACCGCTCCAGGGCCGAGTGCTGAGGTAACCGCCAAGGGAGTGAGCCCAGTGGGGGGATGGTCTTACGTCGCCAATGTGAACACGGACCATGCGAAAATCCAGGTTGAATCATCTAGGCCGCAGGCGAAGGCCAGCTAGCGCATGCTGTTTTCAGAAACAGGACAATCTGTCTTGTCATCCTGAGGCCGCCGCGGTTGCGGCCGAAGGACGACCTATGTAACCCCACGTAGGCCGACGGTGCAGGTGTATTACAAATAAAACTGCATAGATACCTCGCGGCGAAAACGCTGCCCAGGGTGACAACACTTATTCAATAGAGTTTTGTGCTTTCCTCTCTTTTACGTTCTGCCCGTTTGACCCGGTGAGAAAAGGACGGAAAAGGAATATCGCCACGCCCCCCGACTACCACGGTTCCAGATTTTGACTAGGGCCCGCCCTGGTGCTCCGCTGGGTTGTGAATGGCTGGATCGTAAGGGAATCGCGAAGTTGAGTCAGCGCTCGATCCCGCTCGGGCCTATCGGCAAATCCTACTTCGGAGGTTCCGAGCTTTGCCATGCTGTAGGAATATTTTGTGGTGCTCTCTCCGATCGAACTTGCCGGCTCGCACGGTTCGAACGAGGTTCTAGTCCTACGGAGTGCGCATTGTAAATGTCGACTACGGCCTTTGTGATATCAACAGAAGGACTGGCCCAGCGTATAGGCCGCTCGGGCCACGGCTTGGAATCGTCCATGACGAGGATCAGGCGGTTGTCCTGCGCGTATTTGTCGATGATCGCTATAAGTTTCTGCAGGACTCTCGGCACGACCTCATTCTGTTGTTCCGTCTGTCGTTCCGTGAAATCGTTTTGAGCATCCTCTTGTGCTCGACTGAGAGTCTTCGGCTTAGTGTCGATCTGCCTGCCCAGGCTGGCTCGTGCTTCGTCATTCAGTTTGGGCCCCTGCGTTTCAAGCTGCGTCTTTAGGCTATCAATTTCATCACCAGGAGACTTCAACTCGTTCTTCTCTGGATCGAACTTATTTTCGAGAACTTGGAGGCCTTTCTGACCGTCGTTGGTGCCAACAATGGCGCGTTGATTACTGACTACGCCGATCCTCGTTGGCAGTGTGGGCGGGGCGCTGGGAGATGCTGTTCCTCCTTGAGCCATGGCGACTGTTGGCAATACAAACGCGATAATGAACTTTCCGAAAGAGCAGGCGGAATCGGCTCACTGACTGTACTCGCGATGTTTCAACGGCAATCCTTTTGATATGCCGCCAACTCCGCGGCTTTCACTAACTTGCCGAAGCTTTCCGCCATAGCGGTTCGCTACACGATCGGCCAGAACATCTCGCACCTCCTATCGGCACCTTGCATCCGAGCGGCACTCAGCTGCAAGTTCGTCTTTAAATTCTCGATACGAAGTAACGAAAAACTGCCTAACACCCCCTTGACACAGGGATGCTGTCGGCCGATAGTGTGGCAACCCAGCTCCGGGCAAGTCCGCCACCTTCGCCTCGGGAGCTCGCTCCCACCTTGCGATTAACTCGGCCTTGAGCCGCAAGACCAGGAGGATCATCGTGAAAATCGCTTCCAGATGGCTGTTTTTGTTCGTGTTCGTGGCGCCACTGACTGCCCATGCCCAGATCGGAAACTTTCAACACGTCGTGGTGATCTTTCAGGAGAATCGCACCCCGGACAATCTTTTTCAGGGACTCTGCGCTGCTCCCTACGGCGCGTGCGCTGTCCCTCCGACAGCCGCCGCGCATTACGACATTCAAACCTCGAATTGGAAGACTAAGGGCGGATCCATTCAGCCCTCGCCTGTAGCCTTGGCTAATACCTACGATCTGAGCCACGTGCACTCAGCGTTCAATGCTATGTGCGACGTTGTCGTCGGCGACCCGCCAACCTGCAAGATGGACGGTGCTGCCGGCATTGCTTGCGCTCCGCAGACAGGCACCAGTTGCCCTGCGAACCCGCAGTTCAAGTTTGTTGACAATTCGGCTGGCATTCTCACCCCGTATCTCATCCTCGCTACCCAGTACGGCTGGTCCAACTATATGTTTCAAACCAATCAGGGACCAAGTTTCCCCGCGCATCAATTTATTTTCGGAGGCACTTCAGCGCCCAGTCAGTCCGACGATACTCAGGGTATTTTCGCGGCTGAAAACATGAATCCAGGTGGCCAGGCAGGTTGCAACGCCCTATCCACGACGACGGTCAAGGTGGTTTCCCCCAATCCTACCCCGCCCCCATACGGCGTAGAAGATTCCAAGATCTACCCCTGTTTTGAACACCAGACCATGGCCGACCTCGTCACCGACTGGATGTATTACGCCGCAGGCGCGGGCTCCATTTGGACTGCTCCGAACGCGATTGACCACATCTGTGTGCCGAGCGGGGGAAAGTGTACCGGCTGGGGAACCCACGTCGTCGCTAACAATCCTTCGCAAGTACTGATCGATCTTGGAAATTGCGATCTCCACGACCTGACTTGGGTCACTCCGACGGCGGCGAACTCCGACCACGCCGGCAGCAACGATGGCGGCGGACCCGCCTGGGTGGCTTCGATTGTCAACGCCGTCGGCAACAGCGCCTGCACCGACACCGTGAAGGGAAAGGCGCTCACCTATTGGCAGGACACCGCGATCGTGATCACTTGGGATGACTGGGGAGGCTGGTACGATCACGAGAAGCCGACGATCCTGGACGGTGTGCAAGGCGACTATCAATACGGATTCCGTGTTCCATTGATTGTCGTCTCCGCCTATACGGATGCAGGCTACGTGAACAATCACCGGCATGATTTTGGTACGATTCTGCGCTTCATTGAGCATAATTTTGGCATCGCCGAAGGCGAGCTCGGTTTTGCCGATAGACGCGCGACTACCGACCTGGGATTGTTTTTCCATCTCGATCAAGCACCTCGGACGTTCACCACCATCCCCGCCCCCAAAGATGCAAACTTCTTTATTCACGACCCCAGACCACCGGAGCCACCCGACAACGATTAGGATGAACCCGGACCAGCCTCAGGGTTAATTTCCGAATCGAATGACATGAACGCGCGCCGGTTCAAAGCCGTGCCTCCACCCTAACTAATGTGAGCTGCCTGCGGCGTGGGCTTACTGAGGGCCAGAACGAGGTAAAGTGCTACTCAAGCTGGTGGAGTTCAGGCGAGAATTGAGTTGAGTAGGGGTGAATAAGAAACGGAAGTTACGGTTACGCCGATTGAATTATTACTAATTGGGGACCGCGGGGACGCGGCTCGCAAGGACTATTCGGAAGTAACTGTTGTAATAAGGCGGCGGTAGCGCTTATCGACTCTTGTGAGTGATAAGGCGATGGTTCGCCGCTAATCCTTTTTCAGATAACCGCCCGAATTCCCGACGATTCTCAGGGCGTCAGCGCGGGCGCGTCTCACAACTAATTTTCACCCGCCGGGTTCTTATTGCCTAGGGGCTCTGACCCATGGCTGCTGGGAAAGGATCTCGTTTAACCACTGAGGCGCTCTATGAGACTGACCCCCATTGTTCTAGTAATCTTGATCGCCATTTCCGCAACGAAATTTAGCGAAGCGCAAGAGCAGAACGAGTGGATTCCTCAGAGTATTGGGACCTTACGCCAAAGCGCGTCCTCGAAAACCGAGTTCACCTTTGACCACTCTATGCTGGTATTGGCGTCCAAGCTGGAACCGGACGACGAGGACTTTCGCCGCGTGATCGCAGGGGTGAGTGGGATATCGGTCCACAGGTACCATTTTCCGGGATCTTGGCAGTACGATCAGGGGACTCTGATCTCGGTGATCGAGGAATATCGTTCGGCGGGCTGGAAACAGGTGGTTAACAGCCATGAGAAGGGAGGAGGCCCAGGTGCGACCGATCTCTGGGTCCGCATGAAGAACAACGCGATTAGCAACGTCGCGATTCTCCTTGCCAGCTCGAATGAGGTGAACTTCATTGTGGTTTCCGGGTCCATCAGCCCGCTTGACCTCTCCCATCTCGGCGGACATTTTGGTATCCCGAAGATCGAAGGTGGAGTGGTGGTGCCAAATACTGAGCGAGAGCCGTAACTGGAATTAGCGTAAAGGTGATTGATCGCCAGCGCGAATGAGTTGGTCGTTCACGATCGGCTCATCAAGGGAGGTAGAGTGAAAAAAATAATTAACCTCTGGAAAGCTAGTGTGGCCTGGGCAAAGAGCCTTCACCGGGACGCCGCTCTCGATTCCCTGCGCAATGTGTTGGCAGTCGTCGGAGGCGCAACGATTTTAGCTGATTTCGACACGATAAAGGTTTGGCTTATTCTACCGATGCTTGCCTTTGCTTTCCTCATTTGGTTTCTCGATTACGAGCGCCATTTTCACGGACAGACCGTAGAGGAAGCAAACGCCCCGCGATGATCCTTTCTTGGACACGTTCTTTAATCCGAAAGCCATTCGTAGGGGAATAATTTGCTTGCGTCTTCAGGTGTCAGCTTCACGCCCGCCAGTTCCGCCGCTCGAGCCAGGATCGGATCACGGCCCTCCGCTAGATCGGACGGAGTGGGCAACACCGTCTCATCAGGGGTCACGCCAATATGTTCGAGGCTCTTGCCATCGGCCATAATCAGATCGGCTTCGGTAACGGAATCTGCGTAGCGAACTGGGGGCAGGCCGATGCTACGTGGATAGATTCGCGACTCCATCACAAGCCCAGAACTGCGATCGCCGATCACCGTCCCGCGCTTTTCAATCTGCACCACCCGCGCAAAGAGTTCCGCGCCTGAACTGGATCCGCTATCCACAAGCACAATGAGCTTCCCCGTGAAAGGATCATGGTGGCTTTTGGCCCCTAGCGAGGATATTGCTAATCTGGTTTCCGCTTCCAGCAGAGCAAAAACGTAGTTTAAGATCCCGTGAACCGGCGTCACTGCGAGGCGCGCCCCGCCCGTTAGCGGGGATTGTCGACTGCCAACAAATCCCCAGCGGTTTGGGATTTTCTGCAGATCAGCTTTCGGCCAGCTCACCGGAAGAACTCGCCACTCACGAAAGACTCACGAAAGTACGAGGCAGCCGCGTTTCAGATTTCGGATTTCGGAGGCTCATTTATACCTTTTCACTGATCGAGTAGCAATGTTCGAGCGGGACCTCGCGTTTGTTCATGTTTTCCCAGAGGGGTAAGATAGCAGAGCCACTTATGTCTGCCGCCGCGTTCCTCAAAGCTAGCCTCGCTCTGGCTCTCCTTTTTTCTGTCCCCTCCCTTGCTCAATCACCAGTAAAGAAGGACGAAGCTAGTCAGGATTTCGCGAAGGAAGGTGTAGTCATTGAACAACTGGCGACCAGGGTGGCCTTCAGATCCGATGGCACCTCGACGACGGACTTCCGGGCTCGAATTCGAATACGGACCGACGGCGGAGTACGACAGTATGGGGTCCTGACCTTCCCGTACCAGGCATCGGTCGGGAGTGTCGAGGTTCAAAATGTCCGCGTGACCAAACCAAACGGGTCGGTGATCGCAACCCCTCTCGACTCAATCCAGGATATGACTTCGGAAGTTTCTCGCGACGCCCCCATGTACAGCGACTTGCGCGAAAAGCATGTCCCCGTCAAAGGACTCGAACCCGGCGATACGCTGGAATATTCCGCCCGGTGGCTGATAGAGAAACCGCTCGCTACGGGACAATTTTGGTACAGCTATCAGTTCATAAAGAGCTCAATTGTTCTTGACGAGCAGCTGGAGATCAGTGTCCCGCATGAACGCGAGGTGAAACTCAGGAGTCAAACGATCCGGCCGACGACACGCGAGGAAAATGGCCTCCGTATTTACACGTGGAAAATGTCGAATCTCAACAGCGTGAGTGGGGAGGAACAAAAGAAAGCCCAGAGTTACGATGCGATTCGCGGATTACTCCCGCCGCCAGATGTGCTAATCAGTAGTTTTCGCACATGGGAAGAAGTGGGCCAATGGTATGACAGTCTGCAGCAAGAAAAGATTCAGACGTCACCCGAGGTAAAAGCCAAAGCGGAGGAGCTGACCAAGGGCCTTTCGGATGACGATGCCAAGCTACACGCCATTTACAACTATGTCAGTTTGCGCTATCGCTATGTGGCGATTTCCTTTGGCATCGGCCGCTATCAACCTCATTCGGCGCCGGAAATTCTCGGAAACCAATACGGCGACTGCAAAGACAAGCACACACTGCTGGCAGCTTTACTGAATGTTGTCGGAATCCGAGCGTATCCGGTCTTGATCAGTGCCCAGACGGCAGTGGATGAAAACGTACCCTCGCCTGGACAATTTAACCATGTCATCAGCGTGGTAGCGAAAGGGAACACACTCTCTTGGATGGATACAACACCGGAAGTGACGGCGATGGGGTACTTGATGTATCCACTGCGTGGGAAACCCGCCCTGGTCATCTTGCCGGACAAAGTTGCGTTCCAAACCACGCCAGCCGATCCTCCGTTCGCCAACGCACAAACTGACACAATTACTGCGAAACTCGAAGCCGATGGCACGCTGCACGCGCATGTGGAGGCCTTACATCGCGGCGACAATGAACTCTATTTCCGGCATGCCTTTCGCCGATGGCCTGAGTCACAGTGGAAGGATCTTGGCCAGCAAATCGCTTACGGAGCGCGTCTGGGTGGAACCATCAGCAACGTAAAAGCCAGTTCACCGGAACGGACGGAAGAACCTTTTTCCGAAGCGTATGACTACAGTTTGAAAGATTTCTCCGAAGGCGATAAGCACCGATTCGTCGTTCCGCTCCCACCTATGGGTATTCCAGAGGTCAAGGATGAGGACCTAAATCGGAAGACTCCCCTCTGGCTCGGCTATGCGGGCGAGTTGCAGTACGAATCGCGAGTGGAATTGCCCAAGGGATGGTCCGTCACGCCGCCAGCTCCAATAGACTTGAAAGAGAGCTTTGCCGATTACCATGCGGCTTCTGAAGTGCAAGAAGGCATCTTAATAACTAAGCGGCGTTTGCTACTAAAAGCAAGTGACGTGACGCCTGATCAGCTAACGCGTTACAAGATATTCCAAAAAGTGATTTCAGACGATCACAACACCTACACTTTCCTGCGAGTATCTGCTGACGTTGCGGCAACCGGTCCTGCAGTGAGTCCCTCAGAGGGTGTCGAGTGGGCAGGGGACCTAATAAGGCAGAGCCTTAGACAGCTTCCGGGCAGTTCCAATTTGGAGGCGCTTCAAGCCGAACAAGATGCCCAGAAGTCAATACGGACGAAGGATTACACGTCTGCAACCACAGCTCTGAAGCACGCTGTTGCGCTCGACCCGACTTTTTCCCGTGCTTGGATTCAGTTGGGCGCGATCTATTATTGGGGAACGGGAGAAATGAGTTCGTCTCTTAATGCTTTTCAGAGAGCTGTCGACGCCGACCCGAAGCAGATTGTTCCCTACAAGATCCTGGCCTTCACGTACATCGGCCTCGGGAGACCGGACGATGCGAATGCCACCTGGCAGAGATTAAGGATCATTGCTCCCGCTGATCGTGATCTCGCGTTAAATTTCTCCATCAGCACGTCCAAGGCCGCAAGTCAGTTGGGGAGCAAGAGCTTCAGCGACACGAGGCTGGTCTCGTCAGTTAATCCGTCAACTTTAGGGGAAGCTGTCACGTTTACAGCAATCGTTGTCCCGCAGTTTAGCGGCACGCCCACCGGAGAAGTGACTTTCAAGAACGGGGCGCAGATGCTGGGCTCGGCGAGCATCAGCCACGGCAACGCCACCTACACCACCACACAGTTGGCTGTGGGCACCGACTCCATTACTGCGGTGTATAGCGGGAGCAGTTCATTTTTCCCTAGCACTTCAAATGCGCTGAGCCAAGCGGTTAACTCAGCAAGCGCGTTGGCCGCACAAGGGCCCGCCCGCCCGGGAGAGCTACTACGCCAGAGCCGGACGCAGCTTCCTGGCAGTTCTAATTCGGAAGCTCTTCAAGCAGAGGAAAATGCCCGCAAGTCGACGCAGACGAAGGATTCCACGTCCGCGATTACGGCTCTCAAGTATGCAGTTTCACTTGACGCGAACTTTTCCCGCGCTTGGATTGAGTTGGGCTGGGTGTATGCCGCCAGCAAAGACAAGAGCTCAGCCCTGAATGCTTTTCAGAAAGCTGTCGATGCCGACCCAAAGCAGGTTGTGCCGTACAAAATGCTGGCCCTCATGTACATGGACCTCGCGGACAGAGATAACGCGATTGCCACTTGGCAAAAATTGCAAAGCATCTCGCCCGGCGATCGCGATCTCGCGTTATACCTCGGCGCGATCTACTTGGAGCAGAAGCGTTACTCGGACGCGGCGTCACTCTTCGAGTCGGTAGCCAAGGCGAGCCCCACCGACGCCTTTGCGCAAATGAGTCTCGGGATAGCCCGCTTGCGTTCCCACAACACGGATCAGGGGCTTGACGCATTGCGCAAAGCATTGGAAATCGACTCCGGGGCAGAAATGCTCAACAATGTGGCATATGAGATGGCTGGGGCCGGTACGAACCTCCCCGACGCCCTCAGTTACTCGCAGCGGTCCGTGAAAGAAGTGGAAGAGCGATCACAAAAGGTGGATCTTGAGAACATACAGAAAGCGGACTTACTACTTCCCTTCACGATCTACCAATACTGGGACACCCTTGGCTGGATCTACTTCAAGATGGGCGATCTGGCACGGGCAGAGATCTACCTGAACTCAGCCTGGCAACTCGGACAGGACGGCGTCGTGGGGGATCACCTCGGGCAGGTGTACGAAAAGGAGCAAAAACTACCTGCAGCACTTCACACGTACAAGCTTGCGCTCGAAGCGTATCCCCGGCTGGAAGAAACCCCGGAGCGCATACGCAAGCTCACCGCATCCGCTCCAGTTCCCGCGAACGGGATGGGTTCTGGTGAAGAATTGAAGCTGATGCGTACCGCCAAACTTCCCGCGATCATCAAGGAAACGGCGAGTGCAGACTTCGACGTGCTGCTTGTGGCCAGCGGAAAGATAACAAAAGCAAATTTTCTCCGGGGGTCCGAACTGCTGCGCCTTGCAGGAGAGAGCCTGGAGAAAGCCCTTTTCGAAGAGCCATTCCCACCAAACTCGACGGCGCGCCTGGTCAGAAGAGGTGCGCTTTCCTGTTCCGACACCGGCTGCAGTTTCGTGTTTTATCCACCCTCGGACGCTGTTGCCGCTGCCATTCCTTCCTCAGACAACCCGCAGGCCGGACAGGTCCCGAGGCAGTGCGGTTTCTCGACCCCAGAGACTCAACTCAAGGTGTCTCTAGGCAAGGTGTCCCAAGGCAACTTAGTCCACAGAGTTGAGCCCGAGTATCCGCCAGCCGCCAGACAGGGGCACATCCACGGCACAGTCGTGTTGTGCGGCACAATTGCCAAGGATGGAGCACTTCGGAATCTGCGTGCATTTTCAGGCCCGGAGGAACTGATCCCCTCCGCGATGAGGGCTGTCGAGCAATGGCGCTACCAGCCATATCTATTGAACAATGAACCGGTAGACGTGGATTCTGAGATTCATGTGGACTTCACATTGAGCCGGTAAGAAATATACCTCCGAGCGCATAAGCGATTCACCAGCAAGAACCGCCAGGTCCACCCTCCTCATGTTTACTCATTCGTTACTATGAGAGCGGACTTTCTTTCTCCTACCTCCTGCACGTTCGTTGGTACGGTCAGCCTCCGGCAATACCCTCAATACACGCCACTCCTTTTCATATCCCAATGGTCGGACTTTGTGTTAAACCCGGCCGGGGATGACGTATCGGAGACTTCGGCACTCGCGAAAACTTGACCAATGTCTGTTTTCCAAAACTGACCCAAGGAATCTCTAAGCAGAGTCTCAAAATGCGGATCTGCTATGGTATCTCCGCAAGGGGCGTCACCGGGGATGGACACGCGGAGGCGGGGCAGCGATTGTGACTACTGTTTGGGAATCGCTCCGCGAAGTATCGTGACGACCTGCTCGACGGTCCGGTTGGCGGTATCAATCACAATATGCTCGCGGTTCCATGGGCGGTAGTCTCGTGAGACTACCTCTTGCCAAGTAAGGAACCGCGTTCTGGGAATGTCGGATATGCGCGTTTCCACCCGATGCTGATGTTCTTTGGTGTCTGAACAGGTGACCTCGATTTCGACGGCAGATACCTGGGCACGGTTCGCGACTTCGACCCACGCATCGCGGGAGAGCGGAATAGGGTTCACTGAGTCTGCAATCACTGTCCTGCCGATACGGAGATTGTCCGCGGCGACTGCGTTGCCGACACGATAGCCAGCATCGTTGATTGGTGAGCTGAGTATCCCTGAATCCAAAATCGCCTCCTCGATAGAATCGATACGCACATGAACTGCACCTAGCTGGCGGGCAAGTTCTCGCGCAATGGTCGTCTTTCCAGTACCTGGCAGGCCACCAAGGATGATGAGCATAAGTGAGTTCCGATTATATTCTTGGCTCCATCGCTCCTTCGATAAAGCCCGGTTTGTCGATCCGAAACTGATCCGCCATCTTCCAAGCCCGTAGTCAGACCTGGAACTACGACGGCTGGCCGATAGCTTTGAGCTAGAGTGATGGCTCTTCCCGCCAGTACAGAGGGGCATTCGTTGAATGAATTGCAGACAAACTTTCTAAGGATAAAAAACTTTTG
>Ga0210393_10001218_pt1 | contig 21800 bp, 16 predicted proteins | sample IncBWC27OmetaG_FD_160068 | JGI IMG/M metagenome (GOLD analysis project Ga0210393, IMG submission 160068) | Forest soil microbial communities from Barre Woods Harvard Forest LTER site, Petersham, Massachusetts, United States - Inc-BW-C-27-O ... | reverse complement strand
AAGCGTTTCGGCGCCTCGACCTGGAATTCGGGCACTTACGATCCCGACACCGACACGCTGTTCCTGGGCGTCGGCCAGCCCTATCCGCACATCGCCGAAATCGGCGGCCTGCTGCCGAAAAAGGACGGCGCCAACAACGACGCGCTCTACACCGACGCGACGCTGGCGCTCGACCCGCATACCGGCAAGCTGAAGTGGTACTATCAGCACTTGAAGAACGATACCTGGGATCTCGACTACGCCTATGAGCGCGTGCTGGTCGATATTCCTGTCGACGGAAAAACGCGTAAAGCCATGGTGACGGTCGGCAAGCTCGGCATCATCGAGGTGCTCGATCGCACCAACGGCCAGTGGCTGTGGTCGAAACAAACGGTGTACCAGAACGTTGTCTCGGCGATCGATCCGAAGACCGGCGAAAAGACCATCAACCAGGCTGCCGTGCCGCATATCGGCCAGACCACCACCAACTGCCCGGCCGACCCTGGCAGCCGCGGTTGGCCGGCCACGGCCTACAGCCCGCGTACGCACATGCTGTACATCCCGCTGAACGAGTACTGCTCCGATACGACCCCGGTTCCGATCGAGGAAGGCAAGAGCTACACCGGCGGCAGCCGTGCGATCTTCGCGCGTGGACAGGTGCCGAATAGCGACGGCAAGATCGGCCGCGTGGACGGCGTCGACCTGTTTACGCAGAAGGCCGTGTGGTCCGATCGCACCCGTGCACCACAGACCGGTGCGGCGCTTGCGACCGGCGGCGGCCTGGTGTTCGCCGGCGCACTGGACCGTTACTTCCGCGCCTATGACGACAAGACCGGCAAGATCCTGTGGCAGATGCGTGCCTCCAACATCGTCAACTCCTTCCCGATCACCTACTCGGTGAAGGGCAAGCAATATGTTGCGGTTGCGGTCGGCAACGGGTCGAGCCACGCGCGTTCGCTCGCCACGTTGACGCCGGAGATCGCCGTCCCCGATGGCGGCTCGGCGTTGTTCGTGTACGCGCTGCCTGAGAGTAAATGATGCAACGACGCCTTTCTCGCTTTGTCACGATCGTCGCCGCCACAGTTCTGGCGGCGGCACTCCCCGCGCAAGCTCAACAAACCGGCGGGGGAAGCGGGGATGCGGGATCGCGCGTTTATGCGACCAACTGCGTCGCCTGCCATCAGGCGGGCGGCACAGGGGTGCCTGCGGCCTTTCCGCCGCTGGCCGGGCATGTTCCCGATCTCTTGAAGCGGGCGGACGGCCGCAGCTATGTGGGAAAGGTGCTGCTGTTTGGTCTCGAGGGCGAGATCAACGTCAACGGCAACGCGTTCGCCGGCGCAATGCCGGCGTGGAACGCCTTAAGCGATAACGACATCGCCGACGTGCTCAACTACGTCAGCAATGCTTGGGACAACGGCAAATCGCTGCCGTCAGGTTTCAAGCCTTTCACATCAGACGAGATCAAGGCGCTGCGTGCGCCAGAACTCACCTCGACGCAGGTCTACGCGCTGCGATCCGGCGCACCGGCCGGCGGCGCGCCTGCGACTGCGACCGCGGGCGGAACGGCGCCGGTCAGTTTCACCGCGGACCAGGTGGGACGCGGCTCCGACATCTATTCGGATCGTTGCGTTCAGTGCCACGGCGATACGCTCGACAACGGCGAATTCGGCGGCGCGCCGCTCAACGGAAAGTACTTCAAGCAGCACTGGGGCGGTGGCTCCGTCGCGGCTCTCATCGCTTATATGAAGGCGAAGATGCCACCGGACCGGCCGGGCAGCCTCACCGACCAGAGCTACGCCGATCTCGCTTCCTTCCTGCTCGACGCCAACGACTATCCAAAGGGCGATAAGGAGCTGCCGCCGGACACACCCTCGCAACAGGCGATGAGTCTGAAGCGCAACTGATTAGAACATCCCTTCGCGATCATTGTTGCGCGGCTTCTTCTTCCCGCGATGCCAGACCACACCCGGAAAACCCTTCAGCGGCACTAGCGGTTCGCCGGCATAGGCCCATTCCTGCAATTCCTCGATCGCGATGTGATAGAGCGGCTGGCGGCCGGTGCGATCGGAAAACAACGCGCGGGGAATGTTGACCATATGCGGCGAGCGCGGGCGCTCGTAGATCAAGGGCGTGCCGCAACGCTTGCAAAAGCTGCGCCTGGTCTTGGTCGTCGCATCCTCGAAATGCGCAATATCGCCCTCGCCGCTCGTGATGCGAAAGCGCTTGCGCCAGCTTCCGACATAGGTCGCATAGGCCGCGCCATGGGCGCGCCTGCTTGCCTTGGAATGATCGTGCCAGGCCCAGCGCGCCGGCACGTCGATCTCGAAAGCGACATGGCCGCAAAGGCATTTACCCTTGGCGATGCCTGCGGCTTTGGTTGGCTTTGACATTAGGCTTCCCTCTCCGTCATTGCGAGGAGCTGAAAGCGACGAAGCAATCCAGACTATTTAGGCGGAGAATTTTCTGGATTGCATCGCTGACGCTCGCAATGACGACAATATCAGGCAATCGCAGCCTGATCATGAACGGGATAATCCGTGTAGCCGGCCGCTTCGCCGCCATAGAAGGTCGCGCGATTGTAAGGTGTGATCGGGAAGCCGTGCTGCAGGCGGCGCGGCAGGTCCGGATTGGAAATGAAGATGCGGCCGAACGCGATCGCATCGGCATGGCCTTGCGCGATCGCGGCCTCCGCCGTTTCGCCGGTGAAACCGCCGGCCGAAATCAAAACCCCGCGCCAGAGCGGCCGGAACAGCACCATCGCCGATGGCACATTCTGCCAGTTCACTTCGGCGCGGCCCGCCCCGCTCGAGCGCGGCTCGATGAAATGCAGATAGGCCAACCCCAGCGGATCGAGCGCCTTGACCACATGCGTGTAAAGCGGCAGTGGATCGGCCTCGCCGCTGCCGTTGGCAACCCCATAGGGCGACAGGCGAACACCAACGCGATTCGAACCCCACACCCCGATCACGGCTTGCGCGATCTCCAGCAACAACAGCGCGCGGTTCTCGATCGAACCGCCATATCGGTCGGTTCGCAAGTTGGTACGCGATTGCAGGAACTGCTCCAGCAGATAGCCGTTAGCGCCGTGGATCTCGACGCCGTCAAAGCCGGCCGCTTTCGCATTCACCGCCGCTTGCCGGAACGCCTCGACAACCTGTCCGACTTCCTCGGTCTCCAGCGCCCGCGGCGTCTCGTAAGGCACCACCTTGCCGTCTGATGTCATCGCCAGCATGCCCTCGCCCGTGATCGGCACCGCGGACGGCGCGACGGGGACCTGTCCACCCGGTTGAAATGACGAATGCGAGACGCGGCCGACATGCCAGAGCTGGAGAAAGATCAACCCGCCTTTGGCGTGCACGGCATCGACGACACCGCGCCATCCGGCGATTTGGGCTTCCGAATAGATGCCGGGAACGCCGGGATTGCCGCGGCCTTCGACCATGACCGGCGTCGCTTCCGCGATCAAAAGACCGCCCGGCGTGGCGCGCTGCGCATAATATTCTGCATTCAGCGCTCGCGGCACGAAACTCGATCGCTCGGCGCGCATTCTCGTTAACGGCGCCATCACGACCCGGTGCTGGAGCCGATAGGGACCGACCTGAAGCGGTGAAAACAGGTGAGGAAGATTCATGTGATGCGCGCCCTCTAGTGTCCCGGTTCTGACATTCGTATCCCATCGCAGCGGACACTTTTACGAATGTCAGAACCAAAGGGACACTAGCAACTATATGATCCGAGTGTGGCCTTGACCCTGACGTTCCTTTGAAGAAGTCGCGGCAAAACTGAAAGGAACGTCAGTGTCGCCACACTGGAATGTGTCCGCCACAATTTGCGATCAAGATGATGTCACTGCAACAGGTCTGGCGCTCTTTTTCCGAAGTTCGTAACAATCCCCATCCGTCGTTGAGATAAAGCCATGCCCCATCCTGTACTATCACCCGATCATGTCGCCGTCGTCACCGGAGGCGCGAGCGGAATAGGCTTGGCCGCCGCCCGAAAATTCGCATCCCTTGGCATGAAGGTGTGTATCGCCGATCTCGGCGTCGACCGTCTGGCGGCCGCCGAGGCCAAACTGGTATCGGCGGCGCCCGGCGGGGCCGCCCATGTCATGACCATGGCGGCCGACGTCAGCCGGGCCGACGAGGTGTCGAAGCTGGAAGCCGCCGTGCGCCAGCGCTTCGGCGGCACGGATGTTCTGATGAACAATGCCGGCATTCAGCCGGGCAGCGCGATGTTCGGACCCGCGGAAAATTGGCAGCGGATTCTTGGCGTCAATCTCTGGGGCGTGATCCACGGCTCGCAGATTTTTGCACCCGGCATGATCGAGCGCGGACGGCCGGGCCTCATCATCAATACCGGCTCCAAGCAGGGCATCACCACGCCGCCCGGCGACCCCGCCTACAACGTCTCGAAAGCCGGCGTGAAAGCTTTCACCGAGGCGCTCCAACACGAGTTGCGAAATACCAACGGCGGCCGCATCACGGCGCATCTGCTCATTCCGGGCTTCGTGTTTACCGGCTTGACCGCCAAGGGCCGCACTGAAAAGCCGGCCGGCGCCTGGACGGCGGAGCAAACCGTCGATTTCATGATCGAGCGGCTCGAGGCCGGCGACTTCTATATTCTTTGCCCGGACAACGACGTGCCGAGACCCCTCGACGAACGGCGCATTCTGTGGGCAGCGGGAGACATCGTTGAAAATCGTCCGCCGCTGTCGCGCTGGCATCCGGATTACGCGGAAGCGTTTGCCAGCTTCGTGAAGAAGACCTGATCCCGGGCCCACACCGACCAGGCCTCAGTCAGCCCGGTTCTGCGCGTTCCAGTATCGCTCAAGATTAGCGATCAGAGCCGGACTGAAATGGCAATAGGCCTGCTCACGCGCGTAGACGGCCATGTAACGGCGGAAGAGATCGAGCGATTCCACCGCGACCCTGAACGCCCGGCGATTGCCGATCGCGCCGACGGCGCCTGAGTTGGTCAAACTCCGAACCACCCGCTCGATCGCCGCATCCATCTCGCCGGCTTCGACAACCTCATCGCAGATTAGACGTCCTTCCGGACTGTCGCAGAGCAACTTGCGCTCATATTGGACCAGCTGACGGGCCAACCGGTCACCGACAAAACGATGCAGCCGTAGATTCGACGCACCGGGAACGATGCCCTCTTTTCGAGCAGGCAGCGTCATGAAGGCATCGTTGGCCGCCAGCACATAATCCTGCGTCAGCAGAATCTGGCAATGGCCCCCAATCGCAAAGCTTTCGACCACGGCGATCCATGGCTTTTCGATGCCGGTGCCATGGACATCGTCCGGAAGCGCATCGGTGCGCGCAACGCCGCGCATGAATTTATGCACGAAACCGAGCTCACGCTGGATGAACCAGAGGAAGGGGATCTTTCCCCGATAAAGATGCGTGAGATTGATCCCGCTGCCGAGTATCCGGCGTCCGCGGTATTTGACGTGCTCGACCTCCCCACCCCTGAGCACGGCGATATTGCTCCTGGGGTCGAGCGTCGCCAGATCGATGCCGATTTCGGTCGCATCGATCGTGGTCTGGTCCTCCGCATTCAGATAGCGCGGATTCTTCAAGGTGACGTGGACCGCATCTCCGCGACGCTCGACCGTCACTGCGCCAAGGTCCACAAAACCATCGGCGATGAACTTTTCGAGATATGGCGCCGTATCGGCTCTCGGCAACAGCATCGCGTGACAAAGATGCGTACCCGGGCGCATCTCGCCCAACACGTGCGACAGAAATATTCCCTGGTCGATTTCCACGCCTTCCTTGTCGCGTTGCAGCCGGCCTGCATCTTCAGCAATCTGGTCGGCGGTGGGCACCAGGCCCGGAAAGGCATCGGCCGCGGCCTGGACCAGGTTTTCGACCCGGAGAAACCTGGAATAATTTTGCGTGAGCTTCTCGTAGACGGAAGCCACATGCCGCTCCAGGAAGCGCTGTCGTGCCGCGCGCGCTTTCTCTCGGATGGTTTCGGCGGCGTGTGCCTGCTCATCATTGCGGACCGGCTTGGCCGGCAAGCCTCCAAGAAGCTCGCGTGCAAGCTTCCAGTAGGCCGCGTAACGGCGACAATCGCCGGCGAAATCGCCCCCAGCAAAATCAGCTGCCGAATCCGGTTCGGCACTTTGCCACGCCTCGACGGTCTCGGGCGGCAGCAGGCCAAGAGGAAGCATGTTCGACTCCACGTCAGTCCTTGATCAATCCTTGATCAGTCTTTGGGCCTTAGATCGAGGACGCGCTTTGCCTTGCCCTGCGAACGCTCAATCGCGCCGGGATCGACGATGCGAACCCGCGAGGTCACACCGACCGACGCCTTGATCAGATGCTCGGCCCGGAGCCGCAACGCCTCCCGCTCACAGGTCTCTTCGCCGCCCAAGTGCTGGCGCGTCTCGACGACGACATCAAGCTCATCGAGACGCCCCGAACGGCGCAACTCAAGCACGTAATGCGGCGCCAATTTCTCTTCGCCCGATAGCGCCGCCTCGATCTGGGATGGAAAGACGTTGACGCCGCGAACGATCAGCATGTCATCGCTGCGGCCTTTGACCCGTTCCATCCGGCGCATTGTTCGCGCCGTGCCCGGCAACAGGCGCGTGAGATCGCGGGTACGGTAACGGATAAGCGGCATGCCTTCCTTGGTCAGGCTGGTGAACACCAGTTCGCCCGGCTCACCGTCCGCCAGCGGAATGCCTGAATTGGGATCGATAATCTCGGGATAGAAATGATCCTCCCAGATCGTCAGGCCATCCTTGGTCTCGATGCACTCCTGCGCCACGCCGGGCCCCATGATCTCGGACAGTCCGTAGATATCGAGCGCCTGCAGCCCCATGCGGGATTCGATTTCCGACCGCATGCTTTCCGTCCACGGCTCTGCGCCGAAAATGCCGATTCGCAAGGAGCACGCGCTGGCCTTGATCCCTTGCCGGTCGAATTCGTCGGCGATCGCCAGCATATAGGATGGCGTCACCATGATGATCTCCGGCTGGAAATCGCAGATGATCTGCACCTGCCGCTCCGTCATCCCGCCGCTGACGGGAATGACCGCCGCACCGAGATGTTCGCCGCCATAATGCGCACCGAGTCCGCCGGTGAAGAGACCGTATCCATAGGCAACCTGGATCTTGTCCGTCGACCGGCCCCCGGCGGCGCGAATCGAGCGCGCCATCAGTTGCGACCAGGTTTGAATATCGCCCCTGGTATAGGCGACGACGGTGGGCTTGCCGGTCGTGCCGCTGGATGCGTGAATCCGGATGATGTCGTCCATCGGAACCGCCAGCATCCCGAACGGATAATTGTCGCGTAGATGCTGCTTGGTCGTAAACGGAAATTTCGAAATATCGGAAAGCTGCTTGAGATCGTCCGGACGGACGCCCGTCTCGTCGAAGGCGCGCCGGTAATGCGGAACCTTGTCATACGCGCGGCTGACCGTCTCTTTCAGGCGCGCAAGCTGGAGTGAACGTAGTTGGTCGGCGCTGGCAGTCTCGATCGGCTCCATTCCGTCCGCTGCATCCATTTCCTCACCTCGAAGCGGTTTACAACGTCTCCTGCTTGTGTCCGCACTGCTTGCAGGTGAACTTCACCCGCGTCACGCCGCGTTCGGCGGAGACGCGGTTCGGCGCGCCACATTTTCCGCAAACGGCCTCGATGCGGGTATTGCCCTCTTTGACCACCAGCGGCTTGCGCGCCATGGCTTCGCGGATCAGCCGCTCGGCCTCCTCGCGCATCGACTGTTTTGACATCGGCTCGTACCTGATCCTGTTCGCAGATGGCGGCCTTATAGCACTGTCATTGTGTCTTGCGAGCAAAAGAGTCAGGTCTCAATAATCACGTAGTTGTCTTCGACGTGGACCGGAAAGGTTTCCGCAACATAGGGTCCCTTGGCGAGCGTCTCGCCGTCCTCGATGACAACAGGATAGGTCCTGACCTTCACGCGCTTCGGATCGAACCAGGACTGGCCGTTGCGCATGTCGAATTCCCAGCCATGCCAGGCGCAACGGAGCAATTCGCCGACACGCGAGCGCTGATACACCCCGGGTTCCGGCGAGGTCAGCCGCGCCACGCAGGCCGCCTGGTCGAGCGGCGCACCGGCATGCGGGCAGCGATTAAGCAAAGCGAAGAATTCGCCATTGGCGTGGAACACGACCACGTCGCGGCCCTCGAGCGTCACCACCTTGTTACCGCCGGGCGGGATGTCAGTGCTACGGGCAACGATGTGACGGGCCATGGCGAACGATCAGTGCTTTGCGATCAGAGTTTGTAGACGGCGCGCGCGTTGGTCTGGAACAGCTTGATCCTTTCGGCCTCGCTGAGCGGCGTCTTGAAGGCGAAGCGCGGATCGTCGAAATCCCAATGCGGATAGTCCGATGAAAACAGCAGACGATCCATGCCGACCCATTCCATCAGGGAGCGCAGATGCCGCGCTTCATCCGGCTCGTCGACCGGCTGCGTGGTGAACCAGAAATGCTCCTTCACATATTCCGAGGGCTTGCGCTTGAGATGGGGCACCTCGTCGCGGAAGCGCGCGAAGTGCTGGTCCATCCGCCATAGGGCGGATGAAATCCAGCCGAAGCCGCCTTCGATGAATACGATCTTCAGCCGCGGGAAGCGCTCCAGCACGCCTTCGAGCACGAGGCTCGTCAGCGCGGCTGCCATGGTGTGTGCGTTCGACTGGTGCTCTTCGGCGTAATAAGATGGCCAGCCGCCGGCAGCCGGCGGATGACCGCCATAGCCGCCGGTGTGAATGCCGAGCGGCAATCCCAATTCCTCCGCGCGCGCATAGATCGGCCAATAACGGCGGCGGCCGATCGGCTCATTGGCCCGCGGCGAAATGTTGATCTGCACATATTGGCCGACCTTGGCGCAGCGTTCGATCTCGGCCACCGCCAGATCGGTGCCGTCCTGCCCGACCAGAATGGAGGCCTTCAATCGCGGATCGCGGCTGGTCCAGTGCGCGAGCTGCCACTCGTTGACAGCGCGCTGGATCGCGGCGCCGCATTCCAGGTCCTGTTGCGAGAAGATGAACATGTCCAGCACCTGCAACACGCCGAACTCGACATCGTAGGGATCCAGATACTGCTTGCGCATGAATTCGAGATCGGAACCGGGCGGTCCACCGGTCGGCGGCCAGGCATCGCGGCGCGCGATCAGCGGCGAGGACCGCGGATAGGGCGTGGTGCCCATATAGGGCGTGCGCAGGTGATCGCCGTAAGTCTTCAGATGCTCCTGCCAGCGTTTCGGCAGGAACGGATTGAGATCGCTTTTCGCATGCAGGCTCGGATGGACGTCGCAGTCGACGATCCGAAACCGCGTCCTGGCGGGGACTTCCTGATTGAGCAGCGGGCGGTCGATGACATCACTCATGCGATCCTCCTAAAGGTTTTCAATTTTCTTGTTCATGATCTTATCGGAAAACCGGTTCCCACTTTTCCGGATCATGAATTGAGCGAAAGCCGCGGAAAGGTTTCAAGCGGGTTGTCGGCACACATGCGCGAAACGAGATCAGGCGGCAGATGCGGCGGGATCGCGTCGTCCCCGTCGAACTGCCAGTGCGGATAATCGGATGAGAACAGGAACATCTTGTCCGAACCGATCATATCAATAATGTCGGCAACGCTTCTCGCGTCGGGCGGACTGTCGAACGGCTGCGTGGTCAGGCGGACATGGTCGCGCATGATCGCCGCCGGGTCGCGATCAACCCATGGCACCTCGACACGAACGCCGCGCCAGGTCTTGTTCGCCCGCCACATGAAAGCCGGCAGCCAGGTGATGCCGGATTCCATCAGCACGACCTTGAGCTTCGGAAATTTCAGGAACACACCTTCATAGATCAGGCTGAGCACCTGGGCCTGAAACGCCTGCGCTTCGGCGAGATAAAATTCATAGCGGTAGGACGGCCAGCCGACCGAACTCGGCGCCTGCCGATAGGCACTGCCGGCATGGATCGCAATCGGCAGCCTGTGTTTCTCGGCGGCCTGCCACACCGGCCAATAATGCCGCCGGCCGAGCAGGCTTTCACCCTGCGCCAGCACGAGCACGGAAACGAACCTGTTGTCGCCGGCGCGGCGTTCGATTTCCTCGATCGCCAAATCCGGCGCCTGCAATGGAATGACAATCGAAGCACGAAGACGGGAGTCGCGATCGAGCCATTCGGCCGCAATCCAGTCGTTGATCGCCTTGCAGAAGGCCGACGCCATATAGGGGTCGTAGACCGCTTGCGCGCCGTACAGCACATTGCAGATCGCATGGCTCGCACCGAGCTGGTCGAACGTGCCGCGCTGAACCATCGCCAGATCGCTTCCGGGCTTGCCTTTGGCGGGCCGCCAGTCGGCGCGGCCGGAGAGTGGCATGTTCGGCGGATAGCTGTTGAGATCGAGGCCATCGATCGCCCGGCTCACCACCTGCTCTTTCCAGTGATCATCGAGATAGGGCAACAGCGTGGTGCGTGTGCCGCCTATCGCGGGGTGGATATCGCAGTCGATCCTTGTCGCCGCCATGTTCCGTCCCTTGGTCGTCTTTGCAGACCGCTTCGCGGTGCCGCGCTTTGCGGTCAAATGTGCCGCCACGGTTGCGACCGCGCAAGGGTTGATTGAGGCATTCGGCGATTTCAGCCATGCAAAGTCTTTCACCGTGGCATGCCTGTTGCACTAAACTGGCAGCAAGGCGATCGCCTATAGCGGTGTTCCACTCTCACGGGGAGACATCATCATGATCCTGATCCGCGGCGGCACGGTGGTGAACCACGATCATTCCTGGCGCTCAGACGTGCTTGTTGATGGCGATAAAATCGTCGGGTTCGGTCCTTCGCTCGACGCGCCGACCGGTGCTGAAGTGATCGATGCCGGCGGCTGCTACGTGATGCCGGGTGGCATCGATCCCCATACCCATCTCGAATTGGGATTCATGGGCAGCGTATCCGCCGACGATTTCGAGTGGGGCACCAAGGCCGCGCTCGCCGGCGGCACCACCATGGTCGTGGATTTCTGCATTCCCGATCCCGGGCAATCGATGCTGGCGGCCTATCAGGACTGGCGCCGCAAATCCGAGAAAGCCGCTTGCGACTACGGCTTCCACATGGCGGTGACGTCATGGTCGAAACAGGTATTCGACGAGATGGAGACCGTCGTCAAAACCTACGGCATCAACACCTTCAAGCATTTCATGGCCTACAAGGGCGCGCTGATGGTCAATGATGACGAGCTCTACAACTCGTTCGCGCGTTGCGCCCATCTGGGCGCGCTGCCATTGGTGCATGCCGAAAATGGCGATGTCGTCGCGCGGATGCAGGAGGCCCTGCTCGAACGCGGCATCACTGGTCCCGAAGGCCACGCTTATTCGCGGCCACCTTTGGTCGAGGGCGAGGCCACCAACCGCGCCATCATGATCGCCGATATGACGGGCTCGCCAGTCTACATCGTGCACACGAGTTGCCGGGAAGCGCATGAGGCGATTGCGCGGGCGCGCGCCGCCGGAAAGCGCGTGTTCGGCGAGCCATTGATCCAGCATCTGCTGCTCGATGCCAGCGAATATGAAAACAGGAGCTGGGATCATGCCGCGCGACGGGTGATGTCGCCGCCGTTCCGGGACAAGAGTCATCAAGAAAGTTTATGGGCTGGCCTTCAATCGGGATCGTTGCAGGTAGTCGCGACCGATCACTGCGCTTTCACGACCGAACAGAAGCGTTTGGGGGTTGGCGACTTTCGCAAGATCCCGAACGGCACCGGCGGGCTCGAGGACCGCATGCCGTTACTCTGGACCGCCGGTGTCCACACTGGCCGGCTGACCAAGGAAGAATTCGTCGCGGTGACCTCGGCCAACATCGCTCGCATCCTCAACGTCTATCCGCGCAAGGGCCGGCTCGGTATCGGCTCGGATGCCGACATCGTGGTGTGGGATCCAACGCAAAGCAAAACCATCAACGCCAAAAGCCAAGTCAGCCGGATCGACTATAACGTGTTCGAGGGCTTTGACTGTACCGGCGCGCCCGCCGCCACGCTGTCGGGCGGCAGGATCGCCTTCGCGAAGGGCGAACTTCGCGCCGAAAAAGGCGATGGGAAATATGTCGAACGGCCGCCATTCTCACCAATCCATATGGCGAATTCGACCTGGAAGCAAACGACCGAGCCGAAAGCGGTGTCCCGCGCTGGTGTGACGCCATAGCGGCGCAAATTGAACGCCGTCGTCAGATTTGACTTCCGTGACATGCCAGCATCATCAAATGTCGCAGACCGCGTCTGGCGCCAAACGGAGAATCGCATGGGGACCGAGGTTGTCGAACGGATCAGGCTGTTCCTGATCGAGAGTCCCATCAAGATGACCCGGCTTCAGGGAGTCGGGAATGTCAAAGGGACCGTCAAGCGTGTCCTGCTTGAGCTAACCGCAAGCGACGGCACTGTCGGCTGGGGCGAAGCGGCCCCATGGGAGGTGTTTACCGGAACGCCGGAGGCAGCCTTCGCGGCCGTAGACGTGTATCTGCGCCCGGTGCTGATCGGCCGGCCGATACGACGCATCCGCGAGACGATGGCCCTGCTCGACAAGACTCTGGTCGGTCATGCCGAAGCCAAGGTCGCGATTGAGACCGCGCTGTTCGACATTCTGGGCAAGCAGACCGGACTATCGGTTGCCGACCTGCTCGGCGGTCGCGTGCGCGACACGATCCCGCTCTCGTTCTCGATCGCCGATCCTGATTTTGCGGCCGATCTGGATCGGATGCGGACCATGGTCGCGACCGGCAATGTCATCTACAAGGTCAAGACCGGCGTCAAACCCCATCGCGAGGATCTTGCGCATCTGGAAACGATGCGCGCCGAGTTCGGCGACAGCATCGATCTGCGACTCGACTACAATCAGGCACTGCAACCGTTCGGCGCGATCAAGATCCTGCGCGATGTCGACAGGTTCCGGCCGACCTTTATCGAGCAGCCGGTTCCACGTCCCCACCTTGCCGCGATGGCATCCTTCGCCGCAGCGCTCGACACACCGATCCTGGCTGACGAGAGCTGCTTCGATGCGCAGGATCTGGTCGAAATCGTCCGCCTCCAGGCCGCCGAGGCCATCTCGGTCAAGCTGATGAAATGCGGCGGCCTGCTCAAGGCCCAAAGCCTGATGGCGATAGCCGACACGGCGGGCTTGCCCGGCTATGGCGGCACGCTGTGGGAGGGCGGCATCGGCCTTGCCGCAGGCACCCATCTGATCGCCGCCACGCCGGGGATCTCGCTGGGCTGCGAGTTTTACATGCCCCACCACGTCCTCACAGAAGACGTGCTCGAACAGCGCATCCCGCACCGTGACGGTCACGTCGTCGTGCCGGATGGTCCTGGGCTGGGCATCACGGTGAACGATGCGGCGATCCGCGCCAACGCCCGGACGCTTGCCGTGCGTGATTGAGCAGGCGGCAATCGCGGCAGCGACGCCGGTCGATTTGCCTGCCAGGGTGACGCATGGAGTCGCGCGGATGCCAGAAAGCCCCAATTCCGACGCGCCGGGCGCGAGAAGGGCGAACGAGATTCGAGCCTGAGACTGGATGGTGGCGGAAACAGTCTTGCGAAACCGGTCTCCAACGCGGGAACAGGGAATTTTCTGAAAATCTTGGGCCAAAACAGGCTCTCGGAGGCCTGACGGCCGCCGGCCACTGGAAATTCCAGTTTGGTCTAAGCCAGTTACGGGGCCCTCCAGGCAGTTTCCTGTTATTCCGCAGAACAGGCGGTTGAGGTGTGAAAACAGGCGCTGCAAAGCCCAATATCAGACCTCTGTAACCTTTGAACAGGTAACAATCCGCAGGGAATCGCACACGAGCAATGGCGCGGCATACATTGCCTGCCCTGCCCATGCGCCTAGCGCTGACCTGCTCTGCACTGACCCAAGCCTCTTCGGATTTTTTTAAGTGAAGCGGCGCAAACCTGTGTGGTCAATCGTCTTGGCGGGGTGTCTCAGTAGTGAACAAAGTATTTCCAGTACCATCATCGTCGCGGCTGGCTATCAGCTACCGCGCGATCAGCGACCTCATTCCCGATCCGCGCAACGCTCGTACCCATTCCAAACGCCAGATCGGTCAGCTCAAAGCATCGATCGAAGCGTTCGGGTTCACCAATCCGATCCTTGCTGATCCCGAAGGCCATATTATCGCGGGCCATGGTCGGCTTCATGCCGCGCGGGCGATGGGGCTTACCGAGGTTCCAACCATCATCCTGCCAGGGCTCTCGGAGACCCAGAAGCGAGCGCTCCGGATCGCCGATAATAAGATCGCACTCAATGCCGGCTGGGATCTGGAAATCCTGCAGCTGGAACTGGGCGAACTGGCTTCGATTGATATAGACATCGATCCTACGCTGACCGGCTTCACGACGGGCGAGATCGACGTCATTCTCTCGTCGACCGCCGATCCCGATGACGAAGTCATCCCTCCGGTTCCCCCAACGCCAAGAACGAAGCCGGGCGATATCTGGATTCTCGGAAATCACCGGGTGGGGTGTGGCGATGGTCGCGATGCCGATTTCCTGGGGCGGGTCATCGGCAATGGCCCGCGTGTCGATGCGGCTTTCCTCGATCCTCCCTACAATGTGCGGATTGGCGGCCATGCGGTATCCGCCGGAAGCCATCGCGAGTTTGCGATGGCGTCGGGTGAGATGAGCGAGGCGGAGTTTCGCTCGTTCCTCACTGACACGCTGGGCGCCGCGGCGCGTGTTTCGCGCGACGGCGCGGTTCACTTCGTCTGCATGGACTGGCGCCACATGGACGACGTCTCGTCGGTCGGCTCCACCATCTATGGTGGGCTTTTGAACCTGTGTATCTGGAACAAATCCAACGCAGGGATGGGATCGTTGTACCGGTCCAAGCATGAACTGGTCTTTGTCTACCGGGTAGGAACGGCGTCCCATCTCAACATGGTCGAACTCGGTAAGCACGGTCGCAACCGCACTAATGTCTGGGACTATGCCTCGGTAAACTCCATGCGGGGGAGCCGGCGGGAAGATCTGGCCTTGCATCCGACGGTCAAGCCGACGGGACTGGTCGCTGATGCGATCCTGGACGTGACCCGGCACGGCGATCTCGTGCTTGACCTCTTTCTGGGCTCCGGAACCACGCTCATGGCAGCCGAGCGGACCGGGCGTTGCTTCCGCGGGCTCGACATCGATCCAGCCTATGTCGATGTGGCGATCGAACGTTGGTCAGCGCGGACGGGTCTCGAGTCTCGTCTTGAGGAGCCGGCGTCATGAGCGATAAATCCCGCTCCGCATCGAACCCGGGCTGGTTCCCCAAGGGCCGCAGCGGCAATCCTGGAGGACGCCCGAGCGCCTCGCGTCCATCACAAGCCTCGGCATTCGACGTCGTGGTGGCAAAGACCCTCACCGTAGCCCACCACGGGGGCACACGGGAGATAACGATGGAGGAAGCGCTTCAGCAACGGACCTATCGCGATGCTGTGGCAGGCAAGCGCATGGCCCAGCGCGAAGTTCTGAAATGGATCATGAAGCGCGAGGCTTGGCTGGCGAAGCAGGCGCCGAAAGCGTCTTGGCCGGCAATCACGCGTCACATCTCGCCCGACCCCGACAACGCGGATGCTGCTCTCCAGCTTCTCGGGATCGCCGCGCTCAACCCCGCGCGTGCGGACATTGGCGCCGACCGGGCACAGCTTCTCCTTGAGCCCTGGACAGTTCAGGCAGCGCTCGGTCGCAGGCGAGGCGGCCAACGCCTGACCGAAAGCGAGCGCGATGCGATACGACGCTCCACACGCGATCCGGACAGTCTGCGCTGGCCACGGGGGACCGACGCATGATGTCGGAAAACGGTCCGCCAAACGATTCCGAGCAAGGAGACGTAGGTTACCGCAAGCCGCCAAAAGCGATGCGCTTTACAAAGGGCCAGAGCGGCAATCCGACCGGTCGTCCCCGCGGCCGTCGCCGCCAAGCGCCCTATAAGGCCGTTCTAGGCCAAATGGTGAAAATCCGCGAAAACGGAGCCGAGCGCTCTGTCACGGCGGCCGAGGCCTTCCTTCTCCAGCTCACAAAGCGCGGGCTAGAAGGCGACGATGCCGCAGCCCGTGCATCCCTGGCCGTGATCGAGGAAGCCAGGGAAAGCCAAGGTGCAGGCCAGTCTCGGATCAGCGCTATCGTGCGTGTGATCGTGGCACCCGGGAGCGTCACATCTGCGCTCGAGCCGCTGCGAATGGCGAGGAAACTCGATCCTTATCGCGAGACTGCACGGATGGCACTCGAACCTTGGCTCGTCGAGGCCGCCTTGGCTCGCCTCTCGCAGCCATTCAGCCCCGCGGATCAGCGAGTCGTCGTGAAGGCCACTCGCACTCCCCATAAAGTCAGATGGCCGAAGTGGTGGAGCGAAAATCCGTAATCCAAAATACTTCTCGCTTCCTTCAAGCAGGTTCGCCGAGGCTTGTCCACGAGCAGGCCTTCGTCCGGGAACCGATCGCAGATCCGCCGAAACCTCGCGTCGTCATTCAACAGTAGGGTAGTCTCGAAAAATACCAAGCCTACCTCAATTCAGCGGCGTTCGAGGAACTCCTGCCGATGCGCGAGAGGGTAGCGAAATGGCGCACGTTCGTCGTTGAGGCTGTGCCACAGTAGCCGCACGGGACTTAGGGCGTGGGACCAAAGCCCCTTGCCCAGATCCGAGTCCGACTGTGATCTCATTCACATTGATCTGAATCAGACGCTGGTAATTTGCTCGCGGACAGAATTGCGGGCGACCGCGCGGCGGTTACATGACGAGACCTAGGATAAGCCCTTTTTCCTCATGCCCAACGTCAGCGTCAACAAGACGTCAACTAGCCTACGTACACTCACGGGCTTTTTAGAGAGTTCATTTTGGGGTGTGGCTATGAACGAAAAAATTGCTCGTTTGCAGGCTATTCAGAACAACATCGCACGCTACGAGGGGCTGCTGAAATCCAAGCTAAGCTCGACTGAAGTTCGATTTGTCGAAAAACGCTTGTCGGAAGAAAGATTTGCTTTGGCTATGGCTCAATTTATGGGCCCGAACAATTCGCCTGAGATGATCAGGTACTCTGATGCGCCGCAATAGCGGCGTGCTTTCGGTGAACCTTTCTGCGACTTGCGAGACATATCCTGTGACTCCCAATTTTTGCGAGCCGGTGGTTCCATGTTCGATATTGTAGTTGCGGTTATTGCAGCCGTGAGCGTCAGCATTTTTCTAGTGCACGCGGTTGAGGCTTATTTGACTCAGTAAGCCTACATTTAAATGAAAGCCCGCCGGGATTGAGTCCGGCGGGTCTTGTGAGTTTGCTCTACCAAAGGGTCGCGCTACCGTTACTCTGCGACGCTAGCAATCTACAGAAATCTAGTTGACGGTCAGTTACCGCATCAATCGCCGAGTGTGCACGACGCCATGCACATGAACCTCAACAGAGAATTTGAAGAAGGACGGTGACGGCGGCCCGAAATACTTCGTTGCGTCCTTATGCTCGAGGACTTGGTGTACGTTATCTGCAACCGGATCGGATTAAGCCAAAGCTCCCCGGCTGCGGTCGCCGAGGGGAAGGATTCTCCATCGATGAGCTGGAACGACGTGATCTTCGAGACGCAATATCCGCACTGGTTGATGGCAGCTGGAGGCGTGCTGGTGGTCGTAGGGTTTATTGGCTTTATTTTTCAAAAAAATACCAACCCGGGGAAAGGACAAGAAATCCCACCGCCCGACGACCGATCCCGCCCAATATCTTTACCCGCCGGACGGTTACCACCACCGCCGCCATTCCTTTTAGACTCCCGCGATTAAACCGGCTGCCGCCGCACACTTTGTCTGCCGTTGTGTGCGTTGGGCAGACCTTCCAGCGAGGGAATCGGCCTAACCTTGGGTACGGTTCGTATTTAACACTTTGTATCCTAACTCGAATCTGGAAGTATCCTAATTTGATTTCGGGAACAAACGTTCACTTATGAGCTTAGCGCCGTAGCAGGGACGGCCTATGCACAATAATCAAGAGACGCTGGTACAAGATCGAGATCGGTTTCTCCATTGCCCGGCGTGCTCCGCTGATCTTCAACTTGCACATCAATTCCTCGATCCCAAGCAGGGAAAGACAATTCGCCTTTTCAAATGCGAAAGGTGCGGCGAGCGCATTTGGGACGAGTAAGGCCGCCTCTGTGGGCGGCCTCTTTCATTTTGCGCTGACGAGCGCAGGACCGTAGCCCCTGCTGCGCCTTGGCGGCGAGCGAGGTCGCTCGCGACGCGCCATACACACTTTGAGGCGCGCGCTTTATTGCGCGAAATGCCTGAAGACCTTTCAGAGCAAGGGTCGGCCGGATTTGATCGGCTAGCGTGTCCATGGGATACTTGATCAGACATCACCAGCAGCCGTCATTAGATAAAGCTGTATTGAGCCGGGTTCTTTTGCCGATCCAAACTTATTTTGAGGAGCACGCCCATCATGTTACGAGTTGTTTTCGTTGCCGCTGCGGGCGTCATCACTTGCAGCCACGCGCGCGCAGCAGAGAAGACCATCCCGGTAAACTTCATCGGCGAATGGTGTTTGACATCACAAGTAGACACAATGACTTATTACACATTGCCAAGCTGGACTGCGAACGGAGGCTGCACCAAAATCCTCTCGATCGAGAAAAACGGTTTCTTCGGCGAAGGTCGGCACTGCGATCCTGTGAAGATGCGGCTCAGAAAGGATATTGTACCATCCGGTATCGGTTACACAGCAACGATCATGGCCCGTTGCCAATCCGATGGTCCGGTGACGGCAGGTACGCTCCAAACGTTCGAGTTTAGTCGCTACAAAGGCAACCTGACGGTCACCACGAAATAGAAAGCGCGAAGGACCGCAGCTCGTGTGTGTAACCTCTGCAGCATCACGACGAACCAAGACGCCATCGCTTCTCTGTTTCGCGTGCTTAACCAGTACGTAGGCAAGTTGCCGCCCATGCCCGGGGGTGTTTCCGGACTACCCGGCGCCCGTGATCCGAAACAACGCGGGCGTTCGCGAGATGATCATGATCCGCTGGGGAATGCCGCCTCCGCCGAAGTTGACCGGCCCACTGGTGGCTCCGCAGCACATCATCGCCACGCTGACGCGGCTGGCTTAGGCTGGAGAACCGTTGCCCCATACCGTTCAACTCGTTCGTCGAATGCGTGCCGTCTGGTTTGCGCTCGACGAAGATCGTACGCTCGCGAACTTCGCAGGCATCTGGAAGACGTTCAACGGCGATCGCGGTACGAAATCAAAGCTAGTGCCGGGTCCTCACCTGATCTACGGCTTCTTGACGACGGGCCAAAGGCCGTCGTCAAGCCGATCCACCCGAAGGCCATGCCGGTGATCTTGACCACCGGCGAAGAGCGCGAGGTCTGGATGCGTGCGCCGTGGGACTAGGCAAAGGCGTTGCAACAACCGCTTCCGGACGCCGGCTGAAGGTCGACCGGCGCGGCGCGAACCACGGATAATTGGTTTCGGCGGACCCTTCCCCCTGATCAATTAGCGGGCAATCGGGCGCCGATATGTGCACTTTAGAGCCAATTTACGGAGTTCCGCTTCGAGATCTCGTCCTCGCGCGCGCGATTCTAGCCTCACGATGATCAATTTTTAGTTGCGTGGCTAAACAAACTGCAGATACGCTCGTCAATATTTAGAAATAATTAATTTTTTTTTGGTTGGGGGCAAATGAATTTTACGCCCAAGGTCCCTTTGAACTCGTCGGGCGAGTACGCCAAGCTCGATGCGCTTTCCCACTTGCATCATGGTCCTGACGGAGCTGATAGCTTCCACCTCGACTCAAGTCCCCAAGACGGGCACCTACGCGTAATCAACGTCCCGGACGCCCACCTCTTATTCTCCGGGGACTATACGCGTTCGGGAAGCGACCTGATCCTCTCGGACGATCTCCATCATGTCGTCCTGCCAAATTACTTTGCCAGCGAAAAGCGGCCGATGTTGCTCTCCCCTGAGGGAGCAGCGATCGATCATACACTCGTGGAGGCGTTGACCGGCCACGTGCAATACGCGCAGGCGGGAGGTGCCGATCCTGCGGCGAAGATCGTAGGTCACGTCGTTAAGATGAGTGGCAGCGCCAGCATCGTACGCAACGGCGTCACCATCGTGCTTAATATGGGCGACACCCTTTACCAAAATGATGTCGTGCAAACCGGCAGCAATTCCACTGTTGGATTGGTGTTGGATGACGGCTCCGCGTTCAACCTGTCCGCAAATTCGCGGTTCATGTTGAATGAGCTGAACTACGAACCCAACGGCACCTCCAACAGCTCGCTAATGACCTTGGTTCAAGGCGCAGCGAGCTTTGTCGCCGGTCAGATCGCACCCACTGGCGACATGAAGATCGTGACCCCGGTCGCAGCTATCGGTATTCGTGGCACCGCCGTCATCCTGGATATCTCGTCTTCGGACGGGACGGTTTCAATTTCCGTCATCGATCAACAGGACCAACAGGTTCATTCCGTCCAGGTTTTTGCTTGCGATCCAACGGGCCCACAAGGAATTTGCACCGCGGGCAGTTTGATCGGAGTCGTCGCAAGTAATGGGACCTCCTTAAAATTGACCCCGACTGGCAACTTCACGGTTGTCACCCAGGAAATCAGCAAGACGCCGGCTGACGTGGGCCAGGAATTTGCTTCGTTCCAACAAGTTCTAAACACTTATGATACGGGCAAACAACAATTTCCAAGCCTGCCGCAACATACCGAAAACACAAGTCCGAACTCCAATACCGGCACCACTAGAACGGCGCTTGGCAGTACCCCCATCCTACCCACTGAGCCTCCGTCGACCACGGTGTTTACAGACCCGAGCGGCACAAAGGTCGCTGGGAGCCAAGTCTCCACGGCGTCGCTACTCGATACGGCAACTACGGTCGTCAGCGGTTCAACCGCGTCATCGACCTCATCGTTGGACACTTCGCAAGCCACGCTCAGCGCGGTTTTATTTCCAGCGTCGCCCGTCGCGATCGACGATACGGGAGGTACGACTAACCTCAAGAACGTGACGATCGCTGGGACGGCCGATCCCGGGACAACGGTTACCCTGCTCGACACTTACAACGGCACGACGACCCAAATTGGTACCACAACAGCCGGCGCCGGAGGCGCTTGGACCGCGAACGTTACGCTCAAGGGCGATGGTGTTAACGCCATCGTTGCGCAGGATGCCAACGGAAACAACGCCAGTGCGCCAGTTGTATTCACGCTTTACTCCACGCCGCCGAGCGTCACTATCGCCAGCGCCGGTGGTCCGACCCAGCAGGCGGTGCATACGATCTCCGGTACCGTCGCCGCAGCGGCGGGTGAAGCTGCGATAGGGTCGACAGTAACGCTGTTCGACACGTTGAACGGTGTCACTACCCAGGTGGGCACAGCGACGGTCGGCGCTGGAGGCAATTGGTCGGCCACCGTGACGCTGTCAGGAAATGGCACCCACAGCATTGTCGCCGAGGACACCGATACGGCTGGTAATATCGGGACGAGCACGCCGCTGACCTTCACATTGGCAACCGGCCCGACCATTACGATCGCCGCGGTCGAAGGCAACAACGTCATCAACGCTTCGGAAGCCGCAGCCGGCGTGGCGCTCACCGGCACCGTGAGTGGCCTTGCGGCGAACTCGACCTTCAACGTCACCGTCACCGACAACGGCGTGGTCAAGACCTATGTCGCCACCGTCAACGGCGCCGGCACCACCTGGACCGCGACGATCCCGGCCACCGATGCCACCGCATTGGCCAACGGCACCGCCACCGTCGCAGCCACGGTTACCGACACCAACGGCAACCAGGCGACTGCGAGCCAGGCCGTCACCGTGGCCGAGAGCGGCCCGACCGTCACCATTGC
>Ga0210393_10001217_pt1 | contig 21828 bp, 20 predicted proteins | sample IncBWC27OmetaG_FD_160068 | JGI IMG/M metagenome (GOLD analysis project Ga0210393, IMG submission 160068) | Forest soil microbial communities from Barre Woods Harvard Forest LTER site, Petersham, Massachusetts, United States - Inc-BW-C-27-O ... | reverse complement strand
CGTGGGGCCGAGCGTCTCGTACAGCAGCACGGTCATCACTTCCGCCAGATGAGGCCGCTCTGAAACGACTCGCATCAGCTCCATCGCATAGGCGGACCTTCCTTTTGCGGCGGCCGCGTGCAGAGGAGCGAGGTCGTCATCGGTCATCGCGCCAATTGCGCGTACCAGCCGGCGATGAATCTCCCCTTCAGGCAGCGTCCCCGGCAGCGCATCGAGAATCGGCGCGCGGAGCGTGAACGTGTTCGCGTAATCGGTTTCGGTATGGAACGCCGCGCCGAAGAAAGTCGCCTCCCACTTTTCGTATTGCGACGACGCCGGCAAAACGTAGTGCGCCTCGCGCGCGGTCTCGCACATCGCCACATCGATGACGACGACGAAATCGAGCGCCCGCAACGCTTCGCGCATCCGCGTGCTGTCGGCGACCGAGTGCGCTGGATTCTCGCTTTCGACCAGCATCGCGCGGAAGCGTTTGGGATGGTCGGTCAGGATTTCGTCGGGAATCACGTTGGCCGGGATCATCCCGCCGATAATGCGATGCCCGCCGACCGGACTGGTCTGCGACGACAGCGCGCCACCGAACATTCCTGTCAGACTCGTCCCCGCGTTCATGCCGCCGGCCTTCCCGATATTCCCGGTCACGGCGAAGAGTAGTTTCTCCAGGTATGAGTTGAGCGTGCTGTGGAGCGACTGCTCGATGCCGAGATCTTCGTAAACCGAAACGCTCGACGCACGCGCGATTCGGCGCGCTACGTCGCGAACCAGAGTTTCGTCGAGTCCCGCCCGTGCGCAATAGTCCGCGACTGGAACGTCGTTCAGCGCTGCGAACAGTTCATCGCTGTTTTGCGTGCGCTCGCGAATGTAGTCGTGACTGATCAGATCCTCCTGTACGAGTACCCCAAGAATCGCCGCGAGGCAGAAAGCGTCGGTGCCGGGACGTACGCGCAAATGAAAATCCGCCATCTCGGCGGTTTCGGTGAGGCGTGGATCGATCACGACGAGCGCACGGTTCGGGTCGGCCGCAATATCGCGAAGGATCGGACGCGCGCGCTGAAAGCCATGCGACTGCCATGGATTCTTGCCGACGAAGATCGCGACTTCAGCTTGCTGGTAGCCTCCGCTGAGGCCCGTCCCAAAAAGCTGGTGATCGACCCAGAATTCGCCTGTCTTTTCCTGCGCCAGCGCATTGGAGCTGAAGACCGAGCCAAGCGCGCGTCGCGTCGACGCACCGTAGCTTCCGCACAAATGATTGCCCTGTCCGCCGCCGCCGTAATAGAAGATGCTCGCGCCGCCATAGGTCTCGCGCACGCGATTGAAGCCGGCGGCGACTTCACGGATTGCGGTATCCCAATCGATCTCTTCGAAGGTGCCGTCGGGACGCCGTCGAAGAGGCGACGTCAGACGGTCGCGGCCGTTCTGGTAGAAGTCGATCCGCTGCGCTTTTTCGCAGGCGTAACCTTTCGACGCGACGTGATCGCGATTTCCACGAACGCGAGTGATGTGCCGTCCGTCGAGTTTCACATCGACGCCGCAGTTCACACTGCACAGGATGCAAATGGTTTTCTGCCAGTCGTCGCTCATGGCGGGCCTCCCTGAGTTCATCTACCGAACTACATAGTTCAACAAGAGAATGAACTACATTCCTGCCGCAGAAGCAATCGGAAAATTAACCCTCGCCGAAGGCACTCCACGAGGAAGTAAAAATTACCGTGGGAGTGCAGAAGATACGCTGTTTTGACTAAAAAATCTGGCTTCTGGCGAGAATAATCGATGTCCAAAAATCGGGCACATTGTTTGCTGATACTGCGGGACTTGAGTGGTTTCGAAAGGGGCACGCCTTCGCGATTGCAAAAATACGAGGTGCTCTCGGGGGCCCATAATTTAGAGCCTGCGGAACTGAAAAATCCGATTCGTAGCATCGAGAGGAAACTCCAATGGACGACACGCCAAAACACAATTCAGAGACGAACCGTTCAACGGCTGAGGAAAGTATTGGAGGCCCGCAACACTCGCATAGCCGGCGCGCTTTTCTTAAGGGCCTTACTGCGGCGGGTGTGGCGGCCCCGTTCGTGGCGATTGCAACCAGCGCCGCAGCGAAAAGCAAGCCGAGAATTCCTGACGTCCTTTCGGATACTCACGCTGAGGTACTCGACCTCAACGCCCGTCCGAAGGAGGCATATGACCGGCGTGTCAGTGCGGCCAAGGACGATCGCAAGGTCAAGGTCCCGAATAATTCCAACAATGGCGACGAGGCGCTGTATCCGTCGGGGATTGCGAACTACACCAAGGGCTTCGCGCATAACACGTTCGGCGAAGTCGATCCGACCGCCTACTCGGATTACCTGGCGGCGGTTAAGACCGGCAAGCGTGCGGACTTCGACGCCATACCGATGGGCGGCACTATCCAACTCGTCGATCCGCAGGCCGGAATTGCCTTCGACCTCGAGACTTATGACGCATCGCAAAACTCGATTCCGCCATTCGACACGCTGACGAGTCCCGGCCTCGCGGCGCAGATGATCGAAGCGTACTGGCAGGCGCTGACCCGCGACGTTCCATTTTCGCAATTTGGAACCGACCCGACGATCGCGGCCGCTGCGACCGAGTTGTCGGGGCTGTCGGCATACACGGGTCCGAAAATCAGCGGCCAGGTCACGCCGCAGTCTTTGTTTCGCGGGTTCACCGCAGGCGACCTGATAGGGCCGTACATCTCACAATTTTTCATCCAGCCATTCAGCTATGGCGTGATGCCGTTTATTGGTTACAAGACTACGCTTCCCGGCGACTTTGGGACCGACGCGGGTACGTGGCTGAACATACAGGACGGCGCACCCTCACCGTTACAGCCTGGCAATCCTGATCCGCAGCTGAGGTATGTGCCCACCGGGCGCGATCTCTCGGAATACGTTCACGCCGACGTGCTATACATGGAATTCCTCAACTCGGTGCTGATGCTGACCAAGATGAAGGCGCCATTGAATTCGGGGAATCCCTATCCGCCGACGCTCAAGTCGGAAACCGGGTTCATCACGTTCGGCATCCCGATGGTCCAGGTGTTGTTGGCCGAAGTGATGTCACGCGCGCTCAAGAACTGTTGGCTACAAAAATGGTTCATCCATCGCATGGCGCGTCCTGAAGAGACCGCAGCCCTGGTTCATTTTACGAAAACCGGACAGAAGAGTTACCCGCTCGATAGCAGCGTGCTGAACTCCCAGGCGGCCGCGGCAGTGTTCGCTCGCAACGGCAACTATTTCATTCCGTTGTCCTATCCCGAGGGATGCCCGCTGCATCCGTCCTATCCGTCCGGCCATGCCACCACCGCAGGTGCGGGAGTCACGATACTAAAATGGTTCTTTGATGAGACCTTCGTAATTCCACAACCTCTAACCACAACCTCCGACGGACTTGCGGTAGTTCCCTATACAGGCTCTGACGCGAGTCAGATGACGGTGGGCGGTGAACTGAACAAGCTGGCATCCAACATAGGAATCGGCCGCGCGATATCGGGAATCCACTGGCGCCAGGACATCATGCAAGGAATGTTGCTGGGCGAGGCAGTCGCGATCAGCCTACTAAGAGACCAGGCGCACCTTTATAACGAGAACTACACCGGGTTCACCTTCACCAGCTTCAACGGAACCAAAGTTACTGTCTGATGAGATCCATTCCTTAACCTCCCGCCGAGCAGAAAATGCTCGGCGGAGGGGGGAGGGAGTCGAACCCTCCGGCAACAATATTAGCCGCCAGGCCGGTTTTGAAGACCGGTGGGGCCACCGGGCCCCTTCCTCCTCCAGCCCTTATTTATTAAGGACTTGCGGCGATTCGCGCAATCACGGGATCGGCAGAGTGCCCACTTACTGCTCACAATTTTTGATTTCGGTTTTTGGATCGACTTTGTGGGGTGCAAAATCGCGCGGCTACAGCTCAAAGGTCTTGGTGACGCGCGATGGGGACGCCAAAGAACACTAACCAGGCGAAGTTCGAGATGACGTTGGTCACAATGCTCGTGATCCCTTCAACTGATCTGCCATGCGCACCAGTTCAGCCAGCGATTCGGCGCTCATCTTGGTCATCACCCGGGCGCGGTGGACCTTGATCGTTTGTTCACTGGTGCCGAGCTCAGCGGCCACTTGTTTGTTGAGGAGCCCAGCGCTAACCAACTGGAAGACCTGACGCTCGCGCGGCGTGAGATGCTCATACCGGCGTCGCAGGTCACCCAGGAACGCGCCCGATGACTTCTGTTCGCGACTACGCCCGGCGGCGCGGTGAACCGCTTCGAGCAACGCTTGGCGATCGACAGGCTTCTCAAGAAAGTCGACGGCGCCTCCCTTCATCGCTTTGATGCCCATAGGGACGTCGCCTTGCCCAGTGATAAACACGAGTGATAGATGGGGCTGAGTCTGAGCGAGCATTTCCTGAAGCGCGAGGCCGTCGATACCAGGCATCCGCACATCGGTCACAGCGCAGTCAATTTGATCAAGGCAGGGATCGTCGAGGAACTCATGCGCTGACGAAAAAGAAGCTACTTCGATCCCAGCAGTTTTGAGGGCCCGCGCCAATGAGCTGCGCACCGATTGATCGTCATCGATTACAGCGACTTTCATGGAATGCTCCTCTCCCACGACTCGAACTAGCCAGTGGGCGGAGTATCTAGTTCGACGGTCAGTTCAAACTCTATCGTCGCGCCTCGGTCAGCATTCTGCGTTGCCCAGAGCCGGCCACCGTGGTTCTCGATGATTGACTTCACGATGGCGAGCCCCATCCCCATTCCCGTCGGTTTGGTCGTGAAGAAGGGCTCGAACAGATGCGGCATGACCTTCGGATCGATTCCCTTGCCCGAATCTCGAACAGATACGTGCACATGGCCGAGTTCATTGCTACCCGCAAGCAAACTGACCTCGCGCGGTCCGTCACCCTCGCACACTGAATCGAATGCGTTGAGGACCAGATTCAAGACGGCCTGAGTCAGATGCGTCTTGTTACCCCGCACCAGTGCTAAAGAATCGGGTACTTCTATCAACAGAGAAATATTTTTCGTTCTCGCGTCGGCGGCAACGATCCGATTGACGTCCAGCAGAACCTCTTTGACATCTACGGACAACAACCTTGTTTCGCCGCGTTGAAATAACTCGCGCACGTTGCGAACTGTGTCTGCCGCCCTCGTGTTGTCTCGAACTATATCTTCGAGTGCGAGCACAACTTCCTTAAGATCCGGCGATTTCGCCGTAAGCAGTTCGAGAGCAGCCTGCGAGTTGTTGCGGATTGCTGCGAGCGGCTGGTTCAACTCATGCGCGAGAGAGGCGGTAAGCTCGCCCATCGTCACGACTTGTGAAACCTTGCGCAATTCCTCGGACAGCCGGCGAATCTCCGCTTCGACTCGCTTTCGTTCCAGCGCGTTTCCGAATATGTCTGCGACCAGTTTTAGACGCTGGACCTCTTTCTGAGTCCAAAATTTCTCAGAGATAAGGGTGCCGGACATGACCGCGCCCACCACAACTCCGGCAATCCGCAAAGGAATCGTGACGTTCGACTTGTTTCCATCAAGACGGAAGCTGTCACGATCCTTGGAGGCTTCCGGAGGCATGTCGTCGAGACGCGGGATTACTACAACCTTACCGGAGAGTACCTGGCCTGCGAGCCAGGGATAAGACCCGTCGTGAACCGCCCTCCGGCCTCTCTCTGGCGCAGGCAGACCCTCTCGCGCCCACTGGTGGGTCGTGTAAATGAGCCCATCTGCTGGATCTACCTGCACGACGGTGCTGCGATCGATGCTCATCGCAAGCACGATCAGCTCAAGCCAGCGCTCTATTTCGGCGTCGACCTCTTCGCCAGATACCCGGATGAAAGCGGCGGACAAATCAGCCAGGAGCTTCTCGAAATCCTCGGGTTCCGAGTTTCGAGTGATTCCCGCGGGCGAAGCAGTTGCTACCACCGCGTGGCCGTTTTCCTCTCCCGAGCGATTAACCATAATGTTAGGTGCGGGCCGAGGCACAGACTCCTGGCGGACCTAAAACGAGCACTCCTCGCCTCGTTGTTATGTCAGATCGATCTCGTTGTGGAAAGAGCGAGCGCGCGGGCGATCGCATCGAGCAGCGGTTCTTTGTCGAATGGCTTGAAGAGGACGGCGACCGAATCCGATTGCGCCGCCATCAAGCGAGTCCTGGCGTCGGTTCTGCCTGTCACTAGTATCGCAGGCAGGCCGCGTCCCGAACCTTTTAGAACCTCGCACATCTCGATTCCCGTCATTTCAGGCATGTCAATATCAACCACCATGCAGGCGTTTGATGTTGGAATCTCACTAGCTATCAATTCAGATGGCTTGGCAAACATTTTAACGGCAAACCCTGAGGCAGAAATTAGTCTCTTCAGCGAACGAAGGACGGAGGGATCATCGTCCACGACCAGCACAGTCGCCGGACTCTGGGTACCCACTACCTTCGTCACTCGAGCCTGTGACTTGGGAGTCTTGGATGGTCGTTCAGACCGCCGCCCAGCCTGCTTCCTCGCCAAACTCGTTACAATTCTCATTTCAGATTTTATCGCATACTCCTCATAATGTCCCCGCTTTGCTTTGAAGTGACCGGACGACATGTGTCTCTATTTTGTTACAGAAGCGTGACGTCGCGCTATTGCACTAAAGTGTAATACGCCCGCCGCGATTCCACACGAGAACTTTTGTCAGCGCATCTTCCGCTGTATCGCGAGTGGCAGGTTTCTCATCTACGTTTCGTTCAACGGCATGTGCAGTTCGCGCTCATTTCAGATGGCTCTGACGGCGACCGCCAGGGGAGTCAGCGGCCGCCGTCTCATCATCGGCATCGGCAACCGGGCCTCGGCTTCCGAGGACAACCAGATTGGTGCGCGCCAGCCGTCAACACTAAGGGGGTAAGTCTCACTGTTTTTGCTCCACTGGATAGCTCACATCCAACAATGCACCAAAAGGGACCTTGGTTCTATTATACCTTGGTTCAATACACCCTTGGTTCAACACTCTGGGTTCAATGCACCTTAGTTCATTATACCTTAGTTCAATAAACTAAGGTCCAATTGTTTCAACCAGCGCCTGAGGCGCAAACTCCGCGCATGACACCTTGCGGCAATACGAGAGCCCAGGTCTCCGCGTGCACGCGCAATCGGCGCGCGATCGCAAGCAGTGAGGAAGGAGCAAGATCAATGAACGGGAATGTACCCAAAGATCGACACTTGTGCGTCGATAAGGGATTCCTTGCAGGGGTTGAAAATTCACGTGTTCAGATAGCGTCCGGGTCGTCACCATCATCAGGGTTGTCACGATAGTTATTGTTTCGAAAACGGAGGAAAGGAAATGATGCTCACGACAAGAGTCAGGAAACCGCTCGGGATTTTCACGGCAGTCATGCTGGCCGCATTCGTCGCCGGCTGTTCGCAGACGGCCGCGCCAAGCCCGAACATCGCGCAGCGGGTGGAAGGAGAGAAGCCCGCGGCACCGCCGCCATCTGGGTTCCTGGGCAGCGACTACTCGTTGCTCCAGCCAGGAACTCCGGGCTCTGGGCAGGAGGCGATGCTGGCTTACATCAGCTCAAGCGTCAGCTGGAACAGTTACAACAAGGTCATGATCGCGCCCGTGACGTACTGGGCGGACAACGATTCCAAGCTCTCGTCGAGCGAGCAGCAGGTGCTCTGTGACTATTTCTACAATGTGTTGCAACAAGACCTTGGCAAGAACTTTACCATTGTCAGTGAGTCTGGTCCGGGAGTGGCGAAACTGACCGTGGCTCTCACCGATGCAACTTCGGCGACTCCAGTGTTACGCACCATATCGGTAGTCGTGCCGCAGGCTCACGCTCTCAACCTTATCAAGGCCGGGCTGACCGGCACCTACGCATTTGTAGGTTCCGCGACGGGCGAAGCGAAGCTGACTGACTCAGTGTCCGGCCAGCTGCTCGCAGCGTGGGCTGACCAGCGCTTCGGAACGGCGGCAGTCAGAAATGCGGGCGTATGGCAGTGGGGTGACGCCGATCACGCGATGGAGTACTGGGCTAGCGGACTCGACAAGCGCCTAGTGTCCCTGGGGATTCAGCAAGGAGCCACGACTGCATCTGCCAACTGAACTGAAGGCGAAACAGCAACAACCGGAGGAGCATTCTAATGTGTAGTTGGAAGAAGAGATCTTTCGCAATCGCGCTCTTGATCGGCGCAATCATAGGCGTCTCATTCGCGCACGCCGCGTGGGCGCAGGACAAGAAACCTAACATAGTCATGCTCATGACTGACGACACCGGCTGGAATGATTTTGGTGCTTATTCGGGAGGAGGCGCGGCTCTTGGCCATCCGACTCCTAACGTTGATCGCATCGCCAAGGAAGGCGCTTACTTCACGAGCTGGTACGGCCAGGCGAGCTGCACAGCGGGACGGGCTTCGTTTATTACCGGGCGTATTCCGATCCGCTCGGCGCTCTCGATAGTGGTTGCCCCTGCTGACGAGAACCGTATCCTGAAGGAGACGCCTACGATAGCCGAGTTCTTCAAAAAGAACGGCTACAGCACGTATTTTTCAGGTAAATGGCATTTGGGCGACAAGCCCGATGCCTATCCGATCGAGCATGGCTTCGACGAGATGAAGAATTTCGCTGCGTACTATGCTGGAGTGTACGCATACAACGACACCTCAAAGTGGTTTCATCCCTGGTTCCCGTCGTACAACCCAGACTACAACAAGATGTACGACGACATCGTCAATCTGGGTGAATGGGAAGGCGTGTCCGGCCAGCCCGCGAAGAAAGTCAGCACAATCACCTACGACTCACTGGCAACGTTCGATATACGGCAAACCGACAACGCAGTCGGGTACGTAAAAGACCACGCGAAAAGCGACACGCCGTTTTTCATGGACGTCAACTTCATCAAGATGCACAATCCCACCAATGCGGCGCCAGAGTTCAGGGGGAAGTCGCACCTCGGCGACTACTCGGATTCCATCATGGAGCTCGACGCCGACATCGGCCGGATCATGGATGAAATCCGCGCTGACGCGCCCAACACGATCGTCATTGTGACGGCAGACAACGGCGCGTGGCTGGATGCCTACCCTGACGCCGGAACCATACCGTTCCGCGGAGAGAAAGGATCGCCGTTTGAAGGCGGCTGGCGTGTTCCGGGGATTATGTGGTGGCCGGATCATATTCCTGCGGGAGTGCGATACGACGAGATGATGTCGCACATCGATTGCTGGGCGACGCTTGCGGCGATGGCCGGTATTACTCCACCGCCCCACGATTGGGTCGATAACAACGGCAAAGGGATCTACTTCGACAGCATCGACAACAGCGCATATATCATGGGGAAATCTCAACACTCGGCCCGGAATTCCTGGATTTATATTGATGGCGAGAACTTTCTGGGAGCACGTGCCGACATTGGCGGGGATCCGCAAGAACCCTGGGTACACATAGCTTGGAAGTATCTCTATACGGCGAAGGATTCGTGGCTCGGCTCAGAGGCGAATCTGGGTGCGATCGGCGCGGTTTATAACCTCACCATGGATCCGTACGAAAAATACGACATGACCTTCAACGGAGCCGCCCCCACTCGCGTGTTGTCGTCGTCTCCTGGGAAGTACGCGGGTCAGGACAATGCCTGGATCTTGTCGCTTATCTCTCCAGTGATGGTCGATTTCGACAAATCGATCATGAAGTATCCGAGCATCAAGAGAGTCCCGGGCGGTGCCTCAACCGACTTGATTCCGAATCTTCAGCACCCAGATAACCCGGTACCATTTCTGAAGAACGGCAAAGAGCCGCATGCCATTGGCGGCGGCGGCTGATCTGATCGCACCGCTGACGGGCGTCCTGGGATAGGACGCCCGTCAGGCCCGAATCAGCGTTAGAGCTAGCTCAAGCTGCAAGTATCGAGACCTATGGGAGGCAGGAATCAAATGAGGCATTTCAGCTGCTTGATATTGGTCGCTGCGCTATTGATAGGCAGTGTCGGCACCGGACATGTCGATCCAGCGCAGTCGGCGACCACGTCGGCGGAGGACGGTGTGAGGGCGCTCGCACTTCGATGGTTTCTGCAGATGCAGGCAGGCAAGATCGATCGCACGCAATACACCGCTGCCTATGGCGCCCAATTGACGGATGATGCGGTGAAGGCGATGTCCCACCACCTGAACGAGTACGGGGCTTCGCCGAAGCGCGCCGAAATCCTGCAAAAGCGCTCGGCAGGGACGCAGACATTGTATCTAGTGAAGCTCATATTCCCGCGCGGCGATGCGGCCAGCGTTCTGTTCGGTCTCGACCCGCAGGGCAAGATCACCGCCATAAGTATAGTGACCATGGCAGGCGACTGACAGGAAGGAGTAGGCGATGACCAAGCCCGTCCACACGCCGAGGATCGGGCCATCACGCCAGCAGCTACCTTCTCCACCACTCTCGACCACGCAGTGGCGACCTGTTGTGATTCTTGAGAAGGGCACTTCCGCGAGTGACCAAAGTGAAGACGATGTAGACGGCGCTGCACACAGTTCCGAGAACGAAAAGCGCAAGGATGGCCACGCCGACCAGCGTGGCGATGTTGAATCCGCCTATCATTCCGACCGTGAAGAAGACAGAAGCACATCCGAGCGCGAAAATCGCGATCACAACGTTTGCTCGCGTCCCTTTATTTGGTACGAGCGAGATCCTTCTCACGATTCGCTCCTGCGATCCTGCAACTCAATGCTGTGCTCAATCCAACGCGTAGTTCTATTGGACGATGGTCTGATGCACCTTAGTACAATGTACTAAGGTCCAATTGCGCCAGTTCGTACTCGCGGCGCAAACTCGATGCATGAAGCTTTCTCTGCCGCCCAGCACGCATCTCGGCAGCTTGCTCTCGCGATCGGGCACGCAATCATAAGTAGTGAGTGAAGAGAGCGATCAAAGAGCAGTAGACTAAGGTGCTAGAAATGTTTGTTTTAGTCCAATGCGACTCTCTCGCTAAGTAACGCGAGGAGGAGGAGAGAAAACAATGCAAACAGCGGTCAGCAAACATGAAACTAGAGCAACCGGCAACAAGGGAATCGTTTACCGCACGGTTTGTCAGAATCCCGGCTGCGGGTTTAAGTTCGATCTCAGAATAAAGCCCGAAAACGCGAGCCTTCTCAGCGGTCCAACCGCATGTCCGCATTGCAAACGGCATGGCGGCCAACTCAAATCCCAAGGGCGCATCAGCGAAAAGCTTTTCGCCGCCAAGCTATTGTTCCGCGCAACCGGGGTTGGACCGACGCGCAGCGACGACGACGAAACTATCTGAACGACAATCTCGGCGCGATTCACCTGACGAAGTGACGATGAAAGGTTAGGTCGGCTTAGTTTTTGCCGGACCACTGGAATATGGTGGCATCCATGGACAAGCACATAAGCAAGCATCCCGAAACGCAGCATCTCGCCGGCGATGTAGTTCACTACCGCGAGTACAAAATTCTGCTGCAGCCCGATCGGTTTACGAGCAAGAATGGTTTCCTCGAATTTTGGGAGACCGCATCCAAGACTCTTAAGAAACTCGGTCTTAAGGTAGATTTGGACGAGCACGCGTTCGACAGTCAGGTTCGGGAAGTGCTGTTTTATGACACTCCAGAGTTTGACCTCTATAACAACCATTTCATTCTGCGGAAGCGGACCTTTTACGATCAGGGATGGCCCCGTCCGGGCCACGAGCTGGCCTTCAAATACCGCACCCAGGAGCTCAAGAACGCCGCGGACGTCGACGTGCGTCCGCAATTGGGAGGACACGACGAGATAAAGTTCAAAGAGGAGTTGTTGCTAGAGCGCGACCGTCTGGGCGGGATGCGCAGCGTCTATTCCCATGGATGCGTGCTTACATCGCCCAACATCGAACTCGACCGCGGCATCGAGGACATCGCCCGCGCGTTCCCGACCCTCAAGCGGATAGACATACGGCCACGAACCAAAATGATGTTGGTCAACAATGTCGCGGTTGAGGAAGTGCAGAATACGATGGGCATCATCCAATTCGGTCATCACTTCAAAGGTAAGACCACCATCGCGATTTGGCGCAGTCGAGCTCTGGAGAAATCGCTATCGGGGGAGTTCGCCTTTCAGTGCAAGTTCGATCGAATTGACGAGGTGAGCAAGGAGGCTCTCGAGCTCTCTGAAGAGTTCTACAAAAAGGTGCAGCTTGATTGCGCCGAATGGATCAAACTCGGCACCACCAAGACCGCGATGGTGTACGGGCTCGGCGAACGTGGACAACTAAAGAACCACGAATGAGTTGGTGCGCCGGATTGTGTGTTCAATCGGCTTTGCTTGCTGGCCGGATATGCAACTGATCCGCCATTCGCACGAGTTCAGCCAGCGATTCGGCTTTCATCTTGAACATCACCCGACCGCGGTGAACTTTGACTGTCCTTTCGGTAGTGCCAAGCTCGGCGCCAGCCTGTTTGTTGAGTAGTCCCGCGGTAACCAACTGGAAAACCTCGCGCTCGCGGGGCGTGAGGAGCTCATACCGGCGTTCAAGGACGCCAATCTCGGCGCGTGAAGCCTTTTGTTCACGGCTGCGTTCGGCGGCGCGGCGAATAGCTTCCAGCAATGCTTCGTCATCGACCGGCTTCTCAAGGAAGTCCACTGCGCCACCCTGGATCGCCCTGACGGTCATGGGGATGTCGCCGTGACCGCTTATGAAGACGACCGAAAGATACGGCAGGGTATGAGCAAGCGTCTGCTGCAGCATAAAGCCGTCGACGCCGGGCATCCGGACGTCGGTCACAGCACAGTCGACCTGATTGCGGATGGGGTCTTCGAGAAACTCTGGCGCCGACGAAAAAGAAACCACTTCAATTCCCGCTGTTTTGATGAGACGAACCAATGAAGTGCGTGCCGATTTATTGTCATCGATGACAGCTACTTTAATTGGAGCGCTCATGTCGCTTCCTGCGACGCGAATCAGCCGGAGTGGCCGCCGTTCGCCCCAACGGGCAGTGCGAACTCCAGCGTCGCCCCCTTGTCAGGATTCTGCGTCGCCCAGAGTCGGCCGCCGTGATTCTCGATGATGGACTTAACGATGGTGAGGCCCATGCCCATTCCTGTCGACTTGGTCGTGAAGAAGGGTTCGAAAAGATGGGGCATGACCTTCTCGGCGATGCCCTTGCCCGAATCCCGAACCAATACGTGCACGTGGCCAGGTTCGTCCCGACCCGCAAGCAAAGCAACCTCGCGCGGTCCATCGCTTTCGCACACTGAATCGAATGCGTTGAAAACCAGGTTCAAGACTGCCTGCGTCAAATGCGTCTTGTCACCACGCACCGGCGGCAGAGAATCGGGGACTTCCATCGACAACGAGATATCCTTCATCCTCGCGTCGGCGCTTACGATCCGATTGACATCGAGCAGAAGCTCTTTGACGTCGACCGACGACGTCTTCGCTTCGCCGCGTTGAAACATCGCGCGCACATTTTTGACGATTTCGACCGCGCGAGCATCGTCGCGAACAATGTCGTCCATCGCGTTGTCTATCTCGGCCAAGTCGGGAGTCTTTGATGCGAGCAGCCGCCGAACGGCCCTCGCGTTGTTCAGAATTGCACCGAGCGGTTGGTTCAGTTCATGCGCCAGCGACGCGGTCATTTCACCCATCGTTACGGTTTGTGAAACCTGCCGCAATTCCTCCGACAGGCGGCGGATCTCCGCTTCGGTGCGTTTGCGTTCCAACGCGTTCCCGAATATCTCGGCGACCAGCTTCAGACGCTGAACCTCTTTCTGGGACCACGCTCTCTCCGAAAGCAAAGTGCCGAACATAAGCGCGCCGACCACAGCTCCGCCAATCCGCAAAGGAATCGTAACATTGGATTTGTTTCCCATGAGGCGAAAGTCGGCCAGATCTTTGGAGGCTTCGGGAGGAAGATCGTCCAGGCGCGAGAGTACGACGACCTCACCCGAGAATGCCTTGCGGGTGAGCCAGGGAAATGAGGTGGTATCCTGCCGTCCTCTTTCGACGGCGATAACGCCGGGGCGTGCCCACTGGTGAGTGGTGTAGAAGGCGCGATCTGCGAAATCTACCTGCACGACGGTGCTGCGATCGATATTCATCGCAAGCACGATCAGATGAAGCCATCGCTCTATTTCGGCATCGACCTTTTCAGCAGATACGCGGATGAAAGCGGCGGACAAATCACTCAGAAGCTTCTCGAAGTCAACGACTTCCGGGCTTCGAATAATGGAGGCGGGCGAAGCAGCGCCTGCTGTCGTGCCGGCCATTTCAGTCTTTGCGAAGCGAGTAACCATAACGCTCGGCGCCGCAGTGATCCGCATCCCGGCGACCTACCGAAATGAAGCATCTTCCGTCTTGTTGTCAGCAGTTGTTATATGTCAGATGGACTGTTTGTGGAAAGAGCGATCGCGAGGCCATCATCCTCCGCCAGGAATCAAGCCTGAACTCCGATACTCGGTTCAACCGGCAGTGCGAACGCCAGCGTCGCGCCACGGTCAGGGTTCTGTGTCGCCCACAAACGGCCACCGTGATTTTCGATAATTGATTTCACGATGGTGAGGCCCATGCCCATTCCGGTCGCCTTGGTCGTGAAGAAGGGTTCGAATAGATGAGGCACGATCTTCGGGTCGATGCCCTTGCCGGAATCGCGCACCGACACGTGCACGTGGCTGGGTTCGTTCCGACTCGCTAGCAACCCGACCTGACGTGGTCCGTCACTCTCGCATACTGAATCGAATGCGTTGAAAACCAGGTTCAGGACTGCCTGCGTCAAATGCGTCTTGTCACCCCGCACCGGCGGCAGAGAATCGGGGACTTCCATCGACAACGAGATATCCTTCATCCTCGCGTCCGCGCTCACGATCCGATTGACGTCATGCAGAAGCTCTTTGACGTCGACCGACGACGTCTTCGCTTCGCCGCGTTGAAACATCGCGCGCACATTTTTGACGATTTCAACCGCGCGAGCGTCGTCGCGAATGATGTCGTCCAGAGCATTGTCCACTTCGCTCAGATCAGGAGTCTTGGATGCGAGCAGGCGCCGAGCGGCCCTAGCATTGTTCAGGATTGCGCCGAGCGGCTGGTTCAACTCATGCGCGAGGGAAGCAGTAAGTTCCCCCATCGTCACGACTTGTGAAACCTGCCGCAATTCCTCCGACAGGCGGCGATGCTCCTCCGAGGCGCGCTTTCGCTCCAGCGCGTTTCCGAACACCTCCGCAACCAACTTCAGACGCTGGACGGTTTCCGGCGACCACACTCTCTCGGAAATGATCGTGCCGAAGAAGATCGCACCGACAACAACTCCGCCAATCCTCAGCGGGATGATGACGCTGGATTTGGTTCGCCCGGGACGCGTGGCGGCCACATCTTTAGAGGCTTCCAGAGGAAGATCGTCTAGACGCGAAAACGCGACCACTCCCCCTAACAATATTTTGCTGGTGAGCCAGGGATAAACTGCGGCCACGTTCGTTCTGACGCCCCGATCGGGGGTGGGCAGGCCCTCTCGGGCCCATTGATGGGTGCCGTACAAAGCTCCATCTGCGCGATCTATTTGCGCGACAGTGCTGCGATCGACGTTCAGCGCAAGCACGATCTGCTGGAGCCACCGCTCTATTTCGCGATCGATCTCCTCAACGGAAACACGGATGAAAGCGGCGGACAAATCCGCCAAAAGTTTCTCGAAGTCCGCACCTTGCGGCTCTCGACTGGCTTCGGGCGGCGACTCAGTCGTCACAACCGTGCCGTTTTCTCTTCCTTCCGAGCGACCAACCATACAGTTTACTGCCGGTCCTCGAAGACCGAGTTGCGATGGACCGAAACGCGCACTCCCCGTCTCGTTTCTTATATGTCGGATCGATCTCTTGTGGAAAGAGCGATCGCGCGGGCGATCGCTTCAAGCAGCGGCTCTTCCTCGAATGGCTTGAACAGGACGGCGACCGCATCCGATTGCGCCGCCAGCGCGCGAGTCCTGGCGTCAGTCTTGCCCGTGATTAGTATCGTCGGCAGACGCCGTCCGGAACCTTTTAGTACTTCGCACATCTCGATTCCGTTCATTTCAGGCATGTCGATGTCGACCACCATGCACGCGTTTGTCCGCGGGGTCTCGCTTGCGATCAATTCAGATGGCCCACCGAACGTGGTAACCCGAAAACCGGAGGCTGCGAGCAGCCTCTTCAAAGAGCGCAGGACCGACGGATCGTCGTCCACCACCAGCACCGTGGCCGGACTGATCGTACCGACAACCTTCGTCTCTCGAACCTTTGACTTGGCACTTTTGGATGTTCGCTCGGGCCGCGCCGCCGCTCCCTTCCTCGCCAAGCCAGTTACAATTCTCATTTTCGGATTTTACTTCAGACTCCCATCGATGCAGTGCGCTCCATCCAGGTAGCGGCCGCCTGCATTTATTCTGTTACAAACATGTGACGTCACGCAATTGGACCAAAGTCCAATCCGCACGTCACGACCCGCGCGAAGTACGCAGCAGGGCAGACATCAGATGACCTCGGCAGTCCAGGTCATACTGCATGGAATTTGGCCATGTTGCGGAACGTGACTGCTTGCGCTCGGCGCTTCGACCCCGTTCATTGATTGAGCACGGCGCGGTTAGCAGCCGCTATGAACACCGCGATAGCGATGGACCAGCACACAATAATCAAGATGAAGCGAACATTGCGCGCACGGTGTCCTCGCGCTGGCATGATTTCTTGCATGATCTTTCACCTTCCGTCGTATTGCATCGAGCTCGGACTCATCTGCACCAGGCGTGACCGTAACCCTAGTTCTTGCTCATCTCCGATGGCGTTGACGACGGCCGTCGGGGGGAGTACAACGGCCGCCGTCTCGCCATTGGCAACCGCACTTTGGTTGCCCAAGATCGCCAAGTTCGCCCGCGCGGGCTCATAATCTGGTACCTCGCGCACAAGCTCTCGCCACATTTGGGACGCACGGTCGCTCTGTCCCTCCTGGGCGTAGATCACACCCAGCAGATTGCGCGCATCCGGTTGTCCGGGATTCAACAGCAGAGACGCCAGGATCTCGTGCTGAGCATCTGCCAGCATTCCACGCCGCTGATCGACGAGGGCGAGATTGAAATGTGATTCGGAATGATCCTCACCCAGGAGAACCGAATGTCGCAGGCTATCGGTCGCGGCGTCCAAGTCTCCATTTTCAAGCTGAGCCAGTCCCAGGTTCAGGAATAAGTCCCAACTTCTCAATCCAAGCGCTTCTGCTTGCTGATATTCTCTGACCTCCGACATCCGGTCGCCCTCGAGTCCCAGGGCAAATCCCAGATGATAGTGCGCGAGCGCGTTGTCCGGATGCGTGCGCACGACATCAACGTGGCGACGAATCGTCTCCGAGTAATCCTCGGTGCCGAGGGAATAGTCGGCGCTGACATCACAGATTTGCTGCTCGGCTCCGCCCGCGAATGCGTCGTTCGGAATCCAAAATGAGAGCAGCGAGATAACCACCGCAATTGTTACCAGCGCGATACTTCTCATGTCTCGGTTCCTCCGACTACCTGCCGCTCAACACTGCGCCCAATCCAACGTGTAGTTCTATTGGACCTTGGTACCATGCACCTTGGTGCAATGGACTAAAGTCCAATTGCGCAAGTTAATGTTCGCGGCGCAAACTCGCTGCATGAAACTTCCCTGCGATCGAGAGCGATGCACTAACGGCGTGCCCTCTCAGGTGCTCAAACGCGACCAGGGAGGAGGGAGTACAACTAATGAAAAATACATCAAGACTTCTGGCGCTCGCCGTCGCAATTGCAATTTCTGGGTGCTCCGAGTCGACCAGTCGGCCGCGGGCGAGCTGCGAACTGATGACCGCGCAGATTTGTTCGCTCGCCGCGGAATCCCAATTACACGATCGCGCTCTGGCGGTTAGCTATGAGTTTCGGCCGAGCGAGGCGCGCGTAGTTCCCTTCGTTGTACCAGTAACGGGAAACGATGGAGTTTTGGCCGCAGAAGTCGACTGTTACGTAAACACCGATTCTCGTTCTTATTCGATAGTACGATCGGACCTCGCCATTCCGCCCGAGTCGCAAGAGTCAATTGACTTCCTCAGAGATCGGCATTTGTGCGCCGACGAGAGCTCTTATGCGAAGGGCGAACACCCGGGTATCGAGACGGCGTCAGCACTCCCACTAGTCTCACGATGAACGGCCTTTTCGAATTGGAGTCAAAGTGAACTCGCCCCCCTCGTCCGTGATGCGCGTATTGGCCTTTGGTACAACTGCGCTCGACGACGTCGGATGATACAAGTAGCGGCGGTTCGGACAGTTTCTGAGTAACTCAATGCATTGTTCAAGCTGTGGGTTCGAGAATCCGGAAGGCGGGAAGTTCTGCTCTCAATGCGGAACTGTACTCAATCGCGGCTGTGCGCAGTGCGGTGCGGATAGTGCCCCTACCGCGAAGTTCTGCGGCGAATGTGGAGTTCCCCTTAATGCGCCCATAGGCACTTCAGTCTCTCAGGCAGCGCACGTTCAACAGGGAGACGTAGTTGGCGAGCGCCGTCATCTGACGGTTCTGTTCAGCGATCTGGTGGGCTCGACCGAGATTTCTGCGCGACTCGATCCGGAGGAATTCCGGGAACTTCTGGCTGACTATCACGCGACAGCGGCAGAAGCGATTACGCGTTTTGGCGGCTTTGTGGCGAAATACCTTGGCGACGGCGTCATGGCCTATTTCGGGTGGCCTGAGGCACACGACAACGATGCCGAACGCGCCGCGCGCGCGGGGCTTGCAATAGTCGAGGCGGTCGCTGCGCTAAACAGTCGGGACGGAAAAAATGATCGTCCCAAGCTCTCGGTTCGCGTCGGGATCGATACCGGCAACGTCGTGATCGGCAATCGTGGCGGTAGCGAGTCGGAAATCTTCGGCGACGCTGCCAACATCGCCGCGCGAGTGCAGTCGGCGGCCGATCCGGATGCGGTGATAGTCACTCCGGCCGTTAATAGGTTGGTTTCGGGGCTGTTCGAAATAGAGGAGCGAGGCGCTCATCAACTTAAGGGAATCGTCGAACCGGTCGAGCTCTATCGAATCATCCGGCTAAGCAGTGCGCGAAATCGTCTGGCTGGGTCGATGGTACACGGTCTTACGCCGTTTGTTGGACGTGACGAGGAAACGCGGCTTTTGTGGAGTCGCTGGCAACGGGCGAGCGATGGCGAGGGGCAGGTTGTGTTGATCGTGGGTGAAGCCGGAATCGGCAAGTCGCGCCTGGTGCACCAGTTTCGCAAGCGACTGGCCCCGACCCCGCATATCTGGCTCGAATGCGTCGGATCGCCGTATTTCCAGAACACGCCCTTGTATCCGATCGCCGACATGCTTCAACAAGGCTTTGCGCATCGTGGCGATGGATCGGACGCGGGGAAGCTAGGCGAGTTGGAACGAGATCTGGAACGGGCGGGATTGAAACCAGCCGAGGCAGTGCCGCTGATCGCCCCGATGCTGAATCTCCCGGTAGACGAAAAGTATCCGCGGCTCATGCTCTCTCCGGAGCAACAACGCAAACGCCTTCTGACGACACTGGCCGCATGGCTTTTCGGCGCGGCGCAACCGGTAGTGATGGCCGTCGAAGACTTGCATTGGTTCGACGCCTCCTCGCTGGAACTGATGCAACTCCTCATCGAGCAAGCAGCCACAGCCCGCGTAATGCTGGTTTGCACTGCTCGCCCCGAGTTTCGCGCGCCCTGGTCCTTGCGGACGCATCACGCGCAATTGACGCTTAACCGCTTGAGTGCTCTTCATGTGCGCGAATTGGTGGCGAGCGTGGTGGCTCACAGCGCGCTCTCGTGCGAGACGATTGAAAAAGTTGTCGAGCGCACCGGCGGAGTGCCGCTGTTCGTCGAGGAATTAACTCGCGCCGTGCTTGAGAAAGGCGGTGCGGGGCCGGCGCTGCACGAGATTCCGGCCACTCTCCATGATTCACTGATGGCGCGGCTCGACCGGCTTGGTCCGGCAAAAGAGGTCGCACAGATCGCGTCGGTCATCGGACGGGAATTTTCCTACGAGCTACTCCAAGCCGTTTCGGAGATACCAGAAGACGATTTGCAAACGGCGCTGGCGAGGTTGGCTGACGCGGAGCTGATTTACGCGAACGGCATTCCGCCCGACGCGACCTATAGTTTCAAGCACGCACTGATACAAGATGCAGCGTACGACGCGCTGCTCAAGAGCAAACGAAGGCAAGTGCACGCTCGGGTGGCGCAGGTGCTCGAGGAGCAATTTCCCCACACAGCAGAGACGCAACCCGAACTCCTGGCGCATCACTATACGCAGGCAGGTCTTGCTGCTGCTCTCGCAATCTCCTATTGGCACGAAGCGGGGAAGAGGGCCGAGCAAGGTTCGGCTAGTAAGGAGGCTGTAGCTCATCTCAATCGAGGACTTGAGTTGATCGAAACGTTGCCAGACACACCCGAACGATCTGCACTTGAACTTGCCTTGCAGACGACTCTTGGTCCGGTTCTGATCGCCACCAAAGGCTACGCAGCCCCGGAGGTCGGCGCCGTATACGATCGAGCGCGAGAGTTGTGTGAGCGAGCAGAGAACTCTTCGCAACTCCCCATCGTAGTCTTCGGACTATTTGCGTTTTACGTGGTACGTGCGGATCACGAAAAGGCTCTCACCCTTGGAAAACATCTTCTCAGTTTAGCCGAGAGTGCGCAGGACGAAGCTCTCCTACTGCAGGCCCACAATGCGCTGGGGTTGGCTTTTTTCTTCCAGGGCGATTTCGCTGCCTCACGCGAGCACCTGGAACGCTGTATTTCCAGGTATGACCTTGAGAAACATCGTTCACTGGCTTTTTCCTATGCGGGGCAGGACCCTGGGGTGACTTCCTTCGTCTTCTCGGCCTGGGCTTTGCAGAGCACTGGCTATTCGGATCAAGCTCTCAAGAGCAGCATCGATGCACTCAGTCTGGCCCGATTGCTTTCTCATCCGTATAGCCTTGCTTACGCTCAAGGTATCGCGGCCGCGTTCCATCAGTTTCGAAAGGACTTGGAAGTGACACAGGGCCTGGCGGACGCAAGCTTAGGCGTAGCGACCGAACACGGATTTCCCTTCTGGTCGGCCTTTCAAAGTGTCCTGATCGGCTGGGTATTGGTTAAGCAAGGAAAAGCAGACGAAGGAATAGCGCAAATGAGCCGTGGAATGGAGGCATACCGGGCTACCGGCGCAGAGCTGCTTCGACCTTACCTTATTGGCTTGTTCGCCGAGGCATTGGCGGAAGGTGGATCGACGGAGCGGGGGCTCGTCTTACTTGCCGAGGCCTTGGAGACTGTCGAGGAAACCGGGGAGCGCTTCTACGAGGCAGAGCTCTATCGGCAAAGAGGAGAGCTGCTATTCCGATCTTTTAGCGAAGATTCAAGATTGCCCGATATTACTGCACCGCTATCCCGCTCTTCCGAGATAGAAAGGTGCTTTCTAAAAGCGATGACCGTCGCGGGTCGCCAACAAGCAAAATGGTTTGAGCTCCGCGCGGCGACGAGCCTTGCACGTCTGTGGCGCCACCAAGGCAGGAAAAACGACGCTCACACGATGCTGGCAAAGTCTTACAACTGGTTCACGGAAGGCTTCGATACGATAGATCTCAACGACGCGAAGGCGCTACTCAAGGAACTAGACGGGTAGTTGCTTCTGCCGTAGAAGGGATGAATTGAGGCAATCGACAGGAGGAATCGTCGCATGCAGGTAACCAGCAGACTAAGAATTACGGCAACTTTCGGAATGCTGATCCTGGTTGTCGGAATGTCAGGATGCAGCGTGTTTTCCGCGTCGAACGCTCCCGTGGATTGCGACGCGGTGAAGAATCAGGAGCAGGCGGGTTTCACTGACGCCAAGATAGCCTCAGATCTTGGCTCCACAGTCGA
>Ga0210393_10001216_pt1 | contig 21847 bp, 16 predicted proteins | sample IncBWC27OmetaG_FD_160068 | JGI IMG/M metagenome (GOLD analysis project Ga0210393, IMG submission 160068) | Forest soil microbial communities from Barre Woods Harvard Forest LTER site, Petersham, Massachusetts, United States - Inc-BW-C-27-O ... | reverse complement strand
GTGAATGTTGGCTCGGTGGGCCAGCCGCGCAACAGCGACAACCGGGCCTCGTACATCATTCTGAACGATTCCGACCCGGCCGCCCCCGGAAGAACCACGGTGAACTTCCGCCGCGTGACGTACGACTTCGAGAAGACGATCGCCAAGATTTACGACATTCCGGACTTGGATAATTTTTTGGGCGATCGTCTCCGCGACGGTCGGTGATCGATGCAGAATCGCAATCTGGTCCTGTTCCTCACGCTGTCCATGGTGATGTTGATCGCCTGGAACAGCTTCGTGGTGCCACGGATCCTGCCGCCAAAGAAAACGGTCCCTGGCGCCAACGCGAAACAGGACGCCGGGGACGCAAGCGGCAAGAAGACAGTCGACCCGGGAGCCGACAAGAAGGCGGGCGCGGGCGAAACGAAGAAGCCCGAGACCCCGACGACCGTCGTTGCGACCAAGGTTGACGCGAAAGCCGCAGTTGCGGACTCGAAGAAACCCGCGGCAGCCGTCGCCGCCAAAGGCGCGCCGGGCAAGGTTCCCGAGTACGCCCGCAAGACGATCGTGCTGGGAAGCAGCGATCCGGACACCGGCTATTTTCTGCAAGCCGAACTGACTACTCGTGGCGGCTCGATCGCGTCCATTGAGTTCAACGATCCCCGATATCGCGAGCTGGTGAATACCAAAATCCCGCTCAAGCTCGTCGGGAACGACGTCGATCATCGCTTGCTCAAAGCCATCAAGGATCGCGACCTGGCGCAGGCCGAGCGCGAAGTCGCCGCGCAGAAACTGCATTCCGCCGAGAGCGCAGCCCGCGCCGGAGAAGGCTCGGCCGAAATCGACAGCGATCGTGCCGCATTTCAGGCTGCCGACGAAAAGTTCAAGCAGGTTGAAAGAAACGTCTCGTTGGCTCAGACGACTTTCAACACGGACGTTCCCGAAATCGACGCCCTGTTGCCCAAAGACGGCAGCGGTGTTTCGGCCCGCGATTGGGACGTCGCCCAAATCACTGCGGACCCAGAGCACCCCGGCGTGAATTCCGCAGTCACGTTTCGATACCCATCGCCCAACGGTCAACTGGTTCTGGAGAAACGCTACACGCTGGAAGCTGGGCCGGCAGGCGCGGGGACGTCTCGCGCCGCGCGGGAAGCCCGCGATACCACGACGACCGGCTATCTCCTGCATCTGGACGTCACCCTGAACAACACCGGGGCGGCCGAACGTGCGGTCACCTACACGCTCCAAGGGCCGGTCGGGCTCCCCCTGGAAGATGCGGCTAATGCGCGGAAGTTTCGCGACTTGAAGATGGGATTTCTGCTGCCCGACGGAGCGATCAACTCACAGACGAAGACCGCCAGCCAGGTTCTGACCGACGAAGAAAAGAACAAGATCGAGGAATGGAAGAGTCCGCTGCAGTACATCGGAGTCGACGTCCAATACTTCGCGGCTCTCGTTTTGCCGACCGACGATCAGCTTAAGAAGCGGACGATCGATCGCAGCATGCCGATGCTGCTGGAGACGCCGGGAGAAAAAACGCTGACCGACCTGAGCGTGCAGCTCGACTCGGTCAAAGTGGCGTTGCCCGCGAAAGAATCGGTCACGCATCACTACGAACTATTTGCCGGCCCAAAACGCAAAACGCTGCTGACTCCGTTGCGTGCCGAGGCCGTCCTCGATTTTGGCTGGTTTGCCCAAATCAGCAACGGAATGCTTTGGCTGCTCAACATCTTCCACGGCATGGGCATTCCCTACGGCGTGGCAATCATCTGTCTGACGGTGCTGGTGCGGGCCTGCATGTTTCCCGTGTCGTTGCGACAGACGGCCCAAGCGCAACGCATGAAGGAGATGCAGCCCAAGCTGGCCGAGCTGAAGAAGAAATACGCGGACAACAAAGAAAAGCTCGCGATGGCCAATTTGGAGCTGATGCGCGAGCATAAGGTCAACCCGATGGCGGGTTGCCTGCCGCTGTTGATTCAAATGCCCATCTTCATCGCGCTGTATCAGGCGCTGCAGTATTCGGTCGACCTGCGGCTGGCTCCGTTCTTGTACTTCAAGAACCTGGCCGGCCCCGACGCGCTCTTCAACCTGCCGTTTACCGTTCCCTATTTTGGATGGACGACATTCAACCTGCTGCCGATCGTCGCCGTCGCGCTGATGGTCGTTCAACAAAAGATGTTCATGCCGCCGCCGGCGGATGAACAGCAGGAAATGCAGCAGAAGATGATGAGCTACATGATGGTCGTCATGGGGGCCATGTTCTACAAATTCCCCGCCGGCCTGTGCGTGTACTACATCTCGTCGAGCTTGTGGGGTTTCGGCGAGCGCAAACTACTGACGTGGTGGAAGCCTTCGACGACGGCGCCTCCGGGCGTCGTTTCCCCGGCCGTCGCAGAAGAACCTCCGGCCGCCGGCCGGGGCAAAGCGGGTGCCGTGCCGGAGGCCCCTGGACGCGTGCGCGGAGCCGCGGGAACCTTTTGGCAGAAGCTGCTCAACGCGGCTGATGCCGCAAATTCCGATGCCGCGACCGGTTCCAAAGCGGCCATCTCGCGTCGCCGCGAGTCGGCCGGCAAGCGCAACGGCAAACGCCCGCGGTAAGGCCCGCCAACGACTTCTCTTGAGTCAGCGGTCGACGCGCGAGCAGGCCTGTCCAGCGGTCCTGCTTGCGAAATAATGACTGCATGACAGCCCCTCGACGCGCCGAAACTCCGGAAGGTACGCGCTCCCGTGTCCTGTTATAACGAATAAGGGCGTTCCGTTTTTTCGCGCCCGGAGTTGTGATGTCTGACGACGGCAACCAATCCTCAAACGGCAGCCTGAGCGCCGAAAACGCGGCGTTCGCCGAGCGCCTGCTGAGCGAATATCTCGCCGAGCCGTCGCGAGTCTCACCTTCGTGGCGCCGCTACTTCAGCGAACTCTTGGATTCCGACGGCAAACCAGAAGTTCGCAAGCAGGCAGCACCTGCCGCACCCGCATCGCTCACAACACCCGCGCCGACCGCCGCCACTACGCCGAGTTCAATCGTCCAACCGGCGAGGCCATTATCCGACGGACATGCGACGGCGTTGCACCTCGATGGAGCCCGGCTGCAGGACCGTCTGCGCAACTTGATGCAAAGCTTTCGCGGCCGCGGTCACCTGGCCGCTCGACTCGATCCGCTAGGTTTGTCTCGCCCCGAGCCGGACGATCTGCTGCCTGCCACTCACGGTCTCAGCGAGAGCGATCTCGACCGAGCCGTGTCCGCAGAATCAGTCGATGGGGCAGGGGCCAGAACGGTTCGCGACGTGGTGCAACGGTTACGCAACACGTACTGCAGTTACATCGGCGCGCAGTTTCTGCACATCGACGATGCGGCCGTCCGCAGTTGGCTACAGGAGCGGATGGAGCGGACCGAGAACCACATCCGTCTGTCGCGGCCGGAACAGTTGCGGATCCTGACGCGGCTCACCGACGCGGTGATCTTCGAGCAGTTCGTCCGCAAGAAATTCGTCGGAGCCAAAACCTTTTCGCTCGAAGGAGCCGAGAGCCTGATCCCGCTGCTCGATTTGGCGATTCTCAAGGCCTCGCGCTCGGGCATTGTCGAGATCGTGCTGGGCATGGCCCATCGCGGGCGGCTCAACGTGTTGGCCAACATCATCGGTAAGCGCCCGCAGGAGATTTTCTGGGAGTTCGACGGCGGCCAGGCAGAAGTCGCAAGATCCAGCCAGCCGGATATCGCGGGCGATTTGACGTACCATCTCGGCTTCAGCGGCGACTGGCAGGGCGAGGACGGGCGGCGGATTCACCTGTCGCTCTGCTTCAATCCGAGCCATCTCGAATTCATCAATCCGGTGGCCCTGGGCCGCATGCGGGCCAAGCAAGATCGCGCCGGCGACCACGAGCGCAGACGCGGACTGGTCTTGTTGATCCACGGTGACGCGGCGTTCGCCGGTGAAGGGGTCGTGCAAGAGACGCTCAACCTGAGTCAACTCACCGGCTACACCACCGGCGGCGCGCTGCACGTCATTGTCAACAATCAGCTCGGCTTCACCACATCGCCCGAGGAAGCGCGCTCCTCGATGTACGCGAGCGACGTGGCAAAGATGCTGCAAAGTCCGATTTTCCACGTCAATGGCGAGCATCCGGAAGCGGTCGCCCAGGTTGTCGACTTGGCCCTCGACTTCCGTTCGCAGTTCCAGCGCGACGTCGTGATCGACATGTATTCTTATCGCCGCTGGGGACACAACGAGGCCGACGAGCCAAGTTTCACGCAGCCGATCTCGTACAAAGCGATCGAGCACAAGCCGTCGGTACGAGATTGCTATCTCGAGCACCTGCTCAAGCTGGACGAAGTGACGCGCGAAGAGGCCGACCGTATCGCCAGCCAGCGGTACGACGTGCTCGAGCAGGCCTTCGACGAAGTACACCGCGGCGGATTCGCCCCCTCGCCCCAAACTCTGGCGGGTATCTGGGAGGGCTTTCGCGGAGGGAACGAACCACCCGACGATGAACCTCGCACTTCAGTCCCGGCCGACCGCTTGTCGCAGTCGCTCCGGCGACTGGCCCAGACTCCGACGGGATTCCATCTGCATCGGAAGCTCAAGCGAGCCACTGAAGAGCGGCTCGCGATGGCTGAGGGAAAACAGGCGCTCGATTGGGCGGCAGCCGAGGCGCTGGCCCTGGGAACACTCGCCGTTGAGGGCCATCCCGTTCGGCTCTCGGGACAGGACTCGCAGCGCGGCACGTTCAGCCAGCGTCACGCCGTCTTGCACGACGTGGTCGACGGCAAAACCTACATGCCGCTGGCCCATCTCGCCGACGATCAAGCGCGAGTCGAGGTAATCAACAGCCCCCTCTCGGAAGCCGGGGTGCTCGGATTTGAATACGGTTACAGTCTGGACGAGCCGGAGGGCCTGATCGCTTGGGAGGCGCAATTCGGCGACTTCGCGAATGCGGGCCAGGTGATCATCGATCAGTTCCTCGCCGGCGGGGCCGATCGCTGGCGCCGATTGAGCGGTTTGGTGCTGCTCTTGCCACACGGTTGGGAGGGTAGCGGCCCGGAACACTCCAGTGCGCGCTTGGAGAGATTCTTGAATCTCGCCGCCCGGGACAATCTACAAGTCGTCGCGCCGACCACCCCGGCTCAATATTTTCACGTGCTTCGCAGACAGGTGCTGCGCCGGTGGCGCAAGCCACTCGTGGTGATGACGCCGAAGAGCCTGCTGAGGCATCCGCGCGTCGTCTCGCCGCTGAGCGATCTGGCTGAGGGGAGCTTTTCGCGAATTCTGCCCGACACGCGGAGTTCACCTGAGGCCACGAGCCGCGTACTTCTGTGCAGTGGCAAGGTCTATTACGACCTAACCGATTTCCGCGAGAAAAATCACCGCGATGACGTGGCCATTCTGCGATTCGAGGAGCTCTATCCGCTCGCTGTTGACCTCGTGCGCAAGCAACTCGAGCCCTATGCGGACGGCACACCCGTCTTTTGGGTGCAGGAGGAACCGCGGAACATGGGGGCCTGGCCCGCGCTCTGCCTGCGGTTCGACTCGCAGCTCTTCGATCGATTTTCGTTGTCGTGCGTCGCCCGAGCCGAGTCGGCCAGCCCAGCCACCGGTTCGCACGCCACTCACAAGCGCGAGCAACAAGACCTCGTGGAACGGGCATTCGGCGAAACACAACAGCAGAAGCCTGCCTGACGAGAAATTGCCATGAGCATCGAACTGCGAATTCCCAATGCCGGTGAATCGATCCAAGAAGTGCAGATCGGCCAATGGCTCAAGCACGAAGGCGATCGCGTGCGGCGCGACGAGAGCCTTGTCGAGTTGGATACGGACAAGGCTTCGATGGAACTGCCCGCTCCCAGTGACGGAATTCTGACGCGGATCGTCAAGAAGGATGGAGACAAAGTCGCAGTCGGCGAAGTGATTGCCTTGATCGATCCCGACGGAGAGCGGGGCTCCAAATCGAGTGGGACAAAATCGCAGCCAACCGAACTCAAACAGGCAACCGAAGTCAAACAGCCGGCCCCACAATCGCCGACGGCTTCAACCGATAAACCCAAAGCCGCCAAGGCGGACGTCGCGCCAGCCGACGAGCCGGTGGCCGCGCCCTCCGTCCGTCGGTTGCTTCGTGAGCATCACGTGAGCGCCCAGGATGTCAAACCGACAGGAGAGGGCGGACGCGTCCTCCGTGAAGACGTCTTACGCTATGCCCAAGAACATCCCGGCAACGGTGAGCACGACGGGGACGATCGAAAACGACTCCCTGATGATCAAAACCTCGAAGCCAGCATTCCGCCCGAAAAATCAGCGGCCTCCGAAGTCGTGCCCGGTCCGATCCCCGCGACCGAAGCACCTCGGCCATCCCCATCGTCCGGCACGCAGACGACGGTTGGCACCGAGGACCGGGCAGACACAATCGTGCCGATGAGCCTGATCCGACGCCGGATCGCCGAGCGATTGGTTGAAGCGCGTCAGAAGGCGGCGCTGCTCACGACCTTCAATGAAATCGACATGACGGCTGTAATCGCACTGCGGACGCAATACCGCGAGGCATTCCAACAGAAGTATGGGGCGAAGCTGGGCTTTGTCTCGTTTTTCGTCAAAGCGGCCGTCGAGGCTCTGCGGCAATTTCCGATGGTGAACGCAGAGATCCGCGGGACCGACATCGTCTATCACAATGCCTATCACATCGGAGTCGCCATCGGGGCGGAGCGCGGACTCGTGGTTCCCGTGATTCGCGATGCCGACTTGTTGAGCATCGCTCAGATCGAGCAGGCCGTCGACGACTTTGCCGGCCGGGCCAAAGCGAACAAGTTGCAGCCGGGCGAGCTTTCGGGCGGAACATTCACGATCAGCAACGGCGGCATCTTCGGCTCGCTGCTCTCGACGCCGATCGTCAATCCACCGCAGAGTGCCGTGCTCGGCATGCACGCGATCCAGGACCGGCCGGTGGCCCGCGGCGGGCAGGTCGTGATCCGCTCGATGATGTACGTCGCGCTCAGCTACGACCATCGCCTGATCGATGGGCGCGAAGCGGTCTCATTCCTGACGCGAATCAAGCAGACGATCGAAGATCCGGCCCGCATGCTGCTGGGCGTCTGACGCCAACCGCGGACGACGGGCGCGGGTGCAACCGGAGTTTTGCTCCTAGTGGCTGTGCGAAGGTCGCTTCGACTGTTTCGCGCCCCCCTTGGCCTGGTGGGGGTGATAGCCATGCGAACCGTGGCTCCTCGAGGATCCGCTCGGCGTCGTCGGCTGGATGACTTGCGGGCCAGTCTTGGGCCCCGTCTTGGGCCCCGCTTTGGGCGCAGTCGTTGTTTTCTTCGGAGTTGTGTCGGCAGTCACGAAGCAAGGCCCCGCGAAGATCATCACTCCCAGGAACAGCGACCTCAGCGTACGACGATTCATCAAAGAACTCCGTGAAGAGAATCCGCACCGTTTTGGCCGTGGAGAGTCGTTTCGCCAAAACGCTCGGTGCGAGGTCCGCGCGGCTCTATTGCAAGCCTAGCTCTCAGCCGACGAGCGAGAGGCCGCGGAGTGATGCTTTTTCGCTACAAATTACAGTTTATTCAGACCCCACGCAGAGTTGGCCGCTTTGTCCTCGGCGGATCGGTCTCCGCTTTGCGCTTTCCGGGCGCTGGCCTATGATGTTGGAAACCGCACGCGAAAGGTGCCCGGATGACTATCAACCCGGGCTGGAGCACCGGGGAAAGCTTTGATGCGACTCGAGTTTCTCGGGACGGGGGGGTTTTATCCCAATGAGCGTCGCCACACGACGTGCGTGATGCTGCCCGAAGCGGGGATTGTGCTCGACGCGGGCACGGGCTTCTTTCGGGTGATCCCGCGAATCGAGACGGCGGAGCTCGACATCTTCTTGTCGCACGCCCATCTGGATCACGTCGTCGGCCTCCCATTCCTGCTGACCTCTCTGCTCATGGGCAAACCGACACGGGCCACGCTGCATGCCACGCCGACAACGCTGGCCGCAGTCAAGGAGCACGTTTTTGCAGAGCCGCTCTTTCCTCTGCTCCCGCCCTATGTCTTCGAGCCGCTGGCAGAAAAGATGGCCGTGCGTGGTCAGGGGATCGTGTCACACCAACGACTCGGACACCCGGGAGGGTCGATCGGATTTCGTATCGATTGGCCCGGCCGCTCGCTTGCCTTTATCACCGACACGACGGTTGACGGGAGCTATACCGATTTCATCCGCGGCGTCGACCTCTTGATTCACGAGTGCTATTTTCCGGATGAATTGGCGGATGCGGCCGCCAAAACCGGGCATAGCAATACCACGCCTGTTGCCGAGATGGCCCGCAAGGCACGTATCGGCCGGTTGTTCCTGACGCATCTCGACCCGCGACGGACCGACGCCGACCCCATCGGCCTGGAGCAGGCCCGCAAAATCTTTCCGAAGACTGAGCTGGCCGAAGATCTCATGACGGTTGAGTTCTGACGTGGCGATTCCTGAAGGTGGGCGATTCGATGCAAGGCAGGCCTCTGGAAGAGATTCCGCCACTCTTCTTGGTGGCGTGGGCAAGCCTCTTCGTGCTGGTGCCGATCTGGTTCGGGGCGGTGACTTGGCTCTTCCGTCGTCTTCGGAACGAGCACCCGAGGACCTATGAAGCGCTCGGCTCGCCGACGCTCTTTTGGAACAATTCGCCGCGCAACAACTGGCTGTTTGCCAAATTTCTCTGCGGTTCGCAATGGAAATCGCTCGACGATCCGGTCCTCAACATTGCCTGTCCGCTGATGCGCGCGTTTCTGTTTGTCTACCTTGTTGGGTTTGTGATATTTTCGGTGGCGATCATTCGGTTGACACCTCCGCGTCCTCGACCGCACGCCGCACAAGACCGTTCGCATCCCACAGCAACCTTACGGTCGGCGCCCAGCGTTCGCTTCGCCGCGGCCGTTTCTTGCAATGTTGTCTTCGGTGACTGACTCCTCACAGACCACGCTGAATCCCACGCTGGCCCCCGAGCTGCGCTGTCCGCATTGCGGCAACCGCTTCGGCGCGGACGGCAACGGCGCGGCGAACAGCGAGCGTCTGACCTGTCGCTGCGGCCGCAGTTTTCCGATCGTCGGCGGCATTCCCCGGTTTGTCGAACAGGAGCATCTCGCGAGCTTCGGTCGGCAATGGAATACTTACGAAGTGGCTCATGATGATGAGGACCGCGCGACGTTCGAGGCGAAAACAGGCATCCCCCGCGCGTCGCTCGCGGGATTGCGCGTCCTCGACGCGGGCTGCGGCGGGGGCCGTTACTCGAAAGTTGCCGGGGAGGCGGGGGCCATGGTTCGCGGCGTCGACCACACGACGGCCGTCGACAAAGCCACTTCACTCTGCGCGCATCTGCCGACCGTGGCCTTCGCGCAAGCCGACCTCAAGCACTTGCCGTTTGAGCCGCAATCTTTCGATGTCGTGTTTTCGATCGGTGTGATGCACCACGACGTCGAGACGCGCGCCGTGTTCGACTCGGTGGCCCGTTTGGTGCGGCCGGGTGGGCGGTTTGCCGTTTGGCTCTACCGCAAGAACCAGTGGTGGCAGGAATGGCTCAACGACGCGCTGCGGCGCCACAGCGTGCAGATGGCGCCCGAAAAACTTGAGCGTTGGTGTCGAGTGGGCGCGGCACTGGGCGGCGTTCCGGTCGTCAACAAAACCCTCAACAAGGTCGTGAACTTCAGCAGCCATCCAGCCTGGGAAAACCGCGTGTGCGATACGTTCGACTGGTACGCGCCGGCGTACCAGCATCATCACACGGTCGAGGAGCTTTGTGACTGGTTCCGCGCCGCGGGTTTCGGCAACTTGCGCGTGCTGCCGCCGGAAAAGAGCGGACGCTTCTATCGCTGGAGCTACGAGCGGAATCTACTCGTCGGCAGCGGGGTCAACGTGCTGGGGACGCGCGTTTAAGGGCTCTTCGTTCCGGCCAAAGGGGTCGTTGCCGTTGGCAGAGAGTCGAGCGCGCTGGGTTGGTTTCTCCGTCCGGCGGAAGGATTCGCGCCGGCCAGAGGAGTGGCTGCAACCGGGAGAGCGTCGAGTGCGCTGGGTTGGTTCTTCTTCCCGCTGGGCGAGTTTGACAAACCGGCTAAAGGAGTCGTCGCAGTCGGCATTTCGTCGAGCGCACTAGGTCCATTGCGTTTGCTGCCGGACTTGTTCGACTTGCGGGCGACTTGCTTCGACTTGCGGGTGGTCGTTGTTTTGACGGTGGATTTGGGCTTCGGGCTCTTCGTCGTCTGGGGGGTCTTCGGCTCCGCACCGCTCGCCGCGTGGGCAATGATTCGCTCAGCAACCTTGCCATCGACCTGAACGGTGACCGACATCCCCGGCTTGATGGCTTCCAAAGCGACGTGTTTGCCATCCAGGAGGACATCGATTTTGTCGCCGACCGACAGCTCGGTCGTCTCTTCCGAATGTGTGAACTTGACGGTTACCGTTTTCCCGTCGAGTGAAATTTTTTCGACGGTGCCCCGTTTGGCCGAGACGCCGCCGGCCAGTAAGGCCCTGGCAAACGCCGTGATCGCGAGCGTCATCAGCACTAAAGACAAGGTTCGGCGCGTCATCTCGGCACCCTTCTTTCCCCGATTGGCGTGTGCCCATTTTCTGGGGCCGCCCCCTCAACTATGTCTGCCACTTGGGTGGCCGACAAGGGGCAGGGCAATAAAGAGCCGGGCAAAGACTGCTCGTCGGGGACTGGGCTTACTTTTTCGGGGTCGATCGCGCGACGGAGGGGCGAGCCTCGCCCTTCGCTTTTGATGAACGTGCGGCCAGCCGAGTCTGAGGCTTCTTGTACCCCGGTGCGGCCAGAAACTTCACGAGCCCCTTGCCGTCCGCGACGTTCCACACGCGGACCTCGCCATCGAACGATCCCGTCGCCAAGCGGTCGGTGGTCGGACAAAAGGCGAGGGAATAGACCCAATCGGCATGGCCGGCAAAGGTCTTCAGCAGTTTGCCTCCCGCGAGTGCATGCGACCGCGCCGTGCGGTCGGCGCTGCAACTGAAGATTCGGCCGTCCTTAGTAATTGCGACGTGGAGCACGTCGTCACCGAAGCCGGCGATCCGTTGGACTTCTTTGGCGTCGCCAATATTCCACCGCCGCAGGCTCTTATCACGTCCGCTGGTGATCGCGGTGATTCCGTCCGGCGCGATGGCGACGCCGAAGACGGGCTCAGCGTGTCCGCTAAACGTCACGAGCGAATCGCCGGTCTTGGCGTCGAACACTTTGGCCGTCTTGTCGCGGCTGGCCGAGACAATTTTGGAACCGTCAGGCAGCCAGGCAAGATCCATCACCCAGTCGGCGTGATCCTCGATGGCGAGTTGCTGTTTGCCCGTGGCCACGTCGTAGACACGAATCGCGCGGTCGGCACCGCCCGTCGCCAATCTCTTGCCGTCGGGGCTAAAGGCCACTGTGAAAACGGCGTCGCCCGTCCGTGCCACATCAGCGACGAGTTCGCCAGTCGCCGCGCTGAACACCTTGACCTCGCCCAGTTGGGCGGGCGTTCCCGCACCGACCGCGATCAATTTACCGTTCGGACTGTATTGGAGCGAATAGACCCGCTCGGCGACATTCGTGATGCGTCGCGACTGAGTTCCGTCGGCCGTGTTCCACACCAGGATTTCGTGATAGCCCGAGGTGGCGAGCTGATCGCCCTCGGGACTGAAGGCGACAGCCGTCACCGGAATGGGCACGCGATACTTGTCGGGCGGGAGAGGCTGCGGCAGGCTCGGCATATCGGCAATCAATGGGTCAGCCGGATTGAGACCAGCGTCGAGGGTGGCGCCCGTGTCGATCCAGTGGCGAATCAGCGCGATCTCCGATTTGCTGAGCGGGTCGGCGTCCTGCGGCATCGTGCCGTCCTCAATCAGAGTGACGAGGTTCGACTGAGCGCTCTTCCCGGGAACAATTTCGGAACCAGACTCACCGCCGCGCAACAAAGCGGCAAACGTCTCGACGCTGAAGCGGCCCTTGGCCGTCTTGGCGTCGTGGCAGGCCAGGCAGCGCTTGGCCAGAATCGGGGCGACCTTCTGCCCAAACGATTCGAGTTTGCCCATCGCGATCAGTGTTTTCTCGGCCGCGATCTGACGGCTCACCGCTTGAGCGGACAACTCGGTGAGGGACTGCCGCAACTTGACGGCATCCTTCTCACTGACAGCGAGCGCTTTCGTCGCCGCTTCGATCTTTTCCGCGGCCGATTTCTCCGCCGTGCGAGACGCCGCGATTGTCTCTTTCGTCTTGGCTGCCTCGGCGACGGCTTTTTCTGCGGCCTTAGCGGCGTCCGCCGCTTTCTTGGCAGCAACTTCGGCGCTCGCTTTGGCCGCTGCAGCGGCTTCGTTCGCTTTCTTTGCGGCTGCTTGCCGCTCCTTGATGCTCTTCTCGGCCGCCAGCGCCTCGGTCTGGGCTTTGGCTTTGTCCGCCTTCAAATGCAGGATCGCGTCCTGCGCCGCGCGGACTTTATCTTGCGCTGCTTTGGCAGTCGCCGCGGCTTGATCGCGACGAGCTCTGGCTTCGGCGGCCGACTTCACCAGGGCCGCGGATCGCTGCTCCTCGAACTTCCGGACGGCGTCCGCATGGTCGGCGAGCTGCTGCTCGGTCACTCCCAGCGCCGATTTCGTCGCCTCGAGATCGACCTTCAACTTCGAGATCAACGAGCCCAGAGTTTTGGCCCGCTCTTCCGCTTGCTTGAGCGACTTTTCCAGCGACTCGCGGGTGGCACGCGCGTCATGGCGGGCCTTTTGCAACTGCTCGATCTGCTCGGGCGTGATGCCGTCGTCGGCCGACGCCGGTCCTGCCGCAGTACAACACAGGACGCCCAACAGACAGGCTGCTGCCAACGCTGTCCGGGCATTCATTGCCGTTGCGAGCGTGCGCATCGACTTAACTCCTGCAATCTCGAAATGGTGAGGCGGGACAATGATTGCGGGCGGGGACGGCAAATGCGGGCGGGTGACGGAGCAGGCAAGTCGCGGTGAGCAAGAGGGTTCAGGCCGAGCCTTAACCCTCAGCTCCAGCATCCCCCGAGCAGGCAGCAGTGTCAAGCTGAGAGGAGGGGGAACAGCCGCGCGCAGGGAAGCGCGGCGGCGAAAAACGAGAGCGAAAGCGTGCAGAGATCGCGACCAGAGCGGCGCGACACTAACCCTTGCGGTGCCGAATCTTGCTTCGGTTACGCCGTTTCTTGCGACCGAGTTTGCGCCGGCCTTTTCCACTTTTCTTGACACCCATTCCGTCGCTTCTCCTGACTGCTTCACGCCATTCGCTAAGGGCGAACACAATCTAACGCGGAGCCTGGAAATCGGCAACTGCTCCGCCTTCCCCTGGCGACTCACGCCTCCGGCAGGCCGCCGAATTGGCGAACGGCCTCGTAGACGATCGTATTGACCGTGCTGGCCAGGTTGAGGCTGCGGACTTCGGCACGCATCGGCAAACGCAGGTTGCGGTCGGGCTGCTCCCCGAGAATCGACGGCGGTAGTCCCCGCGTTTCGCTCCCAAACACCAACACGTCGCCCCGTGCGAATCGGGCGTCCCACACCAGGCGCGTCGCCGTTTTTGTGAGGGCCCACCACGGCCGGCCGGCGAGTTTTTGCTTCAAATCGGCCCAACTCTCAACCGCTTCCCAATCGACCAGCTCCCAGTAATCCATGCCGGCACGGCGCAGCAGCCTTTCGTCGAGACGAAAACCCAGCGGCCGAATCAGCCACAGCTTGGCGCCCACGGCCGCGCAGGTCCGGCCGATGTTGCCCGTGTTCTGCGGAATATCGGGCTGATGGAGAACCACGTGCAGCAGCGGTTCGCCCGTCACGTCGACACTTTGGAAATCCAGAGGAAGACCTTGGCGCTGCCGATCGACACGGCCCTTACGCCGTCCGGCGCGCTCGCCGCCGATTCGATGGCAACGGCCTGCGTCTCCGTTCCGAGAAAATCGCGATGGGCGCCCAGGGCCTGTTTCACGTCGGCGTCGTCAGTTTGATGAAAGACACGGATGCGATCTTCAATCTCGAGATCGGCATCCTTGCGGAGCTGTTGGATCTGTCGCACGAGGTCGCGGGCCATTCCCTCGCGAACGAGTTCGTCAGTGAGTTCGGTCGACAGAGCGATCTGCAAGCCCCGATCCTCGGCGCTGACCCACCCGGTCGATTGCTGGGTCGAAACCAGCACATCCGCCGGCGCCAACACGACATCGGTGCCGTCGATCGGAATCGTCACGGATTCTCCGCGGCGCAGCGGATCAAACGTGGTTGCAGGCATTGCACCAAGTGCTTTGCCGATCGCACCGAGCAGCTTGCCGTATTTCGGACCCAGCGTTTTCAGATTCGGCTTATAGGTGTAACTCACCAGGCCATCGAGGTTGTCGCAGCGGGTGAGGCGTTTGACGTTGAGTTCGTCCTCGACCACGGCAGAAAGGCGGGCGATGGAATCGGCAATCGTCACGTCAGCGCAAGCGAAGCGGCACTCCTCCAGCGGTTGTCGCACGCGAAAATTGGCGTCGTCGCGCAGCTTGTGACCTAATCGTACGAGTCGCTGGGCCGCGGCCATGCGCGTATTGAGGTCCGGATCGAGTAGCTTGGCGTCGGACTGCGGGTAGTCGCATAGATGCACGCTCTCTGGCGCGTCGGGTCGCCAGCTCTTCACGAGGTTGGCGTACATCCGCTCGGTCAGGAACGGGATGATCGGCGCCAGAACCTTCGTCAGCTCTACGAGTACATGATATAGCGTCTGGTACGCCGCCAACTTGTCTTGGTCGCCAGCATCCCGCGACCGCCAGAACCGGCGGCGGTTGCGGCGGATATACCAGTTCGACAAATCGTCGATAAATTCGGCCGCCTGCCGGCAAACCGAAGCCGTGTCGAATTCGCGAAACCGCTCGTTCGCGACAGAAATCAGCGATTGCAGATTCGAGAGAATCCAGCGGTCGATCTCGGGCCGCTCGGCTACTGGGACCGAGGCCGCCTGGGTGTCGAACTCATCCAGCCGCGCGTAATTCACGAAAAACGCGTACGTGTTCCAGAGCGGGATCAGGACTTGGCGGCGGATTTCGTCGGCCGGCTTACTGACGACCTCACAGGTCGGTGAACCCTCGAGCGTTTTTTCGATCGGGCCGTCGGGCGTTGGCAGCGTGACGGGCCGCGTGGGGTGTCGCGTGCCGAACCGCAGGTCGGCGGCCGGGTTCTGCGCCATGTACATCCAGCGCATCGTGTCGACGCCGAGCTGTTCCGCCGCCTCTTCGAACCAGATGGCCGTGCCGTCGGATTTGTGCATCGGCTTCCCCTCTTCGTTCATCACCAGGCGATGCCCGAAGAGAGTTTTGAACGGCGGGCTGCCGTCCATCATCGTGGCCATCGAGAGCATCGAATAGAACCAATTGCGGAACTGACCGGGGAAGCATTCGAGGACCAGGTCACCCGGATACCACTTCCGCCAGTTGTCGCGGTTCGTGTTGTATTCGAGTGTCGAGAAGGGGACGATGCCCGCGTCGAGCCAAGGATTGCCGACGTCGGGCACGCGCGCCATCAGGTTGCCCGTGCGCGGGTTCTTGATCTTCACGCGGTCGATCCACGGGCGATGGGGCGTGTGTCCTTCGAACTCGTCCCAGCCCTCCACCGATCGTTCCTTCAGCTCAGCCAACGAGCCGATGACCGTGAACTCGCCCGTCTTTTCGTCGACCCAAATCGGCAGCGCCAATCCCCAGAACCGCTTCTTGGAGATCAACCAGTCGCGCATGTTGCTGAGCCACTCGATCTCCCGCTCTTGCCCGTCGATGCTTGCCGGCAGCCAGCGGATCTTGCGCGTGACGTCTTTAATCTCCTCCCGCCAATCCATGTTGATGAACCACTCGTCGACGAGGCGAAAGACTAGCTCATCCCCCGTGCGCCAGCAAAAGGGGTAAATGTGCGGATACTCTTCCACGTTGACGAGCAGATGCTTGGCCTTGAGCGAATCAAACACAAGCTGTGCCGTCTCGGGATCGTTCGCCTCGCGCCCTTCGAACGGTCCGAAGCCGGCAACGAATTGGCCCGCCTCGTCGAGCGGTGCGAGGCTGACGAGACCGTGCTGTTTGCCCAGGGTGTAGTCGACGTCGCCACAACCAGGGGCGATGTGAACAATGCCCGTTCCCTCGCCGGCGACGACATTCGGATTGCCGCGAGAATCACGGCCGCCGTCGATCACGCGATGCGATTTGACGCTCGTTTTTCCCGCGAGCGCCTTATCCTCGGGGATGCCGCCGCTGACATTTTGCGCGGGCAAATCGTCGAACGGTCCGCGGTAGGGACGGCCGACCAACTCGGCTCCCTTGATCGTCCCGGCGACTTCAAAGCCGCCTTGCTCCTTGAAGATCTGGGCAATCGTTTTGAGCTTGGGAGCATTGGCGGGCCAGCCCCATTCCGGACGACCGAATCCCTCTTTGAACTCGCGCTCCATCCGTTGGAAGTTCAAGTTGTCATTGGCGAAGTAGTAAACCGCCTGATCACGGTTGGCCTTGAGCCGCACGTAATCGAGGTCGGGATTCACTGCGCAGGCCACGTTGCTCGTGAGCGTCCAAGGTGTCGTGGTCCAAACGAGGAGATATTCGTTCTCGGCATCTGCCAGCGGGAACCGCACGAAGCACGAGCGGTGGATCGTGAGGCGACGGCCGTCCGCCACTTCCATCTGGCTGTACGCGCTGCCGGCGCGGCCCGACCAGGGCATCACGTCGTGCCCGCTGTAGAGCTTGCCGCGCTCAAAGCACTTCTTGAGAAAGGCCCAGATGGTCTCGTTGTTCTCGGTGGAGAAAGTGAAGTAGCTGCCGCCCCACTCCGGATTGCCCAAGCGCCCGACGATCGCGTCGGCCCGATCGCTGACGGCCTTTCCGCTCGGCGTCGTGATGTTGACGGTCTGATCGGTGCCGATCGCTGCTGATAGTTTGCGCAGCGTGTCCGGGTCGTCCCAGTCCATCCAATAACCGAGACGAATCGACTGTTCGGTCTGCCGGGCCGCAAACTGCAGCACGCGTTGCTTGCAAGCGTTGACGAATTTGTCGATGCCGTAGGCCTCGATGGCCGACTTCGCGCCCATCTTCAGCTCGCGCTCGACTTCGACTTCGACCCACAATCCCTGGCAGTCGAAACCGTTCTGATAGTGCTGGTCGTGACCCGCCATCGCGAAGTAGCGCTGGAAGACGTCCTTGTACGTGCGTCCCCAGGCGTGGTGCACGCCCATCGGGTTGTTGGCGGTGATCGGGCCGTCGATGAAGCTCCACCGCGGCTTGCCGGCGTTCTTCGCGCGAAGCTTGGCAAAGATCGACGCCCCTCGCCAAAAGCGCAGCGCTTCGTGCTCTCCGCGAATGAAGTCGGAACTAGTGACTTTTTCAAACATGATTTGCCGGGTGCTGTGACAGTCTTCGACGAGCGGCGGGTGTCAGCCCGCCGGTTCCTTCCTTGTAACCCTCTTGAGCCAATTCTAAGAACAGGCCGGCTGACACCGGCCGCTCGCCGGATTATTGCGCAGTAGAACCGAGCTGCGAGATGAGCCGGGGTATCAGCCGTTCCAGGTGCCGCGCTCCGCGTTCCGCGACGGCGAGGATCTTTTCAATTGTCGTTGGCTCGAGCGAATCGGGAAAGCATAGGTCGGTAACGATCGAAAGCGCAAGCGTCCGCAGCCCTGCATGCACGGCCACGATCACTTCGGGGACTGTCGACATCCCGACGATGTCGGCACCCAGAGTTCGCAGCATGCGATATTCGGCACGCGTTTCGAGATTCGGCCCGGGCACCGCGACAAGCACGCCGGAACGGGTCGGAATGCCCAGCTCGGTCGCCGCGTCGCGGGCCGCGGAGATCAGCCGTCGATCGTAGGGCGCGCTCATGTCGGGAAATCGCGGGCCGAGCCGATCGTCGTTGCTGCCGCGCAGCGGGTTTTCGGTCATCAGGTTGACGTGATCGTCAACGATCACGACGTCGGCCAGCTCGTACTCTTGATTCATTGCGCCGGCTGCGTTCGTGACGATCAGGATTTCGGCGCCAAGGGCCTTGAGGAGGCGCACTGGGAAGGTGACCTGGCGCATCGAATAGCCCTCATAGAAATGCAGGCGCCCCTCGAGGGCCACGAGGGGCACTCCGTTCAAGCGGCCGCAAACGAGTTGCCCCGTGTGCGAGGCCACCGTCGAGGCGGCGAAGTGAGGGATCTCGGCATACGGAATCGTCGCGTCGGTCTCGATCAGCGACGCGAACCGCCCCAGCCCAGTCCCCAGAATGAGCCCGAGCTTGGGGACCGTCGACCATTTCCGGCGCACAGCGGCCGCGGCCTCCCCGATTTGCTCGAACAGTCCGTCGGAGGCCGCTGCTTCAGCTGATGGACGAGGGCCGCTCAATAGTCCTCGTCTTCCTCCTCTTCCTCTTCCTCTTCGTCGTCATCATCGTCGTCGAGGTCGTCATCGTCGTCGAATTCGTCTTCGAATTCTTCGTCGTCGAAGTCCTCATCGTCGAGCTCTTCTTCGTCGACGTCGGCCTCGTCGTCGTCTTCCTCATCTTCTTCGACTTCGCCTTCTTCTTCCTCGTCGGCGAGGCGAATGTCGAAGGTCGAACTCCAGAGTGGAGTTTCAGTCACGCTCTGAAAGGTCGCCGACACCGGTCCCCCAGCCAATAGGGTTCCTGACCACGACTGATCGTCGCTCCGTTGCCATGCCATCTGTGTGAGCCCCTCACTGCGGTAAAGCGATCGTTCGGTAATCTCAGATATCTCGCGAGCGAAGTCACCCGGCCCGAAACTCGTTCGGGCGAGCAACACATCCAACTGAAACTTCAATTTGAACCGGCCCGGCGCCGCACCCGGTCCCTTTGGCCGAGGAACGGCCCCTTCAAGTATTAAAGTTTTTAGCCGTTGTCAAGCGCCCAAGTCGGCTGGTTATGGCAATTTTCGTGAAATGTTTGAAGTGTTACATTTCCGGCCCAAGTTGCCTCTTTGTCAGCAATTGCGTCGAGCGATTCGCGGCCTAACCCGGCCAAAATCAATCGACCGCCGGCGCCTCGTTCTTGAATCCGGGTTTGCGCCCTACTGAAAGCCCGGGATCCTCTCCCGGACAGTTCGCGACCGCGACGGAGGTTACCTGAAGGGCAAACTGACCTCCCAGCCAGCGTCGAGGCGTCCGGGGCAGATCTTGCCCGGTTCGCTCCCTTTCGCCATGATTCCACGCGGATCACGAAACGTTCCTTGAGAGCAGGCTTCGGATGGACTCTCGTGTGCCGACTCATGGAATCGTGTTCGAAGGAAGTCGCTTTTGGGTATTGCACCGTCGGCGGGAGTACGGCCCGTTCGATTACGAATGGAGTCAGGATTTCGCCGGCGTCGAACTGATGTACGCCGGAACGAAGTTTGGCGAGTATTGCAGCAAAGACGAGATCTTCGCGGACCTGAAGGAGTTTCGGCTCCCTGCCGCGGTGGTCGAAGTGGCCACCATTGTCCTGGGTTGCCTCGTGTTCGGTGTCCTCAACGGTCTGCCTGAACCCGATCGCCGGCAGCTGATCTGCGATCGGCTTGTCGCGGGTGGTTATGAACGATTCGCCCAATTGTCGACTCGCCCCGAGCCGCCCCTTCCTGACCATCAACACCGTCGCGAAGTCTGATCGCCGGACGGGGTGGAAGAAGCCCGGTCGGCCCCCGACACAAGGCGCGCCGCTGAGCGCAAGTGACACGCGCCAAGCTGGTTGGTGCATGTAACGCTTCACGAAAAGTTAACGCGGCACAGCCTTCCTGCGCGGCCACGGCGCTCGACAAACGCTTGCACGCCCACTTATCATTCAGAGTCTCGATTCTTCAGCCCGGTTCACAGGAACTCGGCTTTTCGCTCTGCTAGTTGGAATGGAGCCGCCTAAACAGCTAAAGCAAGGTAGTACAAACTCCCAAAACCGCCCCAAATCGGACGCCGCGAGCGCCGGAGACCCAACGATGAGTTCGATGGTCTTGGAACGACCAACTCTAATCCTCAACCGGAATTGGCAACCGGTCGGTGTTGCCTCCGTGGCTCGCTCACTCGTGATGGTCTGGAACGAGACGGCTCGCGTCGTCGATCCGGAAGACTACCAGCTTTACGGATGGCTCGACTGGTCGAAGCTCGCGCCGCGGGACGGGGAACTGTTTGTCTCCACCGTCCGCAGCCGCATTCGCGTCCCCGAAGTGGTCGCCCTGATCCACTACTCGGGAATGCCGACCAGCGCGGTCACCTTCAGCCGCCGCAACATCTACAAACGCGACCGCTACACCTGTCAGTACTGTGGCGTGCAACCAGGCAGCGAAGAGCTGACGATCGATCACGTGCAACCCCGCTCGCAAGGGGGCATGTCGACTTGGGAAAACTGCGTCCTGGCTTGCGTCTCCTGCAATAAGCGGAAGGCCGACAAGACTCCCGAGCAGGCCAAGATGCCGCTCAAGAAGCAGCCGTGCCGTCCCGATTGGAAGCCTCTGTACGCGACCCAGCACACGCGCATCGATAGCTGGTCGAAGTTCATTAGCGAAGCGTACTGGAACGTCGCACTCGATCCTTAATCGCTCACGGCGGCCGCGCCCGAACTCTGCGTTCGCACCGATTGACTCTCATTCTTGTGACGGACCTTTCTGCCCGTCCGAGTTTCCATGTCCGGCGACAAGCTGCGCCAGCAAATTTTGTTTGAAGCCGCTCGCCTGATGTTTCAGCGGCAAGAGCAGGAATACGCGCGGGCCAAGCTGCGTGCCGCGCGAACCTTGTGTCGGCAGCGAGTGCGGCCCGCCCAGTTGCCGACGAACCGCGAGATTCGTGAAGAGCTCGAACGCCTGTCGAATGGCTACGCCGGAGCCTCGTTGCTCTCCGTCGCAAATGACGAGCCCGACCGCCCCACTTCGGAGGGTTCGGACCGTTTTCGCGTCTACCGCCATCTTTTGGCTCCGCTGGCCAAGATCGAGCAGAATCACAAGCGGCATCCTGAAGGGGATGTGCTCTATCACAGCCTGCAAGTCTATGCGTTGGCTTCTGACGAATTGCCGTACGATGAGGAACTTCGTCTGGCCGCCCTGCTGCACGATGTCGGCAAGGGGATCGATCCGTACGACTCGGTTGCAGCCGGATTGCGATCGCTGGGCGATTCGATCTCCGAGCGCACGGCCTGGCTGATCGAGAATCATGCGTTGGCCCGGGGCTTTCTCGACGGCCGGATCGGCATTCGAGCCCGCCGCCGGTTGCAACACGCCGAGAGTTACGACGAGTTGATCGTGCTGGCAAAGTGCGATCTGGCCGGCCGCGTGCCGGGAGCCAAGGTTCCCGAGCTCGACGAAGCCCTGTTCCAACTTCGAGAACTGGCCGCGGATAACGACTGATCGAGGCCTCCGTTTGGCCGTACGGCGCCTCGGTCCCTAGGGCGCCTTGCGTCAGGCCGGAATTTCCAGATTCCGGAGAATCTGCTAGTAGTACCGCGCGCCCGGGCCCAATCGGATGGGTGGCTGGGTCGGCGTCCTCGCCGCCCCCAGTCGTAATAGCTGGGATTCGCCTGTCGGTGTCCTCTGCCACCCGACGTGGGCGATTTGGGTCACTGATTCAAGGAAGAATCCATGGCCGGTTATAAAACGCACATCACGGTGAGCGGTGCGCTCGGCGTCGGGTATGGAACGGCCGGATTCGTGCTCGGAGGTTTCACTCCGTCGCAAGGCGCTTTGGCCGGGGTGCTCACGTGGTTTTCGGGAATGCTCCCGGATCTCGATTCCGATAGCGGACGACCGGTGCGCGAGGTCTTTAGTCTGCTTGCCGCCTTTACTCCCTTCGCGATGATGCCCCACCTGCTGGCCTGGAGCCGCGGCAATCACGAGACGGCCACGCTGTTGGCGGTCATCGTCTACGTCGCGATTCGTTACGGCGGCGCGGGCCTGCTCAACCGCGTGTCTGTGCATCGAGGTATG
>Ga0210393_10001215_pt1 | contig 21847 bp, 18 predicted proteins | sample IncBWC27OmetaG_FD_160068 | JGI IMG/M metagenome (GOLD analysis project Ga0210393, IMG submission 160068) | Forest soil microbial communities from Barre Woods Harvard Forest LTER site, Petersham, Massachusetts, United States - Inc-BW-C-27-O ... | reverse complement strand
AGACTTTCCGGCGTTGGTGTAGCCGACGATGGCGACCTTGGGCAAACCTTCGCGATGACGACGGCGCTCGACTTGCTCTCGATGGACCGCTTTGAGCTCTCGTTGCAGCTCGCTGGTGCGGTCCCGCACTTTCCGGCGCTCGATCTCTTGAAAGGACTCGCTGACCCCTCGCGCGCCACGTCCCCCACCCCTTCGCTCTTTGGCCCCGGACACGCGCTCGCGGGGGCGTGAGGTACTTAAGCCTTGCCAACTCCACCTGGAGTTGTGCTTCTTTGGTGCGAGCATGCCGATGAAAAATCTCGAGGATGATGGCCGGCCGATCGTAAACCTCGACGCCGGTCGCTTCTCTAATGTTTCTCACTTGTGTGGGGGTTAGTTCGTGATCGAACACCACGCTTTCGGCCATGCTGGGCGCCTTCACGAGTTCGCTTAGCTCATTCAGTTTTCCCGGCCCGATGAGAGACGCGGCCGTAGAGGACTGCAGTTTTTGCGAAAGCGTTCCGACAATATCCCACCCAAGCGTTTCAACGAGTTGCCTCAATTCCTGCAGCGACGCACCGTGCTCTTCGGCGGCCGTCTTCTGCAGCTGTACATCTACAAGGATGGTGGCCAGCCTAACTTCGGACTCGGAAGGATCAATCATCTTGAAAGCATATCTCAAGGGTTAAACCGGCTTTACCTTCACCGTCATCCTGATGCTGGCGCTCGGTTCGGCCGGCCCGCCCGCCCGCTTCGCGGCAGCCCGTGGCAAACATAAAGTGCTCGTCATCGACCACGTGAAAAATTTCCCGAATTAAGGGGAAAATGATCGGCTCAAAACGCCATTCGCAATACCTTCCTCAATACGCGTTTTCGGGGAACGACCTTTGGCCACGGTTACGCGCAGCCTTTTCCCATAGGGGAAAAGCTGTGAGCGGCCGTATTTTCGACATCAAGGAGAATGCTCTATGAACATCGCACAGATTCGCGAGGCACTGCTTTGGTGCGTGATCCTCAACATTGGTCTTGTGACCGTGTGGTCCATTCTGGTTTTGGTTGCGAAGGGATGGCTGAACGGAATCATACTGAAATGGTTCCGGGTATTGGCCGAACATTGTGACATGATCAATTTCGCGGGAATCGTTCTCTACAAAGTCGGCAACATCCTGTTCTTCCTTGTGCCGTATATTGTGTTGCGGATTGTCGGGTGAGCCGCAATGGATGGATTGCAAGCAGCGGACCTGCTCTGCTGATCTCATTTTCTGAGGGGATAAGCATCGCGTCCTCAAAGCGCGTTTTCGGGGAGTTGGGGTGGTTTCGGCAATCTTGCGGAACCTTTCGCGGGATCTCGGCTTAGGGATCGCCGTTATGACGATAGTCCGCAGCTTTTCGAAAGCCATTTGGCGCGAATCCTAGAAGCTATTGCACAACCCTTCGCAAGACGATCATGAAGCAGGCGATATGAGAGAACGCTCGGTAAATCGTGAGGGAGCGGTCGTAGCGCACCACCAAGCGTCGGAAGTTCCCCAGCCAGGCGTTGGTGCGCTCGACGATCCAGCGCCGTCGGTAGCGCCTCAGCGCGCGGCCATCCTGCGTGGCCGGCCGGACGCGATTTCTCTTGTGCGGGCAGATCAGTTCGATCCCGCGCCGCCACAACCGCTTTCGCAGTGGATCGCTGTCGTACGCTTTGTCTGCGATTACCCGCACCGGCTTCTGCCGGGGACGTCCGGGGTGATGACGCCGCCCTACCCGGATGGTCGCGAGCGTCGTTTCCGCGAGCCGGACTTCCGCCGGGGAGGCAGAGTGAAGGTACTCTCCCAAAGGAAGACCGCGGCCGTCGACCACCACCATCCACTTCGTCCCCTTGCCCCGCTTGGTTTTTCCGACTCCGCAGCCCCTTTTTTCGCCGGAGCGAAACTGCCGTCCAGAAACGCTTCGCTCCACTTTAATTGCTGGCGCTCGTTCAACTCGCCCAGAAACGCGCGCCAGACTTTCAGCCAAACGCCCTGCTCCTCCCAATCCCGCAACCGCCGCCAGCAGGTCGAAGGATGCGGATATTCCTCCGGCAAGTCCTGCCAGCGGGCCCCACTCCGCAGAATCCAGAGAATCCCTTCCAGCACACGGCGATTCTCGATCCACAGGCGGCCACCACCGCGATTCTTGCGCGGTTTCGGAAGCAAGGGTGCAATTCTCCTCCACTGCGCTTCCCTCAGCAACGGACCCGATCGGGCCATCGGCCCTCCTTCGGCGCTGCTGACTCTGCTTATCTCTCATCTGAGAAAACTCAACCACCTTCTTTTCAGGGGTCTGTACCAGGTTATGCAACAGCTTCTAGTGTCTTTTGAACAAACGGCGAGTCATCATTTGGCGACCTTTACATTGAAGGTCACCGTGTTGGCCCCGCCGGCGTTCTTGATGACGAACTTGTACTGCCCGTCCTTCGTCGGCGTGACCTTAACCGAACACTTCGGTCCGGGCGAGTCGTCCTTAGCGACTTCCGCGCCGGAGGAGTCGTAGACGAAGAGGTGCACGTCGGTATTCTTCAGGCCGTCCGTGGTGGCCTCGAACTCTTTCCCCGCCGTGAAAGACAGGAGGTAAGCGACATCTCCCTTGTCCTTCATCTCGATCTTCTTGCCATTGAACGCCGCCCCCTTGCCCAGGTCCGTAGGCTTGACGTCCTGCGCGGGACACAGGGTGGCAACTGCGAACATAACTGCCACTGTTGTGACTAACCGAGTAATCGATTTCATTGGTGTTTCCTCCAGAGTCGGATCAGATCTTACGCCAGGTGATCGAGCTAAAGATAGGGCTTGGTCGCTAAGGAAATCCTGAAGGTCGTGTAAGGTCTTTCTAAAGGAGAGATCGATCCGCAGTATAATGATGGTGTCCAGTTCATTCCTTGTTATGCTGTTTCCAAGTGGCGCCGCTGCACAGGACACTACGCTTCTCAAAGATGACCGAAGCCCCGGCAAGCGCAAAGAGGGTCCATGTTTGCCGGGGTCGTAGGCTCAGCCTTTCGTCGGGGTTCCTCGTGACCGTAGTGGATCTTCAACATCAAGTGCCTCAGCTACCTAGTGGACTGTAACAGATGAAGCGATAGTATGATGGTGTTCCTGGAGAACACTATCGTGCTGACGGATTCGGAACGTCTGGAACTTAACCAGCGAGCGGCGAGCCGTAGCGGGCGTGCCGATGATGCGCGGCGGGCGCGGCTGCTGTTGTTGCTGGAGGCGAACCATACCTGGGCCGCGATTCGCGACAAACTGGACTGCAACGATGCGCTTATCAATCGCTGGAGCAAGCGATTTCGGGAAGAGCGGCTGGCGGGGCTGTTCAGCAGGCACGCTGGCCAACAGGCCACCACGCTGACTCCTGCACTGGAGGCGCGCATTTTGCAATGGACGCTCAAGCGTACGCCGCCGGATGGGACGACGCAGTGGAGCACGCGCAGGCTGGGAACGCAGCTCAAGATCAGTCACATGATGGTGGCGCGCGTGTGGGCCAAGCATGGGCTCAAGCCTCAGCGGCTGGACCGCTACATGGCCACCAACGATCCGGACTTTGAGCAGAAGGCCGCCGACATCATTGGACTGTATCTGAACCCGCCAGCGCATGCGGCGGTGTTTTGTGTGGATGAAAAGACGGCGATTCAGGCACTCGACCGCAAGGATGCGGTGTTGCCACTCTCGCCGGGACGCGCCGAGCGGCATGGCTTTGAGTACTTCCGGCATGGCACGCTGTCCCTGTACGCGGCGTTCGACACTCAGACCGGCGAGGTGCTCGGCAAAACCGCCGAGCGGCACACTTCTGCGGAGTTCGTGGCCTTCCTGGCGGACCTCGTCGTCAACCAGCCGCGCGGCCAAGAGATCCACGTAATTGCCGACAACCTCTCCGCCCATAAGACGGGACAAGTCGACGACTTTCTGGCTCGACATCCCAAGGTTCACCTGCATTTCACTCCGACCTATTCCTCCTGGCTCAACCAGATCGAACTCTGGTTTTCCAAGATCGAGCGCGACGTCATTGCGCGCGGCGTATTCACGTCGGTGCCCGACTTGCGGAGAAAACTCATGAAGTACATTCGGCACTACAACAACGCTCCCAAGACTGTGAAGTGGCGCTACTTTGACCCTACACGTCGCATTACTCCCAGTTCAGCTGTTACAGTCCACTAGGGACCCTACGAAGAGATACGTAGGCACTGTGAAAAGCAGTCCCGTATCACGGACGCCGCGAAGATTCACCACCGTGATGATCGCAAGGATCACAAGACACAACAAGAGAGTCCACGGCTGGAGCCTGGGCACCGCCGAAACGAGTGCGCCCACTCCGGCGGATATGCCCACGGCAACGACGAGAACGTAATCAATCATCAACGCCGCAGCGGCGAGAAGTCCCGCGGAAGCGCCGAGGTTCTGGCGTGCGACGGTATAGGAACCTCCACCGCCGGGGTAAGCCTGGATGGTCTGGCGATACGAGAAATACACAATCGTCAGGAGAACGATGATGCTCACACTGATCGGAACGATATAGGCGATTCCAGCTATGCTGAGGGGGATCAGCAGCGTTAGCGCAGCCTCCGGACCGTATGCCGCGGAACTCAGCGCATCCAACCCGAACACGGGCACACCAACCAGCGAGCCAATCTGTTCACCGCGTGCTTCATCGGAGGCGAGAGGCCGGCCCAGGAGAAGATCCAGAACAGTCATACCTTTATGAACTCCTTACGATTGTCTCAGGCCTTCTTTATCGTTCCTTCCCTACCATGAGAGCCCTGTCCAGGGCCGCATGCCCTGTTCCCGTATCCTTGCCAATCCTGCAAGAGGCGACACACATATGAACGACACAACCATCCTCGTGGTCGACGACGAGCCACAAATCCGTCGCGTCTTGCGAGCTACTCTTTCGAGTAGCGGCTATGACGTCATCGAGGCAAAACACGGCCAGGAAGCCGTCGACATGGTGATGCGCGAGCGCCCCGCTCTGATTCTTATGGATGTAAATATGCCGGTAATGAACGGGCTCGAGGCTTGCAGCAAGATCCGATTGTCCTTCGACGGGCCGATCATCATGGTCACGGTCCGCAACTCGGAACACGACAAGATTCTCGCGCTCGATTCGGGCGCGGACGACTTTGTCGTAAAACCGTTTGCTATGGGCGAACTTCTGGCGCGCATCCGGGCGGCGTTGCGACGATCCGCTTCCGAAGAACAGCTTCCGAAGATCGAGACCCGCGAATTGAGTGTCGATCTTGAGAACCGCAGAGTCGAGGTCCGAGGGGAAAGAGTTCACCTGACCCCCAAGGAATTCGACGTATTGCGCGTTCTGATGATTCACCAAGGGAAACCGCTCACGCATAAGAAAATATTGCAAACCGTCTGGGGACCGGATTACGCCGAGGAGACAGAGACCCTTCGCGCAGTGATAAGCCAGCTACGCAAGAAGATCGAAAAGGACTCGGCGCGCCCTCGTTACATTTTGACGGAACCGTGGTTGGGGTACCGTTTTCAATTTCCTGACGTCGCCTCCGAACGACCTCCCCGCCGCAAGTCCTGAGCTTCAACGCAGCGGACGAACGGAATCGAGATCGAGATTCAATTCCAGAACGTTCACGCGCGGTTCGCCGAGAAATCCCAGATCCCGCCCCTTTGTATATTTCTGCACCAGCGTGCGTACGTCTTCTTCTTTCATGCCGCGCTCCCGAGCAACACGCGGTAATTGGAATTCGGCGGCGGCCGGCGAGATCTCGGGGTCGAGGCCTGAACCCGACGTCGTCACCAAATCGATGGGGATCGCGGCGTTGGGATTCTCTGCCTGCAATTTCTGAACGTCACCTTTGACTCGCTCCAGCAAGGCCTTGTTGGTAGGGCCCAGATTCGAGCCACTGCTGGAAGTCGCATCGTATCCGGTTCCCGCAAAAGACGGCCGCGAATGGAAATAGCCCGGCCCGGTGAAGGATTGCCCGATAATTCTGGAGCCCACGATCGTTCCGTTCTTTTGGATGAGCTGTCCGTTGGCCCGGTGAGGAAAGAGCACTTGCGCGAGACCCGTGATCGCGAGCGGGTACAGGACTCCAAACATCACCGTCGTAACCAAAGTGAACCATAGAGCGGTCAGAAGATTCTTTTTCATAAGTTCCTCACACAACCCGAAGGTACGTCAGCAACACGTCGATGAACTTAATTCCGATAAACGGCGCAATGATCCCGCCCACGCCGTAGATCAGCAGGTTGCGCTGGAGCAGAGCCGCCGCACCCAGCGGGCGATAGCGCACGCCGCGGAGAGCGAGCGGAATCAGGGCGACAATGATTAGAGCGTTGAAAATCACCGCGGATAAAATTGCCGATTGCGGCGTGCGCAGATGCATCACGTTCAGCACATTCAATACTGGAAACGCCCCCGCGAACATCGCCGGAATAATGGCGAAATACTTGGCCACATCGTTCGCGACGGAGAACGTTGTGAGCGCGCCGCGAGTAATCAGGAGCTGTTTGCCGATTTCCACGATCTCGATGAGCTTCGTCGGATTGGAATCGAGATCCACCATGTTGCCGGCTTCTTTTGCTGCCTGCGTGCCGGTGTTCATGGCCACGCCGACGTCCGCCTGAGCAAGCGCGGGAGCATCGTTGGTGCCGTCGCCCGTCATGGCTACGAGTTTCCCCTTTGCCTGTTCGCTCTTGATCAGCGCCATCTTGTCTTCGGGCTTCGCTTCGGCGAGGAAGTCGTCGACTCCGGCTTGACGAGCGATAGCCGCCGCGGTCAGCGCGTTGTCACCAGTGATCATCATCGTCCGGATGCCCATCGCACGTAGATGGTCGAAACGCTCCTTCATGCCCCCTTTAACAATGTCCGTAAGGGCGATCGCGCCCAGCACGCGGCCATTCTCAGCAACCAGCAGCGGCGTTCCGCCACCATTGGAAATCTCTCGAACACACACCTGCAGTTCGACCGGAACCCCGTTGCCACGGCTGTTGGTCAGACGGCTGATCGCCTCCAATGCGCCTTTGCGAATTTCGCGGCCGTCAATGTCCACGCCAGACATTCTCGTCTGCGCTGAAAACGGAATGAAGGTCGTGCCATGCGAGGAGAGATCGCGGCCGCGGAGGTTGTAGCGCTCCTTCGCTAGCACAACGATGGAACGTCCCTCCGGTGTCTCGTCAGCTAGCGAAGATAGCTGCGCGGCATCGGCAAGATAGGCTTCTTCGATTCCTGGCGCGGGAAAGAAGTCAGTTGCGGCGCGGTTTCCCAGGGTAATTGTTCCCGTTTTGTCAAGCAGCAGCACATCGACGTCGCCTGATGCTTCCACCGCACGTCCTGACATCGCGATGACGTTCCGCTGAATCATGCGGTCCATGCCAGCAATGCCGATCGCGGAGAGCAGTCCCCCAATCGTCGTGGGTATGAGGCATACAAGGAGTGAAACCAAGACGAAGATGTTCTGCGGAGCACCAGAATAGATGGCAAACGGCTGCAAAGTCACAACAGCCAGCAGAAAGATGATTGTGAGACCTGCCAACAAGATGTTCAGTGCAATCTCGTTCGGTGTTTTTTGACGTGAGGCCCCTTCGACGAGCTTGATCATTCGGTCGAGAAAGGTCTCACCCGGATTCGAAGTGATGCGCACCTTGATTTCATCGGAGAGAACGCGTGTTCCGCCGGTCACTGCGGAGCGATCTCCGCCGGATTCGCGGATGACCGGCGCAGACTCGCCGGTGATTGCGGATTCGTCGACCGAGGCCACACCTTCGATCACCTCGCCGTCTCCAGGGACGAACTCCCCCGCGACGACAACGACGATGTCCCCGGACCGCAGTTTCGAACTGACCACGATCTCTATGCTGCCGTCACTGCGCAAGCGATGGGCTTGCGTTTCGGCCCGCGACTTGCGCAACGTGTCGGCTTGCGCCTTACCGCGACCCTCGGCCATGGCTTCCGCAAAGTTTGCAAAGAGAACCGTGAACCACAGCCAAACCGTGATTTGCAGGCCAAAACCGAACTGTCCGGTGTGGTGAAGAGCGTTCCAAACCAGTTGAATCGTCGTCAGTACCGCGCCCACTTCCACGACGAACATCACCGGGTTCTTAACCATGGTGCGCGGATCAAGCTTGCGAAAAGAATCGAGGATCGCCCGCGAGAGGATGGCGCTATCGGCGAGTGATTTTTTCCTGATTTGAGCGACCGGGTCCATGGACACCTCAGAAAGCCTTTCCTGCGTTCATAAGCAGGTGTTCAAGAATCGGCCCTAGACTTAGAGCCGGAAAAAACGTGAGAGCGCCTACGATCAGAATGGTGGAGACCAGCAAACCAGCGAATAGGCCGCCTGTGACGGGGAACGTGCCTGCGGACTCCGGAACGATCTTCTTCTTAGCCAGGCTCCCAGCGATGGCGAGTACTGGAATGATCATGAAGAACCGACCTAGGAGTTGAGCCGCCGCCGTCGTCGTGTTGTACCACATGGTGTTTGCGTTGATCCCATTGAATGCGGAGCCGTTGTTACCGGTCGACGAAACGTATGCATAGAGCACCTGCGATAATCCGTGCGGCCCGGGGTTAGTTATGCCCGCAGTGCCGTATGGCTTGACCACCGAGACGGCGGAAAAGATTAGGATCGTACATGTCAGGATGAGAACGGCGAGCATGGCCATTTTTACGTCGTACACCTCGATTTTCTTGCCCAGATATTCGGGTGTCCGGCCCACCATCAGCCCTGCAATGAACACGGCGAGAACGACGAAAACGAAAATGCCGTAGAGCCCCGCACCGACACCGCCAAATACGACCTCGCCCAGCATGATGTTAATTAGAGGAACCATCCCTCCGAGCGGGGTGAACGAATCGTGCATGCCATTCACGGCGCCGCAACTGGCGTCAGTAGTGACCGTGGCGAAGAGCGTCGAGTTTGCGATGCCGAACCGTACTTCTTTGCCCTCCATATTTCCGCCCGAGTGAAGCGCGCTAGCCCGTTGGTCGGTGCCGGCCAACAGCGGATTGCCTCTGGCCTCCGCCCAATACGCGGTCGTCACACCAGCAAAAAACAGAAACGCCATGGCTCCCCAGACCGCCCAACCATGACGCTGCGACCCGGTCATTCGGCCGAGTGTGTAGGTCAGGCCCGACGGAATGGCGAAAATCAGGACCATTTCAAAAAAATTCGACAGCGGAGTCGGATTTTCAAAAGGATGGGCGCTGTTGGCGTTAAAGAATCCACCGCCATTGGTGCCGAATTCCTTGATGACTTCCTGTGAAGCCACCGGGCCCTGCGCGATGACCTGTTGCGTGATCGTTTGAGTGGTGGTCTTGCCGTCTGGACCCGCAATTTGGGCCGTGTAGGGCTGAATCAGATCGACGGTGGTATATGGCTTCAAGTTCTGCACGACGCCCTGGGACACTAAGATTAGGGAACCCACCAGGCAAACCGGTAGCAGCACCCACAAAAGGCAACGCGTCGTATCCACCCAGAAGTTTCCGAGTTTGTCGGTCTCTTTGCGTGCGATTCCTCGAATCACGACGATCGCGAGAACGATGCCAACGGCGGCAGAGGCAAAGTTGTGATAGGCCAAACCCGCCATCTGTGTGAAATAACTCATCGTGGATTCGCCGGAGTAGACCTGCCAGTTGGTATTGGTTGTGAATGAGGCCGCGGTGCCAAAGGCCAAACCAGGTTCCAGATTGCCTAGTTTCTGCGGATTGAGCGGCAGCCATTTCTGCGTGCGTTCGATGAGGTACAGAAGAACCATGGAAACGCCGCTGAACAGCAGCATGGCCGCCGCGTATTCCGTCCAGCGCATCTCATGCTTTTCATCGACGCCAGTCAGTCGGTAAACAAGCCTTTCAACGGGCCTGAAAATCGGATCGAGAAACGTCTTTTCACGATTAAATACTCGCGTCATGAAAACGCCGATGGGTTTCGTCAGCAGGAAGATCACGAGGAGATACAATCCAATTTGAAACCAGCCATTCGCGGTCATGAACTAGAACTCCTCCGCCTTCAAAAGGGCATACAGCAGGTACCCGAAGAGAAGGGTGCAAATCACCAGTAGTGCGGCATCGCCTGCGTGCATGGGTCGCTCCTATTTCAAGCGTTCGCATCCGCGAACGTAGAAGATTCCGACCACGAAAAACAGCACAGTCGCAGTCAGAAAAATGGCGTCTAACATGGGTACCTTCCCACTCCGAAAGCTAGAATTTCACGAGGATTGCCAGCGTGAAACGGTTCTCAATTTTCTTGAGGTCTGGGGTAAATCCAGGAACGAGTGCTCCTGGCGAGCCACAAATGTTTTCTACGATAGGAGCCGTAGGACAAGAGGCAGGGGTAATCCCGCCCGGTCCCGAGAAATAAGGCACGTTCGCAGCGCGATGATTGAACTCGGAACGAAAGGTAATGTATTGACTGGGCATCCAGTCAAACGTTCCCGAAATGTCCCAGGCTTTGAACTGATCTCCCGGATTCTGAGTGAAATAAGGTGTCCCGGAAGCCGCAGTGGCTCCATTGATCGGCGGGAGGAGCACGAGATACCGGCCTGGGTTGTTGATCCTCCCGCCCCCCACCGTAAGACCGTAACGATCGTGATCAAACCACAAGCGGTCGTACAGCATAAACCCCAAGAAACTCTGCTTTGGACCTTTCTTAGAGTTTCCGAAACAACTCACGCCCCCGCCATGTTCGCAACCGATATCGCCGGTGAGCGAAAATGCCATTTTATCGACGACGTTGTCGGGCTGGTCGTAGTACTTCACTTCCACACTGTCGTCGCTGTGGTAACGCACTCGTCCTGCGTTGCCCAACGTTTCTTCGCCCAAAGCATATTGATTACCAAGCACTTCAAGCCAACCAGTCGGACGCCACAAGATCTGCCCGCCGACTCCTGGTCGGTGATTAAATCTCCCATAGGTCTGCCAACCATTGATGATCCATGGTTCAATTTTCAAGTGGGCCGTTGGAAAGATCTGAACGCGAAGACCTGTGAAGAACCACGGTGTGTTTGAAGAAACGTAGGAAGGTTGATAGGCCCAATTATCGAACTGGTAGAAGCTAAACAATCCGATATAGGACAGGAAGATTCCTGCGTCGACGTTTACCCCATGCAGAGCATTAAAATGATATCCGGCGTTGGCCTCTGATACATACCGATAGGCGTTATCAAGGTTCCATTGTCCCCGCGCTGGGCTTGCATCATTCCTTGGTGTGGTCTGGGAATATAAGCCGAATTGGGTCAGGACTCGGGCTCGTACATTGTCCAGATGAAAGTCACCGCCCAATCCCAAGTCCGTTACCTGAATCTCATTAGAGCGAAACACCTCACTCGATCCGCCAATTGTATCGTCTTGAGGGTGATTGAAACTGTGAGTGTATTCGACGTCGGCTCTGATTTCCGGGGTGAAGAAACTGGTGGCATAAGGCGTGTCTTTGGTGCGCGCGTTGCCGTTTAACCAGGTAAAGTCGGCGAACGCAAAAGGCTCAGCCTTCGCAAGCTTCACTGAAGTTGTGGGATTCTTTTCCATCGCTTGCGGGCCAACTCCAGCGGACGTTGCAGCTGCGGCAACGCCCGGCAACGCGAGCGGAGAAGTCCCACTTGGAGCAGCAGGCGGACTGGCGGCAGCGATTTCCGAGGAGGCCGACGCAGGGGCGGGGGTCGTGACTGGGGAGACGGAAACAGCATCTCCCGGTCGCGCCTTGCCTTCCAGATCGGCTATTCGTTTTTCGAGCTGCTTAACATCGGCAACTTGTTTTTCGAGTTGCTCCACGCGATCCAAGAGGTGCCGCTCGCGCTCAGTCAATGGAGCAGGCGCTTCGATCTTTGCCGCTGCCGCCGGCTTGGCGGGAGGCTGGCCCTTGCCGTCGTCATCTGCAAACGCAGGAACGCCAACCGCACTTCCGCAGAACAGTCCGACCAACATCAGCGACACAAGTTTCTTCCATTTGAAAATGCGCATTCGTCTCTCCTAGTTTCTCTTGCCGGGTTTGAACGATCTCGCGATCCTCTCGTAGGCGATCCGTTCGCATTCGTTGCATCCAGACTCGCGACCGCTCTGCAGCGGAGGCTGCCCGGTGCGACCGGCCTTCAAAGCGATCACGTCTTTCCACAATCCTCCGGGAACCAACGATGTGAGGCTGTTTCGTCTCGCGCGTCTCATCCACTTCGCTATCAACCGCGGGGCGAGTTGTCGTCTTGCGCTTCGTGTCTCGCATCCATTTAACTAGGACGAAAAGAAGGAAGACGCAGGCAAGGAAACAAATCATTACTAAGACGATGAGAGCCATAGTGGTTCGGGGAGCGGAACGTCGGACGTACGCCGCATTCCTCAATGTGGCGAATTCGACGAACTGACCCTCCCTACCCCAGACACCAACGTAGGGAAATGTACGTCAGGAAGTCCTGAGCGATCCGTAAAGAATTCATAAGAGACGCTTCGTAATATTAGGGAAACCGAACCACTTAGCAGGCTGGGGCGACAAGCCGCGATTTACCCGACGATTCAATAAACACATCCAGCTCAACTGTTCTTTGGCGAGATCGCTCACGACTTTCTTAGGCGCGGTTGTGTATTTTCCGTTCACTGCAGGGCGCGTGTCGATTGCGCCCAAAGCAATGGGGGCCTCGCTATGACGTTAGAGAAAATATCGGTACTTTTGATGGCAATCTTGTTGTCGGCGCCGTGGGCTGCCGGCCAATCGACTTTCGGCGGCATCGTCGGCGTTGTAAAGGACCCGAGTCAAAGCGCCGTCGCAGGCGCCCAACTCACGCTTACGAGCTTGGACGATCGTACAGTGCGGAATGCCAGCACGGATGGCAATGGGGGATTTGAATTTATCAATCTGAAACCCGGACGCTACGAACTGGCGGTTCATGCGGATGGCTTTGCAGACTACAAGGTTTCTTCCTTCCAGCTCGACGCCCGCCAAAGCTTTCGCCTCGATGTCGCCCTCAAACTCGCCACCTCCGCGCAAAGCATCGAAGTCAGCGGCGATGCCGGTCCGGTGATCAACACGGAAAACGGGACGATCGGCGACACCAAGGATTTCCAGCAAATCACGAATCTTCCCGTCAATTATCGCGGCGCCACGACCAGTCCACTCGCCATGCTCGCCACGGTGCCCGGGGCGCAGCAAGACGCCAATGGCAACGTGTCCGTGGGCGGCGGGCTTCCTTCGCAGGTGCAGTATTCGGTTGACGGCTCATCCACCGCGAACATTCGGCAGAACGGCGCCCTCGGTAACATGAACCCGTCTTCCGAACTCATCAGCGAATTCAAAGTCACGCAATTCAACAACAACGCGGAATTCTCGCAACTCGGCGACGTCACCATTTCCACCAAAAGCGGCGGGGCGCAATTTCACGGGAGCGCTTTCGAATATTTGCAGAATGATGCCTTCGACGCTGAAGTCTGGAACTCTGGCGACAAGCCGCACAAGGCGTACAACACGTTTGGCGGCAGCCTTGGCGGTCCGGTAATGCTTCCCAAGTTCACACACGGCAAAGGCAAAACTTTCTTTTTCGCGGACTTTGAAGCCAATCGCCGCCGTTTTTCGACGCCGCTATTTCTCTTTGTTCCCACCAACGCCATGCGTCAGGGAAATTTCAGCGGTCTCAAGAATTCCGATGGCACTCCTTTTGTGCTAACGGATCCCTTCACAAACCAGCCCTATGCCAACAATCAGATTCCCAACGGGAGCCAGTGCACCAATCCGCGGGATTGCATCAACCCCGTCGCCACCAGTTTGTTGAACAATTATCTTCCCGCGCCCAACGTCAATGTCAGCGCCGCGAGTTTCGGCTCCCAGGCGAACTACCTGCAGCAAACGCCAACACCCAGCAACACCAACGGTTTCGATGCACGCGTCGACCGCACCATCACTTCGAAACAATCCATGTTCGTCCGCTGGAGCTGGAAGCAAATCAGCGCGCAATCGCTGACCGATACCGCGCTCGGCACGGTGAACAACTTCTTGCCGCCGGATCAAGACACCGAGCACAACAACAATCTCATCGTTTCGCACAACTACCTCATCACCAGCAATCTGGTGAACGAAGCGCGCTTTGGCCTCTCCTTGTGGCAATTCCAGGTTAAATTTCCCATTCAAGGCGCTGCGGCCATCTCAACTCTCGGCTTGGCCGGGCTCGACCTGAACGACCATCCCAACACGGGTGCTTTTCCGATTTTCAATTTCAGCGATGATTCGGGCAATTATTCGCCCATCGGTCGTGACAAAGACGGAGTCACAAAATCGCAAACGATCCAATTCGCGGATAATTTCACCTGGGTGAAAGGCCGCCACACCATGAAGTTTGGTGCCGATGTCCGCCGCGTGCGCTACCAGGACCTTGAGAGTTTCGGTGGCGCCGACGATTTTGGCGCGTTCACGTTTGACCAGGGCATCTTCACCGGAAATGCTTTCGGCAATCTACTTCTCGGCTTGCCCACGAAAACGTATGTCGCGCAATCCGGCCCGGACGTGCACGCGCACACCACGCAGACCGGGTTCTACGGCCAGGACGAATTCCGCCTGAGCAATCGGCTTACCCTGACGTATGGCCTGCGTTGGCAGGCGCTTCCCGCGTTCGTCAGCGATCTCGGCAATCTTACGGCTTTTGACGTGCGCAACGGTGGCGTGATCATTCCCGTGGGCAATACGCCGCGCCCGGGCTTCCTCGCCTCCATCAACAGTTGCAATCCCGCCGATCCTACCAACGCTGCCGATCCTTGCGGGACGCCCACGGCTGCGGACACGGCCCTTGGCTGCGTCCCCGTCTTGGGCTCTGCTGCCAACATGCCCTGCGCGCCGGTGGAATACGCGAATAAGGTTGGACTCGGTCCCGGTCTCCGTCAGTTCTACGGGGAAAATTTTCAGCCGCGTATTGGTTTCGCCTATCGTCCCTTCGGCAACAATAAGACGGTGGTCCGCGGAGGCTTCGGCATTTTCACCATGACCAACCTTGGCCAGCTCTCTTTCAACACCACCAACATCGACGTGTCCGTCGTGCGCACCACCGCCAATTCCATCTCCAACGGCCAACCCATCTTTCAATTCCCCAGCGCGCGGACGCAAGACACTCCCTCCGCCATCGCCGGCACCGGCGATTTCTACCAGAACACGCTCACCGACTACCGCGACCCGCAATCCGCCCAGTGGAATCTCACCGTCGAACGCGAACTCGCGGGCAATATCACGCTGCGTGAAAGCTACCTGGGCATGAGTTCTTACCGGATGAGCCAGACCGTCGATCTGAATCAGGTCGAGCCCAGCGCCACGTCTCCCAATCCCAACCCCAAGCCCTATACCAACTGGGGCCGAATTCTTTCCACTACCAACTCCGGCCACGTGAATTACAACGGGCTGCAATCCGAACTCAACATGCGCGCGCGCAGCGGGCTGACGTTCCAGGCTAGCCACGTGTGGGCCAAGAGCCTGGGCAACATTGGCGGGGACGCGCCCAGCACGTTCAATCCCGAAATCATTTACGGGACGCCAGTGGCCAACCGTTTCGATCTGTCCGCCAACCGCGGCAATATGGCGGACACGCGCCGCCATCGCTTCCTGCTTTCCGCCGTCTACGATCTTCCCATCGGGCAGAATCGCAAATTGTTTTCGCACATGAATCGCTACTCCGATCTGGCGTTCGGTGGATGGTCTATTAGCACGGTCAGTCTCTGGGAAACGGGGCCCTATCTGACGCCCATCACGAGTTCGAGCTTCGATCCCGGCAATCTCAATCTTTCCTATCGCGGCTCATTCCAGCGCCCCGATTGCATCGGCAATCCCAACGTCGCAACGAACGGAAGCATGTTCAACATAAATGCTTTTAATTCGATTCCTTCCGGACCCGTAGGGAATTGCGGCGTGGGGATTTTGCTCGGTCCCGGAACGTCCACGATCGCCGCGGGTCTCGCCAAGAATTTCCATCTGAGCGAGCGCTTTCATCTGCGCTTCGAGGCCACCTTCACCAACTTGATAAACCATCCCAACTTTGCGCCGCCGCCGACTAACGTCACCGCTTCTTCTTTTGGCGTGGTGCAAAGCGTGCAAACCGCGGAAAACAGCGGCAACCGAACCGGGCAACTTTCCTTGCGGCTCGATTTCTAGACTTACACCGATGGGGTCCCTACAGATCAACCCGAAAATTTCAGCAGGCCGCACCCGGTCTGGCTTGCAGATTGAATCTGACAAGAACTCCATATCGCGCCCTCCAGCCTGAAAAACAGCCTGAGTGTATTGCTAGGATTGACCCACATCAGATCGCCTCTTACCTACCGGCGATGCGAATCGCCAATTGACCATATTCAAATTTTGCGTTTGCCTTGATGGAGGCCGAAGCGTGAGGATGCTCACCAAGACGGGACCGTTCAGCGGTCGTGTCGTCTCCAAGGGAATTCGCCGAACCTTCTTTCCAAAGGAGGAAAGCAACATGAAAAGGCCAGCGTTGCTTTCAGTAATCGCATTCCTGACGTTTCTGCCGCTCGGAGCCCAAGCGCAAAACGCAGATTCTTCTTCGTATCACAGCTCGGATGCACGCAAGGGTTCTAAGAAACCGACCAACCTCTCGGGCGAGGTTGGCAGCGACGGCAAGACACTCAGGGACCGCAGGATTTGGAGGGCCAGCAACCCAGAGATTCTCAGCGGCATCGACGGACGTCACGTAAAGGTCAGAGCGCACTTGGATGCGACGCAGGGCCAAATTCGGATCCTGTCGATTAGCGCGATTGCGGACGAACGCGCCGGCATCAAGCTCGACGACTCTGCCTTCCGCCGCTGATCCAGATTGGGACGTCTCGAAACGCTTGTTCATAGTTCCTCGGCTCGTCGCGCGCAGCCTATCTTCTCGCTCCTTCCCGTCGAATCTCGTCTAACGGCTTTTCTGTCGTGCGTTGCGGGACTCCTCTCCAGGGTTTACACTGTCGCTGGACGATTCATATAATGCGTGTCTCCGAACTACCAAGACCTAGTCCCGAGCGCCTCCTCAAGCAGGTGCAAGCTGAGGAGAGCAAGCAGTGGGGTGCGAAACTCAAGATTTTTCTCGGCTACGCGCCCGGTGTAGGCAAGTCCTATCGCATGCTCGATGAAGCCCGGCGGCGGCACGACCGCGGAGAAGACGTTGTCGTGGGTGCCGTTCAGGGACAACAGTCCGAGGACGTTCAGGCACTTCTGCGGAAACTGGAGCTGATTCCTCCGCTCCAGACTCCCGACGGCCAAGCCATCGATCTGGATGCTATTCTTCGCCGTGCGCCGCAGGTCTGCGTCATTGACCCTCTTGCTGCACAGAATGCTCCTGGAAGTCGGCACGCCTACCGTTGGCAGGATGTGCAGGAGCTCTTGCGCAACGGGATCTCGGTCTTGTCGAGCGTTAACCTGCTTCATGTCGAGGAATACAAGGAAAAAGTTCAAGCGATCACCGGCAAGAACACCACGGAAACCATCCCGAAGTCCTTCTTGCTCGCCGCCGACGACATCGTAATCGTAGACGTTCCACCGGACCTCTGTTTGTGGCGGCAGGGAGAAAAACTCACCTCGACAGGAATCAGTAATTCCCAGGAGCGCAAACTTTCAGAGCTTCGCGAACTCGCCTTGCTGCTGACTGCCGAAGTCGTCGATGCGCAACTGGAGACCTATGTTCATGCGCACGGCATTGAGCCTGTCTTCGGAACCCACGAGCGTTTTCTGGTCTGCATGACGCCGCATTCCAATGCTCCAGCGATGATTGAAAGCGGGGAGCGCAACAAAGACCGTTTTCAAGGTGAGCTGTACGCGGTGTATGTGTGTGGGCCTGGCCGTTCCAAAAGAGAAAGAGTCACGATTCGCAGGTATTTTGATGCGGCAAAGAAGGCTGGTGCCTCAACCGAAATACTCGAGAGTAACGATCCGATAGCTGCGATTGTTGAGTTTGCTCGCGAGAAACGTATCACGCAGATTTTCATCGGGCACAGTACCCGCGATACCTGGCGGGATCGCTTTTTCGGCGATCCTGTGCTCCGTCTCATTCGCGCGGCGGAAGGCATCGACGTCCGAGTTTTCCCTCATTAACTCCGTTTATGCCTGCGTCTGTAGACACTCCACGCGGTAGTCTAAAAGTCTATTTGGGCTATGCGGCGGGTGTTGGAAAGACTTTCCAGATGCTTGCAGATGGCCGTGCTGCCGCGCAACGGGGAGTCGATGTCGTGATTGCCTACTTTGAACCACACGCTCGCCCCGACACGATCGAGCAGGCAGAAAGGCTCGAGATTGTGCCGCATCGCAAGATCGAATACCGTGGCAAAACATTTCAGGAGATGGACACGGAGGCTGTATTGCGGCGCAACCCAAGCATCGCGTTGGTCGATGAATTGGCGCATACCAACATCTCTGGCTCCGCTCGCACCAAGCGTTGGGAAGACGTTCAAGTCCTACTGGACGCTGGCATCGAAGTGTGGACTACGATGAATGTCCAACACATCGAAAGCCTCAATGACCAGATATGGCAGATCACCGGTATCCAGGTGCGCGAAACGGTGCCGGACGGCATCGTCCGACAAGCGGCGGAAATTGTAGCAGTCGATGTCACACCCGACGCGTTGCTCAACCGCCTAAAGCGGGGGGCGGTTTACAAACCAGAAATGGTGGAGAAGGCCCTTGCCGGATTTTTCAAGGGTTCCAATCTAGGCGCGCTCCGCGAGTTGACGCTTCGCCAAGCGGCTCATGAAGTCGATCTCAGGCAGTCCGCTTACGACGAGACGCGCGCCTTTCAGGTCCCGAGGATTTCCGAAGTGCGTCCGGGCGGAGTGGCTGACAACCAGCCGAAGGAGCGGATTCTCATCCATATCACGGCCGATCCTTCGACCGCCATGCTCATCCGTCGAGGACGCCGCGTAGCAGACTACCTCCACGCCGATTGCATTGCTCTTTTCGTGCATAGGACTGCCCAGCTAAGTGAATTACCAGCCCAGGAACGCGAGGCAGTAGAAAAGCATCTTCGCTTCGCCCGGAGCCTGCAGATCGGCACGCAAGTGGTGGGTGGTACCGACATCTCGAAAACCGTCGTGGAGTTCGCCCGCCGCAATCAAGTCACGCAAATCTTCGTGGCCCACTCGGAAGTTCTTCTTCTAGATCGGCTGCGCGGCAGGAATTTCACAGAAAACATTGTCCGCAAGGCTCAAGATCTTCAAGTCACGGTCGTCGCCGATCGCAGCCGTAGGCAGGTTTCTTAGCACTTTGTATTGAGGTACCTATCTCGGAATTTCACGGTGGACCTAAGCGTCATCTCGAAATCGTTACACTTTAGACCTCTCGAAATCATCAACGAACACTCGTCATATTGCCACTTGCAAAAGCAGCTCTGACCTCAGAGCGCAGAAGATAGAAAAGCAGTCCACCAGCAATTGTGAAGCCTATAGCGCCGTTCACGACATCGCCACTGAGGACATTGACCAGGTCTCCCACAACCTGAGTAGCGATGATGACCACTGCCAGCCGCCATCCCCAGAGGCGGCGTTTGAACCAACCAGTACAGGCAACCGCCAACGCCATACCGAGCAACAGGAAGAGCATGCCCGCTAGTCCACCAAGTGGTACGAGCCGTTTGTAGGCAGCAGAATTAAGCACCCACATGCGATCAAGGACTGTGCCTCGCCAAAGTAAGGTGGTTCCGGCAAGAGAGGCCGTGACGGCTCCAAAAAATAAGAAAATACCGATGACTGCCAGTGCGCGCGAAGATTGGCCTTGCACGATTGCACTACGCTGGCGCGGATATCGATCCTTCACGCGTTGACTATAGACCGAAATGGGAAGCGCCGCAGACTACGAGTGAGTGAACTCGCTGCAGGGGACGGGATCTGGCTGCATCGTTGAAAATTCCCCCTCAGTGCTTCTTTCACGAATCCGGCAAGACGAAGTGGCAGTTCCCATGCGCTTCGATTGCCGCCGTTCAAGAACCTCGGTCGTGATCAGTTCCGCCTTCACACCAATTGCAGTGGCGCACGACAAAAAGAAATTTACGGCTGTCTGTTTTGATTCACTCGCCCGGCTGCGAATCAACGGAATCTGCGGCAACGAGGTCTTCAATGCCTTGATATACCTTTCCCCATGACCTCAGCGGCGGTTTCTACTCGCCGATTTCAAAGTCGTAGGGAGGGTTTAAGAGGGGATTCAGTGTCGAAGTGCGTGGACACCTCCTATGAGCCTGGCGTCACGGACGGCTCTTGTCGCCAGGTCGTGAAGGCGCGGGAGCTACGCGGGCGAGGTCATCCCCGCCTCTGGTGGACGACCGGGGCAGCGCGTCGAGCGCGGTGTGTGCCCGGTGCCAGGCCGCATCCAGATCGCGGCGATCGAGCGCGACCAGCGGGCTCGCGGTTTCGAGGATGGCGTCCGCCTGATCCGACAACGCCTGACGACAGGCGTCCGGAAGCCGCGGTGCCAGCCGGTAGATCGCGTCGAGCTGGCGGATCAGTACAGCGGGCGTCGTCGCGGAGGCTTGACGGATCTGATCGAACGCGAGCTTGGTGAGGCGCTCAAGCCGCACGGGCGGCATCCATACCCGAAGCCTGCTGCCAGTGTCGTACCAATTCCCTTCGAGCGGGGGCCTCTCGGCGAACGTGAGCAGCGCGTCGGCGAGCCAGTCGACGCATGCAACGCCGGTGAACGTATCGTTGACCGCGGGCGACAGCGCGCGGATCGCGATCTCAACGACCTGCGCGATGCCGAACTCGCTATCTTGGGTGAGCGTGCGGTGACGGCCGATGTGAATTCTGCGATCAATCGCGGCCTCGAGCGTGCCGACGTTTTCCCCTGGGACGATTGCTGCGAGCGGCTCGCCGCGGAGCACGAACTGGCCCGGGCGGAACTTTAGTACGATCAGTGCGTCCGCGGCGCGCGCGGCCGCGACCAGCGCGCCGTGATCGACGTGCTGCAGGTATCCGCTCTTCGCGCACGACACAATCGCGCCGGTCTCGGCCTGGCGCAGAATCGCGGCGGCGTCAGGCACTGCGCCGGTACCCTCGCCAGGGCCGGCCACGTGCGCGCCGCTGGCCGCTACGTACAAGTCGTCGACGATCGCGCCGATCATATCGGGATTCTGAATCGAACTCGCGACTCGATGGCTGTAGTAGACGAGGAACCCGAAGCTGAGCACGACGAGCACCCAGCTCGTGATCAACGAGATCTGCGGGATGAACGACGACTGCGGATCCTGATGCGTGACCAGGAAGACAAGACAGATGTATACGAACGTGGCCATGAACAGGCCGATCGTGGTCTGGGTAACCCAATCCTGTAAGAACCGGTAGAGCAGGCGGGGGCCGAACAGCGTCGAGACCATCGACAGCACGAGAAGGGCGACCGAGAAAATCAGTGCGAGCACGGTCGCGACCGCACCCATCATCGCCGACAGGATCGCGCGCGCGTCGTCGATGCTGCCCATCGTTAGCCACGACGGAATGTGAATGACGCCATATTTGTCGAGGATGTCCGGGATCAGGGTGATCCCAAACAGCGCGACTGCGACGAGGGAGAGTTGCAGAGGGATTCGCCACAGGTTAATGTCGCGTTGTGAACGGAGCTTGGTAGGACGCGGGGCGAGCATGCGATGTGAATTCTAAACGGTTTATCTTCCGAAGAGCAATCGCTACAGGAGCAGGACCAAGGGCCAAGGCGGGAAGATAGCTTAGAGCCACCGTCGTTATCAAGCAGGTCTTGAGTAGGACTCCGAACACAAGAGAAGATAACTTCCGAATGGGTCGTACCCGTCCCTTTCCAGAATATTCTTGCTCATCGTGATTCGAATCATATCCGGTGGCAGGATTTAACCCTTGAGATATGCTTTCAAGATGATTGATCCTTCCGAGTCCGAAGTTAGGCTGGCCACCATCCTTGTAGATGTACAGCTGCAGAAGACGGCCGCCG
>Ga0210393_10001212_pt1 | contig 21882 bp, 24 predicted proteins | sample IncBWC27OmetaG_FD_160068 | JGI IMG/M metagenome (GOLD analysis project Ga0210393, IMG submission 160068) | Forest soil microbial communities from Barre Woods Harvard Forest LTER site, Petersham, Massachusetts, United States - Inc-BW-C-27-O ... | reverse complement strand
CTGAAGTCCTAAGGCGACTTCAGCCCCTACTATATACTACTAGTAGGTAAGGGCAGTACTCAACTAAACCAGGACGAGTCATAAGGAGTCAGTACTACAAACAATAGAACCGTAGTCCTTGGTAACAAGGGTCGGTAGTAAGTAGCATAGGTACGAGTCAGTATGAGTCACAAGTGCAGCAGTATATGAGGCAGTCCGCCAGAGACTATGAGTCATAACCATAGGTCCTAGGGACCCGGTGCATGGATGTATTAGTCAGCAGAGTCACGAGGATACTCAAGATTTAGCTTTTCTAGTGCTCTCCTGAGGTGCATCTCTCCTCCCCACGCATAAGACCAGTCCGTCCAACTGTTACCTGAAGCTGGCGGTGACATGACTTGTGTAACGCTCTGAGTTGGGTGCTAAGTTGACCGACGTGGTCACGTGTTCATCCTAGCTTTAGACAGTGACGAGGAGCATGTACAGGTTAAGGATATTTGCAGAGAACAGGGGTCTACTGTGCGGCGTTGGGCAACACTAGGTCTAGCCCACACCTGAGTGTGGTCGCTTTAGGGTGCTTAAATGTACGAGGTGAAAGGGGTGAAAGACAGAGCTGCTACTCAGATCAACTCAGTCAGAGACCTAGTATGAGTACTGCGAAGGAGTAGAGCGATAAGATGAGACACGGGAATGCTGCTAGAGGGCACAGAGGTCCCTTACTATGCAGCAGAGAGTTTCAAGAGTTCCTTACAAAAGGGGAACACACAAGGGGATAGTGGAGCACTGAACAAGACTCAGATTATGGATCAAGTCAGGCTTGAGAGACACATGTGTCTGCTCAAGGGTTTATATACAGGGGGAGGTCTAAGTCTGACACTGGGTACAAAAGGTGAAACAGTAAATGAAGCTAAGTATAGTATGGATCAAGGAAAGAAGCATAGGGCTTCTGATGAAGGTGGAATGTGATGTATCTGTGATATAGACGGGGATCAGGAAGCATACCAAATGGGGAAGGTGTATAGTACTAAAGGGGACGAGTGAGTCATAGACGAACAAGTCAGAGGAATGTGATAAGAAGTTGCGGCATAGCCGTAAGGAACCAAACAAGGGCATGGGCAAATAGGATAATGCACGTGAGTGTGACATAAGCAAGGATGAGTCCCATGATTTGGAGGCACATGCTGGGTGCACGTGGGTAGGTGGCATGGGAAACTAAGGGCACATGGGGTTACGTAAGTAAGGAAAGTGGAAAAATGGGGGTAGAATCATAACACTTCATTTGTAAAACTGCAGATTCTTCAACATCGCAATTGACCCATTGTTATTGCCTCGAATCATTGTTAGTAATGTCTGTGTAAAACCCAACTCAGAGAACAAGTTTCTTAGCCATCTGGCTTCACATGCCGCTTCAGACAAGGCAATATATTCTGCCTCTGTGGTCGACATGGCAGTAATAGATTGCTTCTTAGAAAACCAAGTAATCACACTGCTGGCCATCATGAAGACATATCTAGTGATCGACTTCAAATCATCTGTGTTTGTGAAGCTGGCATTGGCATAACCAAGAAAATGATTGGGATGACCAAGTACATTATTATATGTTATGCCATATGTTCTTATTCCTGATAAATAATGTAGTATATGTTTCAGTGTGGAAACATGCTGCATCGTTAGGTTTGCCATATAAGCCAATAAGTGACTGATTGTAAATGCAATATTAGGTCACATTGCATTCACAAGAAATTGCAGTTCTCCTATCAACCTCGTATAAGAATTGCTTTGATCTCCAACATTCCCATTTGGGTTAGGCTCAAGTATGATGCCTGGATCAAGTGGTGTCCCAATTGTCACGACTCACTACTTTATAAAGGTAGCAAGGACGACAAGGGGCTTGAGTTGGAGGTAACTGGCTGGGTGTTTAAGACGAGGTAAAGCACGAAGGCGATGACAAAGACAATGACTAGAGTGATGAGCTCAATGGTAGCTGTGAAGCTGGGACTTTAGGGGGGTAGACAAGAGAACAGTCTGAGGACTGTTTGCTGAATTCGAGAGGTCTTATATACTAAATACAGGTGGTCCGTGCGCCCTCTTTAGGGCCAGTAATACTATAGGAGACGGGTGCAATGATACTATATATGGGAGTATGAGTCAGGTTGAGTCATAATGAGTCAGAGACAATAGCGGAGCTGAGACTGCGCATTACTGCACAATGAGTCATAGTCCTTGTGGCCAATAGCAATTGGCCCTTATTACTGATAATATCCTATCACCGGTGTCATGTGTCTTCATTGATTGCAGACCGTTCCCACGGTCTGCCACTTGTTGATCAATGGACTTCTTGCTCGTCCAAAGTGTATTGAGTCTCGTGATTTGTCATGTGTTAGGACACGTGATAGGTCAGGTGACTTGTTCCTAGTTTGATCACGTGAGACCAGGTCACCTGATGGTTTAGCATGTGCCCCTTGTTTCTCAGAATCACGTGCTGGTCTTATCACAGGGTTTACTTGTGGGACTTTCGACTTGGAACTTGTAATGCTTAATGTCGCGGACTGCGTCCACGACACCAATCAGGTTTGCCTTCTCCATCCCTTCCTTTCAGAGGATGCTCTCAAGATATTGGTGTTGGGAAATCATAACAAAATGATCTCCCAACTTAATCTCAATGCCTACAATCTTGACTGGCTCACCCAAATCAGTAAGTTCCCACTCTGCTTCCAGGCCCACCTGAGTATGCTCAATTAGGTGATTAAGTGTCACAAATAGTAGCAAGTCATCTACCCAGACAGTCATGATAACGAAGTCATTGCCCTCACACAAGATGTAGGTGCACAGGTCTGAGATAAGCAGCTGAAAACTAAGCTTGCAGATTGCACAGTCAAATTCCACATTCCAAACTCATCCGGCCTGCTTTAGGCCATAGATGCTTTTGATAAGCAAGCATACAAGTCTGGAGTCATCGTCAAAGCCAATAGGTTGTTCTATATAAATTGGTTGGGTAAGTATTCCATTTAGATATGCACCTTTGACATCTAGCTGATAAACTTTCAATTTCTTGCAAGATACTATCACTAATAATGCTTGAATGGTCTTAAAATGCATGATGGGTGAAAATGTTTTGTCATAATCAAGTCCCAGTCATTGAGTGAAACCTCTAGCTACCAACTGGGCTTTGTATTTGACTACATTTCCCTTTTTGTCTTGTTTCTTGGTAAGTACCCACTTGTTTAATATAGGGACCACATCCATAGGCTTCTTAACTAATCACCAGGTACCTTTTTGCTTTAGCTAATCAAGCTCAGATTGGATCACGTGCTCCCATTCAGGCCACTCCAAAGATCAATGCACTTGATCTAAGGTAGGCTGGTCATCATCATCTCCCTTAAGTAAATTTGTGAGTTGTTCAGCACTCATGACTTCCTCATCTGAAAATGGGTCGTTTAGATGCCTATAGTCAACCTTTTTGCCCCAAGTTCGCTGTCATGTTGTACTCTTCACTGCATCCTCATCTGCATCTACAGAATGCTTCCAAGGTACAGAGGGTCCAGCCTCAGGTTAGACATCACTTACATCATGTATGATGTTTTGCGTGCCACTGTCTGGCTCCCCTTCACGCACTGCATTGTCTAGTGTAATCAAGATACATTCCAGATCAGAGTGTGAGGGATCTAGAAATTTAAAATTCCAAGAGGTAAGTACTTTGTGAGATTCAGCACTGTAATACAGTACTGATTTCAAACCATCATCATAGCCAACTAGTGCTCAACGTTTGAATCTGGGCTCCATCTTCAAAAGTTTAGATTGGTCTTGTAACAGTATCTAAATGGGCACTCCGAACTCTTAGAGATGAGTAACATTAGGCTTTTGCCCATACCAGCGTTCATAAGGTGTGTTCACCTTAATTTCAGAACTATATACCCAGTTTCAAACATAGGCAGTGTGGGCAACTGCATATTCCCATAAGAAGATCAGCAGGTCAGTGGCAATGTGCATCACTCATGCAAGATCAGCAAGCGTGCAGTGCATACACTAGGCAACATCATTTTGAAAAGATGAATAAGGTGCAGTTTTATATACTTCCATCCCCTTTGAATAACACCATTCCAACAGAGACTTGTTGACAAACTCATGGCCGCAGTTAATATACATAGCCTTAGGCAATTTGCCTTGTAGCTCAAGGTGAGTAAAGTAATTCTTCACCTTTTGGGCAGCTTGATTTTTTGTTTTTAGAAATTCAACTGTAATAAACCATGAAGCTTTGTCCACCATTAGAAGATAGTATTGGCAACTGTTTATTGATGCAACATTATACTTTCCCCAAATGTTGATGTGTATTAAGTCACCTGGGTGCATATCATTATCTCCCTTTTTATTAAAGGGGAGTACTGATTGTTTGGCTTCAGTACATGCCATGCAATCAGACTTAGAAGAATTATGATCCACGTTGAAGCCTGTGACCAACTGCAAGTCCAACATTCTTTGGAGTCCAGAGAAACTGATATGCCCGAAATGGCAGTGCCATACATTCCAACTCCTTTCAGATTGTAAGATAAAGGGATAAGAAGTTATTGAAGAAGGGGATTGTTTTGCATAATGGAAATGAAATTTTATTAAGTTATTTGCTGTTAATGTTCCATTTGCAATAACATTTCCCTTCTTTGATATGAGTGCAAGTTTGCAACCATGAAAGTCACTGCCTTTCACTATCCAACACCCAAGAGATAGAAGGTTATTCCAATTACCTGGGATATAGAGAACGTTGCACAAGTGAATAGGGTATGTGACACCTCCATAGGACACATATAAATTCATATTACTAGGCCCAACAGCTTGAACCTTCAGTCCTCTGACACCTATAATTGGGGTATCCTAAATTGGCTTATAGCTTACAAAGGTATCATGCCAATTTGTGATATGGGAGGTTGTTGCACTGTCAGCCAGCCAGTCGTAATATAAAGTAGACTTATCATTGATAGAATAATCAGTTACATTTTCATTATTGAAATTAAAGAACTGGCCACATTCAGATGTGTCAAAAGTGATCCCGCAAGCTAAGGCTTCTTCCACTTCTTTGATAGCTGCATAGGTCTGGTCACTATCCACAGCATTTGCCTCCTTAGTCCTAAGGTGCTTGTGTGAAATTTCTTTTACTTTACTCTTTTTGTTCTCTAGCTTTGGCTTGTCTTTATAGTAACAGTTGGCTGCAAGATGATTAGTTTGTCATAGTGAATACATTTCTTGTTGTCCTACAAAAAGCAGTTGTTAGTTGTATGGCTGTGTTTCTTGCAATGCTTGCAGAAAGGCCTTTTCAATTTTTGGTCAAACTTTTGATCAATGTTCTTGTCCTCTACATCGCTTGTTTTCAGATTTTTAAACTTGTTGCTCATGTGCTTAAAAAGCAAGGCTTTCTTTTCTTTTTCTTCTTCCCCTTCATGCTACTGAAATTAGAATTTTTAGATTTGTTTGTTTTTCTGCGCCGCTCAGCTTTGCTTTTGATAACTCCAATAAACTCCTGTAATAACATATCCTTAAAAGGATTGCACATAGTGTAGCGATGAACTTCAGTAATATATGCTTGAGTGAAGTTGTCCTAAGATGGGCAGCAATGATGAGGAGATGATAATCTTAAAAAACAAATCTGAGATTCTGAATTCTTCTGCACTGAGAGAATTTACATGCTCCCAGGTTATCTTCAAGATATTGAGGTGCTCGACAATGTCGTCACCTTTCTCAGCATTACACTTAAAGAGTGTGCAGATGTAATTGATGATCATAGTGTGTCTGGTAACTTAATTAGACCACATTTGATGAGCTGTAAGGTCTTGTCCCACATGTATTGTCTGAGGAATAGAGATATTCTTAAGATAAGCATCCTGGCATAGTTATCATTAAGATCCCAGTTTTCCACACCAACAGGATTAAAGGTGGGATTGGGTCTCTTAATGTTACCATAGACGTATCCTGAGACTCGGCATTGCTTAAACATGCAGCGCATGTGGGTCTTCTATATGGCCTAGTTTATGTCATTAAGAATGTCCTTCATCCTTAGAATCATGTTGCTTTCATTTACAGGAACAACTGTTATGGACAGAGTCGTTGTGACTACAGGGGGCGCAGGAGTTCTGGCATTGCTACCAGCATTACTTGCCATAATGTTTCAAATAGGGGCTGTTTATGAACACAGAGAACAGACCAAGAAAAACAGAGGATTGGACAGATACAAAAACTTATAAGATAAAATAAGAGAAGATATTTGATTGCTGGGTCCTTTAGAGTGCAGAGCCCATAACCTCTTCATGTTTACACAGAAACTGGGGGAAAAGGTTAGGGAGGATTAGTTATCATGAGTCCCATTCCCCTCTATTTGTATCCAAGAGCGTGGTGAGTGCAGTGTAGAGTAATTACTAAGTATAGAACAGCTAGTGCAGAGTCTAGCATATAATGGTCCGTAGATCCATTGTTCAACAGATATACTCACCTTTAAGACCATAAGAGAACTTTATGCCCCCTTAGTAATGCCCTTTAGTCCAACTAATACCCCTGCTCATATGTAATGTTTCATAAATCATATCTTCACCCCCTTGTATAATAAGTACCCTGGATACTTCAAGAACTATATGGATAACTGTTCAATTACAGTATGACTGGAGAAGGCAAAGATGACCTACATTGCCAGATTGTACTTGAATTCCTTCAGGTCCTTCATAAAAACCATCTGTTCCTTTGACTAGCCAAATGTATCTTTGAAAAAGATGAAATCAACTTCCTCGGCATGCACCTAAATCATTATGGTATCACCATTGACCCTAGCAAACTTGCCAGATTACATGATTGGCCTAGAACCTTAGGTAATGTTAAAGAAGTTCATAAAGTCCTTGGTGTCCTTAGATATCAGCACCCCTTCATCCCGAACTTTATAGGGTTCACTCATCCCCTTATGAACTTCCTAAAGAAGGATACCATCTTCAACTAGACCCCAGATTGCCATCAGGCCCTCAACATGCTTATAAACATCATCACCTTGTCCCCAGTACTCGTTGCTCTCAATCAAGACCACCAATATGAGTTAGAAGTGGATGCATCTTAATTTGCCATTGAAGCAATCCTCTAGCAACAAGACCCTGCCAACACTAAGAAACTGAGAGCAGTTGGCTACTATTCTGCCACCTTATCACCTGCAGAAAAGAACTACAAAGTCTTCGATCGAGAACTCCTAGAGATCATATGTGCCCTTCGACACTGGTCTTATCTACTCAGAGGAACCCCCATACCTGTTATTATCTGGACTGATCATCATAACCTTACTTACTGGTGTGAACCCTATAAGGTTGGACCCCATACTGCCACTTGGCCAGTTAAACGCCAGCAATACAACTATAAACTTCATCACAAACCAGAAGAAACCATAAAAGGTGACACCTTAAGCCACTGCCCCAACTTTAACAATGGAAACACCACTAATGACCACCTAATTATTCTGCCTCTTGACTGCTTCAAAGGCATGCCTCAAAGCATGCTCTAAGCCCTCTCCATTCCTTCTACCATATCCCTCAACATTCTTGAGATTGAAGATGACAGTTTCAATGCCACTCACCTTAAAGCCCAAGTAAAGCTTTATTAAGACAATCACTACTAAGACATAATCTCTCTCATTGAACCACATAACCTATAAATTAACACCTTGAACTACCTCTAGAAAGACACTACCCTTATTGTTATAGAAAACAATAATCTTAGGAGGGGTGTACTTCACCATTTTCACTCTTTTAAAACTGCTAGGCACTCTGGAATTGCCAAAACCATCCAACTCATTTAATCATATTACTGGTGGCCATACATGAAGGACTTTGTAACCAACCATGTTAAAGGTTGCACAACCTGTCAAATGAATGAAATTAACACTCACCCAATGAGACCACCCCTATATCCTATCACCAGCACTTTAAGCTTACCATTCTAAACAGTTACCATAGATTTCATCACCAAGCTGCCATCATCCTATAGACATGACACCATCCTTACCATTACCAACCATGATGTCTTGAAAGCAAGCACCTTCTTACCTTGTTCTGAAACCATAGATGCAGTCAGTGTTGCAGCCTTATATGCCACATATATCTTACCACATTATAGGATCCCCCTATAAATCATCAGCAACGGAGACCCACACTTTGACTCAAAGTTTATCATGGAACTTTGCAAATTGTTAGGCATCTGCCAAAACATCAGTACCACCTACCACCCACAAACAAACAGTCAGTTAGAGTGTATAAACTAGTCACTAGAAACATACCTTCAACTCTATTATCACATATAGCAACATGAATGGGCAAAGCTATTGCCAATGGTGCAGTATGTGCGAAATTCTTAGCCTAGCAGCATGATAAAGCAGGTTCCCTTTAATACCCTTGTTGGATACACCCTGCTAGTACACCAACCGACCCACAGCATGGACATCCCCAATCTACAACAGCATCTTAATAAAATCAAAGAATCTAGAACTGTGGCTCTAGAGGCTCTACATAAAGTGTAGGAAAGATAAGAAGGCAATGCTGCTCCACATTTCAAAGAATACCAACCCTGTTACGGCCTGGTTGCTGTGACTGGGTATTCAGACTTACATTTTCTCTACTGGACTGCCGATTCCTCCCTCTTGACTAATGACCTCATATCTAGCCCTCTACCCATAGTAGTAGCTAGATACTTCTTTATGCTTCTGGTTCCTTCTTCAAGTTTCCCTTTGCTTCTGTTCCCTTCTGGGACCTTCCATAGTAGGCTCCTGTATGTTCCCTTACCTTCCGGCTCATTCTCTATGCTTCCGATGTGTTCCGGCTAGTTCCTCTACTTTACAGTAGCTACTAGCAATGCTTATATAGACTAGCATCCTATGTACTATATAAGACCTCCCTATCCCTTAGTTGAGCCTTAAGCTTAACTTCCTTATAATATCAGGTTGTCTTGAGAACTCCTTTCATAGGCCTAGGCCTTCTTGTGAACCCCTAAGACCCTCAGGTAAGAGACACATCCTAGAGCCTACACTCTAGAATCTCTTATGCTCTTTAACCCTTTACCCTAACCCTTAAGTGACGCACTTTGTGCTTAGCTAAGGCATGAGAAACTTGACCTTCCTATTTAGGAAGCAGACTGAATTACTTAGACTAAGATCACATGACCAAGTCACCTAATCTATCACGTGACCTAAAACCCCCAATCCTATCACATGACCTTGCACATAACCTAAATTACCTAACCTATCACATGATAACTTTGACTTAGTCATTTAAGACGATAAGTTCTCAGCGGTACCAACTGGACCAGTGTGAGAATACAGAACCCGATTTGGAAATGACGTGACACCATGGCCTGACAGTGACAAACCCAGAGATAAGATGTAGTTAGAAGGAACCAACCTGAGGCAAATAGAAGGAACCATAAAGCTATCACCAAGGCAGTATAGACCTTTTAAGGTAGCCACTAAAATCTCTCACATTGTGTATCGAATCAATCTTCCCAAAGCCTGGAAAATTCATAATATGTTCTATGCCTCTCTTCTAATGCCATACAAAGAAACCAATAAACATGGACCAAATTTCCTTAAACCACCACCCAAGATTGTTGATGACATGCCTGAATGGGAAGTTGAATTTATCCTGAAATAACGAACCTTTGGCTAATAGAAGAAGAAACAGTATCTTGTAAGATGGAAGGGGTACTCCCCTGCACATAACTTATAGGTCAATGAAGAAGATATGCACATAAACAAACTTATCAAAAGCTTTCTTAAAACACAACCACTTATAAGAGCTGCCTCCATCTCAACATGTCCCCATCCTTTACCATCACCCAGAAATAACATGTTTTCCCCCAACACCCCTACTCCAGACAACACCATTATTGATATCTCTTCAGCCTCATCTCCTTCCCCTTCTATCCCTAACCTTGGGCCCCCCCCCCTCCTGGGTCAGAGCCAAGCTGGATACTATTAGAAACCCCTTTTTGAACACTATCCTATGCTTCTCACTCCCCACCTCTCACTTGGAAGAACTCTCTGCTCTTACTCTTACCATCCACAGATACTTTGCCTGCTACAGAACCCTACCCATAAGCCTGGAAGATAGAGCCCTCTTCCACCACATTAATGGGCTCAACATTTATCACTTTGTCCAGACTAATGGACACTCCAATAACTGCACCCTCACCAACTTCAAGGCCTGGTCCTCTACCCTCTGCTGCCTCACCACCACCCTCGCCCCCTACATGCTCAACACCTTTTCTTTATTCCCTTCCCCCTCTATCCTTCCCATCCTCCTTGTTAATAATAAGCCTCTCCCTATTCCCCCACCTGAAGGTCACTCACTACTTGCATGCATAACATGAGTAGAAGATGCCCCTAAGAATGAGCAGCCTGAAGATGACCTCTACAGTGTCCTTCAGTAAGAATGGACTAAGTACAATGCCTCTAACCCTAGCTACTACCCCATGTCTTATAGTGCCTTAACCAGTGGGGTCACTCCCAAACCTGCCTCTACTTCTAGATTGTCTTTGATAGCAATATCCCTACTATTTAGGGCTGTGTCAATCCTATCAAATGAATCTATAGAGAAATCCTCCATGCTCACCCTGCCACTAGTCAGGGCATCCCCAGCAAAGATAATAACTTCATCAGCTTCCATCCTCATCTAACCCAGTGACTGCTTGTTAATAACACCCTTGCAGAACTAGAAGACATTAGCATGATAGCTAAGATTAGCCACTACTGTGCCACCATGATTGAGGAGTCAGCCCAGTATGCTACAGTTACCAGGGCAGAGAATGCCCTTTGATAGGCTAGAGAGAAGAAGCTCTTAGCTAAGTCCTATCTGTTTTGGGTCTATGTCCACTCTTACATTCACCATCTGCTCCTTAACCCAACTCAGCCCCCATCTCTCACTATCCCTAGCAAAACTCCCACTCTAGTTGCTTCTCAAGGCCCTAGCAATGGTTAGGGCTCCCCCACTTGGTCTAAGCCTACAGTGCTGGACAGCAAAATACAACAAATTTTTTAGAGGGTTATTTTCATTAGAATAGTCGAAATAAACATACTTTGAATTTTTGAAACCTTAGAAATTGTCCTATGCCCAAATTTAGTGCCCGTGACCCAAAAATACTGCCAATCGACTCCTTTTAAAGTCCTGTATCCGATCCCAGTCTCTGATTGCCCAGGAAAAATCAAGGAGATAAGATAGAAACCATATGATAGAGGTCAGGGGGTGACCATATGATGGAACTCGGGGCACACAGGTGTGTGTGCACCAGCTTGCAAATGTTTGGAAATGCAAATATATTCTGAATAAGATAATAATATCACAATCGATAGCTATTTTACATCATTAAATATTAAATATATGAACCCATGTAGGCCCAGTCCAAAGAGGTCAACGCATGATGCGTGCCCCTTCAAAGGACCGGGCCCTGCACTAGTGCAGGTGCTTTGATCATGAAGGGGCACCAGTGCCATTGAATATGCCTTGTCCAATGATACACCATGACTTGTTAGGATACCTGTAATCACAGATGATCTTCAAGGTGAGCATAGATAAAGAGAAGATAAAAGATAAGGGAAATTGGTGCTAGCACAACACCGCTATTTTTCCATCACACTACAAACCGTCATCCATCCTCGCATGTAGCCCCAATGCTGCTCTCGAGGCCGCCCGAGAAAAAGGAGAGGAGTTGTCTGCCAGGTGCGATCACGTGCCCCGAGTCCGAGTCTATCACACGACCCGAGTCCAAGTCCATTGTGTGCCCCAAGTCTGAGTCCATCACGTGCCGCAAGTCTGAGTCAATCATGGGCCCCGAGTCCAAGTCCATCTCACATTCAGCCCAAGTTGGATGACATCAACAATGACTCGGAGGAGTCTGATACCAGTGCACCCGAATTGTAGGATCTCCATGCTGGTTTGAAGCCATCAGAATTGAACGGTCATGTATCGGATGCCAACATGGAGATGGAAGAAGATCTCCCCCCTGGAGGAGAAGAAGTGCACACTTCCATGGTCGAAATGATGGTCGACCTGGAACAACGCAACGATGGGGAGTGGCTCCCCCCCAGGTTATGAAAGAGGACCACTAGAAAGACAGGTATGATTAGTTCTGTTGGAAGGTAAAAATGTGAAAGACTTACTGGTGTTCAAGAAAATGAAAGGCTCATTCCCATGGCCCTGACATCACTGCAAAATTGGCACGGACACAACGATGCCTAGAACACATTTGGGCGATGAGGAATCAATCAAGACTTACTGAGTTTTTTGTCCCCTCAGCCATGCCCCACTTATCCTGATTGCCCTTGGTCTTGACATCTGCAGCTCCATCGTGAGCTGTATCTGTAGCTGCATCGAGGGTGTCATCTGCAGCCACGTTAAGGGTGTTGTCTGTGGCATCGTCTCATGCACCATCAATTGTCCTATCATTAGGACCCTCTTCACACCTGCCTTCTTCACGCAATCCATCACCTGTGGGACTGAGTGAGGGTGGAAGCAGGTCAGATAGCAATGACAACTCAGCAGATTCAAGTCACAAGATCAGCAGCGGAAACACATTGGATAGGGAAGAGGATGACATGGACAACTTCATGGAGGCAAGTGGATCCAGGCCTAAGGTGAAGAAGGACATCCGGTTATGGAAGGAGCTGTGAGAACAACTGAAGTTAGACTGGCTGGAGGGACAGAAAAATAATGAGAGACCTACCCGTCTGAACAAATTGACCATCCTCCAGAATTTTGCAACGCTCCATATCAAGGGAGTCAGATGCATTGCCACAAGCAAAGAGATCACGCAGGTGTGGCAGGATGGTGTGGGCACATACTTCGCTCACCAGATCTGATTCCTCACACGACACTACCAGTTGTTTGAGCAACTGCCAGAAGAGAAACGAGATGGTGCAGATGGCTGATCCCTGCTGAAAGATGAGCGAGTACAAGGTGCGGCAAGAACTCATCTATTGAGTGTGCCAACAGGCGAAGTGACCCCCAAGCAATTCCATCATGCCCTCAACAAGCGCATCCTCCTATCACTCGGGTTCACAGTTAGAGACGGGCTGTCAGAGCACACGGCGTGGCAATGGCTTCTTTCAATTGGATAGAGGTGCACTAGGATGAAGAAAGGGGTTTACATGAATGGCCATGAAAGGCCAAACATCGTTGAATACAGGAATAGTGAGTTTCTCCTATTGATGGTGTCATATGAAAGGCGCATAGTACAATGGAAGCCTGAAGGCGTCGGCCTTGTGTGCATCGAACTGGACTTGAGGCTAGAGGAAAACCAGGTGATTGCTGTTTTTCAGGATGAGAGCTATTTTCATGTCAATGATAACAAACAAACGGGGTGGTGTGCACCATGATACCGATCTCCACATGGCATTATTTCCACTCACACTTGAATAGGAGCCTACATGGAAAGCAGAGGCTGATGAAGAAAGGGTAGGGGCGACTCATTCATGTTTCAGATTTCGTTGAGAAAGAGAATGGATGTCTTATCGTCCGCAATCAAGAGGGTGTCATGGTGAAAGACGCCCAGTGCATTATGTATCCGGGGACAGGCGGTGACCCGTGGTGGGATCATGCGCAGCTCCTTGTGCAAGTGGACCACGTGATCGCAATCTTCAAGGAGGCACACCCCGAGTGCATCGCGCTTTTCTTATTTGACCATTCATCCGTGCATGCTTTGCTTAGGCTAGATGCCCTTCGTGCATTTGATATGAACAAGAGCAATGGGGGGAAACAAAGAAAGCAAAAGGACACTGTGATCCCATAAATAATCCCAGTGTCGAGTGCCATGGAAAACTGCAGAAAATAACAACCAAGGCAGGCATGCCAAAGGGCCTGCAACAGATGCTCGAGGAGCAGGGGTTCGACGTTTGTGGGATGTGCGTGAAGTGCTCCCCAGTCTGCCTGTTCGAGAATAATAATTGTTGCATAGCCCGGCTCCTCAGTAAGCAGGACAATTTCCGACTCTAAATATCACTCCTCAAACAGAAAATTTGCGTGCGCGGACATATTTGTGTTTTCCTTCCGAAATTCCATTATGAGTTCAATCCTATTGAAATGGTTTGTTTAAAATGCTTTTATTCTCATATTACCTACTGAACATTCTAACTACAGTACTGGGGACGGGCTAAACACAGGTATAGAGACGTTTATAAGGATAGATTTGATAAGGCGAAGAAAATCGCATGGGAATCCCTTAATGCATGCCCGGCTGACGTTATCCAGCAGTTCTTCAACCGTTCTTGGCGATTTATAGATGCATATCAGCAAGGGTTGACAGGGAAGGCAGTGGAATGGGTGGTCCAAAAGCAGAAGTCGCACCAAAGGGTCGGACAAGGGGCAATGATGTCAATTGAAGCTGTTCTTAACTAAGATTATCCCAAACATGACACATTATATAGTAAAATTTTGGGTCCGGAGATTGTCCAACACGGAAAAGCATGAGAAAAGCAAGAGGAGGGTGTTTTTGAATGTTTTCAGCCCCCCTAAGAATGAATCCGAGGTTCATTTTCCCATAAAAAATCTAGTTAAGGCACTACTAAATTTGTTGTGTTTTGCTGTCCAGCACTGTACCCCTACCCCACTCCACAAGCTCCAGGGGCCCTGCAAGGCATATAAGAACCACTACTATATCAAAGCCCACTGCTCATTCAAGAGACAGTGTTACAAGTGCTAGGATAGAGAGCATATCTACATGTGGTGCCTAGTTTGCATACTGGAAACTAACTATCTTGAGGACTAGAGCTCTGAGTATAGCATAGTGCCCTCTAATGATGAGGCCTAGTTGTAGCATGGTAGCTATAAGTCTAAGGAGGGGGTGATATTATAATCTAAACTCTCCTTTTCTTTTCTCTATTATTTCCCCTTATCTATTGTTCCTCACCTTATTGTTCCAGTTCTATTGTTTCAGATCCATAAGGCTCCCTTCCTTTTATAGTCACCTTATTATCCCCTCTTATCTATTATTCTTCCCTCTATTGTTTCCAGTTAGTACGAGGCTGCACCTCTTTCTATATACAAGACCCTTAGGTTGCTGCCTCAGAACCCAAGCCTAACTTAATCCCCAAATCCAAGCTAGTAGTCTTCCCCTATGTTCCAGCATGTTTAGGCCTCACCCTGCATAGCTGTTAAGACCCTAATCTTATCTTCTTGACCCTATCTTGTTGTGGTGTATGCACCTGGCTCTAAGCTGAGTTGACTCAAGTAGCAACCCTATCCTTCACCCCTCTCATCTCTTCACTTAAGCATCCTAAAGTGACTATGCTTAGGTATAGGCTTAATCTAGTATCACCCCCATTACATAGTGGACCTCTGTTCCCTACAAACCTTCTTAAACCCTTATCTCTGCCTTGCATGACCCTATACATCTAAGTTAGGTTACCTTGCGTTCCACTTAAAATGTAACAGCCCACTATATTATCACAATATATAGTGAGTTTAAGATCAGAGTGATAGAGCTCAGGATGGATAGCTGAGAGAGAGTTGGGCAGAGGGAGAAGATCTGCCACTGTGCAGGTCTTTAGAGATAAGATAAGATTAAATAACGAGTAGGCTGTGAATTTACAGATCAAGCCAAACTTAAGATTTTGGCTAAAATCAACACAGATTTATATAGTACAGAGATAACCCCCCTGCCACTCTTGCATAGGCCCCCTAATAGTGTGGTGGCAGTGCTATTTAATTAGTAAGATAAATAAGCTAAGAAGTCAGAACATTAGGAAAAAGAGAAACAGCCATCAATCAGTGATGGTTAGTATTTCGAGTTTGTATAATAGATAAACAGGTTCTCATCAATCTTTGATGGGAAGATTGATGAGAATTAGACCTAAACTGAATAAGGCAAGATCAAAAGGAGAAGAAAGAGATTAAGAGATTTTGAAAATGTAAGAAAACATAACACTTAGTTAGCTATAGACTATGAGGCCTGCATTTCATCTCTTATACTCCTATCTTATTGTGGCATCTGTGCCTGGCTCTAAGCTGAGTCAACTTACTGTAAGTAGCAACCCTGTCCTTCATCTCTCTCATCTCCTTCTCTTAAACTCCTTGAAGGACCCCTTAGGCTAAGGAGTGGACTTAACCTAGTATTGTCCTTATCACATAGCAGACCTCTGTTCCCTACAAAACATCATATCCCATTCCTGCCTTGAGTGACTTTATCACATCTACATCAGACTACTTTATACTCAGCCTGAAGCATAATAGAAGGGATAGATAGTTTAGCCACTTGTCCAGGCAGTAACAGTAAGAGAGTGGAGGATAGAGATAAGACCTGAGACAAAACACTGACTCATAATACCAACAATATACTTAACCAATATGGGGGCAGTTTAGCCACTTGCCTAGGTGGTAACAAAGTATGATACTGTGAAAACACTAAGGCAAAAGTTATTGTTCATTTTAACTAATGATAGATCACCTCTATCATATTTAAAAAGAATATAAACAATTGAAATAAACAAGTATGTGTTTAGAAAGTCAGCTTTTATCACATGGCTCTACAAGCAGCAATGCTCCTCTCAATTTGTTCTAAAAGACCCTGCCACTCAGAAAGTAGGTTAGAAGCATCCATTAGATCCATTTCAGGGAGCCAAAGATCATCTTGGGGGCCATAGCCTTCATATCGAACAAGGTAGAGCATCTTTCCATGTGGTCCTGGTGCTTGTTTCACGATATGCGACAATGTCCATGCAGGGTCCGGGTCTGAGGGGTCAACAGGGGGTGGGGCAGTTCGCTTCACGTGAGCTCTTGCTTGGACAGCCTCAGTTACTGGCCGCCATCCACTCGGCAGAACCGCCGACGGCGGAGGGGGACGGTTCGCAGAGAAGTTGCGATTGTTACCAATGTGGAGGCGACGACCCTTGATTTCAGGATGTGCCTTCCGTGAGTAGACGTCACACTCGCATAGAGAATGCTCGAAGTCGACAAGCGAGAGCTCGTGGGTGGATCCGATGCACGGACGGCGCACGCGGGAAATGCCCAGGCGAGCGAAGTGAAGGTCTTGTGTTTGGTGTAACCATGTCAGTGCTTCTCCATACACACCCTTTACTCCGGGTCCAAATATTTTAACCAGGCAAGACAATGCCCCAGGTCCGCAGATTGCCCAGTCCTCAGGACAAGCTAGCCCTGGAATCATGTTGAGATCGAGGAGGAGCCTGTACATATTAGATGTGGGGAAGCCAGCAGGTGGGGTATTGAAAGACATACTGGAAGGACAGGAATGCACCCATACTGGGATACAAGGAGATGCGCTCCCATGCGTCGCTTAGCTCGGATAGCTGAGCCAGCTGACCAGGGAGGTCGGTTTCCATCATCACTTTGAGCAGGCGCAAATGGTTTGCGTAATTTGCTTTGACCTTTGATCCATCAAGAGAAGTGCCACCGAGTTCGGGTGCTGGTAGGATATAGGAGGAGCCATAAAGCGTGTTGTTTTGTCTGTACTCCTCGTAGAGAACACTTTCATAGTCGGGGAGGTTGAAGTCACGCCACGTTAGCTCGCCAAAGTGGGCCAGGAGCAGCTCCCATGTGGAGATGCGATTGAAACATCGGAAGAGAATCACGCGAAAACACGTTTCGTGTAGGTCTTGATCGCCCCTTCCGATGACGTTGCAGATGATATACTGAGTGACGCGATCGTATATACGAAAGACGTTGGTGAAGGCATGCTGTTGCAAAATAGGGTCATCGGTCCACGGCCATGGTTGGCCTGCGAGACGACGCTGGTGGATCGCATGGCGCTCTGTCATCCACCGAAATAAGGTGTCGATAACGGGGGATAGTTTCAGTTTGCGACCGGCAATATCCACGATGGAGCCGGGACCAGGGCCCGAGTCCTTTTTCGTCGTGGCGGTTCGTGACCGTGATGCTGACGGGGTTGAGGTGGCAGAGAAGCGCGCCATGATTGGGGGAAACCCCAAGGAAAGGAAGTATAAGTTGATGAGCTTGTCGGGCTCCGAACATCGCGTCGCGATTTGAGACGTGGCGGCGAAGCCGTCGATTAGGTAAGCCAATTTAGTCACAAAAAATTAAAAAAAGGGCGAATAACGCCACCACGTGATCGCTTCCGTAGTCATGCACTCTTCGGCGTCGGGCTTGTAAAAGTGGCGAAGATTCGCTACAGCTTCCGTGGCGCGTATTTGGGATTAAAAAAAACAAACAGATGAGAAAAAAAAAAATCAAGCAAATCTCAAGATCCCAGCTTCGATCTCGAAGAATATTCACTTTATCAGGCACATCCGGTGCCCGGTCCCATACATGCGGGCATCAAGGGAGCCATCTTCGTATTCCCTCACACAAGGTTACAGACTCATCCCTAGCGATATTATTTCGCATTTGCAGTACATTGCCGAGACCTGTAATAGGTTGATAAGACCGCTGCCGTCCTGTCGTAGCTTCGTTCTCTCTCATTATCTTCGGGTTGCCTATAACTTTGCAAGTGCGACTTCTTCCGAGAATCACACAAGGTTCACGTCTCATCCCTTGCTTTACCCAACAAGGTCCCCCACTTATCTCCCTCCTCGATCTCCCTCTTGGGCGCTCAATACTCTGTCCGTCTCTCTGTCTCCCAATATTTAACGTCACTCATCTCTCTCCCTTGAAGCCCGTTGGAATGTTATGCTCGAGTCAGGCGAGACCTCCATTGCGCCTCAAGATCCGGCCCCTTTGACTAAGCGCTCCCGCAAGATCCTCAACTGTGAGCCATGTCGAAACAGCAAGCTCAAATGTGATCGGTGCGACCCAGGATTTCATCCTTTGTCGGCCGTCCCAGCTGACCTTTTGACCATAGCAATCGGCCTTGCTCGTCTTGTGTACTTCGAGGTGAGTATCAAATCCCCCGCATGTGCCCTGCTTATGCTTATAATCATTCATGATTTGACGTGACAATAGGCCATGCATCGCTATGTTATTCTGCCGATGACAAGGATCCATCTACTAGTCCACGAGGGTCTCCTGTCGCATCGTCAGTCGTCCAAATTTATCTGCTCATTTCCGGGATGCCTCTTACTCATCTCAATATCACTAGAAATGAGCCACCATCCGCGAGCACTGTCAACGCCACTTCAGAATTTAGAAAAATCCGCCAGTCTCTCTCCCTTCTCGAGTCTCACTTGACCACCGTGCAGCGTGCACCGAGGCCACCACCTGATGTGATGCAGAGCGAGGCCCGAATACAACCCCAGCGGGGCCTCCTCGCTCATCTGAATTCTCCTTTGTCCTCATGGCCCACCCAGCTCAACCCGGGCGTCGGGCCGACAGGCTGGATATCCTATCTGGGGATGCGGGTGCGTTCATCCTTGCCTTTGATGAGCATCTCAGCTCATCTATATCCGTGCCCGACATTCAGCCGCTCCCAGATCAGCAAGAAGAACATTCGTCGGCCGGTCACCGCAGTCCAAAAGCCCTATTGGCTTGCTATGAGCAGGACCACGACCTGGTCCGGCTGATGCCCCCTCTCGCCGTCATCGATGCGCTCCTCGACCACTACTTTGAGTATTGCACCTGGCTGCACCGCCCAGTTGACGCCGTAGCCTTTATGAGGCGCTGGTCAAATTACAAGTCGGGGGTTTGGCCTTGCCGCATCACCCTCGCCACTGCATGTGTACTGCTTGCCACCGCCGTGTTCCACCTACCCGATGGGCATAGTGTATCTCCCGGCCAGCCGCCTGTGCGTCCTGAGTTCGGGACGCGCTGCTACAATATTGCCCTCATGCTCATGGAACGCCATGGGCCTGCCACCCCCGGGAGAGACCTTGATCGCATCGAGCTCTTACTCGCACGTACTTACTATCTCGCCCTCTTGACCGTTGATTCTGAGGAGCTCTGGTTACTCCGAGGAGAGCTTGTCGTCGTTGGCACCGCTATCGGATTGCACAGAGATCCTGGCACTTGGAGCCTCCCGAATACCACGGCAGAACGCCGCCGCATGGCATGGTGGAATATTGTATTCCTTGATAGGTAAAGCCCATCTTTCGTCATCATCCCGTCAGGTAGATTAACTTGATTAATAGGTGGCATGCATTTATGTTTGGCCGCCCATACGGCATATCATCACGTCATTTCGATACCCAACTGCCGGTAGCATACAACACGGTAGATGACAAGTCTTCGCCGGTGTACACAGTACACATACTTCTCTTCAGGCTAGCGTACCTTATGGGTGAACTCATGGATGCGACCTCTTTGCGCTCCGCGCCCTATGGCACTATCCTGGACCATGACCGACTTTTACAGGAGTGGCTCGAGACTCTCCCAGCTGACATAGTAATGGATGACATCACACTCGCTCAGAGCATAACGGCACCCCTAGCTGCGACAAGGCGCGCCGGAGTCCAAGGTGCTGCTTTACGACTTGCCTTCCTACATGCACGTTTTGCGTTTCACCGTGCACACGCAGGTAGTACTGGAGTTCTGTGCCCTGAAACACCTGAGATGGCGACCAGCATGGCCCTGGCTGTCGACGCCGCGAGCGCTCTTCTAACCACAGGAACCCAACTCCACCCAACCTCCCTCGGCCCACATGCAGCCAACGTAGTCGCCCACCTTTCATCTCTCCCACAGCACGTCTGTGCCGCTGCCGTTTTCCTCACTCTCCTTATCGCCGAGAATCCCACCCGACTGGACTTCCAGCATCTTCGGTCGAGCGTGGCCCACGCTGCGGCCGATCTGACCCGATTTGTCGGGCGCCCGTTCGCGGACAAGGCACTGAACGTCCTTCGAGCGCTGGAACCCGCGTACGCGGAGCCGCCCGTTCAAGACGACGAGAAAGCGCAGGCGTTGCGCACGGCAAACGCCCTCGCTCGTGCGCGCGCAGTGGTCTTCCTAGCTCAGCAGCCGTACACGCCCGTGACCTCCCCACAACCGGGATGGCAACCCGAGTCGTCCGTCTCGCCGGGCGAAGTGCTACCGCCGCCGGTCGTAGATATCGCCCACTCTCCGCAGATAGTGTGGGCTCCGGGCCGGAGTACGCCGCAGAATCCGCCGCCGCCGCGCAAGCGAGCGCGCCTTCAGGGTCCGACTTCTCTGATGTCGGGCACGAGTTACTCTGCGCCTGCGACACCCAAGGGGGATCTGTCGTCCTTCATGATGTCCCCTACACAGCATCCAAAAGCGCACATACACCAGCAACAGGAGTTACAGGGGCACGGTGCTGGCCCGACCTCCCAGTCCACTCCCATCCTGAATTTTGAGCAGAGTTCTGGACTTCCTGCATTTAAGGTTCCGAATACCACTCAAGATAGCATGTGGAGCACGTCTATCGGCTTCGAGAAGGGCGAGCTCGGCCAATTTTTCGACGATATGGACGATGGAAAGCGCGTCGCACAGCTCGGACATTGAATTTAATACATGTATAATCGTGATTCGCACTTGCATTACTATTTACCCTCCCCCCGTAGCCACACCTTCGAGCACGGCAAGTATTTTAGGATCTCAACCATGTATTTTTTTTGTAGGTTATTTATGACCGTCGACCTTTTCCCACATCATCTCACTTTCTTGTCCCCGTCCGCGAAGACCAAATGCCCGGGTGCGTTGTGCGGACTAATAGCTAAGATTGTAAAGAGCCGCAACACTCTAAAAATACCGAGATTCACTGAGAGAAGGACCTACTTGGCTACCATCGTGTCAGATCGACTTCCGCCTCACCAAACACACTGGACTTTTGTATTTCGAAGCTCTCCGTCTTTGCATCGTCCGATCCATCCCGATAATATCCCGAAAACTCCTTCTTCAGGAAGCGCAAGATATGCTTGTTGATCTGTTCGAATTCGAGCAGAAAACCATCGTGCCCATCTTGCGACTGAATGACCACGAGCTCCGCATCAGGGATCCCGGCCGCGATCTCGCGCTGCTCCGAGAGCATGAACAACCCATCCGTCTCAAC
>Ga0210393_10001209_pt1 | contig 21893 bp, 29 predicted proteins | sample IncBWC27OmetaG_FD_160068 | JGI IMG/M metagenome (GOLD analysis project Ga0210393, IMG submission 160068) | Forest soil microbial communities from Barre Woods Harvard Forest LTER site, Petersham, Massachusetts, United States - Inc-BW-C-27-O ... | reverse complement strand
TCTGTGCACTCGGCTCCCATTAGCGTCGTGGGGCAATAGGCTACCTTGGAACGTGAGCCAGACCCAGGTTGAGTGACAAGTGGACTGGCTCTAAAGTCCGCTGTATTTGGTGTAGATCGGGGATTCGAGGTAGGTTGCGAGAGAAAAGCTTGCTGAAGAGTACTTGGGTGTGGGGGATCGTTGCCAGTGGAAGCCGCCTTCACCTTCTGAAGATGCCTCTTCGCATTCTTATGTGCTCGGAATGAGGCAGTGGGAATAATACGACCGCATGGCTCGCAGAGTTTAGAGCCGACGGGAATCGGACCCTGTCGTGCGGTATGATCCCTCTTTTTTTTGGCCATTGGCAACGGGAAGTGTGAAGACACATGTCAGTCGCATGTGGTAGACGGCCATGACGCTAGCCGCTCGCCGCTCAAGCGCTCAAGAACTATTCAAATTGAATTGGAGAGGTGCCAGTGGTGCCACAGCCGCCCACACGCCAAAGCGCATCATGACGGCGGGGCAAACGGGCATGGCCGCCTCCCTATCGATTTACACTGTTTCCCATTTAATTATCCAACAAGGAGATCATCGGTACACATGAACGAGGATAGGGCGTAACGGTCGTCGCTCTTCTCGTCATTGCCACCTCACTTCGAGTCAGCCTCCACCACTCACCGAACTCCAAGTCCTGTAAATCTTCTCGCTCTTCCCCCCGATGAATTCCTCCCCATATACAATGTCCCCTTTCCTCGGGACAATTTCGTATCCAGGCACATGGACGACGTCCTCAGCGTTCCAGCTGTGTGCTTTCCCTGTCCACCCTCCACGTGATATGATGTAGTTCAGGAATGTGCGCCACAGTGCGTCCTTCCCCAGTACTTCCGGGTCTCCAACCACGATGAGCAAGGCCTGCGCGCGCGTAATGGCAACTAAAAGCACATACGTCGGTCTCAAGTAGTGTGCATCGGTGAACAACGCAAACGACTGACCATTCATACGTCGACGGTTCGCCAAGAACCCTAATGATTTCCGTGGATGGCTCTCCTCGTTGCTTCGGGTAGTAGCCAAAATGATCACCTTTCGTTCCTAGTTTCGAAGTAAGGTTAGCACTGTCCATTGCCATTTGATACTCGACCCCGGACCTGGCCCTGAAACTGCTCGACTGAGCCGACTGAAACTTTTGACAAATTTGCCACCTTCAATAACTGCCGAATGGCCCTGACTTGGGCTCTGTAAGGCGCGAGAACGCCAATTTCTTCAGGGTCTATGACGAAGTTAAGAAAAAATGGCAGAGGAACCAAACAAAGTTCCCACACTCACCGATCTTTCGATCAGGGTCCCCAGTGAGCTTCACGCAGTAATCGCGGACGACCGATGCCTCGAGAATGTTGAAGTATGACGGTGACGACTTCATGCGCTCCTCTTTGCCTCTGACACCATGGAATACGACAGGGAAGCCTTTCTTCGGTAAAACGTCCGAGAGGACCATGTGGTACGCGATATATGCATTCCCATAATCACGCATCATATCCTCGTAAAGGTATCGGTTTGACCACGCGATAATGGCACCATGAGAGCGGCGATTCCGCTGCAGGTTGACAATCCTGCGTTCCTTCAGAGAAGGTTTTGGGTCATAAAGAAAAGACGATGCTCACGTTTTCCCGACCTGTGTGTCGAGTTCGTAGACCTCACGTATGAACATCAATCGCTCGAGGTAACTCTTCTCCAACCCGGCCTTGGCGGCTGTACGCGACTTGACGACAGGGCTCAATTGATTTGGGTCGCCAGCAAGGATAACATTTGTGTCCGGATTGGAGAAAATCATGATTGGAATCATCGCAAGGGGTTCCTCTGCCTGTGCAGCTTCGTCGATGACTATGTGACTGAAGTGCCTGACGGGTACATTCCAGAGCTGGAGCATGCCCGCCGTTGAGCACGTCGAGAGCACGACGCGAAATGCCAGTAGTTTTGGGTGCCTCGGGACTATTGAGAATGCTTGTACATCTTCCGGTATATCTTCATCGCGCGAATAAGCATTGAGACGATACAACTGGTCCGAGTCCAGGCCGGCGCCTGCCAGACGCTCCACGAGTAGATCCGCCGCAGCATTACTGGGAGTGCATGCAAGAACTCTGACGTTGTCGTCACGGCGTACAAGTTGCATAATGATTTCGACAATAGTTGATGTCTTTCCCGTCCCGGGTCTGTAGAGGGGCAAATCAGGACTACCTACGGTTAAGGGGTTATGTGGGGTAAACTCAACGGTCCGTATATGATGAACGGGACAGAACCCTTTGGCTGCTCTAGAACCGAAATTACAGCCTGTAGCTGTTGAGGATCGTTGCGAATGTTTCTGTTAACAAACTTGAGGACCTTGACCTCAGCTCTTGAGAGCCGTCGCATCGGCTTTATATCCGAAACAGAAGGGAATAACAGCCGATGCGGAGGAGGAAATGAAGTCGCTAACGCATGGTATTGGCGACGTAGAGTGATACGATTATGTCTGAATCGTAGAAGTAATGGTACCCCTTGGTGGCGGTTGAATACTGTCGGCATTCTAAGCGACATCTTGAGCACGGCAGTTCGACCTCGTATGAACACGCTGGTATTCGTGATCCGAGCTTCGTAGCGTGTATCGTCCTGAGTATCGTCCAGCCAAAGGAAATCCCCCAGGATCACCTCCGGGAGAAGATCCTCGTCTTCGTTCTCGATCTCGACACTGCACAAGCATAGCTGAATAGAAATGTACATAGGGACCAAGACAGAAACACACCTGTACCGCTGGCTGAGATATCGGACGATAACCTCATAGGGAGGCTGGCATCGTACATTCCACCTGCCCGGATATTGATACCAAATAAACCAGGAAAAGTTAAAGAACGAACTGCTGGTGTCCGTCCTCGACGTTTAATAGGGCCTTGAAGTACTCCGGGTACGTGTCCATATCTAAGGTGTCGGGCTTCAGAGCCAGAACAAGGTTTTGCGCGCTCTTGTCGTAAGGACGTGGAATAGAGGATTTGTCCACCGCCTCCTGGACAATTGGCGGCACCTCATAGTCCGGCAAATACCTTGACTTTCGACGCTGGTCGGGGGGAAAGAGCGGTATTATCTTCCGCGGCGGTACTTCTCGATTGTTTCCACCAAGTATATAAACTTCCTCTTGTCCAAAGGACGCGAGATGTTCATGGTCCTCGAGCGAGCCGGCAACGCCTTGTAACCTTCTGTGAACAGCAAACCAAGCTAATCGTTGGCCATCATAGAAAACTAGCTCGAGCGTTGCTTTGAACACGCCATCGAATTTGGGACTGAACACGACCCGCACTGTACTCTCTGTGCCAGGCCGGATGTCACGGGAGTCACCTTCGAAACTGGCTACGAACCTATTGCGGCGATAAATGAAGACAGAACGTTGAAACGGCTATGACGCACTCAGGATCGCTCGTTGTTGCCTTTACAAACGCCACAGCCGGGAAACCATCCGCCAGTCCGATGGTGAGCACAGACGATGGGGTTTTAAAAGGACCATTTCGACGCTTGCGTTCGACGACGGGAAAATCTAGGCCATCTTCGTGCGAGACAGATATACCTGTGCCATCACTGTCTAAGAGCTCGTCTTCTTCATCAACAAAAACCCCGGCATCCGAGTCCACCCAACCATTCGTTGGCCGAGTCCCTGGGATGTGCGCAGACACATTTTCGCGATGCCAGTGTCTCTGCCCACCTATACGTTGTTTGGCCTGCCCAAGTAGCGTCCGTTTGATCACAAAGTCGGCCTTGCGATTGTCATCACAGAAAGTGAGTTCAAGAGTAGCCTCACAGAATCCTTCTCGCCGAGGCGCGAAACGAATGGTCACAATACGCTGGCGATTATGTTCAATCCACTTCAAGTCACCTTCGAGCCTCGCGGAAAACCAGCTATGCATTAAGAAAATGAGAGACGAGCAGGCTCAACCAGATCATGATGTGGACACACCTCGCCACCGAGTTATCTGGTGAGTACACCCTAGCCGCTTTGAAGAAGACCGACGGCCTGACCGAGGGCTTTGTAATAATGAGCTCCTTGATCTGCTGTCCAAATGGTTCATCGGGTCGTGAGCGTTCAACCAAGAATTCAAGATCATAGTCGTGCGAGACCATGATCCTAGCGCCTTCACTCCCTATCATGTCCTCCTCCCCTTCCGAGGGTTCTCCGCCACTAACTGGTCCATTTAAGAGGATAGCACGCCCACGTAGTTCACGTTCCACGGTGAATTCTTGGCCATTTGATCGTGTTTTATCGCTGAAAGTAATTTTCAAGGCCGCGTGAAAAGTACCTGCATGTGGGGGTTTAAATGTCACGAGGAGTTTGCGTGGCGATTTTTTTCGGACCACCAACGCCTTGCCGAATGAGGCCACAGCGAAGCTGCAACGAGAAAGGGTGAGAACGTTAAACGGTGTGACCAGACTACTCGCACCATGGATTGGGAGAGGGTGTCAGGGTGATGTCTTGCAAGGAGAGGCTAGAAATCACATTTGTCTTCTCGATCGAGATGGTATAACTGACAGCAGGAAAGGAAGGATCCTCCACGGTTCCCGTACCCTCCGCGACGAAATCGAGAATACGTTCACCGGACACAGCGACGCGTGGGTCCGCATTAGAGGCGGGCGTGTTGCCCCCAGACGGTGGCGGGGTATTCGCCGGTGGCGTAAATTGGCGATTCGGAGTCGAGGAGGACGATTGCGAGGGAAGAGGCTGCTGATGAGTTCCTGGGTTCGGAAGACCCACAGCGTCCACAGTGATGAATACCATGGCGATACGGACACCGACTATCTATGCACTTATTCCCCTGTAGTGTCGTGGTGAATCAAAGCACGAAAGACACGCATGAAAGAACTGGTCCCTCATGAATGACCCAAACGCCGTCCCAGCTCCATACTCGTCACATGCCTGGAATTCAGGGCAAGCGCCCATTAATGTTGGCCATAATAGAACGGACTCGATACTGAAAAACGTCCCCTTCGGGGCCATGCCCTACGAGTAGAGAAGCCGGCGATCTACTATACACACCACCTTCAAAACCGAGACTGACAGCACGGCCCTTAGCGCATGGATAGGTAGCCACATCGTGACCAGAACCGTGCTTCAAACTGCTCACGCCGCTAGCGAGTGGAGATTGGTCGGGTCGCCGCTCGTAATTTTGAGTATATGCTGTGGGCCACAATGGCGAGCAAAACATCGTTGCCGGGCGGCGTTGTCGTCGTTGTAGTCGGAGAAGTGGCGCTGCGGCCTCAGGGCCGCGTGGAGTCTGAGTCTGAGAAAGTCCTGAGAAGCCGGCGGCGGCATCTTGCGTTACAGCTACAGGACAGCGCCAGTACTAGTACTAGTGGCTCGCGCCCCAGGAAATTGACACCTGGCAGCAAGATGAGAACTCCATAACTGCTGCTGGGATCACATTCAGGGCATGATCTTAGAGGGCACTACGCATCGTCGCCTTCACTGCCTCCCAGGGTTCGACGTTCAACAATGAGACTACAAATACACATCTGGTCCAAGCAGCACCCTACGTGTGAAAACACAGGCCAACTGGTGGGAGATAGACAATCCAAACCTCAGCGTTAGAGCGGCGCGCACTCGCGGTGCAGCCACGCTTTGGCTCTCGCGTCGCCCTGAAGCAGAGGGGATACCTTCTCCCAGACCTCCGAATGATACGCATCCACCCACGCGCGCTCTTCCCCGGAGAGTAGAGACACGTCGATGAGGTTTCGCCCAATAGGAGCCTTTGCGAAAGTGGGTCAGCACGTCCTCGGAAAGGCAAACAAAGTACGAAAAAAGCATACCATTGTTACGTGTTCGAATCCAAGGAAACTCTTGTTGCCAAAGTTATTTGGTGTCTGGGCCTCACGTACGACGACCACGTTCTCGATACGTATACCATAGTCTCCATCGGCATAATAGCCCGGCTCTGTCTTGTTGTGAGCTCTTAGACTAGACGGGGATGTCAAAGATTCTCACCATTCGAAACAGTCATCCCTGGTTTCAGCTGTGTGCTATTGTATGCTATAGGTGAAGGTTGAGGGGAAAGCAATAGGGGAATCAGATAAATGCCCACCGATTCGAGTACCAATCCCTTGTGGGCCTGCAAACCAGAAGCCTTAGTGGGCGTACATGTAAAAACTTGTGAAACGTTATGTACCTTCGTGGACATTTAGGAAGTGTCCAACCCCATGGCCAGTGCCGTGCCTGTAGTCTGCATACATTTAAGTTGCCCGAAGTTGTGAACACGAGTGGAACAACTCACCAAGCCCCTCCTTCCATAGATACCTCCTCGCCCAGGTGTCGCTGAGATACCTTTCAGAGGAAAACATCGGTTTAGAAAATGCCTGGCTCACATAATATACCCTGCGTATCGGGAATTCACCTCGTCAACGCCTTGACCATCCAATTAGGAACCAGTTACTTACCAGTCGTTCCGTTTGGGAATACCGCGGTATCGATGGCGATATGTCCTTGCAGCACGCGCGTGAAACAACGTCGCTGCTCTGAAGTTGGAGTGCCAAAATGCAGCGTTCGTGTCACATCCGTGGTGCCATCCAGGTATTGTCCTAGCAGTCACCTGTGAACGTGGAAGGCGGAGGAGCAGAAAGCTAACGAACCGCCGGAATCACACAAGTATATTTGATCTTTGCGGATGACGGCGCAATCATTTGGGTCCGGTGAGTAGTGGATGATTGCTATCCCGAAGCACTGAGAACGTGACGAAGCATACAAGCACCTTACACACCTCCGTTGGGTCCGGTCGATGAAATAGTTGTGAACGACAAACCCTTGAACAAAGGAAGTTCGCTGAAGAAGAAATTAGGAGTCAGAACCCCGCCACGCAGAAGACGTATATGAGATTATACTCACCTCCGGAACTTCTCCAACTGATCAGCACCCTGGCTCTCTGATAGCTCAACTCCCTGGTTCAGCTGATCCTCCAACCACGCGAAGTATCGCACGAGCGCAGAGCCGTCTCTGATGTGACTCGCGCGGAAGCCCTCGACCTCGGTCGGGGTCTTGATAGCCTTGAGATCCGCAGTCGGCGAGCGGACAATGTTGATGTAGGGATACCCAAGTGCCTCAGCGACCGCGACGCTCGATTTGTCACCAATCAAAACTTTCTGGCCTTCCTGAGACGGAGCTGAGTACCAGAGACCACTGCAGGGAAGTTAACACGGAGACCGTACCTGGAGGCCCGCCCCGAGTTCCTTCAGGTAGGGGATGAATTCGTTGTACGGACGCAGCTGAACTTCCTGCCCGAGCTGGGAACGCACGACCTGGCTGACCTGGGCCGGATCGACAAAAAGGAGAGTACTGTCGGCACTGACGACCGCATAACCAAAGAACACAGGATTAAAGTCGATATCCGACCCGCGGAGGTTGAAGAGCCAGGCGACTTCATCCAACATCGTCACCACGAGCGCACGTGCCTTCTGTTTCTCCAGCTCTTGACGCACATGCCCGAGCTTTTCCGTGTGGCCTCTGCCGGCGTACTTTACATCGAGCGCATAGACAGCATTCTTCGGACGGTCAGGTCGTGCAGGGCCCCAGACCGGATCGACAAGATTCTTGTCGTAAGATAAATCGATCCCAGCGAAACTCTTGGCATCGGCTGAGACACATCGTTTAGATTTGAACTGTGAGGGGATAATGCGCACGTACAGGCAGTGATAAGCTCCGGGTCAATCCCAGCACGGGCGGGTGAGGTAACGTTCTATGGGCAAAGGAAATGTAAACGGTACACATGCAGACCGATGTGGTTGCTCGCCTTGGTGATGAACTCTTGCCAGGTGGGAACATCTAATTCAGGGTTAACGTAGACGATCAGAGCAAAGATTGATGTGACGCGCCTGGCAAGCCCTGCTTCATCAAAGTCCAGTTTCTGGGCACGACTGAGTTTCTAATAGTCTGCCTCAACTCTGCAGGGTTTGAACTGACTTATCGAGCTGTTTCTCCGCCTGAAGAAAGTAACGTCCGTCCGTAAAAAGATACGCTCGGTCCTTCGTTACAATTGCGGTGCCTGCGAGGGATCAGAATTAGGAGAGAAACATGGACCCCAACAAAGGACGAACCGGCAGAGCCATTAAATCCGGAAATGTACGCCCGACGCTTATCACACTCTGCAGGGTATTCGCTAGAATCTGCAAAAGTGAATGTTGATCCGCGATCGGATGGGCCCCGAAAAGCCTGAACCCTTACGCTGGTCCTCGCTCGGCACGATATACGTGTCAATATTGTGCTCCGCCATGAGCTTGCGCAAGGCTGCAAGCCTATCCGTCGTGTTGACCGTTTGTGTGCCTATTGCACCCATGGTTGATGATAAACGACACGAGAGAAGAGGCCGGGTAACTCGGGTTGGAAGACGGAGTTGAAAGACGCGGAGAGCGGTTGAGAGCATTTTGCCCAGATTATTAACCCGGATCACTCTCGACACGTGTCGTAGCAACGGCCACGGCCCCGAGCACAATGAAAACCGACAGTGCAAAATCTCCGTTCCAGCAAGGCGACGGGTATTTATTCAACATTTGAGGGAAGATTAGATTAGATGAGATTGTACGGGTGGGAAGGCCTATTTTTACATGTAACTGTTGTATTTTGGACACGTAATTTATTTCCGTGACCGTTATCCCTTTGACAGCGTCGTCTGTCGTATACTCACGTCCGGCCACGCCTCTCTCAACAGCCCCTCTCCTTCATCACACCCGTATTTCTTCATGGTAGAGGACAAATATATCGGCCTCGCTCTGGCAGTGTCAGGCACAGTAGCCATCGGATCTAGTTTTATAATCACCAAAAAGGTATCCTCCGCCCTTTCCAGTCGGACGACCTCATTCATCTGTTTACAACCCTACTACTCAGGGCCTCAACGAAGCAGGAGACAGGGGGAATACGTATACTCAAGCATCCGATGATCGCGCGTACCTGAAAAATCCCATGTGGTGGGCAGGCATGTCAATAAGTGAGTGCATGGAGTGATCAGTCCGCCACATGTCTCTGATGCGCTTGCCAGTGGTGTTGGGCGAATGTGCGTTTCGTTCTGACACTTAACTTCGCGTTCCTGAAATCCATCCTCTCGTTCTAGTGGCGAATTTCGCCGCATATTCCTTCGCTCCTCCAATATTGGTTACTCCATTAGGCTCCTTAAGCGTCATCATTGGGTGCGTCGATCTTTTAGCGTCCTCACCGCACCGCGTTATTCATCGGTTATTCAGCGCAATTCTCGCATCATACCTTCTAGACGAAGAGTTAGGACATTTAGGCCGACTGGGATGCACCATCTGTCTTCTGGGCTCATTGATCATCGTCCTTCATGCACCTGCGGATAAGGATATACAAACGGTTGACGAGGTCCTACGATTCGCCATCCAGCCTGGTGCGTCGTCGTCGTTGCCTCGTTATGCTGCAGCATACCTAGCTAACAATGGTGCTCAGGCTTCTTGATGTATTGCTTTTGCGTGCTTGTCTTCACGCTCACCATGATCTATGCCGTCGCGCCCAACTATGGCCGTTCAAATCCACTTGTATACATTTCAATATGCTCCCTTGTCGGCTCTGTCTCTATCATGGCAATCAAAGGCTTCGGCATTGCCGTAAAGCTCACCTTGGCCGGCAGTAATCAGTTCATATATGTCAGCACATATGTCTTCGGCTTAGTGGTTACCTTCTGTATAATGATCCAAATGAACTACTTCAACAAAGCTCTCGATACGTTTTCAACCAACGTGTACGTGTGCTACCTCGCCTACTTCGCTCTGCCATCGCTGACACACAGAACCACCTAGAGTGAACCCTCTATATTACGTTTGCTTCTCGACAGCCACCATCGTCGCATCTCTCATTCTCTTCCAAGGCCTCAACACCGACAATCCGGTGAACACGGTATCCCTCCTCGTCGGCTTCATCGTCATCTTCATCGGCATGCACCTCCTCGAGCTCTCGCGCAAACCTGCAGTAACGGGCCACAACGCGCTCGAGCACGGCCTGCTCAACCCGCACCACTCGGTCCAAGGCCGCTCCTCGATCGACGGCTGGCCAGCGTCCGCGACCACGCCGGGGCTGAACTTTGGGCACGCGCGCCGCAGCTCGCGCACGTTCAGCGCGCACGCACCCCTCTTCGACGCGTATGCGGACGCGCCGAACGGCTCGGCGACCGCGCTTGGCATGCAGAGTCTCCGCGAGGAGGACGCGGAGGACGACGAGCTTGAGGCGGCGACTGAGCGGACGCGACTGCGCGCGGAGGAGCGGCGGTCGCGCAGCCGTTCGGGTTCGCCCACGACTGGGTCGCCTGAGCCGCGGAGGACATAGTACCTTCCCCCCCTGACGATCTGCCCTACTGCACATACCAGCTCGTACTTTTGTGTTACTCATATTGTTTAATGGGAACTTTTTCGAGTCCCTTCTCCTTATGTAGTGAATCACAACTGAGGGAGGTCTCAAGGAGAGAGCTTCTCGTAAGGGCGACTGGTGAGGGAGGAAAGTGAACTTACTGAATGCATTCCAAATGACGATCAGTTACGAATAGATAAGGCAAAGCAAATACATCAATCTAAGACATCACTAATCCCCAGTACATTCGTCCCTTGGACATTCCAACTCAGACTACAAACTACTGCTGCTGGGGCGCAAAAATGACATTCAAAATCCCCGCGAGCCGCACGCCGGCCTGCATTAACAGCTTCTCGACGACCCAATCCCGCTCGATGCGCCCAGAATACTGGGGTGTGTCGAGCTCAAGGTATTTCCGTCGAGGGGCGGTCACACGTCCGCAGGCGGTGCAGTGCTCCTCCTCCCCCTCCTCCTCCTCGTTGAAAGAGGCAAATTCAGGGTTGTCAAGTTGCGGCGGCCACACGACGTCGCAGTTGAGGTGGTGGATGGGGGCTCCCCACGCGTACGGGCAGAGCGTGTCCGAGTCGCTCGTGAGCGGGGGCCCGCCGCCCGGCTGGGCCTTGGGCTTGCGGGGCGCAGCCGCGGCGAGCACCTCTTGCGGCGGCTGGTCCTGCCACGCGGACTGGGACGAAGGAGGAGCGGGGCACGAGAGCCACGAGTCGGCTTCGGAGCCCCAGCGGCCGCTGTTCTGGTCGGGGCCGAGTCCCTCCCAGTACATGCGGCGGACGTAGGGGTCGTAGATCGCGCCGCGGAGGGCGGACTCGAGGGCGGGCGCCTTGATCGGATTCGCGTATTTGCTCGGGGTCGTCCGGATGGCCTTGGCGATAAGCGAACTGTCCCAAACAGAGTGGAGGTCTGTTCGGTTTAACGGTTAAATGCCCGGGCCACAACAAACAAAGAGTCAGTTAGAGAGAGGATCGACGGTAGGTTTCCGGCGGTGGGGCGCGAGGAAGTGGGACGAAAGGAAGGCGGAGGCGATACGCACTCGTGACGCGTCCGTCCCAGTGGACCTTGTCGCTGTTCCCGCCGCGATCGCGCCCAGTGAGGTGCAGCGGCTGATGCATGTCGCCGACGAAGTGGATGAGGAACTTGAGGGCCTCCTGCACGAGGGCGGGTGCGCCGGCCGCGACGGCGGCGGAGAGGCCGCCTGCGGACGGGGAGCCGCTCACAAAGTCGGTCAGGATGGAGCTGACGTTCTGTATCGCGTCGAGGACGTTCGCGCGCTCCTTGCCCGCCCAGCCGTTCGCGCCGGGGAAGACGCAGTTGTCCGGCGGGTGGTCGCCGACCGCGCCGACGTAGTGCAGCTGCGCGGACCAGCGCGCGCGGAAGCGGATCTTGTCGGCCCAGGTGGCGACCGTCGCGAGGTAGCACGGCGCGTCGCCGTCGGCCTTGGGCTGGTCGGGGCCGAGGATGGAACAGATGGTGTTTAGGACTTGGGGGTCGAGGTGCGACTGGGCGAGGGTGGCGACGATTTCGTGGCCTGTTGGTGGAGGTTCAGTCGGTCAGAGAGATAAGATGTGGGGTGGAGGTGGGGAACATGAAGGGAGCGAGAGTGGGTAAAACGCACCGGCTGCACCCCCCCAGGCTAGGGCGCGTGGGAGGCTGCTCAGGCCGACTATGGCAGCAACTATGAAAGTTCGCATGACGTGTGTGGGGGTGAGAGGAACGGGGACGATGCCCTTATATGTGCCGGGGCCTCTGCGAAAAGCACGACGCCAAGTACGAGAGGGAAGGCGCGTATTTATGGTTGTGATAGGCGAGACTACAGCAGCTCAGCATGGGCCTGCATTGCATATCCTTCTCAGAAACTGGTCCTTTCCTTATAATTATTTTTTTTTTTTTTGGCAACAATAGGTGAAGTATCGAAGCGAAAAACACAAGAAAAGGACAAAAGTAATAACAACCGTTGCCACTGCACAGCAGCAGAGATTTGCGTGCTTGGCAACAAAGTCTCGGCGATGTTCGTGGGACTTGCACGTGCGTGTTGTGCATTTCCTTTTCTGTCGGTCAACCTTCCCCCACTGGTGGCTGGTGGCTGATACTGTGTATGGACTGTGTGTTCGGACGAGTAAGTAGCTAGGCTAAGGAGTATGATAATACGTATTTCCCAGCAAAAACGCGGAGGGGAGAGCGGGGCAATCCAACACGTTGCTTGGAATATCATATATCATACTCTACTCTCGGCCAAGTGCCGCAGGGTGTTCAGGCCAGACATGGGAGCAACATCGTATTGAGGGCAACTATAAGTGGCAGGCCCACGCGCCTCTTCCTGACGACGCATTTGGACACGACTCAGGGGACAGATACTTGCGCTAGGCCCAGGAACTGCACATCTGCACGAAGACGATCTGTACGGTTATGATATATCTCTGGCCGTGGTCCGAGTGCGGGTTGACACGCCCACCCACAGTATTTGGTGGGTACCCGCCACGTTCCCGTGCGATGTGGTGGGTAGCTTATCAAATCTCATTCAGGATGCGGACGCACAATCCCAACTTCACGGGTGTATAGTGTCAAGTCGCTGTTTTTAGTGACAGGTCATCATAACCCAAGATATGCATTAAGCACCCATCGACCGACATTAAAGCCGAGTAGCGATACTATGTATCCTACGAACAATGGTAGAAGTGGTGCGAGAAGAAGCTCTGTCCGTATGAGAAAAGGTAGAGCTGTGAAAGGTACAACGATTAACTCCTTTACTTACTGAAACGGTAGCAAAAACTCACCATTGAGCCCCAGATAGACGCCATAGATATATTGCGCGAATCTAGAACGCAAATATTGAGGGCGGACAGGGAAGAGTTAAATCTGGAGAAACTCACGCGACCAGGTAAAACGTGTTTCCAACCCATAAACAAACCCAGTTTGTCTTTAAAATGATAGGGACAAGGAAAAGTTGGGCAACATAGAGGGTAAGATAAAGTGGGAAGAATGCGTTGATATGGACGTCAAAAGCATAGGCCCATTCAACGGCGGTATCTGCCGGCGTGGAGTGAGAAGGAGGAGAAAGGAGGGCACGATTAGCGAACAACCTGTAAGATTTGTTAACAATCGGGGATAACTGGACTACGGAGTAAACCTTACCACAGAAGGGTGGCGGATACAACTCCTACAAGAAGGAAGTCTCGGGATACCATGAGAAACACCAGTCGAATGGCGTCGTACAGGCCGTAAGACCAAACTATGGACCAGGCTATGGCCGCGACTACAGGCGTGTGAGGTGCTGACATATGATGGAATCAGGAGCACAGAAAAATTTACCAAACATGCCCCCAGCCATCAAAATCAGGATGGCTGGATCGTCTCTTGCCCATGTGTTTTTTGTTTCTTCGTGGTTATTCGCATGAGCCGTGTAGAAAACTGGGAGCAAGGTATATGATACCGACGTTTATGAAAATATACATTCCGATATCTTCGTGTTAAGTTAGCACAAGACACGACACGGTCGGATGGATGATGGACGTACACTCTCTTTGGCGCGATGCACAGGTAGCTTAGTTGCCAGGCAGCGAGTTCAAAATCCTACCAAGCTGACGTGTCAGCTAGCAAGACAAAACAGTTAAAGCATTGGTATACCATCTGCTGGAATTTGAGTAGCCTCCGGAAGATAACTGGTAATCTGTTCGTGACTGATTGGGGTGCTCTAGATGGGCTGGGGTTCTGCGGTGTGCTTGCGATGGTGGGAAGGAGGGCCATATCGTCGTGCACCCTAAACCGACGAAAACGCGGGATTGACAGGTTGAATGTGTGTGGGAGGACAAAAGAAAAGAGACTCTATGCGCCTAACTACGCGACAGACGCATCGATACGCGCCTCGAATTGGCCAGCAGTTACGTTTCAAGGAATGCACTGTGGTCGCAGCAAGCCTGGGGTTGCGACATGGTGCCGCTTATGGCATCAAGTCCCTTTCGGAGACTGAATATTTGTAGTCTCCGCCTGAACTGCTCTCCCATTCAAATGAATTTGTGCACAAAATGAGTCGCGACGTTCCTCGGCTTTTCATATCATCTTTCGACACTCCTCCTCGTCATCAGCATGAATGACGATCCTGAAGTCGACTGGGGAAATGAAGAAGATGACCCCATGCCATCAAGGACGTATTTTGGCTCAGTAGAAATGGGTTATACCATAGGAGACGACGAAACACATGATGTTGAAGACGCGGTGTCTTTAGGAGGTGACGAAGAAGAAGAGTTTGCGGCTTACGGTGCTCGTCCCAACGAGCGGAACACACCCTTTGCTGACAAAGTCCAGACCACCGTTCCAAGGAGAGATGCCAGACGGCGTAGTGCCTCTGTTGGCGTCTCTCCAAGGAGAGACACCAGCCAAGTCCAATCAACTCCCCTCCCACAGTCTCCACAGTCGGAAATTCACCAACCCACCCCAAAGATGACCCATGCACTCCCTCCAAAACCGGTGGCCTCCTCCATTCGTGCTCCACCCTCGACGACAGCTGCTAGTCCAATGTCTTTGCCACGCAAGGAACGCCGGTCTAATGGAACTGCCACCAAGAAGAGCGACGAGCCCCCACCGTCAGATAAAGAGACCAGGAGCTCGCGTACAGCCGGTCGGGATGGTCGACGTGACTCGCGTGCCGAAGATTTATCCTGGACGCGTCCCAGCTCTAGTGCCACTGACTCACAGACTCTCCCCCGTGACAGGGCAAGAAGTTTTGATGACAGAGACGGTCGCCCATCCTCACGGCGGGAGGATGACTGCTATCGTCCCTCTCAACGACGGGCTCCCTATTCATCTGATGAAGAGGGGCGTGAACCTAATCCACATCGCGTGCAGTCACGCCATGACGCACGTTCCCGCTATGATGATAGGGACCAGCGTCATGATTACGCAAGTGGGGATCGTACCGATAGGCCTATCGCGAGATCCGCAATGCTTCCTCCCGAGGATGAATCTCTGGACCGTTCGCGTACAGGCTACAGAGAGTCCAATGACTCTGACACTCGCCGCCCTCATCCCCGTAACCGTGATGCCTCACCTGTTAGAGATGACAGCTCTCGCCGTGTTCTACGAAGGGATGATTATTCTCCTTATGATTCTTTTGACAAAGGTTCTCGGGATTATGATGATCCGCTACGTCGTAATACTGGAGCAGCGGAGCGTTCCCGGTATCTCGAATCCTTCAATGGGCGCACCAACTCCGTGGTCCTACGGGATTCTCATACCCAGAATCAGGGTCCAGGTAGATCATCGACTCTAAGTACGTTGTCTGCATCATGCCGTCCCATGCCCAACGCGCCCTACGCCTTTTTCCCCTCCCGAAGTGGAGGACCTATATTTTTATTTCCGGAGGAGCCTTGGGAGTTGAGCACTACCCGGATCTACGCCTCGACCGACTCGCAGGTGTTCATTGTGGCCTTCTCACTTTTCGTTTCCCTGCTATATGCCATGTCCCGTTCTCAACAACTATTTCCCCCGCATGTTTCATCTTATAGGACGCAATTCCCCTTCACCTCGCCCGCGGTCACGGTCACCCCCTTACAATCGTCGTGACGATCGACGACACAGCCCACCACGTTATCAGGAGTATCCTTCCGACTCTTCACGGCTTCCACCCTACCGCGGTCGTGCTGACAGTCCACCTCCGAGGCCTCGTAGTCCCGACAGAATAGTTCGGCGCAATACCCCGCCCGACTTACCCCAGCGTCGTCCTCGGGGCATTTCTGATGCACACCATCCGGACTACGCTCCCAAGCGTCGAAGGATGGATGATAACGATAGCAACTTCCCAGCCACCCGCCGAGGCCTTTTTGGCGCAGATACGTACACCCCACAAGAACCGTCCACGGCCTCGACGTCACCACGGTCTACGGGAGCCCTGGATGACCTCAGTCGTATGTCAAGCTTGTCCCATAAGCCTTTCATTACTACACTCGTCTCATTCGTGCGCATCCGGAATTTCCAGGACAGCGCCGAAGAGATCCTCTGCCCCTACAAAGTCAACGTTACAAAGAAGCGTTGGATCCAATCTCCCGGCCACCACTTTCTGGCCCTAATAGGATAACACGTCAACCTCAACCCAGGTATGTCGATGTTCTGTTCATTTGATCGAAAGTCCACCAACACTGACATTTTCAGCGCGCTTTCCCATCGACATTACCATCCAAGTTCAAAAGACCATGAAGTTTTCTCATCTCGCCATCCAGACACAGATATGCCACGACTCGATCGCTCACGTGGCTCTGGTCATGACTCAGGACATGTTTATATGGACAAGTCCAGTCGGGACGACCATATGAAAGCTGACCCGCCTTACCCTCCCAGGGGCATATACGAGGAACCTGTGCGCTCTCAAGATGTGGGTGATCGCCCGTCGTCTTTACATAACGATGTCATGGGCCGTGAACCTATCCTGCCAATCCCCCACTCCCGGAGGCGAGAAAGCGTGAGTGCAGTGTCAGCTGCCCCAATAGTATCTGCTTCCATGATCGTGGAAAATGCTCGCGGGCGCTCGCGTGATCGATCACCGCGGACTCATCATGAGCCCCGGCAGACGGGCACGCAGCCATCATCAGCGCCATTGCCTGCGATGCAGTCCGGACCACCACTAGATACGCAGTTTATTGAAGATCGTCGACATCGTGAGCGTCGCATCGACCACGAGAGAGAGGTAGGCATGTCCCTGTTTAGTTTAAATTTTGTTGGCTGACTATGCGCTGTTAGGGTCATCCTCCCACACTGTTGGGAGACTCGTCGAACTCAGCCGCTCCAAGATCTCAGCCGACGGGGAAATACGACGTATCTGAAGGAGGTACGAAGTAACCATACTTTGGATGTAGCTTGTGTCCCACTGACTACCGATTTTCTATCTTGCAGGGCAACACTCTCTCGTACGTTGTGGTATTATATGGTGCGATGTCTCACTCAATTGTCTTGGCAGCGATCTCCCGAGCAACATATTGCCCCGTCTGTTCAGGAGCAGTCGCGACATGTGGCTGGTGGATTTAATCCACGTAGGGAGCCTCAGGCTCCGGTGAGTCCCGTCGTATTTAGAAAAACAGCGTTGTCTAAGCTGGAGGCGGTTTTAGCCCGTTGCTGAGTTGAACCAGGTCCCACCGCGGGTTAGTGCTGACTCTATCCCCGTACATAGTCCGGTACAAGAACGTCCTGTCAGTGAATTAGATTGATACTCCTCGCGGATTGTTTCTAACTTTGAATCAGAGCCGGTTTGGTCCTCTCCCTGACCCGGACTTTCCACCACTCCCACCGTCTCCACTTTCTCCCACCCGCCAGTGGATCCCAAAGCCGCCAGTGTTCATGTCAAACCTTCCACCCCCGAGTACTCGGCTGCCTGGTGCGCCACCCCCACCAATCCTACCATCACAACCTTATGGTACACCACGGGATTCTATTGTCTACCCTCCCTTGGCACCTTCCCTTGACGAGAATATTTCGGTAAACCTTGAGGACGAGCAGCCTCCGCCGGAAAAACACCGACCCGAGCCGCCATCACCTGATCGGCCAACAAAAGATATTCCACCTCCGCGCTCATACCAGACGCAAGAAGGGCATCATGAGCAAGGACCAATCCAAATTTCTGACAGGAGCTCTCGTGCGTCAGCGAGTGACAATCTTCAAGAGAATTTGGGAGAGGAGCGACACACACATACCGCACACGAAGATGTTCGACCGAAAACCTCACCGGAGATAATACCGGCATCTTGGGACCGTCCCCGTGATATAGCGCCACCTCCAGCACGGAAACCCCTTACACTACCTGCAAGTCTACCCCCGAAACCTGTCGCGGCACTCGGAGACCTTAACTTACAGCAGCCCTCATCTTTGCGTACTGGGCACCAGCCGCGCGGTCGGCGTAATCAGCAGCAGCTCTCTGAGGAAAGCAATAGCCATAGCACGAGATGGGGTCCAGCACCGCGAGGAGACGGGGGTAGAGATAAGGACAGGGAGAGGAACAGATGGGGAGGAGGTCGTGAATATCAGGGCCCTTCACTTTTGGCTCGGATGTCGGCGTCACACGACCCGGGTGGGAGAGATCTGGTGGAGATAGCAGAGCGAGAGGGCGGGGAGATCCAGAGGAAAAGGGCGCGCACAAGGAAGTATCAGGGCGTTTAGGCACCGTTCATTGTAACATCTTCTAATTCTAATTGGGCACATTGTGGCTGTGCATGTCGTGGCCGCGGACGAAAATGGAAAGACAGTTTCCTTGTCGGTGCCCTCCACGTCAGTTGAGATAAACTGGATATTAATATTGACTCTCACATTCTTTTATGCCGCCTCCACTACGCAAACGACACAGCCGCTCCCCCCGATCGCCCCCGCGAAAACAAAAGGCCGCCCACGACATGCCCTCGTCCAGACAGCCTCTTCCTCCTGGCGTCTCAACCTCCCTCGATACCCTGCAAGTGACCCCGCGCACCCCGCGTGCCGTGCGTCCCGATTATGCCCACGATGGCGAAGACGCAGAAAACTTTTTGGGGGGCAGAGACGCGGAGGAGGTAGAGATGAGCCTCTTGCCTGAGGACGACCGCAGGCGTGCACAGCCGGGGTTCGCAGATGGAAACGGGCATTTAGAGGCCAGGCACAAGGCTCCCCTTTCGTTGGAGGACAAGAGGGCGATGGTGTTGTTGTGTGTCCTTTGTACGTCGCTTTCTTCACTTCTCCTGGCCAAATGACTACATCCCAGACTTCCTTGTAGACCTAATCCAGGGCGTCCCCGTGCGTGCTATCTCTTTTATTTGGGAAGAGTCTGACCCCTCTTGTCTGGTTGTGCCGCCTAGATCGGCTTGGCTTTGGGTATGTACTTGCGTCGATGTTTATCTCGCGACTAACGATTGTCGCGCGACGTATAGGCTCGATCCCCTTCATACTGCGCGAGCATCTTTCATACTCCCAGCTCGCGACGTTTGCGCTTTCCAGTTACCCTTACTCTCTCAAGTTGCTCTGGTCGCCCATCGTCGACGCCGTCTACTTTTCCTCTGTCGGTCGCAGGAAGTCGTGGATCATCCCGATGCAAACGGTCATCGGTTCCATGATGCTTTGGATGTCGTTTACTGTTCAGGAATTGATGGATAATGTCTGTGCATCCCCGATCCATTCGCCTTTTGATTCCGCTCAAGCTGATGTGGCGAATGCAGGCAACGGAACATGTTTCCAGGCTGACATTCATTTTCACGAGCCTAGTTCTCATTGCCGCCACGCAAGGTAAGCGGTCAGCTCCGTAAGGTGGTTGCGGTGATCTAATACGCGTTCCTTATAGATATCGCCGTCGATGGTACAGTTGCAGACATGACCTCGCATTTTCCTGCTCACATGTCGAACAGGTTGGGCATTAACGCTCCTCTCCGAAGAGAACCTTTCGTATGCTTCCACTTGTCAAACGATTGGCCTCAATACTGGCTTTTTTGCCTCGTTCACTGTGTTCTTGGCGCTTAACAGCGAGGCCTTCAGGTATGTCTCGGTGACGACGGTGTCTATCCCACTGTTTTTCCATTGACCGCTGGCCCCATGTCTAGCCAGAAATGGGGCATACCGCTGCTATCCCTTAGTACTTATCTTCGTTTCTGGAGTGTGATCTGCTTTTGCGTCACTTTCTGGCTCACGTTCTTCCAAAAGGAGGTGAGGATTTAACTCGTCCATGTCCATACAATTGACCAACCCTCCCATCAGCGAAAGGAAGTTCTTAGGGACGAGGACACGAGCATCATGGGTGTCTACAGAACAATTTGGAGTATCCTGAAGCTCAAGCGTAAGCCCTCCGGTACCCTCAACCCTCGCTTGCTTCTGACCTTTTCTAGATGTCCAATGTGCCCTTGTTATGCATCTGTTCGCTAAAATTGGATGGGCGGCGCATGACGCGGCTACCAGTCTCAAGATGGTCGAGAAGGGCCTCGGCAAGGAAGATCTTGCTGTCGCAGTTCTCATCGATTTTCCATTCCAGATTATTGGCGGGTACTTGGCCGCGCGCTGGTCGCGCGGCGATCGCCCACTGCGTCCTTGGATATGGGCGTTTTGGCCCCGTCTCGCATTTGCTCTCACTGGAGCCCTCATCGTCTGGCGGTTCCCAAAACCACCGATTTCAACTGCGTTTTTCGTATTTCTGGTGCTGCAGACGGTCCTTGGCTCGTTTTCTAGGTAACTTACAGAATATATCTGACACGTGCGCCGCTGATATATGCTCTTGCTCAGTACAATACAGTTTGTTGGAATTTCTGCCTTCCATACTAGAATATCGGATCCGGTAATCGGAGGAACGTATATGACGGTATGTCATCTTCAAACATGGCCACTCTTATCTTACCGTTCTCAGTTACTAAATACCTTCACAAATCTCGGAGGAACTTGGCCAAAATACTTCGTGCTCAAAGGTGGATCATCACCTATTTAATCCTCCCATGTTGTCTGATGATGGGTGCCAAAGCTGTTGACCTTTTCAGCATTGCAACATGCGAAGTCAGCGAAGCTGGTTCCTCCCTTGCTGTGAAAGGTGAGCGTTCCACGTCTCTTTTCGATCGAGGCACGCCAACATCTTCCCCCCAAGCTGCGGAATGTGTTTCAGAACAAGGAAAAGCGCGGTGCTCTTCCATAGGCGGTACATGTATTACTGAGCGCGACGGGTACTATATCACCACTGGACTGTGTCTGGGTCTAGGGGTCATTGTGCTTGTTGCCTTTATAATACCTACCGCGCGAAAGTTGCAGGGTGAGTTGCTCTGAATTGATACCCATTATGCCCAAAGAGACTGAAACGGTTTTCCTCTACAGCTCTGCCTATAGCAAAGTGGCGTATCTATACATGATGCTGCACTGCGCTATAACGATATTTACCATATTTATCACCAACGTGTAATCATGGGAGTCCCATAAGTCATTATTAATATTGTAGTGTCTTGTACTGTGTACAGCTTAGGGACCTCCTTTAACACGCCACCATACCGCACCTACTTTACACTACCCACTTCGCTTCGAGAACGCGCGCCATTTGGTTGGGTAGGTGAGTTCCCACCGCATCTGACGTTCGGGACCAAGTCCGCTTGATTGCAATGGAGGTCGCCATCCAAATGGTCCAGGAAACAAGGTTACAATGATTGATGTGTTCGAAGGAACTACGCAGAGAGAGCGGTCATTGCACCTATAAGTGACATGTCGACATTTGAGGAAAAACGGTGGGAGAAACAGCCTACGGTAGCCGAGTACAAAGCTGTCCTCAAGTTCACGGCTTTCCTGTTGGCACCTGGCGCTTAACGCTAATAGCCTTGCCGTAAGGGACAGACGCTCATCCATCAGCCACCACCAAACCACCACCGAAAACGACACCCCATTTCTCGTGCCTTAATTATTTTTTGACCCCGCTGGAGGACCTACATCTTGTACAAGCTGTGAGCGGACATCATGGCGGGGACGTGTACGAAGTTGTGCCAGGTTCGGCGGAAGAGGTAGAGATGGGCCTCCTCGCGGGTGACGAGCGCGCGTCGTCCAGGGAGGGTTTTGGAAATGGGTATGCCGACGGGTTGGGGGGTTTAGAGGAGGA
>Ga0210393_10001208_pt1 | contig 21943 bp, 14 predicted proteins | sample IncBWC27OmetaG_FD_160068 | JGI IMG/M metagenome (GOLD analysis project Ga0210393, IMG submission 160068) | Forest soil microbial communities from Barre Woods Harvard Forest LTER site, Petersham, Massachusetts, United States - Inc-BW-C-27-O ... | reverse complement strand
AAGTTCTCCACTCGCTGAGGAAAAACCCTCTGACCGCGTCGATCCCGGTGATCGTTATGAGCAGTCTTCCCCAGAAGAACGAAGCCAAGCTCATGAAGGCGGGCGCAACTGCGTACATCGAAAAATCTAAAATGGCGTTCGATCAAAATGCTGAGTCTCTCCTTGGCATCGTCAAGAAGGCTCTGGCTTGTGTTCCCGTACCTAAAGTTGAGGTGACCGCCTCCGAATCCCTCATCGGTAGAGAGGTAGAGACATCCTAGCCAGCTTAATCGAGGAAGGGAACTGAGAGCGAAATCGCTATGTGAGACTGAACTCCTCGGAACTATTGCTGAGGTAGATGACCTCAAAGAAGGAAATCGTAATCGGGCAAGCGCATGCAGCGACCGCTCACCCTAATTCAACACGGTGCAATCTCTTTCGCGATTTGTTAGAGCTGTAATGACGTGCTCCTCTTTTTCCGCACAATCCCGACGGCTGCTGGGTGTTGCGGCGCGGTAAGATACAGATTGCGAGAGACTCCGCCTCGCCCATGCGATGCGCTCGTGTCAAAGGGCTCCCCGCTGGTGGTTATCTTTGCATTCCGCTGGCCGCGCAGGCGAAACGCTGGGCATGCTGCCTGGAGTGTCCGCCCTGTTCGGGGTTTGACTTCTTCGGGAGCTGCGACCGATCCGATGGCGATCCTGGAACGCCAGGCCTTGGCGGTGGGCGAGCGCCGGTCATCGGTTCAATAAGTTATGGCGATCTTTTAGCAATTGACAAAACCGGACGGCCCCTGTGACTGACCCAGCTTGTTAGAACGTTGCCGTTTGTGCTTCCTTTCCGCCAAATCTACACTACGGAATCTAGACTTTGTTGTGCCGGAGTCTGCTGTTTGACGTATCGAAACAGCAAGTTGCGTGGTCGATGTAGAAGGCCACCTAAATGCAACAGTTGGATGGAGTGAGCATGCTTCTGCCTATTTCAAGTTCCCCAACCTAAGTCAGCCCATATGGAGCTGTTCCTCTTAGTTTTCCCCCCGAAGGAGGAGGTACTGCCTAATGGCATCCTCGACAGCGGAGCTCCGAGCTGAGTTTGACCAATTAAAGGAAATCTGCATGATCCCAGTTGAGGGACTGCTTCTAGGGGAATCGCTGGAGAGCCTTTACGAGGCCAATCAAGACATTGCAGCGCGAACAGTGCCCGCGTCGCGATTGTCGACTTGCCGTCCGTCAATGCGAGCGCCTTGCCCCAGCGGACTTGTCCAGCGTCTGGCAAATCAGAAGCCGGCTAAGGCGGACGTCAAGTGCCTCCGTTTTATCCCGGACCGGGGACGGTATAACGACAAATGCGACAAACCATAAAGAACTTCGCGAAAGTCTCTCAGGTAAGGAGAACAACGGTTCGGATCGCAGTTATTGACAGCGATTCGCTACGGTTTGTTGGCTTCCGAGAGCTGTTGAGTTCAGAGACCGACTTCGACATCCAGTCCGTGTCCCTCAGTGAAATCGGCACACATCAGGATGTAGACATTGTCCTGCTGGGCAGCATTCCCGGCAAGAGTATCATTGAGGTGCTGACTAGAGTGAAGGCACTCCGTCCCGGTCTAGACATTATTGTGACGGGACGTAACCTAGATGATGCTGCAATACTTAAGACTGTTTCAGAAGGGGCGAAGGGCTATGTCGAGGAGTCGGCGCCGTCCGGCGAACTCGTGCGGGCAATTCGAGTTGTGCTGGCTGGTTCGGTTTGGGCTCCAAGGCGAGTTCTCACCATGTTCGTCGAACAGGCATACCGATCTTCGGAGCACGGGGGCTCTTGGGCCCAACCACCGATCACAGTCCGGGAAAAGGAAGTACTCGCGATGCTGGTGGCGGGTCGCTCGAATAAGGAAATCGCTGCTCCTCTCGGGATCGAAGCGCGCACCGTGAAAGCGCACGTAGCCAAACTGTTGCGAAAGGTTGGAGTTTCGAATCGAGTGATGCTCTCTGTTCATGCTATTAAGTATTCGCTGGTCTCCTTCGGAGACAACTAACAAAATGCCCCTTCCCGGCTCGTAGACAATTTGGTCCGCCATTTTCCATTTTTTGGGGGGAGTCCTGAGTGTAGCGGTGATATTCCAATAGTGACGCCAGCCTGTTTTCGTTGACCCACTTGTGCTCCCAAAAGGATTTCAGTCGGTCAGCCGAGTCTATCGCGGAACTGATGGATGGTATCACTCACTGCAGCGGTGTCCTTACTCCCACCGCCTGCTTCAGCACCGCGACGATCTGTTCGACCGAAAACTGCTTTTCGCTTCATTTGGGCAGAGTTCTGCTTCGTCGGATTCTGCCGGAAGCTCGCTCTCAGACGGTTAGCTTTCGGGGAGCCGATCACGGCAGGGTAGAGTCGACGTTGCGGTATTTGTCGGGAGCCGGACAAAATTCGAGACAAATACAAATCCCCGTGGGTAAAAACGTCAACCAACCCACAAACTATGCGTGAGGAGCGCCCGGCTCCTCGGTAGGATCTGGTTGCTCGGCGGCGAGAAAGAGGGCGCCGAACGGTTGTGGAGCGCGCTGGACGCATGGTCAGGGTAACTTAAGTTCGGAGTCGTGCCCTGAACTGAGCGACTACGAGACTACAATTGGAGCTATGAGACATCACGCCATCAAGATGATGCATGGGTGTTCAAGTGCCTGCGCTATAGGCACTCTGTCACTACATGGGAGCTCAGTAGCCGCAACGGCAACTGCCACACCGATGCGACGCCGGCTATGGACGAGCATGTCACAGTTGCGTGATGGACAGATTCGGCACCCTTACTAGACGCGCATTTCGCCAGGTGCAGATGAAAAATAGCGGGCATACCACTTGCCACGTATGACCGTCGGGCGGAATCCAGTGACCATTGACGATCGAAAGCACGGCGCCCTGGTTGGGAGACGGGTTCGGTCTCGACGCTTAGGACAGTCATTTGGCAAGGTACGTCACGAGTAGTTTCAAGCTGGCTCAACCAATTTCACTGTGGTTTGTCTCATGTCTTCGCGACGCCTGATCATTCGCCACGCACTGGTTTCCGTCGCCTTCGTGCTGCTATACCTTCTGTTGAACCAGCCTGCGGTCATCTTCTTTTCTCGCATTGGATTCGTCGCCTGGTATCCCGCCATCGGCCTGGTTATGGCTCTCTTGTTGGGCATCAGTCCGTGGTACGCGATTCTGGTCTGCTTCTCCGTTGCTCTTGCCGGTAGGGCTATCTATGCCCAGCCGCTTATGTCACTCAGCAACACCGTCGACGCCGCGGGTATTGCGGTTTGTTATGGCGCGGCCGCAACCGTATTGCGCGGCCCCCTGCACGCAGATCTGCAGCTGCGGCGTCGACGAGATGTGGTTTGCTACGTTCTGGTGACCGCGACGGCTGCTACAGGGGCCACGATCGTTGGTGTCGCATGCCTGATTGCGGATCACGGCATTACCTGGAGTGAATACAGGTCATCCGCGGTAGGGTGGTTTTTGGGCGACGCGATAGGCTTGGTGGGAATTGCACCGTTTCTTCTCGTCCACGTATTTCCTCATGTTCGCAAGTGGCTCTCGCCGAACCCCTCACAAGTTCGCCCAACCGAGTCGGGTTCCGCTGGAACGGTGTTCACTTTTAGTGCGCTCGTAGAAACCTGTGGCCAAGCATTGACGATCGTAGCTGTTTGCTGGGCGATGTTTGGACTCAACGACGGGCGTTACGGTCATTTTTACATGTGTTTCGTTCCGGTCATCTGGATTGCGATGCGTCATGGAGTCCGGCGAGTTGTGACTGGTCTGTTGGCGTTGAATTTTGGAATTGTAGTCGCAATGCATGTATGCCCCCCCACCGCAGCCGTATTCACCGAGGTCGCTCTCTTTATGCTGGTGCTATCCGTGGTAGGACTGATCGTGGGATCCGAGGTCAGCGAACGGCAGCGCCTGGCAATTGATCTGAATGAACGAACCATCTATTTAGACTCGCTGATACAAAATAGCCCGCTGGGGATCGTCGTTCTTGACCGGCAAGGCTCAGTCGAGCTGGCGAATGTCGCTTTCGGAAAACTCTTTCAATATAACCAGCTCGAGCTCTCCTCGATTGCGATCGGAAGTATTGGAATGCTTGACAATGAGGGTACGGATTCGACGCCACTCATTTCGCAGATCTTCGCCGGAGAAGCGATGCACAGGACAGTTCGACAGCGGCGAAAAGACGGGCACATTCTTGATTTGGCGCTCCACGGCGTGCCCTTGCTGATAAACGGAGATGTGCGGGGCGCATACTTGATCTACGAGGACATTTCGGAGAGGATCCGGGCTGGCGAAGCACAGGAGCAACATGCGGAGTCGCTGGACCGGCTGGTGAGGGAGCTGGGACTCCGCACAGAGCAGATGACCTCCTTGAACGAAATGGGGGCTCTCCTGGCCTGCAGTGGGACCGTTAAGGAAGCCTGCGCTGTGGGTGCGAACTCGCTGCAGAAGCTGTTTCCCAGAGCTCCTTCCGGAGCGCTCTATCTGTTCCGATCATCGCGAGACCTCGTCGAAGCTGTGGTTCGGTGGGGGAAGAGGGACGTCTCAGCCCCCACATTTCCCCCGGAAGCCTGCTGGTCTCTTCGCCGTGGCCAGCCCCATTGGAGTGAGCCCTCGGGAAGTGGCATCGCCTGTCAACATTTGACCAGCACCTCAACTATGGAGTGTTTATGCATTCCGATGTTGGCGCAGGGAAATACCGTTGGCGTCTTGCATCTCGAATTCCTGAGCGCGGAACTCCGGCGCGATTCCGACACGGAGAATTCGCGGGACTCTCGTCATCGTCTGGCGGTAAGCGCGGCCTCACAGATTGCCCTTTCGCTGGCCAGCCTGCAGCTTCGCGAAACCCTTCGTGAACAGTCCATTCGTGACCCGTTGACTCGCCTGTTCAATCGGCGTTTTCTAGAGGAGTCGCTTGAGAGAGAACTGCAATTAGCTGCTCGCAAGAAACAGTCTCTTGCTGTTCTCTTCCTCGACCTCGACCACTTCAAGAGATTCAATGATACCTTCGGACATGATGCCGGAGACATGGTGTTGCAGTCCCTAGCCGATATGTTTCGCAAGTTCTTTCGCGGAACTGACATATGCTGCCGCTACGGAGGCGAGGAGTTCGCCATTGTTCTGCCGGAGTCATCTAGCGAGGACGCGGCGCTCCGTGCGGACGAGCTGCGCGCAGCGGTAAAGAACTTGCGGCTGCAGTACAAAGGGCAGACACTGGGACGGCTCACGGTCTCGGCAGGAATCGCGGTGTTTCCAGAGCATGGCTCGACCTGCGCTGAGCTGCTTAAAATCGCGGACGAATGCCTCTACGAATCCAAAGCACGAGGCAGGGATGTTGTAACGTTGGCTCTCCCGCAAAACGCTTAGTCGGCTCGCCGACTCTCGCAGGACGCGACTGTCGGTCTGACGCAGACTGCAGATGAAGCGATTCCCCAGGCGCGGGCGCTCGTCCCCGATGACCAGCAAAGCGGAAGTTGGCTGACGGTGAGGACTTGTCCACCCATCAACTCCGGTTCCCCACGATACGCCACTGGATTGCCGAAATTCTAGTTCTAGGGGAGGTTCGGTCCATGCTGGAGCAACTCAAACCACGAACCTTGTCAGCAAGACCGTCGGTCAAACGACTGGGTTTGTGGAGATGCCTACTCTTTTCATTGATCGCCATTGCAGGTCTCCGCGGAGGTACTGCCAGATGCCTTGGAGACGCCAAACCATCGTGAGTTGTCGGTACGGGAAGTGTTCGAAAAAGCAGTAGATGAGCAGGCGCGCAACCTCACGCCAGTCGCTATAACGACGAAACGTCATTTCTTCGAGCAGCACCGCGCCGATGGAGAGCAATGTGGCAAAGGCGTAGCCGAACAACAGAAATTGCAGGAAGAAGGACTTGCTCAGAACTCCGAAGATCAGAGCCAGGATGATGGTGGAATATCCTACGACCTCGATGATGGGCGCGAAGAATTCGAAGATCCACATATATGGAAGGACCAGCCAGCCGACGCGTCCGTACCGGGCTCGGAAAAGCATGTCGCGATTGGGCCAGAGCGTATCGATGAGACCCTTGTGCCAGCGCGCGCGCTGCCGGGCAAGCGATTTCAAGTCAGTGGGGACTTCGGTCCAGCAGGTGGGATCGGGTATAAAGTCGATGTGGTAGGAGCGGTGTTGCTCGTGCAGTCGGCGGTGCATGCGGACGACCAGATCGAGGTCTTCGCCGACGGCGTGAGTGCGAAAGCCTCCGACTTGCATGACCAGGTCACGTTGAAAGACTCCGAATGCTCCAGAAATTATGGGAAGCATATTGAAGCCCGCCCAAGCTTCGCGGCCAACCAGGAAGGCCCGCAGGTATTCGATAACCTGCATGACTTCAATCGCACTTTTGGGAAGGCGGACCTCCACAATTTGATTGTTAACGACGCGGGAACCGTTCAAGACTCGGACGATGCCGCCGACCGCGACCACGCGGCCCGGATCGGCGAAGACTCCTGCCATGATACGGATAAGAGATTCCTTTTCGAGAATTGAGTCGGCATCAACCACGCAAATGTAAGGGCTGGTGGCGGCGTTGATTCCGGCATTGATGGCATCGGCTTTGCACCCGGCGGCTTCTTTGTCGAGGACGAACAGGCGAGGATCCAGGGGACTGCGATAGGTGGCGCGAAGCGGTGCGGTGGCGATGTCGGCAATATACAGGACGCGGGCGATCTGAAGCTGATAGGCCTGCGTTATCTTTTCCATGGTGGCATCGCTTGATCCATCGTTGACGACGATGACTTCGAGGCTGGGGTATTCGAGCTCGAGCAGAGCCCCGACGCTGCCGACGATGGACCGCTCCTCGTTGTGCGCCGGAACGATGAGCGTGATGGGCGGAGTGAAGGGAGAGGCTTTCACCAACTCCAGGCGCTGACTGCCGAGGCGATGACGATGACGGACATTCTTGACAATCGCAACAATGAGTAGCGCAAGGTAAATGACGTTGGACAGCACGTAGTAGAGGAACAGCGTATCGTTCGAGATGGCGAGAAAATGCACGGTCAGCGCGCCCCAACCGCGGCTGCTGCCGCTTTGCCGGTAAGTTCCACTCGTTTTCTCGCTCCCGCCACAACTTCGTTCAAAGCCGCCTCGGCGGAGTGGTGATCGGAACCCTCAAGGCCGCTGACGATTTTCTCGATCGCGCCGGAGCGCTCGAGTTCGGAAACAAAGGCCTGCAAGGCATAGTCGTCTTTGGTGGCGACCACCTCTTCGAGGATTTGCTCGAGTTGCGGTTCCATCCGCGCCAGTGCCCATGCGGCGCGCTGACGAACGTGACGGTTGCTATCGCAGACGGCGTGCAGCAGGATCTTGATCTTGCCGATGTTCTCGATCTGTCCCAACGCCACCACGGCCCGTAGACGAACAAACCATTCTGGATCGGACGCTAAACTGTGGAGCGCAGGCAAACTATAGGGAGTGTTGGTATTGCCAAGAGCGCGGGCAGCGGAAGCGCGTACTTCCGGTAAGGAATCTGTCGCCAGTACCAGTAACTCCTCGCCGAGGTCAGGCGAGGCCAACTCGCCGAGCACGCGTGCCAGCAACTCGCGAACTGGCCCATCGGAGTGCTCGAGGTAGTTGATCAGTACGTGAGGATGGGTGCGGCAGCAATTTACCAAGGCATTTTTCAAGGAACGTTCCGGCGCATCGAACTGACCGGTCACGATGCGGTCGAGAATCGGGAGGGCGGCTTCCATGCGAGCGGTACGGCCGAGGCCACGGACCGCGGCGATGCGAGTTTCGCGCAGTTGCGAATCCAATCCCTCAGCCAGGGCGGGGATTGCTTCCATCGCGCGCGTGCGGCCCAGGGCGAGCAGGGCAGTTCGCTGGTTCCATCCCTGGGTTGTTCGCGCTTCGTAAATTCGCATGTCCAGCAATCCACTGACGCGAAGACACTCCAGCAGCGGGGGCAGGTCGGCAGCCGACGACATCTCGATGCTGTCGAGCAGAATCGATTCAACAATGTCGCAATCGAGCGGATTTGAGCGCCATGTTTCGGCGGAGATCTTGCCTGAAAGAATGTCGTCCCATTGCGAGCGCAAGACGACGGTGCGCTCGTTTCTTCTGCGGAAGTAGCGGGCGCGGTACCAGCGTCGCAACACAATGAATCCGACCAGGAGAACGATCCCCAGCAGCGAAATCAGAATCGCTTGTAACACCAAGCCTGCCGGCCCGAGTTTTTCGATTCGGTTAAAAACGAATTCCATAACTTAGTCCGAAGCTGGTATCAATTTGGCCCTGGTTGCGGTCCTGGCGAGCTACATAGCCGTTGACGTCCTGGCGGGCAGCAAACTGATAGCGCAATCCACCCCCAAACGTATGGGCGGAGAAGCGTCCGATCTGATCAATTTGGGCAAAGTTTTCGCTGCCCACGCCGAAGAAAATGTTGCCAGTGACGCGACGCTGCAGGGGGAAGCCAAGTTTGGTCCAGCCGGACGGCGTCCACTCGACGAGCGTGCCGGCAAAACCGCTACGGGCTCCAGTGACGTTCAGTGCCCAAGTCCACTCGTGGGGAAGGTAGACAATCTCGCTTGCGTTCAGAGTCAGAACATGCGCTCCGTGATACCAGAACCAGTGTTGCTGGTAGGAACTCTCGAGTCCGTGAAACAAACGATTTTCAATGCGGAAGGCGTGCCCATATTCGAAGAAAGCTTCGCTTGTGGGGACCACGCTCTGACTGTTGGCAACGGCGCTACCGATGGTGAACCAGTCCCGCGTGGTCAGGTGGAAGGTGGTGCTGGCGAGAAACTTGACGGCATCCTGGCCAAATCTTTGATAGGTGCTGGCGCCGAAGACGGTGGACCATCGCTGGCTCCATCGTGAACTCAGGCTAATGTCCTGGGTCTGGCCGGTATTGGCGTAATTGAAGAAATCGACATCTTCCCCAATGCGCAGCTCGTGTTTGGTATTTTCGCTCAGACTTACCAGACCGGTTCTCGCATCCTTGTTTTGCGAATCGGATTGAAGAGTCTGGCGATATTCGGAACGCGCTTCGCGAGTGCGGCCCAATAATGCGAGCACACGAGCGCGGCGAGCTAGAATCTCAGGATCCGAAGGGGAGATTTGTCGTGCCTGGTCCAGTATCACCAAAGCTTCGGTGTAGTTGTGCTGCCAGAGGAGGACGTCGGAGAGGGCGGCCAAAATCTCGGTATCATTGGGGACTTTGTCCAGGACAAGTTTGAATTCCTTTTCTCCCTCAGGCCAGCGGCCTTTCCAGGCCAGCAAACGTCCATGCCAACCGTGAGCTTCCAGGTCTTCGGGTGCGTCAGCCAGGCGTTGCTCGACAATAGCAAGCGCAGCATCGATATGCTGGCTCTCAACATCATTGCGAACTCGCAACTGCCAGTCGTTGATGGTCTGCCCAGCGAGAAGCTGCACGGAAACAAGCAACAGCAAGGCCGCGATAGCGGTCCTTCGGGCCAGCCCGAGTGCCTGATGCAAAAGGTACTTCTTAGACACGGTCACGACAAACTCCAACGGACTGTGATCCGTTCGATCCGAAGCCGGCGGCTTGGCGCAAGGCTCCTGCTCCAGCGGCCGGTGAAATCAATTTCAGGAAGGACACAACGGGTAGAAGGTGGCCCGAGCGCGGCAATGCCTCGTCGTTGCTCTCTTTATGATTGTGGCCTCAACTGGGTTGCAGCGTAAGTTACACAAGCCCCCCTACCTATGTGCGAGGCTAGAAGGACTGTTTCGATCTACACAATTGCCCGGGCAGATCAGCGCCCATAGCTAATGCGAAACGAAGCGCCGTGGCCGGGCTCGAGTTTGGGCAGGACAACGTGGCGGTTATCCGGGATCAGCATCGCGCCCCCGGTGACGGTCGCTATGGGACGCTGGAATTCGAATGTAAGTCCGGTCACAGAATCATCAGACTTCACCTGCAAGACGGCTTGCGTGGGTATGGTGGAGCTCACGTTCCATTGAAGGTGATCGCGGGCGCGCCAGAATGTGCCAAAGCTCACCATATCGGTTTTGAGGATATCGGCGGGGAGCTGGCGAAGTAACTCTTGCTCGGCGGCGGCTTTGAGGTGGGACTCATTGGAGTGGATCAACACCACGCTTACGGCTCCGTTCTCAGCATTGGCGAGGATCACCTGCAAAGCCTGCGGCACTCGTTTGGCGAAACCGGGAGATTCTTCGTCTTCGATCGTCACCGGAAACTCATAGATGTCGCTGTCCTCCTCAAAACCGAGATCGCGAGGAAGCGCAAAAGGAAAGTTGGAGAGAACATCATCGGCAGTGAACGATGAGTCGAACTGATAACCGGAGCGCTCAAGAGCCTCGGGTAGAGAGACGGGAACGCGCAGATGTCCGGCGCGGAAGAATGTCGTATTTTGCTCGGGAATTTCTCCGTCCAGCAATCCCTTGCTCACTCGAACCTCGCCGAAGACCGTGGCGCCCGAGGCAGTATCGAATCCCAGTCCACGAGGCTGGTAGCTGGGATAGTCTTCATGACCCGAGCCGAGTTCGAACTTGTTGAAACCTCGCGAATGGATGATGGAATGGCTGCCAACAGTCGAGCCGCCCGATTTCAGTTGTCGAACGGTTTCGAGGTTCGGCTCGAATAAGAAAGCTTTGCTGTTGGCATCGTCCACATACTTCGTCTGAATGAAAAAAGTACTCTTTGCTTGATTCGCCTTCTCAATCCGCGCAAAGTCGAGACCGGGGGCAAACGAATTTTCCCAATCCACATCATGAGACAGCAGTAGGGCGGACCGCTGGCCTCCGGGGATGGTGGCCAGGCGTACCCAATCTTTCGCGTAGTTCTCGTACCAGGCCCTCAGGATCAGCAGCCAAACGTCCGCGCCAGGCTCGAAAGCGTTCACATAGTGGCGCTGGGCCTCATAGTCGCGATTGTCCTGACTGCGCAATACAACGTCCACCAAACTCAGTCCGAGGAGATACACCTTTCCCTTGCCGATCGAGTTCGCCAGCAGGGCGGCAGAGCCGTCTTCGAATCGTGCCAGTACTTCAGCACCGGTGGCAGGAACGTATCCGTTACTCCAGATAATCTCGGGGAAATGATCGCTACCCAAACTAACGTCGCGCTCCTCAGGGCGATTCAGATACTGCATTACTGGATCCGCGGTGGACGAAAACGCGAGGTGATAACGCTTACGCGAAGGCGCGAAGCTGCGAAAACCGAAGATAGACTGAATGCCTCCCCAAAACACGTTCTGGGCGAAGATAAATCCACCCTGCCGTACGAACGTGGTTATCTGTTCAGCTTGAGGCTGGGTAAACGTGCGTGAATCTACACTGGGATATAGAATGACCAGTCGGTGGCGGAGAGCTTGTCCGAGATCACGAGTGATAAAAAAAGGAATGCCCATTTCCTTGAGCGAATGCACGAGTGCAAGAGGATTCTCCGGATCGGGGCCGGGATGGGTCCAAAATACGGCGACCTGAAGCGGGAAGGATTCCGGAAACTCCTGGAGTAGGTCGGGGTGCCTATGTACGATGTCGAGCAAAGGCACCTCTCGAGTGCGCAGAGGAGGCGCGGCGTTGGAGGTGAATTTCCAAACCGCGGCCGCCACACTCAAACTCAACGCCAGGAGCGCGGCTGCCAGAGACCGCTTCAACTCCGTATTCCTAAGATAGGAGCATGCAGCGTACAAGGGGAAGGTGGAGGGGGATGTCGATCTTCCGCTATGCGCAGCAGGCGTTCGATCTCCGTGGCGAGGTCACGCGGGTTGATCGGCTTCGAGAGGAAGCCATCGAACCCAGCATGCAAAGCGGTTTCACGGTCACCTTCTATGGCATACGCGGTAACCGCCAGAACTGGCAGAGTGGCTAAGGTGGGACTTTCTCGAATGCGGCGGATCACGGCAAAGCCATCCAGCACCGGCGTGCGGCTATCAAGCAGCACGATGTCCGGATCGGTCTGTTCAAGCATTCGCAGTGCCTCTTGACCAGTCGAGTCAACAAGACCATTTTCCTCCTCGACACCCGTCCAAATTGTTCTCATTCCTTGCGAGGACCCTAGCTTCTGTTGCCGACCTTTGCATCCGCCAACAACTGGTAAATGGTTGCGCGTGATATTCCCAGAATTTCGGACGCCTGAGACTTGTTTCCACCAACATGTTCTAGAACGCGCATTACGTGGCGTTTCTGCAATTCTTGCACGGACATCAAAATTTCATCGCGTCCAGTTACATCCCCTGACTGACCTCGCACTGGCTCCGGCAGATCTCCGATGTCGATCAATGTTCCATCCGCCATCATGCAAGCGCTGCCGATGACATTCTCAAGCTCGCGGATGTTGCCGGGCCACGAATAGATAGCCATCCTCGTTTGGGCGCGACGCGTTATGCCCGCCAACGGCTTCTTGTATTCGGCCGCAAACCTTTCGAGGAAATACCTTTCCAGAAGGGGCAAATCCTCTCGTCGGTCCATCAGGCGGGGAAGGGAAATCTCGATCATAGCTAGCCGGTAATACAGGTCTTCCCGAAACGTTCCATCTCGCACCATGGATCGGAGGTTGCGGTTGGTCGCAGCAATCACGCGGACGTCGATTGCTCGCGGAACAGGAGAGCCGATCCGCTGGATTTCCTGGCTTTCCAAAACGCGAAGCAATTTACCCTGTGCGGTTAAGGAGAACTCCCCAATCTCATCCAGGAAGACGGTTCCGTGATTCCCGTACTCAAAGACGCCAATCTTATCTTTTGTGGCCCCGGTAAACGCACCCCGCACGTAGCCGAATAACTCACTTTCAACCAGCGTTTCGACAATCGCCGAACAGTTGCAAACGGCGAATGGACCCGAAGCGACCGGACTGAGGTGATGCAAAGCCCGAGCCACCAGTTCTTTCCCGGTCCCGGTGGGTCCGGTTACCAACACAGTTCGGAAATGTGGTGCGACCCTGCGAAGTTTCGAGAAAACTTCCAGCATGAGCGGGCTTCGCCCAACAATCCCTGCAAAGCGACAGGCATCCAGGAGTTCGTGCTCGAGTTCCTGGGTTCTACGCCGGGTCGCAGCGTCGGAAAGCAGCTCCGCGATTCGGCGCCGAAGTTTTTCTACGCTGAGTGGCTTGTTGAGGTAATCAGTTGCACCTTTCTGAATGGCCTCAACTGCAGATTCTGTGGAGTAATGCGCTGTCATGAGTATGACTTCAGCCCCGGGATCTGCCGCCAGAATCCATTCCAGCATCTCAAACCCACGAATCCCGGGCATCATCAGATCAAGGAGGACGATTTGGGGACGGATCCGTTTAAAAAGTTCCAGACCGATTTTGGGGTCGCTCGCGGTGAGAACCTCTACGCCAGCATTGGACAGTGCTTCTGAGATTAACTCCAGGCTCTGTGGCTCGTCATCAATCGCTAGAAGTTTGGGGATATTGTGGTCGGGCATATACGGAACCCTGACACGTTCGATATGGTTCTGTCTGTTCGTACCGTATCAGACTCGATTCGGGTCTGTCACTTGGTCCGGAGGCACTTCTGGTCGAAAAAATGGGCCTTGCACCTTGACATCCTGAGAATCGCGTCGCTTCACATAACCCGGGGAGTTATTCAGCCAGCAGGCAGCATTCACGGTTCTGTACAAGGGGTAGAGTATGACGAGGAGGATTTAGGCGGTGAACACCAAAACCTAACGTCAGGAGTCGGTGAACCGAGAATGCTTGGGATGGCGGTCAGGACACGTCCGGTTACCAATGACTGGGGTGAGGTTAGGACCCGAGGCCCTAGCCACGGGTTTCCTCCTATACGAAAACAGTTGCATCGCTCGGAGGTTCCGGCTATAACCTAATAGCAACTCGTGGTCAGTATTTGGGCACGGTACGCGAGAAGTTTCAACATCGCCTTGTCGAAGCAGTTCCCACCGAGGGGGCAGGAAGTGCAGACTTTCCTCAGGCGAGCCCCAAGTCCTAAGAAAACAGAAGCAAGCATAGTTTTGCGTCAGCGCGCATAACTGACAGTCACTGAAGTGCGCCACTTTGGCGCATCGTGGAGATGTCATGATCCGTGCCAAAACGGCCCCCTCCAAGGCCGAAAAGCACCGTCTCGAATTGGCGGCCGTCGTGTCTTCTTCGGGCGACGCTATCCTCGCTACGGACCTCACAGGGATCGTCGAGGCCTGGAACAAGGGTGCGCAAGATCTCTACGGTTACACCGCCGGAGACATGATCGGCCAGACCATCGCCACCGTCATTCCCGAACATCTCCACGAAGAACACCTGCAATCTCTGCGGGATATTGTCGCGCGGCAGCCGGTGGCTTGCTTCGAGACTGTTCGCAAGTGCAAAGACGGAAGGCTGGTTCCGGTTTCACTGATCGTCTCTCCGGTAAGGAACTCCAAGGGGGATATCATCGGAGCTTCCACGATTGCGCACGACATTACCGAGCGCAAGCGCGCGGACGAGGTGCGCGAACGTCTGGCAGCTGTGCTCGATTCCTCCGATGACGCCATTATTGGCATGACTCTGGACGGAGCGATCACCACCTGGAACCGGGGCGCAGAAAACTTGTTCGGTTACTCGACATCCGAGGCTGTGGGCAAACCAATAGGGATGTTGCTGCCGGCGGAACGGGCGAATGAGGAATCCGAAATTCTGGCGCGAATCAGGCGCGGTGAGCGCATTGAGCATTTCGAAACCGTCCGAGTGCAAAAGGATGGCAGGAGAGTTGACGTTTCTGTGACGATTTCGCCGATTCGAGACAGAAGTGGCGTGATCATAGGCGGTTCAAAGATCGCGCGCGACATCACGGAACGTAAGCGCGTGGAAGAAGAGTTACGCAAGTCGGAAGAGAGGTTCAGCAAAGCCTTTCGCAGCAGCCCGTTGGCAGTTACGATTTCGACGCAAGCCGAAGGGCGGTATGTGGACGTGAACGACGCATTTCTCCAGATACTCGGATACAAGCGCGAAGATGTCATTGGATCGACCGCCTCGAACTTGAATTTCTGGGCCCAGCCGTCGCAGCGCACGGAGATGCTCCAGCTGTTAGAGGTAAACGGACGGGTGATGGAGCTTCGCACTCAATTCAAGACTTCAACCGGAGAGCTTCGAGAAGCAGAGGTTTCGGCGGAGCTGATCGAAGTGGAGGGGCAACCCTGCGTGCTGGCTATCACGCGCGACATCACCGAACGGATGCGGTCTGACGAAAGGCTGCGGGAATACGAACGGGTGGTGGAAGGCCTGGAGGACATGATTGTGGTGGTGGACAGGGAGTACCGCTATGTGATCGCCAATCGCGCGTTCCTGAACTATCGAGATATGAAGCGAGAACAGGTCATAGGGCATCACGTGAACGAAGTATTGGACAAGGCGACATTCGAGTCTGTTGTCAAAGAAAAGATTGACGAGTGTTTGGGGGGGGAGGTCGTTCAATACGAACAGGGCTGCAACTATTCCAGGCTGGGGGAGAGAGCTCTGTTCGTGTCGTACTTTCCGATCGCGGGTCCTACGGGGATCGAGCGGATCGCATGCGTGTTGCGAGACATCACCGAGCGCAAGCGGGCCGAGGGAAAGTTACGCAAGTCGGAAGATAGGTTCAGTAAAGCCTTTCACCAAAGCCCGCTGTCGATCACAATCTCGACGGTCGCGGAAGGACGGTTTCTGGACGCGAACGAATCGTTTCTTAAGATGGCTGGCTACGTTCGCGAGGATGTCATTGGCCACACGTTCTCGGAGTTGAAACTCTGGACCCTTCCATCGCTGCGTCTAGAGCTACTTCGGCAGTTAAAGGAGGGCGGAAGTGTTAAGGATTACCGTATGCAATACAGGACCTCGACAGCAGAGATTCGGGAGGCAGAGCTGTCATGGGAGCAGATCGAGGTCGACGAACAACCCTGCCTTCTGGCTTTCATGCGCGACGTTACCGAAACTCTGTGCCTGGAAGCTCAGTTCCAGCAAGCCCAAAAGATGGAAGCCGTGGGGCGTTTGGCCGGAGGCGTGGCCCATGATTTCAATAACATGCTTAGCGTGATTATCGGCTACTGCGATTTATCCATCGATCAGGTTGGACCAGAAGCTCCTGTGAAAAAGCATTTGGCACAAATCAAGAAGGCGTCGGAACGGGCTGCTCTGCTCACCCGGCAACTCCTGGCCTTTAGCCGGCAGGAGGTTATTTTTCCTAGAATCCTGAATCTGAACGATGTCGCGCATAACGTGACCAGCATGTTGCTGCGGATGGTCGGCGAGGATGTTTCTATCTCCTTTCGGCCGGCTACCCCGATGGGCAGCATTAAAGCCGACCCGGGCCAAATTGAGCAAGTCCTGATGAATCTGGTAGTGAATGCGCGAGATGCAATGCCGAGCGGAGGCGAAATCATCATCGAGACGGGGCATGCTGATCTGGACGAGAATTATGTTTCCCAGCACGTGGGTTCGGGTCTGGGCCAACATGTCGTTTTGACCATAAGCGACACCGGTTGCGGCATGGACGAAAGTATCAAATCGAAAATCTTCGAGCCGTTCTTCACTACAAAGGGCAGTGGGAGAGGGACCGGTCTCGGCCTCTCCACGGTGTACGGAATCGTAACGCTGAGCAAGGGGAGTATTTTCGTTGACAGCCAACCTGGAAAGGGCACGACGTTCAAGATCTATTTTCCGAGAATAGCTGCGAAAGCAGAAGGTCTGGTGCAGTCCAGCGAGGTGGACGAACTTCCAAGAGGATCCGAAACTATTTTGGTGGTGGACGATGATGATGCTGTTCGCAAGGTGGCGGCCAGTTTGCTCAGCAGTGCCGGTTACCGAATCATCGAAGCGAGCAATGCGGAGAAGGCTCTGAAGATCATGACAACATTGGGGCCACGAATCGATCTACTGCTGACGGATCTCATCATGTTTGGAAAAAGCGGAGTTGAGCTTGCCGAACAAGCGAAGGCAATTCACGGGTATCTTCCTGTGCTATTCATGTCGGGATACGCTGGCGATCTACTTGCCTCGCGCCGCGGGTTGCTATCAGAGCAGGCGTTCGTGGCGAAGCCATTCACCAGAACCTCGCTCCTCAATATGGTTTACTCGGCCCTGCACCGCGAGTGAGCGTGCGCAACGGACCAAAAGCGTTCGTAAACTCCGCCGTAAGTAATCGCGGCGAGGTGTGGCGCGCCTTCACTGATAACAATGTAGCCAGGTGTTCACTTGTGAACATACAAAGCTGCCGATGCGCTTTCTAATGTATAGGACTCAAAGTCAGATGGGCGTCGCCGCCATTGTATGAGTGCGGTGCATTCGACCTTCGGTTTAGATAACGCCAATTGTAACGCAGGCCTGAGGTTGGCAGGAGGCGCTGTGATCTCGACTTCTTCCATCCCGAAACAAACCATCCTGTGCATTGATAATGATGAGGTTATGCTGCGCTGGAAAAGGCGTAGCGGGAGGGTCTGGCTACGCAGTTCTCAGCGCAGTGTCACGGAGCAAGCGCTCAGGCTTGTGATTATGCGTCAGTGCGACGCAGTGCTCCTCGACTACGAGATCCCCGGTGATGAGCGGATACGAAGTGGCGTTCGAAATAAAGCGCCTCAGGTCGGAGCCAGTCGTCATCATGGTGTCCGGCAGCGAAGTAACAGCAAGGAAGACGACCATGGTCGACGCGTTCATACCTAAACTTGAACCGACCCGAGAGTTGCTATCGATGATCGCCGAACCGTATGGCCGGAATGGCGACGCGCTGCACAAAGGAAAAGGTCGATAGGAAGATCGGCAGCAAGTGTCGTGGCTTCCCCCCGAAGCTCTGTGTAACGTTGTGCAAGTGCGCATAGTAAGGGCGAGTGGAGGAAGGATTGCAATGAAAGACTGTGCGAATGATGAGTTTGCATCGGAACGCCAACAAGCAAAGGACGCGCTGAGTGCCTCCGAGGCGAGATATCGCCGACTATTTGAAGCAGCACAGGATGGGATACTGATTCTCGAAGCGCACTCGGGATTGATCATCGACGTGAACCCCTTCATGACCACCCTGTTGGATCTTCCTCGAGAGCAGTTCATCGGCAAAGCTCTTTGGGATATTGGCCCGTTCAGAAATGTGGAAGCATCGAAGGCGGCCTTTCACGAGTTACTGGACAAAGAATACATCCGGTACGAGAATCTACCGCTTGAAACGGGGACCGGGCGTCTGGTCAATGTTGAGTTTGTCAGCAATGTGTACGGCGTAAATGGAAAGAGTGTAATCCAGTGCAACATTCGTGACATCTCGGCCCGCAAGCGCACAGAACAGGTGACCGAACGTCTGCGGCAGTCCCAAAAGATGGAGGCGATAGGTCAGTTGGCAGGGGGTGTTGCCCACGATTTCAACAATCTTCTAGGCGTGGCAATAGGGTATTGCGAGCTCCTGGAAGAGCGTCTCGCTGCGGACGACCCGAAGCGACGCATGGTGGAACGGATACACAACGCGGGAACGCGTGCCGTGGCTCTAACTAGGCAGCTTCTGGTATTCAGTCGTGGCCAGGTTTTGCAACCCGTAGCGCTGGACTTGAACCGGCTCGTAATCGGGATAGAAACGATGTTGCGACGTCTCATCGGCGAGGACATCGAAATCGCCACTTCGTTGCTGCCGGGTCTAGGAGTTGTCAAGGCCGACCCTATTCAGATTGAGCAGGTCCTGATCAACTTGGCAGTCAACGCACGCGATGCGATGCCCCATGGCGGCACAATCACCATTGAAACCACGAACGTGGAGTTGGTCGCGAATGATTGCCCGAGTATCGAGATTAAGCCTGGGTCTTACGTGATGGTGGCCGTAAGGGATACCGGGATCGGAATGGATATCGAAACTCAAACTCACATGTTTGAACCATTCTTCAGCACTAAACAACTCGGCAAAGGCACAGGTTTAGGATTGTCCACGGTGTACGGAATTGTGAAGCAGAGTGCCGGCTATATATGGGTCGACAGCGAACCAGGCGAAGGAACGACGTTCAAGGTATATCTGCCTTGCGTCAAAGCCGAAGCAACGATTCTCGAACCGGAGGAGAAGTTACCAATCCACGGCGGACCGGAGACGATCCTGTTGGTTGAAGATGATGCGCCGCTGCGTGAGCTGATACGCGAGATGCTCGAAGAACTTGGGTATGCCGTGCTGGACTCGGGCCGTCCGTCCGACGCGATTCGTACCGCACAACAGCACGAGGGATCGATCGCCTTGCTGGTCACCGATGTGCTGATGCCTGAGGTCAATGGACCGGCTCTGGCAAAGACGCTAAGGGCGTTGAGGCCTGCGATGAGAGTGCTCTTCACATCTGGATATACGGACAACTCGATCGTTGGGCAATGCGAACTCGATGCCGGATGCCGGCTGCTGGAAAAGCCTTTCACACGAGATGGTTTGGCGAAAAGAGTACGCGAACTACTTGATTCGCCCGAGCCTAATGGTTGCGGCACAAGTGACCGGGGCAGTAAGGTCGAGTCAAGTGGGGGAGCCCCTTCCGTAGGGCCTGGCTAGAAGCGTATGTGGAGCGCAGTTCGTTTTAGGTACCTCCGAGAGTAAGCGTGAGCAGGATCACGATTTGTGACGAAAGGTAGGGTGCATGACTTCAGCTGCGCAACCGCCTATATCGAAGAATCACGATTCGAACTGGACCAGAATGCAGAAGTCCTGCTCCAGAATATGAAGAAGATCCCGGACGACCGACGGGAACCGACGCAGGTTCTGCCGGAGGCCATAGACCCTGTAGCAGATTGCCTTGCGTGGTCGCCAGGCGCCGGTCGTAATCCGAGGAGCATAACCCATTTATCCATTGGTAGGCTGAGATACACTTATGAACCTCACGATCACCCAACCTGGATTAACATCGTTCACGGTTTGCGGTCGCTGCAATGGCAGGGTCGAGTCGAAACTTCTCAATGCCACCAAAGCCAAGCAGGACATTCGGAGAAAATACGAAGCTCACAAGTGCAAAGAGGTCCCCCGGGGCTCGGCGAGCGAACCGAAATGTAAGGTGGGCTCAGGCATCGCGCGTGCATCGTCTTAGAGGCCTGAGCCAGCTAGACTTGCTATCAGAGGCGAGCTTTCACTGCTACCAGGATCTCGAGCCTACGGACATTTGCTCACCATCGCGCGACTGCGACGACGTGCTACCACGAGCGTCACGACTTTAAGCCGATCCTGATCCTGCGGCCTTGGTCAGAAAACTGACAGAATCGGAGCGGTTGGCTTCTAGGAGCTTCAGAATCGTCTGGTGATCGACAGGTCTGGAGAACAAATAGCCTTGTGCCCGCTCGCAACCGACGCGTCGGAGAAGATCGAGTTGGGCTTGCGTTTCCACTCCTTCGGCGATCACTCTTAGTCCCAGATTGTGGGCTAACATGACAATGATGCGGACGATTTCGTAGGTTTCCTTATCGCTGTCCATGTGCGAAACGAAAGCACGATCGATTTTTAGAGCATCGACGGGAAAGCGCTGCAAGCGGCTGAGGGAAGAGTACCCGGTGCCGAAGTCGTCAATGTCCAAGCCAACACCGAGAGCCTTCAATTGCGCAAGCACCTCGGCAGATCTTTCCGCGTCGGCCATGGCGATAGTCTCGGTGATCTCCAGATCCACGCACCGAGGGTCCATACCGCTTTCCTGAAGGAGTTGGCCAATCTGCGAGGCCAAATCAGCCTGCGCAAATTGTTTCGGACTTATGTTGACACTGAGCGAGAGCGGCGGGTCCGAAGGGAAGAGTTGCTGCCAGGAGCGCAACTGCCGACAAGCCTCGATCAGCAATTGGCGATTGATGGACAGGATGATGCCGGTCTCGTTGGCGACCGGGATGAAATCATTCGGCATGACCAAGCCCTTGGGACTATGCCAGCGAGTCAACGCCTCGAATCCCACGATCTGTCCGTCTTGCATGGACACGATAGGCTGGTAGTAGACGAGAAACTCGCCGAGGCCGACGCCCCTGCGCATGTCGGTTTCGAGCTGCAAACGCTTGAGGGCCCCGGCGTGCATGGCATTGTCGAATACTTCGCAGCGGGCTTTGCCGGTATGTTTGGCACGATACATGGCGATCTCGGCATCACGGAGCACGTCCTCGGCTTCGGCGCTGGGGTTGCTGAAGGCGATACCGATGCTGGCGGTAATTACGATTTCGTGACCATCAACATCGAAGGGCAGGGCCAGTTTCTGCTGAATGCGTTCGGCGACGCGAATGGCATCGCTGGGGTCGCGCAGCTCTTCGGCCAGCACTGCAAATTCGTCTCCTCCGGGCCGGGCCAACGTGTTGTCGTCGAGGACGGGTTCGTCACCTTCGCCCAGGCGCTGCCGGGAAATAGTGTCGACGCGACGTAGACAAGCCGAGAGACGCTGGGCGATCTGGATGAGCAGGGCATCTCCGGCGGTGTGTCCCAAGCTGTCATTGAAAACCTTGAATCCATCGATGTCGATGAAAAGCACCGCGAACTTGAAGTCGGCGTGACGCTTGGAAGTGGCCAGCGCGCGCCCCAGGCGATCGAGAAGAAGCGCGCGATTCGCAAGGTTCGTCAAACCGTCGTGGAAGGAGTTGTGCGCTAACATTTCCTCGGCGCGCTTGCGTTGCGTGATGTCGCGGTTCACGACTACGAGTCCCTCGGTTTCACCATTCATTCCGCGAATGACGCTGGCAGTGGACTCAAGAACTCGCCACGAACCGTCTTTGTGGCGAATACGATATTCGAGCTGTTCTCCCCGGCCCGTGATGCGGGTTTTTTCGGCGGCTCCGAGCACACGAGTACGGTCATCGGGATGGATCTGCTCCATGGGGGACGAGTTGGTTAAGTCATCCTGGCTATAGCCAAGGATCTTCTGATACGCCGGGCTGTTGTAGAGGCGAGCTCCGTTCTTATCGACGACGGCAATCATATCTGCGGCGTTTTCACTGATGAGCTGAAAAAGCCGATCACGCTGTGCCAGGCGGCGGCGCATGCGCTGGAGTTGCAGGTGTTGATACACCGTATAGATGTCGAACAACAGAACGAGAGCGGCAAGCCCGCGAACCCATTCTTTCAGGCTTAGC
>Ga0210393_10001206_pt1 | contig 21989 bp, 16 predicted proteins | sample IncBWC27OmetaG_FD_160068 | JGI IMG/M metagenome (GOLD analysis project Ga0210393, IMG submission 160068) | Forest soil microbial communities from Barre Woods Harvard Forest LTER site, Petersham, Massachusetts, United States - Inc-BW-C-27-O ... | reverse complement strand
GCCCTGCACGGCGCCGCTTTTGATCGGGAAACTGAATGCCTTGCCATCCTTAAGGCGGCTCAAGCCCTGGTACGTAGCCATCCACAAACTTCCGTCGCGACTGCCCAGAAGCGCATTGATGCCCACGTCCGTGGGAAAGAATTTCTGCGGCGGCACGGGGACCATTCTGACGCCGTCGAACCGAACTAGACCGGTGGCGGCGATCCAGACATAGCCGTCGCTCGTCTGAGTGACACTGCTCGGGTTATGCGGAAAGCCGTCTTGGACCCTCCAGACGGAGTGAGCATATTGCGAAATAAGCCTATGCGGATCGAGCGCCCAGGCAGTATCGACTAGAAACGCCATCACTAAGGAAGCGCACAGTAGGATCCGCGAGGCGCGCCATCGCCGCGTCGGTCCCATCCGCCGAGAAAGCCGCAGCGCTTGAGCATTCCATAGGGTCACTGTTGCCGCGATACGAAGCCCAGTTTTTCCATCAGTGATCTAACTATGCCGCGCAACTTGCGGCGCCTCGAGTCAGGATGGCTGTAAATGACTCCGCCCGGGACGATGAGTTCAATCACGGTTCCCTCCGACGCTGAGCTTTTGATCGTGAGCTTGGCCGCGATGCGCGCAGATCGCTCGCGCATGCCGAGCAGACCGAAGTGTCCTACTTTGCCCTTTCCCGCCAAGGCGACGTCCATCCCGGTGCCATTGTCGCGGACCGACAGTGTCAAGTCCTTGAGGTAGCTGAGATCCACCCACAATTGTTTTGCATTCGAGTGGACGCAGGCATTGCGGATCGCCTCATAGCCGATTCGATATACCTCGTCGCGCACGACAGGGTGCATCGGTTGGACTTCCCCGACTACGTTAAGGGCCAACTCCATGGAGCTTTGGATACGGCACTCTTCGATCGCGCGCCGCAACGCTTCGGCAAGATCATTCACCTCAGTCGCCGAAGTTCGCAAGGAATTCAGGGAGGCTCGCCCCTCCAGCGTCGCCCGAGCCAACCACTCGGACAGCGTCTTCATGGCTTGACGCATGCGCGAGTAGTCGGTGGCAGTATCTAGCGCGTCATCCGCCACCAGCTTGCTACCTTGGATGGTCTGGAGAAACGTATCGTGAAGATCGCGCGCAATGCGGGTACGCTCGGCCAGCCGCTCATCGAAACGGGCGGTCATCGCTCTGCCGATTTGGCGCACGCGCACGCGATAGATCGCAGCGAGGAGCAACAGTCCTGCAACGGCCGCCGCCCATCGAAACAAATTTGTCTGATACCAAGCCGGCGCGAGCTGAAATTCGAGCGACGAGCCGGTCGTATTCCACACACCGTCGTTGTTCGACGCGATCACGCGAAAGCGGTAATTCCCAGGCCGTAGGTCGTTGTAAAACGCTTGTCTGCGCAATCCGGGGTCCTGCCAGTCCTTGTCTCGACCTTCGAGCATGTAGCGGAAGGCCATCCGTTGCGGCAGTACGAAACTCAGCGCGGTGTAATCGATTTCAAGATCGCGCGTAAGGGGCGGCAAAGTAATCGGTGACGAAAGAGGGTAGTTCTTTCGATCGGCGATGAGCCCTTCGACATGAACTGGTGGCGGTATTTGATTCTTGTAGGAATGACCCGGGTCGATCATCTGGACAGTCGAATATCCAATAAACCACAGCCGCCCGTCCTGCGATCGAACGGAGCCAGGCTGGATACGTTTTGAAAAATACCCCGGGTCGGCCCCGTCCAGTGGACTCAACAGGGTTGCTCTCACCTGGCTTTCAGGTTGAGCAGACCAATTGGCGACATCAGCGGCGGAAATGCGCACGTAGCCGCACTTTCCTGAAAGCCACATTGATCCTGAGGCATCCTTGATTGCAGCGAAGAACCTGGAGCAGGGAAGGCCGTTATGTGAGTCCAAGACACTCAGAGCACCACGTTCCCAGCGATATAGACCTATAGAGGTTGCTGCCCATATCACTCCAGTCGAGTCGATAGAAAAGCTGCCCATTTTGACCGGGACGTCACTGCTTCGTCCTGCGGAAACAGCCTTAGCTACCCCACGGACGTAGTGAAAAAGTTTGCCATCCAGCGCGCCGATCCAGATGCCGCCCGCCGGGTCCGCGGCGAGAAAATGAGACTGGGGCACGCTGGCTGTGATCTGGGTGTCTTCCTGCAATCGGTGGTCTCGGATGCGCAGCAAATGGTGCGCCCGCGCTGGCGAGTCCTCGGCGACAGCCCAGATATTCCCCTCGATGTCTTCTGCAAATGACAGGATATCTCCGATGTTCTCTAGGGGGCGGCCGTCAAGTCCTTTGACATTAGAAAACTTCCCGGCCTGGTATGTCATCACTGTCCGATCGATTCCCAGCCACACCTGACCTACTTGATCCTCCAGCAGCGCATCAATGTCTCGAATCGGGTGTCCGTCAGCTTCGGCGATAAACGACATGGACCCGCCCTGGATGACGGCCAGACCGCCCCCCGATCCAATCCAGACGGATCTATCTTTGCGAGCCAGTACGACGCCAGCGTTGTCATGCAGGCCTTCGCTCGAAGAGAAACTGACGATGGGTACGTCTCGAAAGAGATCGACGCCCCCGTCGGTAGCGATCCACAAATTTCCCTCGCGGTCTTCGAACATCGAGGCCACGACATCGCCCGATAAGCCTTGAGCAGCCGCATAGTGATCTGCTCGGCCGTCATGAATGTGGTAAAGACCCTCGGAGCCCGTAGCAATCCAGAGAGTCTGCTGACTGTCCATGAGTAGAGCGGTTGCGCGGATTTTCGCGCCGTCGAAGCCGGGGGCTACATAACTGATGAACTGCCCGTTTCGCAAGAAACCGACTCCGGCTCCCGGACCCGTACCGTCCATCGCCACCCAAACTGAGCCGTCGGATCCGGTAGCAAGCCCCACCACCCCATAATCAGTTGGATGATCCATCTGCCCCTGCATGAAGTAGCTCATGGAGGCCCGGTTCCAGCGGCACAGCATCAGGCATCCAAACCAGATGTTCCCGAAGCTGTCTTCCGCAAGCGCGTCTACGGCTGAGCCACCGCTCTCGTCGTAACACCTCAATTCGTTCCCGCTAACTTGGCAAAGCGATCCCTTCTCATGCCCTTGGTACTGAGTGATCCAGACAGTGTCTGCGTGATCCGCGATGATGTTCTGCACGCCAGCATCGTGACTCGGAAATTTGAACCAGGTTCCATCCTTGAGGCGGTACAAACCGGTATAGGTGCCCATCCACAGACTGCCGTCGCGGGTACCCACGAGGGCGTTAATGCCTGTATTTGTGGGAAAGGAATTCTGCGATGGATCCGGGGTCATCCTTACGCCATCGAATCGAAGTAGGCCTGTGCCTGCGGCAATCCAGATGTAGCCATCACTTGTCTGGGTTATGGCGATCGGCGAACGGGGGAAGCCGTCCTGTACCCTCCATACGGTGTGCGCGTACTGAGATGTGAGCCGATGGGCATCGAGCGCCCTGGCAGAATCGACGAGAAGCGCCATCAATAGTGAAGCGCACAGTAGGATCCGCGAGGCGCGCCGGCTCAGCATCGAGTTCTTCCGGCGAACAGCCGCGCTGGAACATTCCATTGGGTCTTCATGCTTACCACAAAATCTAGATAAGAATGATTCTACAAAGGTTGGCGATCGTTGGACGGTAGCGACGATAGCATTATCGCGCGCCATCAGCCCCCCCAGCATTCATCCCATGGGTTTCTATAGGTGCGGGAGATCAAATCTTAGCAGACGCGGCGGATCGCGATCGTCACGGCATACCCTCGATCTTAGGCTGCTCAAACAGGGCCTGTAGAACAATGCAGGGCAAACACTACTTCATTCGATGTGGCATGGAAGCGTGATTACCGGCACCTTGATACCGCAGAGTCGCAATGCGAGCCGGGTTCTTGGACGATCCCAGAGGGTGACACAATGACAATGAGTGAATCCATGCACCGAAGATGTGCGCAAACCATGGTTTCGCTGGCCGTAAGCGCCGCGGATCGTCACGTCCTCGGCGTGCAGCGATCGATGGACGGTAACTCGGTCTGCGCTGAGATGGTGTACGTCATCGCGAACGATTGCGACATTCGCAACAGACTCCTCGATGACCTCACGCTGCGTGGCATCGATGCTCTCTGCTTCGCCTCTGCGGACGAATACCTGCAATACCCTCGAGGTTGTGTCGTCGCCTGCATCATCGCGGAATTGCAGCCAGGGGATGCGGCAGGCCATGAGCTGCAGCGACAGGTGCGAGAGGAGGGCGGTCCGCCCATCATATTCATTGGTACGCATCTGGACATGTTGACCGGGATTCGGGCGATGAAAGCCGGTGCACATGATTTCCTGGTTCGCCCCGTCATGCCAGAGGAGTTGTATGGTGCGGTGAAAGAGGCACTCAGGCACCATCGTATTTCGCGTCAGCGTCAGGGAGAGATTGCTGCATTAAAGGCGTCCTATGTAAGTCTTACGCGGCGTGAGCGCGAAGTCTTTGCACTCGTGGTGCAGGGATTTCTCAATAAACAGGTTGCCGGAATTCTGGCCATATCGCTTGTAACCGTGCAAATTCATCGCGGCAACACCATGCGAAAAATGGGCGCTCGATCCTTCGCGGACCTGGTCTGCATGGCGCTGAAGCTTCGAATTCTCGAGAAGGATCTGACGTATCCAATGAATAGCGGTTTTCACTATCAGAAGCCGGAAGCGATCAGCGTCCCGTGAGGCGTCACTTCAATGATTTCTATTCCAGCTCACCGTAAGTCTTCGCGACTGTCGAAATTCATAGCCGCTCGGCGGCTCGGTCAGCGATCTTTCCAAACATAGGTCCAGCCTCCCGAGGAGGGCCTCGAGTCCGATGCGCACCTCGGCTCCAGCAAGATGCGATCCGAGACAGACATGTGCCCCCGTCGCAAATCCCAGATGGCGCCGACTGTTTTTGCGATCCAGATCGAATCTGCCCGGATCCGTGAAGATCGAAGGATCGCGATTGGCGGCCCCCAGCATGCAATTCACCGTGTCGTGTCGCGCGAATTGGATTCCCCGCCACTCAAACGGTGTAATGACGTGGCGAGTGGCCGATTGCACGGGGCTCAGCCAACGCATGGTTTCCTCGACGAGCTGCGGCAGTAAAGAGAGATCGGATTGGACGCGTTGCAAGACATCCGGGTGTTCGAACAGCGCCCATAGACTATTGAGAAGCAGCGCCTCGACCGTGGAGATGCCACCGAAGAAGATGATGGAAAGATTACGCTTGATCTCATCATTGCTGAGGCGTTCGCTCGCAGGCGCTTGAACCAAGCGCGCGAGCAAGGAATTGTCGTCGACGCCTATCTTTGAGTCGATCGCGGCGTCCAGCAGGGCGTGGAATTCGCCAACGCTGCGTCGCGCGGTCGCTCGTATCGGCTCATCGCCGGTAAAATTCGCCAAGGCAGCCTCGAAGCTGTCATACCAGCGGCGCATCTGCGGCTCCGCCTCCGCCGGCAGGCCGCACACTAAAAGGATGACCTGGATCGGGAGCCGGCTGGCATACACCGAGCGCACATCGGCCTGGCCGAGCATTTTAAATTCATCGATCAAAGCCGTCGCGGCTGCGGCAATCGCGGCCTCCAGATGTTGGCGAATAAAAACCGGCGTGAACGGATGTCGCAAAGCTTGACGGTAACGGGCGTGCATCGCGCCCTCAGTGGTCAGAATATGCGCGCCAAAGGTATCGAGAATCGTTGACCGCGCCGCTTCGGTGGTCAATCTGGAACTATCGAGCAGTGCCGTGCAGACGTCTTCGTAGCCTACGACGTACCACATGTTCAGAGCCGCAATCCACGAGATCGGCTCGAACTTCCGTAGGCGCTCAAATGCGGGATAAGGATCGCTGTCCAGTTCCGCCAACGTTATCTCGGCACCGACGGGGAAGCGCTTTTCTCTAGTCAACATCAGTGTGCGACGGCGCGTTCAATTCCTAATGCTACTGCGCCGTCCAACCACCGTCGACCGGAATCGCGGTGCCCGTGATGTTGTGTGCGTCGGGCGCGCAAAGCCACACGGCCAGGCGTGCAATTTCGGCAGGAGAGGAAAGGCGGTGCGAGGGCTGCTTCTCGGCCAACATCGCGTCAATGGCCGCTGCCGCCGATACTCCCAGCTCTTGACGCCGCTCGGCAATCTGCGGCGCCAACAGCGCGGTATCCACCCAGCCGGGGCAGATGCAATTGATCGTGACGCCGCCGCTTTCGGCGCTGCCGACGCCGGCATATTCCAGGGCCGCGACTTTCGATAGGCCGACCAATCCGAACTTGGCCGCGACATAGGGCGCCTTGCTGACCGAGGCCACCAGACCATGCACCGAGGCGATGTTGATCACGCGCCCGTAGTGGGCTGAGGCCATCCGCGGCAAGGCACGGCGCATGGTGTGAAATGCCGCCGACAGGTTGACCGCCAGAATGCTGTCCCACACCTCGGTCGTCACCTGCGCGATCGGCGCGGTGTGCTGTATGCCGGCGTTGTTCACCAGGATGTCGAGATGGCTCCACGCGAAAACCTGCGCCATCAAGGCCTCGATTTGACCGATGTCGCGTAAATCACCCCCAAAGTAGCTGACCCGGGGGCTGCCCGCCGCCTGCAATTGCGCCATCAGTTCCAACGCCTCGCCGGGTTCGACCAGTCCGTGCGCCGCAATGCCGGCGCCCGCTTTCGCGAAGGCGAGGGCGATGGCGTTGCCGATGCCGCGATCCGCCCCGGTAATCAACACGGTTTTACCGCGCAGGTCCGTCGTCATGTTGGTAGGCCGCCGGGCACGGCTCTAGCCCAAAACGCTGACTGCTGGGGGCATGTCCAACCACAACTTGCGCAGTGCTGCATGAGGATCGCGCTCCACCCGGGTGTCGCGATCGTACACCAGCGTCGACCGTTGCGATGCATCGAAGCGCGGCCACTGCGGAATCTGCGCGTTGTTCGGGTCGCCGGTCTTGGCGAAGGCCAGAAATGCCGAGGCCAAGGTATCGCACATGCGTCGTGCATCGCTCGAACCGCTACCCAAAATGGCATCGCGCTCATTGTGCATCGATGCCGCGACATCCATGGCATGCACCGCGCCGAATTGTCCATCGAACGCAGGGCAGGTCCATTCCCAAATATAGGTGTAAACAGCGGCGCGTTGACGCGCCGCCTTGGCCTCCGCCTGCGCATGCGCGAAACGCCGGAAGCCGGCGTCGGTAATGATCTGCGCGTACAAGAGGTAAGGTGACTTGGTCGGGAAGCACTGGCGGTAAGTGCTTTGCAACAGGTCCGCCTTGGGACCATATCCCCCCGCCAGGGTCTCTGTCAGTTCCTGTTCCGTCATGGCGAATCGATCAAAGAACAGGCCCGCATCATCTAAGGCGGTGGAAATGATCAGCGGCACATCGTCGGACAGCTCAGCCACCTGAGCGTCCAGGGGATGCGCAAGAATGTGCGTGCCGTCAGCGATCGGCGCAAAGGCATGCGCACCGATCGCGGTTTGCGCCGAAAGAAGTTGGCTCCACGGCAGGTCTCCAATTCGATCGAGGGTCGCCGCCGTGAGGCCAAGCCGTTTGATAAAGGCCTGCGAAATCTGCAGCGCAGCCTCTCGCGGCACATGCGACACCAGTGAGCCGCTTTGAATGGCCGCCCGGTGAAATAAACCTCGAGCCGCGGGCATCGCCAGGAGAGTGCTCACTTTCCAGCCGCCGCCGGACTGTCCGAAGATCGTGACGCAGTCCGGATCGCCGCCAAAATTTTCGATGTTGTCGCGCACCCATTCAAGGGCCGCCACCAGATCCAGCATGCCGCCGGCGCTGGCATCGTCCCAGGCGCCCGAGGGGTCAATGTCGGCCAGATCCAAATACCCAAAGCTCGACAAGCGGTGCGTGACGGTGACCACGACGACATCGCCCGCTTGTGCGAGCCGGGTGCCGTCGTACAGTGGATGATTGCCCGAGCAAATCGCGAATCCGCCGCCATGAATGCAAAACAGCACCGCGCGCTTGTCTTGGCGGCCCATTCCGGGTGTCCAAATGTTCAGATGCAGGCAGTCCTCGCCCATGCCGCCGAGCGCCACATTCAAATCAAACTGGATCAGCCGTGCGTATTCGTGACCGACATCGTAGGGAACCTGCGGCGAGATCGCGGCGTAGCCCAGGCAGTCGCGCTCGCCCATCCACGGTTTCGCAGGCTTTGGCCGCTGAAAGCGGTTGGCCCCGGCGGTCGACGCGCCGTAGGGGACGCCTTTAAACTGCCGGATCCCCGAACTGATCAGTCCTCGGACCCGGCCGCTCGCAGTCTCGGCGCTGCAAAACTCCATGCGATCAATTGTATTTGTAATTGATCGACAGGCCCACCGTTCGAGGTTGCGCGAGGAACACTTGGACTGGTGCGGCAGGGTTGTACTGCAGCGGTACGATGTTCGCAGAGACCTCGCCCGCCTTGTCGAACACGTTGCGCAAGAACAAGCCGTATTCCAAGTGATTGGGCGAACGCACGGAGAAGTTCAGGTCCGTGATGTTGTACGAGGCCAGAGTGTACTGCTGACTGATTGGCGTGCCAAAGCCTGCCTCGCGCTCGCCGATCCACCGATCGGTAACATTGACCGCGCCCGAATAGCCGCCGGGCAGGTTGACATCATAGGTGCCGATCAGCGCGAAGTTGAAGCGCGGCGACAATGGCAGGCGGACACCGGGCGTGGTCACATCGATCACGGCCGGCGTGGAGGTGAGCCGCGCATCGGTGAACGCCGCCGAACCGCCCAGCGTGAGCGCCGACAAGACGCGATAGTTAAAGGCCATTTCGGCGCCGGTGACGCGTGCCGTGCCGGCGTTCTCGAGCTGGTTGACGCCCCCGACGTTGACCGTGACCTGGATGTCTTTCCACAAAATGTCGTAGACATCGAAGTTCAGCGTCGCGCGCTTGTCGAGGAAGGTCGCTTTTTCGCCGAGCTCATAGCTCCACAGCCGGTCAGGAGCGTAGGTGGGATTGCCGAGCCCGGGCGACAGCACGAAATTGGGGCCGCCGGGGCGAAAGCCGCTGGCAGCGCGGGCATACACCATCACATCGTCGGTGATGTGAAACTTCGGATTGATCAAATAAGTCATCACGCTTTGGTCCGACGTCGCCACGGGCGGCGTCAAGACCGCAGCCGAGCCGGTCGCCAGCAAGCCGCTCACGGTTTCTTCGTAGGCCTGCTTTTGCCGGCTGTACCGCACGCCCAATCCCAATTCCAGTTGTTTGGTGAAAAAGATGGTGCCATCCGCATAGGCCGCGTACTCGCGGTAGGTGCTCGGCAGGAAACTCGTGAAAGGCGACAGGCCAAAGAAAGTACCGCCCGGATTTGCATTATCGAAGAGATCGACGGTCTCGCTGGTCTTTTCATTGCTCAAGAAGGCGCCTGCCAGCCACTGGAAGACCGTGTTTTCCTGCGAAGCGACGCGAAACTCCTGGGTGAATTTCTTGGTCGTGGTATTGACGTACAAGCTCCATGGATCCCCGGCCGCGCCGAACGCGGCGAGCGCCGCATCATAGGTCAGACTATTGTCGGTATAGCTGGTGCCGTTGTTGGTTTGCAGACCGGTGATGGAACTGAACTTGGCCCACGGCGTGTTGTAGTTGATCGCGGCCGAGTACAGCGTCAAGCTGTAATTGGAGGGCTGAAACGTCGGGTACGCCTGATCATAGGTCCCGTAAGTCGGCTCGTGAGTCTTCGGATCGCGAAAACCGACATCCGCGCTTTCGCTGGGAATGTGCTGAGTGGATGCGCGCAGTTGGATATCGAGGTCATCGGTGGGCTGCAGCAACAACGCGAAACGGCCGCCTTCTGACCGCGCCCATCCCTGGTTGTCTCGCCCGTAGATGGGATCTTTCGCATAGCCTGAGTCATACACCTGGTAGCCGTCGATGCGAATCGCGGCGATGTCGGCAATCGGCAGGTTTACCATGCCGGTATAGGCGTGATTGATGTGGCCGTGCTCGGTGGAGGAGACTTCCACGCCGGCGTTGAGGTCGAAGGATTTCAAGTCCGGTGAATTGGGAATGTACTTGATGGTGCCGCCCAAAGAGGTCGCACCGTAGAGGGTTCCCTGCGGACCGTTCAGCACTTCAATGCGATTCAAGTCGAATGCATTGATATTCAAACTTTGATAACCCACCCCGTTCGAGGTGCTGGCGCCCAGGGGAATGTCGTCCAGGTAGACGCCGGTCGCGCTGCTGAGTTGCGAGCCGGTGGTAATGCCGCGAATCACCAGCAGGTTGGTGCTGGGACCGGTCGAGGCAAAGCTCAAACCGGGTACGAACCCGGCGAAGTCATTTAAATCGCGGGCCTTGATCTCTTCCAAGGTGTTGGCGGTCAGGGCCGTAATACTGCTCGGCACGTTCTGGATGGACTCGGAGCGCCGGGTCGCCGTGACGATGATCTCAGCAAGCTCCGTGCTGGACCCGCTGCTAGCCGGTGCGACGGCTTGAGCCGCGACCCAGGATGCACAGAGTGAGGCGGCGATGCCCGTGAGTGCCGCGACCATAAAACGAATTGAAGCCATATACCCCCCTTGATTGAAGCGTCTTAAGCCGGAGCCATGGAATTCGGCCCTCTTGTATATTTCAGCGTGCGTTGAAATTATGCTAGCCGCTGAGCGGTGTCAAGGAATCTGCGGCTTTCGATAGATGACAAGATTTTTGTGTCGAGTGCGCCATCGTGCCGGCGCCGTCCGTGAAATATCAGAGTTTTCACGGCCAATTGACCCGGGCCCAGGTCAGGGCGGAGGGCCGGTGGCGCGGAACGGCTGACTCGACCGCTTCTGGGTCGTCGGCCGCTGAGACCGATTATTCAGCGACTGTTAAATTTAGTACCGTAAGAGGACGTCATGCCGAGATTGCAGTGACAATGGCGCCGGGGCGTGGCTCGCTGGCGATGGCGAGCGCACTGGGGATAGCGATTAATTAAAACGTAGAGCGAGCCGTGACCAAACTCGACCATAAAGCGCCCGCCAAGAGCCGCAAAAAATCTGGGCGCGGCCGTCCGAGACTCACTAACGATGGAGTGAAAGCCCGCGGTCGCCTCCTCGACGCCGCCGAATCGTTATTTGCCGAACGGGGATTTTACGGTGTGACCACCCGGCAGGTCGCCGACGCGGCCGGGGTGGACGTGGCACTCATCTATTATCACTTCAAGAGCAAATCCAGCTTGTTCGACGGTGTATTCGAGCGTCGCGCGCGGCCGCTGGTTGCGGCACGTCGCGATTCACTGCAGGCCTACATGGCCCGCGGCGGTCCCGTCACGGTGGAGGGCGCTGTGGCCGCATTCATCAACCCGATGATCGACCTATCGCTGTATGGCGATGCCGGGTGGAAGAGCTACTTCGCCCTGGTCGCGCAGATCGACAATACACCCTGGGGCGGCGAGATCATCCACCGCTTCTTCGATGACAACGTGCACGAGCTGATCGACATTCTGCAGACGGCACTTCCCGGCAGCCCCAAGAAGGAGCTCTACTGGGCTTACAACTTCCTTGCCGGCTCCATGATGTTGGCGCTCTCGGGCACCGAGCGGGTCGACCGCCTGTCCGAAGGCCTATGCCGCGCAAAGGACTTGGAGGCGGCGCGGCTGCGGTTGCTCAATTATTGTGCAGGTGGATTCTTGGCGATGGTCACCGCCGAACGCTTGAGCGGGCGTGCGTGAGGCCGCGCCGTGCACTTTAGTGCACGGCCCAATGCTGCGACGGGCTGCCGTTGCAGGATGCGAGGATCAAGGGGGCCTGATTGTAGGGAGCGCCCCCTTGGACATCGATGCACATCCCACCGATGCCTGCGACAGCGCCATTGGATACGCTCCAGTTCTGACTCGGACGACCATCACAGGGGACATAGATGATGGGTGCACCTTCGGCAGCAGCGCTGCCTTGCACATCGAGACAAAATCCGCCGACGCCCGTGATGTTCCCGTTGTTGAAGGCCCATTGCTGGTTCTGCCATGGGTCGCATTGCCTGACGTGCACCGGTGTGCCGGGCACCGGATAGCCGTGGTTCACGACGTTCATGCATTGGTTGGTATTGCCGTTAGAGATCTGATGTGTCGTAGCGCAGGCAAACAACGGGATTACCATCACCATATAGAGAATCAGCAAACCTGTGGTTGAACGATTCATCGCAGAGACTCCTTTGCTTGATGTTCGAGTTTCGATCCTTGAAGTTCTCGCGGGGAGACTGCTTCTAAGAACAGCAGGCCGAGCCGCCGGCCATCGACCTGGATGGCAAGGGTACGCGAGCTGTCGATCGGGTAGAAGCCCCCAATCGCTCTGGGTCGTGCCGCCTAGAGACCGGCCCGACGGCTTTAGGAGTGCTTAAGGTCGTCTGACCATGCGGCGCCTGGTTTTTGACTGAGCTTGCTTTGCGGTCGCGGCGGCGGAGTTTTTGCTTCGCGCGGAGATTTTCGCGAACCGGGTTTGAGTTTTAGAGTGAACCGTGTGATGGCAGGAATCGAAGAAGGGTTATGACTCATGGGTTTGGTGACGAACTCCCAAGTTGGTTTAACAGGGCTAATATTAGCCCAATGACAGAGAAAGCCAAAGCAGGGGATTGGAGGTTCGCGAGAGCATGAAAAAATTCGTCATTCAACCCCACTTCAGGCTGCAGGAATGGGTGGCCGACGAAAAGGGTTACTTTTCGGCCGAGGGCCTCGACTACATGTTCAACGAAGAGGTGCAGACGACGGACGGCAAGGTACACGACAAAGGACAGAAGGTCGGCGCCTATCAGTCGTTCGAGTCGGGCCGCGCCTCCGATGTGAGCTGCGCGTGCCACTGGACCGTAAATGTTGCCGCATCCAACGGGCTGGGCAAACTCTACCCGGAAGCCTATTCAGTGGCGCCGGCCGGAATATTCGTCGCCGAGGGTTCCGCCTTCCGTCATCCCGTGGATCTGGCGGGCGTGCCGATCTCGGTGGGCTACCAGTCGGGCAGCCACTATTCGAGTGTCCAGGCTTTGGAACAATACCTGCCGGCCGGCCAAATCAATTTGTCCTTCAATGACGGCATGCTCTTCAAACGCATGCAGCTTTTGATCGATGGCGAAGTTCCGGCGGCTGCGCTGTTCAGTGGGCCGTACTACTTCGCCGAGCAGCTCGGATTTCGCAAGATCATCGACACAACTTTCATGATCGCGACCATGATCACGGGTAACCCGGTGCTCGCCGAGCTGCGCAAGTATTTCCGCGCGCTGCAACGGGCGCAACGCGATATCGATCTACGGCCCGAAGCCTACACGCGCTTCTATCAAAAGGAATTTCCGCTGCGCTTTCACGCGACCATGGACACGAGACGATGGGGACCTGGGGAACGCATCGTGTTCGAGCCCTACACGGAAGAGGCTTTCAATCGCTCGCGTGAATGGATTGCGCAACACGAAATCTTTGCGGCGGGCGGAATCGGCACCGGCACTTACGAGCAGGTGATCGCTTGCCCGGTGCAATCCTCGGCGTCGTAGCCTATTGACGTAGCGGCGGGCCCCATAGGGATTTGCGTAACGGAAGCTTGGTCGCAAAACGGAAGCGAGGTCAGTAGGAAATGATCATGAAGATTTACTCGAAGGTGCGAGCCGATTTCGCCGGTATATATCGTGAGCAAATGGAGCACGGGGCTGGATCGGGAATTTCTGCCGCGCCTCTTCATTAAATCCGTCAATCTCAAGGATGCCAGTGGGGCGCTCGCCAAGTGTCGGCGCTGGGTGTCTAATGCAATCAACGTGTCGCTGCGGGGATTACCATGCGAAAGTTTTGGATAGGAGCCGCCATCGTGTTGCTGGGACTCGCGGCGCTGATCCTGTGGCCCGCGCCCGCGGATCGTGGACGAGCTGCGTTTTTCAAGGACGCCTCCTACAATTTCGAGGCGGTACGGGTCCTCAATGACGTGGCCGCCGCGGGCGGCGACAGTGGCGAAGCGCTGCAAGCGATTGCCCTTGTTAAGGGCGGCGACGCGGAAAGCTGGTATGCAGCGTGGCTGGCGGCCGGCGATCGCACATTGGCGAGGTCGCAGCACACCAACGATGCGCAGAGCCGCGGCGACGCGTTGCTGCGAGCACACACCTACTATCGGAGCGCAGAATTCTTTTTGTCGCCGGATGATGCACGCCGAAGCGATACCTATCGGAAGAACGTGGCAGCCTTCTACCAAGGCCTCGACGCGCGAGGGGTGGTCTACGAGCGCAGCGCGATTGCTTATGGCTCGCACCATCTAAGCGCCGTGTATTACCCGGGACCGGCAGGCGCTGACGACCTCCCACTTCTCGTGGTCGTCGGCGGCTACGACAGCACGCTCGAAGAACTGTATCTTGGCGTCGGCGCCGCGGCGCATCAGCGCGGCTACTCGGTGCTCACCTATGAAGGACCCGGACAGGGTGCGGTGCTGCGTGAGCAGGGACTGATCATGCAGGCCGATTGGGAGAAACCCAACGGCGCCGTTCTCGATGCATTTTTGTCGAAGCATCCCAAGCCGCGGAAAATCGTACTGCTGGGGGAGAGTCTCGGCGGCTATCTGGCGCCGCGCGCGGCAGCCTTTGATGCGCGCATCGATGGCGTCGTCGCATACGATGTCTGGTACGACGGCTATGCCACCGCCACGCGTCACGTGCCGTCATTTATTTTCTGGCTGCACGCTCACGGCCACGATGGCGTGCTCGCGTCACTGGCACGGCGAAATCCTGACAGCGGCTCACGCTGGGCCGTGGCGAACGGTCAGTGGGTGTTCGGCGTGCATGGAATGATCGAGGTGCTCGACGCGTTTAAGGCTTATCGGCTCGCGCCGGTGGCCGCGCAAATCAAGCAGGATGTCCTGCTGTTGGCCGGAACCGAGGATCACTTCGTACCCATCGAGCAGCTGGAACAGACAAAAAACGCCTTGACCGCCGCTCGCAGCGTGACGGCGGTGACCTTTGACGCCGCCTCCGGCGGCGCGTTGCATTGTCAAATGGGTGCGCCGAGTCTGTGGCAGGGTGTGTTGTTCGATTGGATGGCCGCGAAGTTCGGCGTTTCAAGTGAGGCACGGGCGCGTGGAGGCTGATCGCCTGCCCGGTACCGACGGGGTTTGCGTGTGATTTGATGCGCTTGTTATAACCTGTTATAACTCACGCATGAAGCTCGAACTGCGGCGTATTGGCAACTCGTTGGGCGTGATTGTGCCCAAAAAGGCCTTGCAAAACTGGGGCGTCGGAGAAGGCGACTATCTTGAACTTGGCGAGCGAGGCATTCGCCCAGTATTCAAAGCGCGCGCATCGCATGCCCTGCTGGATGAGCTCAAGCGGAAACTCGCGTCCGAAGTTGTGTCTCGCTTCACGCCGAATCTTATTCGCGCTCATGGTCTCGCAAACCTAAGTCGTTGGAAAAAAAGCGGAGTCTGGGGGCCTGCTTACGCGGAGTGGCAGGAGATACTGGAACGCGCAAACGACGGAGATCTGTTTGCCGCCATGCTCGGGCGGGACGAGAATTCCAATAGACTGCGCCAGTCTCCCCCGTACGTTGGGCTGTTACCGCGCGAGGTGGTCGGAAGGCTCAATGAAGAAGCAACAGGTTGATCACATTTTGCGCGCCGCGGGCGATCTGACCGGCGAGAAGCAATTCGTCATTATCGGGAGCCAGTCCCTGCATGGGAAGTACCCCGATCTGGCCGATGACATACTTCGATCATTCGAGGTCGATCTGATTGCGAAAAACAATCCGGATCGGACCGAGTGGCTGAATAGTATCGGTCAGGACTCTCAGTTCCACGAGACGCATGGATACTATGCTGACCCGGTAGATGAAAACACCGCGACGTTGCCCAAAGGCTGGAGGGCTCGCTTGGTCAATTTGCCGCCCGGTGACACGAAGGGTGTGAGCGGACTATGTTTGGATCCCCACGATCTGGCCATCGCGAAGTATGTCGCGCGGCGCGAAAAAGACATCGTGTTCACGCGCGCGCTCGCCGCCCGCGGAATTGTTCAGATGCCGCAATTGCTCGCGCTGCTGGCCAATACACCTATCGATGCAGTTTCGCGCGAGCGGATTCGAGGCCTTATCGAAAGCGATTTCAAGTAAGCACGCTTACCCTGCTGTCGGCGTTTGCGGCCCGGTAAATCGCCGCCAGCGAACTACTATTCCGGCCGGCCGCGAACAGGGTTTCGCAAGCGCGCGCCGCCGCATCCGGATTGCCGGGAAGCAGGCGGCTCAAGACGGCGGCGGTCTCCGTTTTAGCCAGCGGGCGCATCTGGATCGTCGCGAAACATCGGCCGGGACGCAGTAGCGCATCATCGATGCTGCCAATGTTTGGCAGGTTTGTGGTGAAGATGATCTTGCGGTTCTGCGCGCGAACCACGCCATCTGCGATCATCAAGAATCGGTGCAGATTCCGATTGCCGTCGGTTCGCGGCTGCAGAAGATGATCGGCATCTTCGATGACGAAGGCGTCATGAAGACCCGTGATGAAATCCACGAAGATCTCGTCGCCTTCCAAGGCGTTCTTGTCCGCTGTGTACATGGCCATGGCGCTGTCCTCTTTTCGCCGCGACATAGCACCGAGAATCGCTCGGACCAGCCGAGTCTTCCCCATCCCCGGCGGGCCCAACAAGATCAACACTGTTTCGGGAGCGGATAAGTACCGATCGATGAATTGCGCCACGGGCGCACCCAAGTGTGGATAGGCCTCGTCCATGACGAAATCATCGGCGATCTCGTCAAAGGAAGTATTTACCAGCGTGCCGCGGCTGTTGCAGAACTGCCAATCGATCACGAACATTTGGTCGCGCACGCGACAAGGACCCACCACCCGGAGCAACGTCGTGCGAGTCTGATCAGCCAACTCCTTGCTCGCCGCCCAGACATTAAACGTACACGAACAATAGCCCGACTTTCGATACCCTTCGGCACTGACAAACACACCCTCTCCGTCGAGCAGCAGGGTTCCTGTGTCCAGCCGCTGGGGCGCGAGGCCGGTATTTAGTGCGAGATCGTCAAAGACGTCCTGCAGCTTGTTGCTTGCGGCGCAACGGATATTCCGGTGGATCGGATAGCGTGTGGCGGCGTTATCGAACGCCTGGATAGCGCGCGTCTTGATCACCGCCTCGCCCAGATCACATAGATCGTGCTGAAAGGCTACGCTGACGGTAAAGGGGCTCGAGCTTTCCTTGGTTCGCTCCGGCGCCAATTTGTGAATAGTCATGTCAGTCATGTCTTGATTGAATAAAAACCCGGCGGCCTTGCGACCGCCGGGCACCTCTTACGTGCGACTCTCAGGCACCCGGCACCTGAATCCGCACGACATCCTTCAACACGCCTTCAAGGCCGCCGAAGACCGTCAACTTATCGATCTTCTCCGTTACCTTCTCCAGCGTTTCCAACTCCTTCAAGCGCAACAGCGTCGGGTTGTCATCCATCAAGCGCGCGGTGTTGAGCAAGGAGCGTGTCGCCGCCGTCTCCTCGCGCCGACGGATCAGATTCGCCTGCGCGATCTTTTCCGCCTCCACCACCTGGTTGAGAATGACCTTCATTTCACCCGGCAAGATGACGTCCTTCACACCCACCGAACGTACCACGACACCGTTGCCCTCGAGCTTACCGGCCACAATGGCGCTGATCTCGCGATCGAACGCTCCCTTGTCGCCCAGCAGTTCGTCCAAAGTCCGCGCACCCACCGCTTCACGCAGTGCGAACTGCAGTTCCTTGTAGACGTACTCGACGAAGTTGACGAGGCGCGTCCGGGCCTGAACCGCATCCAGCACCTGCCAGAGCGCGGTCAGATTGACGCGCAAGCTCACCTTGTCGCGCGTCAGGATTTCCTGACCCGCAACCTCCATCGTCTGCAACCGCAGATCCATCACTTCAACCTTGACGTTGCGCTGGAACTTCCAGAACGCCGTCAATCCGGGCTTCAGTACGTTTCGCAGCTCTCCATCCGCGATCAACAGACCCACCGAGGTGTCCGGCACTTCGACCGAGCCTACGCCCGAAGTGCTCATCACCGATCCGCCCGCGCGCATCAGGATTCGAGCCGTGTCGGCATCGAGCGCGAAGTCGCGCGAGATGTCCTTCACGTCGACCCGAACGGCGATGGGTCCGCGCCAGTACAGCTGACGCTTACCCGGCGGCAGCACCGATTCCAGGCGACCGTGCTTGTAGACCAAGCCGACCTCGCAGTCACCCAGTTCCACAATCATCAGGTGCCGTTCAATCAGCGCGCGCGCTTCCGTGATCAGCACGTCGATCCGCGGATGCGCGAACTCGGCCACAGAAACGTCGTACACCTTGATCTCAGTCCGGTTCAGCGGATCGAACAACCAGTGCACGCCCGGCTCCATGACCGCCTCGAAGCTGCGATTACGAAACAGAAGTCCGCGCTCGTACTGCGCAATCGTGATTCGCTTCATTCCCATCATGTTCATCTTTCTTCTCCTTCCCGCAGCCGTCGTACCCCATGTACGGCGGCCATCCAACAGGTCGAGGTTCACCTCCGCATACCGCGCGGGCCCGTGGGGGCCGCAGCGTTCGCCGATCCGATTCGCTGCAGTGATCGATCCTTAGCCATGGTGCCTCGCGAGAGCACACCAGACTTCATCGATTCAACTCAGCGGCCACCGGAGCGAACACCACGCGTCCCACAGCTCAAAGCGCTGCATGAGTTGTGCGGGATTGATGCCGGAATGCACATCGCTTCCACACTGAAGCTCACCTCGATGCGAGGGGATTAGCCTCGCCTCAACACCATCAAGTCCCAGTTTTGAAGACTGAAGTGCGGGAGTCGAACCCGCGACACACGGCTTATCAGACCGTTGCTCTACCCATCTGAGCTAACTTGTGGTGGCATGAAACAGAGCGGCCGTGCGGTACGCGCCCGTGCAACCCGACGCGGGGCACAAGCGCGCCAGGTGGGATGGCGAACCCACTGTCGCTGCACGTTCGATGTTTCGACCTCGTCACGAGACCCCGGCAACCCGCAGTCTCAAAAACCCCATCCGTTTCCGCCCATAACTTCACGTCGCCCAAAACGACGAGACCCCGGTCGGCAGTGCCTTCCGGGGTCTCATTGAGAGATTGTTCCGGGGACTGCCTTCTGGTCAGCCCCGCAACTTAAGCGAACGGGACTAACGCATTACGACTTCCAAGGCGCGCGGCGGTGCATCGCAGGAATTCATTGGATTCCCCGCGCAGACTCGCAGCGCCCAGCGCTGCCGCGTGCAAAAAGTTTTTGATTGATGCTTCATAGGGGCGCGCAATTTACGCGAAAAATTCAGCGTGTCAACAGATTTCGGGAAGAAATCTTCAGCGCACCGGCGGCGCGTCAAAGTGACGCCGCTTCTTCGGCCAGTTGGCGGATATCCGTGAATCGGTTCTGGCGAATCAGTTCAGCGGGCGCCATCCATGAGCCGCCGACCGCGAGAACATTACCGAGTCGCAGGTAGTCGCGCGCGACCTTTGTATCGATCCCGCCCGAGGGACAGAACTTCATCGATGGCAAAGGGCCGGCCACCGAGCGCAGAAATGCCACACCCCCCAAGAGATCCGCGGGAAAGAGTTTGGCGGCCGTGCATCCGAGTGCCAGCACGCGCATCGCCTCGCTGACCGTCGAAACGCCCGGCAAAAACGCCACACGGCACGTCGCGGCGAACTGCAACAGCGTGTCGTTCGTGCCGGGGCTCACCAGAAAGCGTGCGCCTGCTTGGATTGCGGCTTCTCCCAATTCCGGCGTGACGACCGAGCCCGCGCCGACAATCAAGCCGGGCAATTCTCGAGTGAGGGTGGCGATGGTTTCGAGGCCCCACTCGGTGCGCAAGGTGATTTCCTGCATTTGGAGTCCGGCGTCGAACAGGACGCGGCTGACGGCGACACCGCTCGCGACCGACTCGGGTGTCAGCACCGGTACCACCTTGGCTCGCGAGAAGAACGCTTCGTTCTCCTTGAAGCTCATGGTGCAACGCCTGAGCCGCGATGCACCACTAATTGCGCAAACATGGGCGTCGCGCTCGCGGGAATGATGGCGCCCCGATGTTGAATCACCGCACCGGCAAGCGCATTGGCCGCCCGGCAACAATCCTCGGGAGTGTGGCCTTTGAGCCAGGCCGCCAAGAAACCTGCATTGAATGCATCGCCGGCGGCCGTGGTGTCCGTCACCGCTGCCACCGGATCGGCCGCGATTTTCACAGTCGTCGCGCCGTCACTCAACAGGCAGCCAGCCGCCCCGAGCCTGACCACAACCAGCGCAGCTTTCGCAGCATGCAAACGAGTCAACGTAGCCTCCGGCGAGCGATCGCCCCACAAGCGTTGCTCATCATCGTACGTGACAAAGAGGAGCCGCGTCGCGGAGAAAATTGCCGCGGAGGCGGCGCGCGCCGAATCCTCAGACGCCCACAAGGCCGGGCGGTAGTTGGTGTCGAAGGCGACAGCCGTTCCGCCGGCCGCGAGTCGCCGCACGTGATCGAGGAGTTTCGAGCGATCCTCGTCCGGCAAGATTGCCAGGCTAATGCCGCTCAGATAAATCAGGTCCGCCTTGGCCAGTTCCGTCGCGACCTGACCGTAGCCGGGATGTTGCAGCAGATACCGCGCCGCTGATTCCCGACGCCAATACAGGAAAGTACGCTCGCCGCCGGCATCGACTTGAATAAGATAGAGCCCCGGTTGACGCGCGGGGTCGCGCAAGGTCAGCGTCGTATCAATACCCTCTGCCTGCCAACGCTGGACCATGCCCTCGCTCAAGGCATCGGTCCCCAGCACAGTGACGTATTTCACGTCGATCGCGGGGCGTGTCAGGCGCGCCAGGTACAACGCCGTGTTCAGACTATCCCCGCCAAAAGCTTGACACAGGGAACCGAACAGCGTGCCGTGGAGTTCAATGAGGCACTCGCCGATGAGAGCAACGCGCTTCTTCTCGGACGGTGTTTGCATTACACCGCGGCCATTGCAGCCAGCGCGCCGCGTGCTGCGATCAAGTCGTAGGCGCCGCCGAGTGCCCCGACGAACTCGGCGTTGCGCGCGAGGCTCGCGGGAAACACACCCGGTAAGGTGAGAAACATCGGCAGATCGTGTCTCGAGTCGCCCGTCGCGCGCTGGCCGCACGCGGCAAGCCGCTCGCCGAGCGGATCGACGATCGGCGTGGCCGTCGCGACGCGTGAGCGGATGAAGTGCATCCAGGCGGCTACCGCCAAGGCGAGTCGCGCAAGCGGACGCTGGGCGCTAATCGCATCGGCGACCGTGCCGAGGAGACGAATCGGCAGCTTCTGCGAACCATCCCAGGCGATCTGCGCGAGCTGATGCCGCATGGCGGGATTCTCAAATCGGCGCAGGATGGATTGCGTATACGCGGCGAGTTCCGCGCCTTGCGGGGCGCTGAGTGTTGGCTGAATGTCCTCGATCATCAGGCGTTCGATGAACGCGCGCAGTGTCGGCTCCGCCATCGCCTGTGCCACGGTTTCGAGCCCGGCCAGGAGACCCAAGTAGGCCAGGGCGGAATGTGCGCCGTTGAGCAGCCGAAGCTTCGCCCGCTCATAGGCCGACACATCGCGGCTCACCGTGACGCCGACCGAATCCCAGTCGGGCTGTGCGGCGGCGTCCGTCTCCTCCACGACCCATTGCACGAAGCGTTCGCGCTGGACCGGCCAGGCATCCTGCAGCTGAAGTGTTTGCGCGACGCTCGAACGCAAGGCTGAGTCGGTCGCGGGCGTGATGCTGTCAACCATCGTGCGTGGAAAGCGAGCGCGCTTCTCAATCCAGCCGGTCAGGGCGGGATTGCGGCGCGCGGCGAAGGCCAACACCGCCCGTCGCAGCGTGACGCCGTTGTCCGGAAGGTTGTCACAGGAGACAACGAGATAGGGCGCGAGTCCACATTCATGCCGCAGCTGCAATCCGCGCACCAGCCAACCGATCAGGCTTCGGGGTCCCTCGGGGTGCCGCAGGTCGTGAGCGATATCCGGATGATCGAAATCGAGTATACCGGCGCCATCGAGACAGTAGCCTTTTTCCGTGACGGTGATGGTGACGAGCGACGTGTCGGGCGCCGCGAGCCGACT
>Ga0210393_10001205_pt1 | contig 21995 bp, 20 predicted proteins | sample IncBWC27OmetaG_FD_160068 | JGI IMG/M metagenome (GOLD analysis project Ga0210393, IMG submission 160068) | Forest soil microbial communities from Barre Woods Harvard Forest LTER site, Petersham, Massachusetts, United States - Inc-BW-C-27-O ... | reverse complement strand
ACTGAGACCGCGCGCATGATCGATCTGATCGGCACGCTGCCGCGCACTTTGTCGATCCTGATGATCGAGCACGACATGAATGTGGTATTTTCGGTCGCTGACCGCATTACGGTGCTCTACTACGGCAAGGTGCTGGCGACCGGCGCGCCCGCAGACATCCAGGCCGATGCGCGCGTGCGCGAAGTCTATCTCGGGATGGCGCATTGATGCTCGAACTCGAGAACATCAATGCTTATTACGGCGACAGCCACATTCTGCATGGCGTGTCGTTTGCCGTGCGGCCCGGCGAAGTCGTCTGCCTGCTCGGTCGCAACGGCGCGGGGAAGACGACGACCATTCTCACCATCATGGGCTATCTAAAGCCGCAACCCGGCCGCATCCGCTATGGCGGCCGCGACATCGCAGGCCTGCCGCCTTACGCCGTGGCGCGGCTCGGCTTCGGCTTCGTGCCGCAGGAGCGCGCCGTTTTCCCAAGCCTGACGGTGCGTGAGAACCTCACCGTCTTCGCCCGCTCGGGCGGCAAAACCGGCGCGAACTATTGGACGCTGCCGCGCGTCTTCGATCTGTTTCCGGTATTGCGGGCGCGCGAGCGCAATCTCGGCTTTCAGTTGTCCGGTGGCGAGCAGCAGATGCTGTCGATCGCGCGCGCGCTGATGCTCAATCCGGCTTTGCTTTTGCTCGACGAGCCGTCCGAGGGACTGGCGCCGATGATCGTGCGGCAGATCGTCGACGTTCTGGCGCGGCTCAAAGAGGAAGGGCTGGCCATTCTGCTGGTCGAGCAGAATTTGGCCGCCGCCCTGGCGGTCGGCGACCGCCATCATGTCATGAACAAGGGCGAGATCTGCTTTACCGGCAGTTCGGCCGAACTTGAAGGCAACGAATTCGTGCTGCGCAATTACCTCAGCGTGTGAGCATGATCCCGAAAAGTGGAAACCGGTTTTCGGAAAAGATCATGCTCCAACGCAGGGCTCGGCGCAGTCCTGCTATTCCGGCGCGGGCGTTCTCTTGGCCGTGCCGTCGTGTAACGTAAAAGAAAAAAGCGTGGCTGGGGAGGAATGCGCGTGGCAGTGACCAAAGACGCTGTGACCAAGGCCAAAGTGGCGGATGTCGAGCTTGAACTGTTTGATTCAGGCGAGACAGCAGGGCGACCCATCCTGTTTCTCCACGGCGGCGGTGGGTTTAACGAACGGCAACCCTTCGTTGCGCCGCTCGCCGAGAAGCGTCGGTTTGTTGCGCCGTCGCACCCGGGTTTCGGCGCTTCGAGCCTGCCGGATTGGCTCGACAGCGTCGACGATATCGCGCATCTCCATCTGGAATTGCTCGATCTGTTGAAACTGGACCGCGTCGACCTGGTCGGCTGTTCGATCGGCGGCTGGATCGCTGCCGAAATGGCGACCAAGGCGCCGGAGCGCTTCTCCCGCATCGTGCTCGTCGGGCCGGTGGGCATCAAGGTCGGCCCCGCCGACCAGCTCGACATTCCCGACATCTTCGCGATGCCGCAGGACGACGTACTGAAGCTGACATATCACGACCCCGAGCGGATGAGACCGGACTTCAGCAAAATGTCGGATGACGAGCTTGCCGCCATGTTCCGCGGGCGTGAAACGCTGGCGCTCCTGACCTGGGAGCCGTGGATGCATAATCCGAAGCTCAAGCGCAGGCTGCATCGCATCAGCATGCCGACGCTGTTCATCCGCGGCGAGAGCGACGGCCTCGTGTCGCAAAGCTATCTCGATTCCTATGCGGGCTTGTTGCCGAACGCGCGCAAGCAGACGATCGCGGCCGCAGGGCACGTGCCACAGCTCGAGCAGCCGGCGGCTTTCACGGCCGCCGTCCTGAAGTTTCTGGGAGAGTGAGATGAGAGCGTGGCACTTCAGCGAAAACGCCTATCCCTATCTGCCGCCGGCGGACAGCTATCCTTCGATCCGCGTATCCCTGCCCAATCGTATCTACGATCCGCAGAAGGGTGCGGCACTCTATGACCGCTTTATCGATGAATGGCTCGTCGCCGAGGAGGAAGGCGTCGAGATCATGCTCAACGAGCATCATCAGACGGCGACCTGTGTGGATCCGGCGGCTCCGCTGATGCTCGCGGCGCTGGCGCGCCTGAGCAAGAGAGCGCGGCTCTTGATCCTTGGCAATCCGATCGCCAATCGCCGGCAGCCGGTGCGAGTCGCCGAAGAGATGGCGATGATCGACGTGCTCTCGCACGGCAGGCTCGAAGCCGGCTTCGTGCGCGGCGTGCCTTATGAGGTCCTGCCGGCCAACAGCAATCCGGTGCGCATGAACGAGCGGCATTGGGAGGCGCTCGATCTGATCGTCAAGTGCTGGACCCATCACGACGGCCCGTTCAGCCATGAGGGTCGCTTCTTCCATCATCGCGCGATCAATATCTGGCCGCGCCCGATCCAGCAGCCGCATCCGCCGATATGGGTCAGTTCGACGAGCCCCGGCGGCGCCGGACAGGTCGGCGCGCACGGTTATGTGCTCGCGACCTTCCTCACCGGCTTCGACACCACCAAGCGCATCTACGACTCCTATCGACGCGGCTGGCGCGACGCGGGACGCGGCAATGACGTGCCGATCGATCGCTTGGCCTATGCGGCGCTGATCTATGTCGGTGATACCGAAGCGCGGGCGCGGGCTGGCGCCGAGAAGCTATTGTGGTACATCACCGCCAATAAAGTGCCGCAGCATTTCTCCAATCCGCCGGGTTATGTGCCGATTGCCATGAACGTGCAATTGGCGCGCGGCGCGCAAAATGTGGTCTCGGCCTTCGGCACCAAACAATCGACGGTCGACGGCGCGATCGAGGCGGGCACGATGTTTGCCGGCACGCCCGACCAGGTCCTCGCTCAGATCAAGAAGCATTGGAATCATGTCGGCGGTTACGGCAATCTGCTCATCATGGGGCAGGCCGGATTCCTTGAGCACGACGATACCGTGCACGGCATTCGCATGTTCGCGCGCGAAGTCTATCCGCGGCTCAAGGAGCTTTATCCCGACACGACGATTTCGGGGATAACGGAGCCGGTCAGCGCGGCAGCGAGCTAATAAAGGCTTTACTGCCCGCTCGGCGTGCGCACGCCGACCCAGGCATCGCGCACCTGCTGATAATGCACCGACGGCTCATAGACCTTCACCGGCAGCGCCAGGTCTTGCGCCGACAACCGGCCCACGGCCGATAACAGGCTGTACGAGGAAACTACGCGGTCGTGCTGCGCCACGATCAGGCTCTGCCGCGCATTCACCAGCGCCTGCTCGGCGATCAGCACATCTTGCGTCGTGCGCTGGCCGACCTGGGCCTCGTTGCGCACGCCGTTGAGCGCGCGTTCGGCGGCGGCGTTCTGGCGCTGCGCGGCCTCGATCTGGGCCTTCGCCGCCTGCAATTGCGCCCAGGCTTCCACGACATTGGCGCGCGCCTGGTCGCGCACTTGATCGACATTGATCTGTTGCTGCCCGACCGCTTCCTTGTTGGCGCGGATCGACGCGTATTCGCCGCCGCCCTGATAGAGCGGCACCGTGAGGTTGACGGTCGCCGAATCGGTGAACAGCTTCGGCGTGACGATGTTGGCGCCGTATTGCTGCTGCACGCTCGCTTGCGCCGTCAGCGTCGGATAGAGCGCGCCTTCGGCGATCTTCACCTGGAGCAGCGCGACGTCAACGCCGTATTCCGCCGCCGTCACAGACGGGTTCTGCGCCGTTCCCATCGCGATCGCGGAATTCAATGTCGATGGCGCGAACCGCTCGACCGATGAAGCCGGAGCCAGATTCGCCGGATCGACGCCGACGATGCGCCGGTAATTGGCCTGCGTGATGGCGAGTTGCGCTTCGGCCGCGTGCAAGCTCGCTTGGCCTGCGGCCAATTGCGCTTCCGATTGCGCGACGTCGGTATCGGTCACCTGGCCCGCGGCGAACCGGTTGTTGGTGTCGGTGAGGGTGCGGTCGAGCACGCGCACATTGTTGCGCTGGACTTCGAGATTGGCGGCATCGCGCGACATATCCATGTAGATGGTCGCCGCCGCCAGCAGCACGGATTCTTCCATGACGCGCAGCGTTTCCCGGGCCGCCGAAACCTGGCTCTCCGCGGCGCGCACTTTGTTGCCGGTCTGGTTGCCGTTGAACAGCGTCTGCGACGCAGTGGCGCCGTAACTATAGGGCTGGGTGTGGCCGTTGATTTTGACCGCCGCCCCTTGAGTCAAAGCCGTGCCGGGGATCGGCGGAAAGATCTCCTTCTCGGTGGTATATTGGTCGCCGGCGCTGGCATTGGCCGTCAGCATCGGGCGATAACCGGACAGCGCCTGCGGCACGCTTTCGTCGGTCTGGCGGACGATGGCGCGCTGCGCATTAAGCTGTGGATTATTCTCGTAGGCGCGGGCCAGCGCAGCCTCGATAGTTTCGGCATTGGCCTCGCGTGGCGCGGCAAACTGCCACGCTGCGAGTGCAGCACCAACCGAAACCATCACTCTTATCGGGCGCCGGGCCCATTTCCGCAGGAAGTTCCGCCCCCGCGGAGCCCTGTTCTCACTCGTCACCATCGCTCCAGTCCGCCCGATGGTGACCTTAACGGCGGTAGGGGGGCCTTACAAGGTTGGGGCGGTTTCCGCACGTCTGCTTTGCGCGCGCCGCGCAACCAGCCGCAATTCGCGTAGGCCGAACATGATCGTCGCCAGCATCAGCGGCAGGAAGAAATCGAGCACGCGGAATGTGAGCAACGTCGCCAGCAATTCCTCGCGGTTGAATTGCGGCAGACCGATCAGCATCGCCGCCTCGACGACGCCGAGACTGCCCGGCGTGTGGCTGATGGTGCCGATCAGGGTGGCGACCACGAAGATCACCAGCAAGCTCGAGAAGCTGATGCCCGGATAATCGGGGAGCAGCATGAAGAAGGACAGCGAGGCGAGCAGGCGATCCGTCGTGCCGATGCCGATTTGCAACAAGGTGCGGCGGACATTCGGCAGCATGATTTTCCAGTTGGCGCGGCCGACGGTGCGCGGCCGTTGCGCGAGCCAGACCAGATAACAGCCGATCACAAGGAGCCCGCCCAGGCCGAGCAGCCGGTTAAGCGAGGATGGCAGGTGATCGAAAACGGTCAGCGCATGCGGCGCATAGAACACGCCGGCGCCGAGCACGAAGATGTTGCCCAGCCAATAGGTCAGACCGGTCATGAACGCGATCTTGGCAATGTCGACGACGGTCAGATTCCAGAACGAATAGATGCGGAAGCGGACGAGGCCGCAGGTGAAGGTCGCAGCGCCCAGCGAGTGGCCGATCGTGTAGCTCGTGAAGCTCGCGAAGGCGGCGACCCGCCACGGCATATAGCGCTTACCGATCGTCTGCAGCGCGAACACGTCGTAGAGGACGAGATTAGAATAGCCGGCGGCGACGAGAGATGCCGCGATCAGGATCTTCCATCCCGACTGCGTTTGGATCGCGGCGACGACTTTGCCGATCTCGATGCCGCGCAGCAGATGATAAAGCAGCGCGATGGCAATGGCGACGATCGCCAGGCTGATCGCGAAACTGATCTTGCTCCGTCCGAAACCGCGGATGATCGAGGGTTTGGGGGGACTCGTTTCGGCCAGGACGTTAACCACTCCCCTAGCGCATGTTCCTGAAAAGTGGACACGGTTTCCGACAAGGACATGCGCAAGATCTAGGATTCAGCGAATCGCGCCGGAACCTCCCATCCATTTGTAACAGCATTGTTACGGGCTGACCGCGCTGCGTCGCGTGGCCGCGCCGAGACCGTCACACGATTGAGATATGAAATGGCAATTCTCGCCGAATGCGATTCGAACAAATGACGCGGGCGACAAGCGCCCGGGCGAAAGCAACCCCATGAAAGTCCTGGTCGCGACGGACGCCTGGCGTCCGCAAGTCAACGGCGTGGTGCGCACGTTGGGTTCGCTGGCGCGGGCCGCTGGCAAGCTCGGCGTCGATATCGAGTTCCTGTCGCCGGACGGTTTCTGGACGTTTCCGGTGCCGACCTATCCGGGACTCCGCCTCGCGCTACCCAGCCGGAAGAAGATCGCGCAGCGGATCGAGGCAGCAAAGCCCGACGCCATTCACATCGCGACCGAAGGCCCGATCGGCCACGCCGTGCGGGCTTATTGCCTGCGCATCGGCCGGCCGTTCACGACGAGCTACACCACGCGTTTCCCGGAATATATCTCAGCGCGCTCGCCGATCCCGGCGCAATGGGTCTACAACGTGTTGCGGCGGTTCCATGGCGCTGCAACCGTGACCATGGTGGCGACGCCGTCGCTGACGACCGAGTTGCGCGAGCGCGGCTTCACCAATCTCGGCATGTGGACGCGCGGTGTCGACGTCGATCTGTTCCGGCCGGACCGCGCCATCGATCTCGGCTTCCCGCGGCCGATCTTCATGTCGGTGGGCCGCGTCGCGGTGGAAAAGAATCTGCCGGCCTTCCTGTCGCTCGATCTGCCGGGAACAAAAGTCGTCATCGGCGCCGGGCCGCAGGAAGCCGAACTCAAGCGCCGCTTCCCGAGCGCGAAATTTTTGGGACAGCTCGACAACGGCATTCTTGCCGCGCATCTCGCCGCGGCCGACGTGTTCGTGTTTCCGAGCCTGACCGACACATTCGGCATTGTGCAACTCGAGGCGCTGGCGAGCGGCGTGCCGATTGCGGCATTTCCGGTGACCGGGCCCAAGGACGTTATCAGCGACAATCCGATTGGCGTGCTCAACGAAGACCTTCGTGTTGCCTGCATGCAGGCGCTGTGGATTTCCCGCGAGGCGTGCCGCGAATTCGCATTGCGCTATTCGTGGGAAAATAGTGCTCGCCAATTTATCGGCCATGCGCACAAGGTGGCCGTCGGCGGCGCACGCGAACCGGAGCCGGCGACGCCGATCGCCTCTCCTGCACAAGACACAGCCGGGCAGCCTCTGGTTCCCGGCTGCAACACGAGGGTTACGCATGAGCACTCTGTCTGAAGTCGACTTGGACGCGCAAACCGTCACCAAAGCCTATGCGCGCTGGGCGCCGTTTTACGATTTCGTCTTTGGCGCGGTTTTCGAGCGCGGCCGTCAGGCCGCGATCGCCGCGGCCGAGCGCATCGGCGGCCACATCCTTGAAGTCGGCGTCGGCACGGGCATGTGTCTGCCGCTCTATTCGAAAAAGTGCCAGATTTCTGGCGTCGATCTTTCCGAGCCGATGTTGCGCAAGGCACAGGAGCGTGTCCGCGAGCTCGGCCTGACCAATGTCGAGGGCCTGTGGGTGATGGATGCCGAGCGTCTGTCGTTCCCCGACAATTCGTTCGACGCCGTCGTCGCGCAACATGTCATCAGCACCGCTCCCAATCCTGAGGCGGTGCTCGACGAGCTGGCGCGCGTCCTCAAGCCCGGCGGCGAGATCGTCCTGATCAGCCGCGTCGGCGCTGACGCCGGCGTGCGGCGGACATTCGAGCACTGGTTCCAGCCGGCGGCGCGCAAGCTCGGTTGGCGCTCGGAATTTTTGTTTGAACGTTATTCGCGCTGGACCGCAAAGCATCCTGGAATGCATCTGCTCGAGCGTCGTGCCGTGCCGCCTTTCGGCCACTTCAATCTCATCCGCTTCGGCAAGGATGGCGGTGCGGGCAGCGGCTATGCTTCCGAAATCCGCGCAGCCGGCTGATCCCGGCAGCTTGTTTGCGCAGCCGGTCACGCATCTGTCACATGAGCGCGCTCACGGAAGCGATTGGTGAGCGCGCGGGTCGCCATGTTCAGATTGCAGGAAAGCTGTCACATGGGATTCACGGAATCGCCATACCCAGATCGAACGCCTGCATGACGGGGGTTAATAAATGGAAAATTTTCTAGAGACGCTGCGGACCCAGCGGTGGGATGATCACCGCTACTATCATCACAGCCGCATCAATCAGTCGCTGCATTTCGTCAGCGCGCTGAGCTTTCTTTTTGCCTATGTGATGATCTTCAAGGATCCGGCGATCTCGGCGCTTGCGGGTTGGCTGGTCGCGATGACGACCCGGCAAACCGGGCACTTCTTCTTCGAGCCGAAAGACTACGATCACGTCAATCACGCGACCCACGAATATAAAGAAGAGATCAAGGTCGGCTACAATCTGCAGCGCAAGGTCGTGCTGCTGACGATCTGGGCGCTGTCGCCGCTGCCGCTCTATTTCAGCCCGAGCTATTTCGGCCTGTTCGCGCCCGCCGTGACCAAGTCCGACGTTATCCACCACATCGGGATCATTTGGCTCGTGCTCGGCAGCGGCGGCGTGCTGTTCCGCACCCTCCAGCTGTTCGTCATCAAGGATGCGGAAACCGGCTTGGTCTGGGCGACCAAAATCCTCACCGACCCGTTCCACGACATCAAGATCTATCACAAGGCGCCGTTGGCGCTGTTGCGCGGCGAACTGATCGACCCGGAAATCGGCTTGCATCATTGGGACGAGGAAGACGCCGAGGAAGCGCCGCGGCCGAGCTGAGCGCGTCAGCGAAGCGTTCGGCGCATCTGATATGCGCCGAACGGCGTAGCTGCCGACGACCTGCGGCCTTGCTAATCGTCTCGACCAAACAATTTCCGGCGGATCATCTCCTTCAAGATGGTCCGCCTGATTGCTTTATTGGTGAGTTCGGGATTATGCCACCACCAGCCGTCGCGCTGCATGGCCTGCGCGGCGGCGACGAAGCGCTCGGCGACGGCAGAAAAATCGGCCTCGGTGTAATTGAGGCTGAAAATCAGCCGACCGGTGCCGATCCAGCTCAGCGCCAGGCCTTCGGCCCGCAGGTAATATTGCAACATCCAGTTATAGCGCGAAGGTTCGGTGTAGCAGACCGTCCAGATCGACGACAGGTTAGCGACCTCGACCGGCAATCCCGCCGCGGCGAGCCGGGCGTTGAGCTCGTTCGCGCGCCTATTCCAGGTCGCATCGAGGTCGCGGTAGGACGCGTCGGCCTCCGGCGTTTTCAAATAGCGCAGGAACTCGTTCATCGCCGCCATGACGTAAGGATGCGAGTTGAACGTGCCGCGGGCAAAGCAGATATCCGCCGGACGATCGTCGCGGAAACGCTTCATCAGCTCGTGCCGGCCGCAGACGACGCCGATCGGCAGGCCGCCGCCGAGCGTCTTGCCATAGGTGACCAGATCGGCGCGCACGCCGAAATAGTCCTGCGCGCCGCCTTTGGCGATGCGGAAGCCGACAAAGACCTCGTCGAAGATCAGCACGATATTGCGCTCGGTGCAGATCGCGCGCAGGCGCTTGAGCCATTCGGCATAGGCGTCCCTGTCGAAATGCGCGCTGCGCCCGCTGTCGAGCAGCGAGGAATCGCTCGGCGCCGAAGCATTTGGATGCAGCGCCTGCAGCGGATTGATCAGGACGCAGGCGATATTGTTGCGCGTGCGCAGGACCCGCAGCGTGTCCTCGGACATGTCGTTGAGCGTATAGGTCTCGTGCGCCGGCACCGGATTGCCGACACCGGGCTGCACGTCGCCCCACCAGCCGTGATAGGCGCCGCAGAAGCGCACCAGATGCGAGCGCTTGGTATGATAGCGCGCCAGCCGTACCGCCTGCATGACGGCTTCGGTGCCCGACATGTGGAACGACACCTCGTCGAGCCCGGAAATCTGCTTGAGCAACTCGGCGTTCTCGACGATCAGCGGATGATAAGGGCCGAGTACCGGGCCGAGCTCGTGCACTCGCGCGGCGCCGCGCTCCATCGTACCCTTGTAGAAGTCGTAGCCCAGCACATTGACGCCGTAGGAACCGGTGAGATCGTAGTCGCGGTTGCCGTCGAGGTCGGTCACGGTGACGCCGCTCGAAGACTGCACGAAGTTCGCCGACGGCAGATAGGCGCGCGCCACGCGGCGATATTGGAACGGCACGCGGTAGGCGTCGGTGAATTGCAGATCGGAAATCGCGTCGCTCGTCTGCGCGGTGTGCTTGATCGTTTCGGCAAAGCGGGTCTTGTACTGCGCCGACAGCCGGGTGAGGCCATCGCGCCGGCGCGCGGCGATCTCTTCCGGCGCGCCGTCCGAACAGAAGAATCGCTCCTCGCTGTAGTCGTAGAACGGCACAAAGCCGGCGAGCCAGCGCGACATCCGGGCATGGCCGGCGAGCGAGCGGTGTTTGGCCTGCGACAATTGCAGCCGCTTCTTCAGGGTCGCGACCGAAGTCGCGACGGCTGCGGCGCCGAGGCCATAAAAGGCGAGAGTCGTGTTGCCGTCCATCGAATCGCGGTTTAGCCGGGAGATTTAACAATCACATGACGGTAAGGACTCAAATCCTGCGCATTTTCGACCAGGAAGATATCAACTTTCTGTTGACCAATCGCATTCCAAGGCGGTTGGCGACGCAGTTTATCGGCTGGTTCAGCCAGATCGAGCAGCCGTTCGTGCGCGACGCCTCGATTGCGCTATGGAAGCTGTTCTCCGACCTCGACTTGAGCGAGGCCAAAAGGTCCGAATTCAAGAGCCTGCACGATTGCTTCATCCGCGAGCTCAAGGACGGCGCGCGCCCGGTCGACAGTGCAACCGGCACTGTCACAAGCCCCTGCGACGCGATCGTCGGCGCCCACGGCGCAATCGCCGGCACCGAGCTTTTTCAGGCCAAGGGCTTTCCCTATACGCTGCAGGATCTGTTGCCCGATCCGGCGCTGGTCGAGGCGCATCGCAACGGCCGCTATGTCACGCTGCGGCTGAAGTCGAGCATGTATCACCGCTTCCATGCGCCCTATGACGGCCGCATCGACAAGGTGATCTACGTTTCCGGCGACACCTGGAACGTCAGTCCGATCGCGTTACAGCGGATCGAGCGGCTGTTCTGCAAGAACGAGCGTGCGATCATCAAGACCACGCTGGCGCCGGGCGGCCAGACCGTCACCTTGGTCGCGGTGGCCGCAATCCTGGTGGCGAGCATCCATCTGCACTGCATCGACGGACTGTTGAACCACGACTATCGCGGCCGTACGGTCATCGCTTGCGATAGCGCGTTCAAGAAAGGCGACGAGCTCGGCTGGTTCCAGCACGGCTCGACGATCATCGTCTTTGCGCCGGACGGTTTCGAGTTCTGCGATAATGTCCGCGAGGGCGCAGCCATCAAAATGGGGCATCCGCTGCTGCGGTTGCCCTGAATGAATCTTCGGATCAGCTGGCTTTCTTCGTCAGTGCTTCGTCGAGCTCATTGGCGCGCTTGTAGGCCGGGCGGCTGCTGACCCGCTGCCAATATTTCTCGAAGGCCGGCCGCTTTTCCAGCGTGCCGAACATCATGCCGAAGCCGATATGCGAGCCGACATAAAGATCGGCGGCCGTGAATTTGTCGCCGGCGAGATAGTCGCTCTTCGACACCGCGGCCTCGAGCGCGTTCAAAGCCTGCGCCAAGCTGCCATAGCCGATCATGCGTTCACGCTCCGGCGGCACGACAAAGCCGAGCGCCTTGTTGCTCAGCGCTGCTTCGAGGGGGCCGGCGCTGAAGAACATCCAGCGATAATAGGGTGCGCGCTCTTTCGATGTCGGCGCCGGCGCCAGGCCGGCCTGCGGAAAGGCGTCGGCGAGATAAGCGCAGATCGCGGCGGTTTCGGTGACGACGGCATCGCCGTGGCGCAGTGCCGGCACTTTGCCCATCGGATTGATGGCAAGGTAAGCCGGCCCCTTCATGGTCGAGGCGTAATCGAGCACTTCGACCTTATAGGGCTGGCCGACTTCCTCGAGTATCCAGCGGGCGATGCGCCCGCGCGATTGCGGATTGGTATAGAGAACGAGTTCGTCGGCCATGAGCGATCTCCCCGAATTGCCGAAACTGACCCTTTATGAATATGGGCAGGCGGGCAAGAGACGACAATAGTCATCGACAATAGCGCTCAATCCGGCGCGCGCAGCCGGTAGCCGATGCCGGTTTCGGTCAGCACATATTGCGGCCGTTCCGGATCGGCCTCGATCTTCTGGCGCAATTGCCGCACATAGACCCGCAGATATTGGGCGTCGGTGAGATCGTCCCACAATTCGCCGAGCAGGAATTTGTGCGTCAGCACCTTGCCGGCATGCTGCACCAGGACGCGCAGCAGGTCGTATTCCTTCGGCGACAATTTCACTTACTTGTCGCCGACTTTGACGATGCGGCGCACCAGATCGACCGACAAATCGCCAATGCGAAATACCGGCCGCTCGCCATGGGTCTGCAGCTGGTGGCGCAGCGCTGCGCGCATGCGGGCGAGCAACTCGTCCATGCCGAACGGTTTCGTCACATAATCGTCGGCGCCGAAATCGAGCGCCTGCACTTTGCTGGCCTCGTCGCCGCGGCTCGACAGCACCACGATCGGAACGCTCTCGTTGCGCGCGCGGATGGTGCGCAAGAGATCGTGGCCCTCGATGTCGGGCAGGCCGAGATCGAGGATGACCAGATCGGGAGCTTCGCTTAACAGCTCGAGCGCAGTCTTGCCGTTGGGCGCTTCGAGAATGTGATAGCCGTGCGCGGCAAGCCCCAGGCGCAACAGCTTGCGGATCGGGGGCTCGTCATCGACGACCAGCACGCGAAGCGGTGCGGCGCTCATGCGGCCGCGTCCAATTTTTGCGACTCGCTCACCGCCGGCAGCGTGATCGTGAATGCGGCGCCGCGGCGGTCGGTGCGGTTGCCGGCGACGATGGTGCCGTTCATGGCCTCGACGAAGCCGCGTGAAATGGCGAGCCCTAGCCCGGTGCCCGGCCGTACTTGATCGGTCTTCTGCACGCGATAGAACTTATCGAAAATGTGTTCGAGGTCGGACTGTGGGATGCCTTCACCTTCGTCGAGGATTTGCAGGCAGACTGTGGTGCGGTCGCGCCAGGCGCGGATGAAGATGGTGGTGCCGGGCGCGGCATATTTCGCGGCATTGTCGAGAAGATTGAACAGCACCTGCTCGAACAGTACCGCGTCAAGCGACACCATCGGCATATCGGTTGCGAGGTCGAGCTGCACCGAATGATGCCGCAAAATCTTGACCGTGCGCTGCAAGGTCGAGCCGATGATTTCCGACAGATCGTGCGGCGCGAGCTTCGGCATAACCGCGCCGGATTCAAGCTTCGTCATATCGAGGAGATTGGCGATGAAGCGGTTGAGCCGTTCGGATTCGTCGATGATGGTCGCGAGCAGCTCGGCCTTTTCGCTGTCGCTCAGTCTGTCGGAGAGGTCACGCATCGTGCCGGCCGAGCCGAGCACGGAGGCGAGCGGCGTCTTCAGATCATGCGAAATCGATGTGAGCAGCGCCGAGCGCAATCGCTCGGTCTCCGCCGTGCGCTCGACGCGCTCCATGTTCTCGACGAGCTGCACGCGCTCGATGGCAAGCGCGCCCTGATCCATCAGCGCGTCGAGGAGGCGCCGTTGTTCCGGGGTGAGCAGCGGGCCGGTCTTGTCGCTGTCGATGCCGACGACGCCGATGGCGCCACGCCCGGTATGCATCGGCAGGAACAAGCGCTTGGCGCCGGGCAAAGTGTCGGAGCCGCGGCCAGCCGGGCGATCGTTCTCGAACGACCATTTCGCCGCCGCGACATCGGCGTCATCCAACGTGTCCTCGGGCGGATAGCCCGTCTTCACCGTGATCGAGCCGTTCTCCGGCAACAACAGGACGACGCGAACCTGCAGCATCAGCGCGGTCTGGTAGGCCGTCGCCCACAGCACATCGTCGAGCGTCACGGCGCCGGCAAGTTTGCGGCTGAACGAGTAAAGCGATTCCACCGTGCGCACGCGTGCTTGCGCGGTCACCGCCTGCATGCGGCCGCGCGCCGCAACATTGGAGACGATGACGGCGACCAGCGTGAACAGCGCAAAGGCCGCGATATTGTGCGGATCGGTGATGGTGAAAGTGTAGATCGGCGGCAGGAAAAAGAAATTGTAGGCCAAAGCCGAGGCCAAGCTTGCCAACAGCGACGGCATCAGCCCGAAGCGCACGGCGACGCCGACGATCGCGGTCAGGAAGACGAGATCGACGTTCTCGACCCCGACCCAGTAATCGACCAGTTCGGCGCCCCCGAGCGCACAGGCCACCGCCAAAATCGCGAACAAATAGGGCTGCGGATCGAACACATCGTCCCGGTCCGACGTCCGCACCGTCTTCTTCGGGATCGGCTTTCCCGAAACCTGGTCGCCGGCAATGACGTGAACGCTGATATTGCCGGAACGGCGCACCAGATCGCGCACCACCGAGCCATGCATCATCTCGAACCAGCGCGAGCGCGTCGATTTGCCGACGATGATCTGCGTCACGTTATGGGCATGCGCATAGGCGATGACGTCGTCGGCGATATTGCGGTCGCTGCCCGGGATCGTGACGGCTTCGCCGCCGAGCGCCTCGGCGAGCCGCAGCGTATCGGCAATGCGGTCGCGCTCTTCTTCGGTGAGCTGCAGGCTGCGCCGGCCTTCGACATAGAGCGCCACCCACGGGCCATGAAGCCGGTCGCCGAGGCGTTTGGCATAGCGCACCAGCCCCGCGCAGCGCGGATCTTCGCTGATGCAGACGACGAAGCGCTCGCCAGCCGGCCACGGCCCTTGGATGGCATGCGCCTGCATTTCCGAAAGCAGTTGTTCGTCGACCCGCTCCGCGGTTCGGCGCAAAGCGAGCTCGCGCAGCGCCGTCAGATTGGCGGGCGAAAAGAAATGCTCGAGCGCGCGCTCAGCCTGTTTCGGCACATAGACCTTGCCTTCCTTGAGGCGCTGGATCAGGTCGTCGGGCGTGAGATCCACGATCTCGACGGCGTCGGCGCTGTCGAACACGGCGTCGGGCACGGTTTCGCGCACGCGCACATGGGTGATTTGTGCGACGACGTCGTTGAGGCTTTCGATGTGCTGGATATTGACGGTGGTGTAGACGTCGATGCCGTAGCTCCGCAGCTCTTCGACATCGAGGTAGCGCTTGGGATGGCGGCTGCCATCGGCATTGGTATGGGCGAGCTCGTCCACCAGCACGACCTGCGGTCGGCGCGCGATCACCGCGTCGAGATCCATCTCTTGCAGGAACTGGCCCTTATATTCGATGCGCTTGCGCGGAATGACTTCGAGGCCTTCGAGCAGCGCCTCGGTCTCGCGGCGGCCATGCGTCTCGACAACGCCGACGACGACGTCGTAGCCGTCTTTCTTCAGCGCATGGGCCTGCTGCAGCATTTCGTAGGTCTTGCCGACACCGGGAGCGGCGCCGACGAAGATGCGCAGCTTGCCGATGCGCCGGTCCTCGCGGCGTGCGGCCTCAAGGAGTGCGTCCGGCGAAGGTCTATGTTCGGTTTCGCGCCGCTGATCGGCCATCACGAACCAGTCGTCTCGAAAATGTCAGGCGTCAGGAGCGTCCTTTTAGCATGATCTGCCCAAATATTGAGGACCGCTCCAGGCACCCGGAGCGGTCCAGTTTAGGGCATGTTTGGGGAACATGCCTTAACCGGCGGCCAATTTGTCGAGCGCCAGGTTAAGCTCCAATACATTGACGCGCGGCTCGCCGAGAAGCCCGAGCCACCGGCCCGCGGTGTGATCGGCCACCAATTGGCGCACGCGGTCTTCCGGCAGATTGCGGGCCTTGGCGACGCGCGGCACTTGGAACAGGGCGCCCTCCGGCGATATGTCCGGATCGAGTCCGCTCGCCGATGTGGTGACCAGATCGATCGGCACCGACGCCGAAGGGTTCTCCTTCTTTAAGGTATCGAGGTCGCCTTGCACGCGGTCGATCAGCGCCTTGTTGGACGGCCCAAGATTAGACCCACCCGAATTCGCCGCGTTGTACGGGGCGGCAACGGTCTTGGTCGAATCGTTCGGGTCTGGCGCAGTCGTCGCCGAGGGCCGGCCATGGAAGTATTTATCACTGGTAAAAGTCTGGCCGATCAGTTCGGAGCCGATGACATGACCGTCGCGCTCGATCAGGCTGCCCTGTGCCTGATGCGGAAAGATGACTTCGGCAATTCCGGTCATCGCTAAGGGATAAGCGGCACCGGTGATGAGTGTGAGGGCGATAAGAACGACAATCGCCGGACGGATTTCGCGCAACATGGAAATTCTCCTTAAGGCTTCAGTTTCTCAGCCCAAGCTCTCAAACCAGGTGCAGGCCGGCGACGACGATATCGATCGCCTTGATGCCAATGAACGGAATGATCACGCCGCCGACGCCGTAGATCCAAAGATTACGCAGCAACAGCGGGCCGGCACCGATCGGGCGATAACGCACGCCCTTCAGTGACAGCGGGATCAGGGCGATGATGATCAGCGCATTGAAGATGATCGCCGACAGAATGGCGCTCTCCGGCGTCGCCAGCTTCATGATGTTAAGTGTCTGCAGCTGCGGATAGAACGCGACGAACATCGCCGGGATGATGGCGAAATATTTCGCCACGTCGTTGGCGATGGAGAAGGTGGTCAGCGCACCACGCGTCATTAGTAGCTGTTTGCCGATCTCGACGATTTCGATGAGCTTGGTCGGATTCGAGTCGAGGTCCACCATATTCCCCGCTTCGCGAGCTGCCTGCGTGCCGGTATTCATGGCGACGCCGACGTCAGCTTGCGCGAGCGCTGGCGCGTCATTGGTGCCGTCGCCGCACATGGCGACGAGCTTGCCCTTGCCTTGCTCCTCGCGGATAAGCCGCAGCTTCTCCTCGGGTGTCGCCTGCGCCAGGAAATCGTCAACGCCGGCCTCGGCCGCGATGGCGGCCGCGGTGACCGGGTTGTCGCCCGTGATCATGACGGTGCGGATGCCCATGCGGCGCAATTCGGCAAAGCGCTCGCGGATGCCGCCTTTGACGATGTCCTTCAAATGAATGACGCCGAGGAGTTTGCCGTCCTTGGCGACAGCAAGCGGCGTGCCGCCGGACTTGGCGATGCTGTCGGCAATCGTATTGATTTCGCGCGCGGCTTCGGCGCTCACATTCAGACGCAGCGCTTGAACGGCGCCCCCGGTGACGACGGGGGCCGGACCGTTGAGGAAGTTCAGGATGGCGTCGACGGCGCCCTTGCGGACCCAGGACGAGCCGATCTCGACGCCGCTCATGCGGGTCTGGGCGCTGAACGGGATGAAGTTGGCCTTAAGCTCATGGAGCTCGCGGCCGCGGATGCCGTATTTCTCCTTTGCCAGCACGACGATCGATCGGCCTTCCGGCGTTTCGTCGGCGAGCGACGCGAGCTGCGCCGCGTCGGCGAGCTCCTGCTCGGTGACCCCTTGCACCGGCTTGAATTCAGTCGCCTGGCGATTGCCGAGCGTGATCGTGCCGGTCTTGTCGAGGAGAAGAGTGTCGACGTCGCCGGCGGCTTCCACCGCGCGGCCCGACATCGCCAGCACGTTGAAGCGCACCAAGCGATCCATGCCGGCAATGCCGATGGCGGAAAGCAGCGCGCCGATCGTGGTCGGGATCAGCGTCACAAACAAAGCAACCAAGATCACCACGGAAATGGTGCTGCCGGCATAGGAGACAAAGCTTGGGATCGTCGCGGTCGCGAACACAAAGATGATGGTCAAGCCGATCAAGAGAATATTCAGCGCGATCTCGTTCGGCGTCTTCTGCCGTTCGGCGCCTTCTACCAGCCGGATCATGCGGTCGAGAAAGGTCGAGCCAGGGGCGGCGGTGATGCGCACGCGGATCCAGTCGGACAGAACTTGCGTGCCGCCGGTCACCGCCGAACGGTCGCCGCCGGATTCGCGAATGACCGGTGCCGATTCACCCGTGATCGCCGCTTCGTTGACCGAGGCCATGCCTACGATCACTTCGCCGTCCGACGGAATGGTGTCACCGGCTTCGACCAGCACGACGTTACCAACTTTGAGCTCGGTCGAGGGTATCAGACGATAGTTTTGCTGGTCGCCCGAGCCGGTGATCAGCTTGGCTTGAGTTTCGGTGCGCTGACGCCGCAGCGTGTCGGCTTGCGCCTTGCCGCGGCCCTCGGCGACGGCCTCGGCAAAGTTGGCGAACAGGACCGTGAACCACAGCCACAGGATGATCTGAAACTCAAAGGCGATATGACCGGCGCCGGTAAAGAGATCGCGAATCAGGATTACGGTTGTCAGCATGGTGACGATCTCAAGCACGAACATCACCGGATTCTTGATCAGCGTCCGCGGATCGAGCTTGACGAAAGCGGAGCCGATGGCCGGCATGACGATCTTCGGATCGAGCAGAGCCGATACCGCCGCGTTCTTTCGCACAGTCGAGGTGTCCATCGAAATTCTCCGAACCTAATTTGAAGAGAAAAGGGTGCCGGCATTCATCGCGAGCTGCTCGACGATCGGGCCGAGGGCGAGGGCCGGGAAGAAGGTGAGACCGCCGATAATCACGATCACGCCAATGACCAGTCCGACGAACAGCCCGCCTGTGGTCGGGAACGTGCCCGCCGAGGCCGGTATCGACTTCTTGGCGGCAAGCGAGCCGGCGATCGCCATCTTCGGAATGATCATCCAGAAGCGGCCGACCAGCATCGCGATAGCGCCGGTGATGTTGTAGAACAGGGTGTTGGCGCTCAGCCCTGCGAACGCCGAGCCGTTATTTTCGGTCTGCGACGTATAGGCATAGAGCACTTCGGTGAAGCCGTGCGGGCCGGGATTGTTCATCGCGGATACTGCCGACGGCACTTCCATGGCGACCGCGGTCCAGCCAAGATACATCAGCGGCAGGACCAAGATGGCGAGCATCGCCATCTTCACTTCCTTGGCCTCGATCTTCTTGCCGACATATTCCGGCGTGCGTCCGACCATCAGGCCAGCGACGAAGATCGAGACGATGATGAAGAGCAGCATGCCGTACATGCCGGCGCCGACACCGCCAATGATGACTTCGCCGAGCTCGATATTGATAAGCGGGATCATGCCGCCGAGCGCGGTGAAGCTGTCATGCATGGCATTGACCGCGCCGCAGGAGGCGGCGGTTGTGATGACGGCAAAAAACGCGGAGGCGACGATGCCGAAGCGGACTTCCTTGCCTTCCATGTTTCCGCCGGTGAGGCCGAGCGCATTGAGGGCGTCGTTGCCATGGGCCTCGGCCCAGTAGCAAAAGACGACGCCGACAAGGAACAAGATTCCCATGACGGCGAAGACGGCCCAGCCTTGACGCTGATTGCCGACCATGCGGCCGAATACGTTAGTCAGTGCGGCGCCGATCGCGAAGATCGAGATGATCTGTACATAGTTCGACAGCGCTGTCGGATTCTCGAACGGATGCGCGGCATTGGCGTTGAAGAAGCCGCCGCCATTGGTGCCGAGCATCTTGATCGCGATCTGCGACGCGACCGGGCCGACCGCTATGCTCTGCTTCGCCCCTTCGAGCGTCGTTGCGTCGATATAGGGGCCGAGTGTCTGCGGAATGCCCTGCCACACCAAAAACAGCGCATAGGGCACGCAGATCGGAAGCAGGACGTAGAGCGTGCAGCGCGTCACATCGACCCAGAAATTTCCGACAGTGCGCGCGGAATGGCGGGTGAAACCGCGGATCAAAGCCATCGCAAGCACGATGCCGGTCGCGGCCGAAAGGAAATTCTGGTGCGTCAGGCCGAACATCTGCACGAGATAAGACAGTGTGCTTTCGCCGCCGTAGTTCTGCCAATTGGTATTGGTGATGAAGCTCATCGCCGTGTTGAACGACAGATCTTCGGCGACGGCGCCCTGTTCGGCCGGATTGAAGAAGAGCGACCCTTGGACGCGCAACAAGGCATAAAGAATGAGAAAGCCGCCGACATGGAACAGCAGCATACCGATGGTGTAGGCGATCCAATTTTGTTCGCGCTGTTCATCGACGCCGGCTACCTTGTAGATGACGATCTCGATGGGCCGCATCAGCGGCGAGAGAAAATTGCGCTCGCCGTTGAACACGCGCGTCATGTAGCCGCCGAGCACCGGCGTGATGGCGATGATGATCGCGCAATAGAGCAGAATCTGAATCCAGCCGATGACGGTCATGGTCGTTGTTCCTTCAGAACTGCTCGGGGCGGAGCAGGGCGTAGGTGAGATAGATGAGCAAGCCCACGGTCACGAGAGCCGCGAGCGAATAGTCGAAGGTCATTGTCGGTCTCCCATTGGGCGGATCGAGTCAGCGCATGTCCCGGAAAAGCGGATACCGGTTTTCCGACAAGGACATGCGCCAACCAAAAATCTAGAGTCTGTCGCAGGCATAGACGTAGCCAATCGACAGCGCGAAGAAGACAACGCCGATAGCGATCATGATGACGTCCATCATGGAAATGTCTCCGAGCCAGAATCCGGCAGCATGCCGGCAAAAGCCTAGGTGGGCCTGCAGTCTTGAATCGGATCAAGCTTGCGAAAAGGGCACGCCGATCACGGCCAACTACCTGTCACTATAGGCATAGGAATTCGAGACGGGCGTGCCGGAGACGTTATAGGAATCCTATAAAGATCGCCTTCGCCGAGACGCGCGCCAGGCTTGCAAATGATTGAACGGCTGAAGGATTTGTCCGCATGCGGCGGCACGGAACGGACGCGGGACATGAGAGGCTAAATAGGAACCGCATAGCTCCCGCGCGTTCCGGTCATCGCGCCGGACCGGTGATTTCAATGATTTAGGTGAAAGAATTGCGTGGCCGCACCAAGCTTAGCCAGCGTTGCAGCCACCAAAAGTGCGACGACAGGCATCAAGGCCGATAACTCGGCGTATGCGCGTTTGCCTCGACCATGGAACTTCATGATGTGACTCACTGTTGGTCGTGCAGAAACAACATCCACCGCCGCTTTAGGTTTTCTAGGAGGGATCTGCTCAAGCGGATGTGACTCATGTCACGTAAAAATTCCAGACCGATCGCGTCGTTACGATATAAAGCCGAAATAAATACTCGCTCGGCCGCATAGGCCGTGGCCGCTTATTTTCCTCTTATATCTTTGTAACTTGGCCGCTCTGGCTTCTTTATGGCTTTAACCGCCATCTTAGCTCAGCAAACGCAATCTCCCTGATTTTGGAAAGCCGGGCGCGATGGCCTTTATCGCCGACCGTGAAACTCTTTTTGATGAACTCGACGATGAGCTGCGCTTGGTGTGGCGGCCGGCGCGCTCTGTTGCGACAACTTTGCCTGAAGGATTGTGGGCGGTGCTCCTATGCCGCCTTTATGAGAAAGCTGGCCGCTGCGTCTCGAATTCATATGCGATAGCGCGCAGATTCCGGACAGCAGAACATATGCGGGTGAATCACCCATGAGCGTCATCCCCTTCGAACCAAAAGCCAAGCCGGAAAACACGGCGCTGCGACGACACGGATTCTGGCGCCGGCTCGCGACTGCCATCGATTCGCTTGCCGCATATCCGGTCAAGCATGCGCTGTCCGAACAGGAGCTGCGCCGTGTCGATGGCGAGATCGGTCGCTGCCGGCAGCTGATGTTTCCGAAGTCACAACATTTCTCCACCGCCGTTCCTTATCGTCTGCAAGTCAATCGGATGCGCAGGCTGCGGCCGTGAGGCGATCTTGAAAATCGCAGCGATGAAATTGCAACTTTGAAAATCCGACCATGAACGCGCCCTGCAAACACATGATTATGGATCACGCACCGCTGTCGGCGGCTATGCGGCTCGTTGCCGAGAACCGCGAGCAGACGGCGAAGACGCCGCGTCAATTTCCGCGGCGCCCTAACCTCCACGTGCTCAGCGAGAGCATTCCGCTGTTCTACATCTGCCAGAACAGCCATGGCTTCTGGGTCGCGCGCGACGCCGAAAGACTGGCCGGAGGTCTGTTCCTGCGCAAGGAATCGGCATTCCGGTTCGCGCGAAAGAGAAGCGAGCCGACCGGCTGCGCGATGATGTTGCTCGACGCGCCGATCGAGCTTGACGTCGAGAACCAAGGCAACCGTATTGCCGTGCCGTTGGGCAGCGCGATCGACATGGTGAAGCGGCGCGCGCCGCGTCTCGCCGCCTTTATCAGCATGGCGATCACGGAATGGCACAAGCTCGTCGCTGAAATATCGTCCACGTTCGCCGGCGAGCGCAAGCACCGCGCGGCAATCGAGCAAGAGCTGTTTCACGGTCAATATTGGCTGTCGTCGAAAGACGACGACGATCTGCTGGTTCCGTAATTCGCACGCGCCTCGTCCCATCGGATGCGCCGAAGG
>Ga0210393_10001204_pt1 | contig 22005 bp, 17 predicted proteins | sample IncBWC27OmetaG_FD_160068 | JGI IMG/M metagenome (GOLD analysis project Ga0210393, IMG submission 160068) | Forest soil microbial communities from Barre Woods Harvard Forest LTER site, Petersham, Massachusetts, United States - Inc-BW-C-27-O ... | reverse complement strand
ACAGACGCCGTTTTGCGGTCGCCGGGTTCGCCCTCTTCGAGCGACTTGCCTGTCCCGGCTTTTCCTCGGCTGATAAAGTATCTGCGGATCGCAGCCGTACGCTTTGCGGCCACATCTCAGTCGAGCGGCCAATTCCGAGCCGCGACTTTCACGATTCGCAGGAGCCTCCGATGGGTCTGTTCGAGGGGAAAAAAGGGCTGGTCTTTGGGATCGCCAATGATCATTCCATTGCCTGGGCCATCACGGAGAAGCTGCACGGGGAAGGGGCCGAGATGGGGTTCACTCACCTCCCCGACAAAGACCCGGAGCGTCCGCGGATGGAGCGGCGTGTTCGTAAGCTGGTCGAACCGTTGGGGGCTAAGCTGATCCAACCGTGCGACGTCACGCGTGATGAAGATCTGGACCGGATTTTTGCCGCGGCCCGCGAGCAGCTCGGTCCACTCGATTTCGTGCTGCACTCAGTTGCGTACGCGCCGCTGGAGGATCTGCAAGGCCCCACGTACAACGTCAGTCGTGACGGATTCAAACTGGCCATGGAGATCAGCGTCTACAGTCTGCTGACCGTCGCCCGCCGGGCGCGTGAAGCGCTCAAGCCGAGTGGCTGCCTGCTCACGTTGACTTACCTGGGCGGCGAAACTGTGATCCCCGGCTACAACGTCATGGGGATCTGCAAGGCGGCCCTCGAAAGTTCTGTTCGATATCTCGCGAACGAGTTGGGGCCGACCGGCATTCGAGTGAACGCTCTCTCCGCAGGACCGCTCAAGACGCTCAGCTCGTCGGCCGTCGGTGAATTCGATCAGATGCAGAAGCTTTACACCTCGTTTTCGCCGTTGCGCCGCAACATCACGCCGGAGGAAGTGGCCAACTCGGGCGTGTATTTGCTGAGCCATCTGGCAGGCGGGATCACCGGCGAAACGCTGCACGTCGATTCCGGCTATCACATCATGGGAGCTCCGCCGGCCGAGATGCACGGCAAGCTGTGACGCCGACGGGTGAGCGAGTGACGATTGCCGTCGTCGAGCACAACGGCCGCTACCTCGTCGGCACGCGCGGGCCCGAACAATCACTCGCAGGCCGCGCAGAATTTCCCGGCGGACGGTGCTTACCGGGGGAAGCGGGATCGGCGTGTGCAATCCGCGAGTGCCTCGAGGAAACGGGACTGCGCGTCACGGCTGTTCGCAAGTTGTGTGAGTGCCGCCACACCTACGCCCACGGCAAGCTCCATCTCGAGTTCTGGCTCTGCCGGCCTGAACAGGCGGAAGAGGCGAGTCGCGTCGCGGGCGGCTTTCGTTGGGTGCCGTCAGAGTCGTTAGATTCGCTCGATTTTCCCGAAGCGAACCGGACTGTCCTGAAAATTCTGTCGGCGGGTGGCCGAAACGCAAGCTAGATTTTCCCATCGCCACTTGCGGGTCATTGTCGGCGCGTCTCTTCTTTCACCCGCTTGCCGCCGGATTGCACCATGCTCACGAACTTGACGGTCTTCTTCCGCAGCTATTACGCGTTTTACACGCGGTTCTTTTCCGATCAATGGACCGGCTTGAACCCGGTCAGGTACGGCGTGCTTTTGATCGGAGTGGGCGTGTTCGGCTGGCTGTTGATGAAGTCAGGAAACAAGCGCACCTAGACGCTTGCGCCGAGCCGCTGACCGCTGACGTCAAGGCGAATCCGCCCCGTGTCGCGTGCTAAGAATTTACCCGACTAGGATTCGAACCTAGACTAACAGGACCAAAACCTGTTGTGCTACCATTACACCATCGGGTAATCAACGGGGTTTTCGCAGTGTCTCGGGTAGCTTGACACCCGATTTGACTGCCCCGAAGTTTCAAGGCCATCGAAAACGCCCGGCCCGTTTGACGCAGTCAGGTGCTCGGCACCCCCAACCAGTTTCCGGGGGTGACTTGATGGCAAATCTTACTGGTGCAAAGCGAAAGAGCAAGCCGGACAGGGACTTCCCGCTGTGGCCGCACGCCAGCCGCCGATAGTGCCGAAAGCGTCACTCGACGTTTCAGGACTTCGGTCGTTACATGACGCTCAATTTGAGGTATGGCCGAAGGGTTGCGGACAAGTTCTTTGCTGATCGGACGCGTCCCCCAGCGTGGCTGTGGCGGGGCCGCTCGTGCAATCGATTCCGCACCCTAAGCGACCCCAGCTGGACGCCCGCGAATTCGCTCCGCAGACGTCATAGTCTTAGCCCTTTACGGTCGTAGAAATGGATCACTACAGCAACGCGCAGCCAATTGCGATCCCAACGGACATAGAAGCGACGATTGTGATCAACAGCGTTTCAGAGACAAATGCAAACGCTTTTTGAGCAGTGGTTGTGTCGAGTTGGGCAGCCATGCGAATTCCCCTTCAGAGATTGCGGGTGTTGTGAGTTCTACGTGTACGAAGCGCAATCGGATCGCGACTGTTACAGACTGCGGCTGGTACAAACTGCGACTGTCGCGGGGGAATCTGGATAGCGACCGCTCGGGAAGTGGTTCTAGAAGATTGCGTTTGCCGGCGGCTTGAACGGACATTCGCCGAGAGGTGTTCAAAGAGAGAGGGGTTCGATGACGAAGGAAAGCGGCTTGGGTTCGGAGTTGACAGCGCTTTTCATGGACCTGATCGAGCAGGAACTGCCGTTCACTTGCGCCGAAATGTGGCGCGAGCTCTTCGTCCGCGCGAGGCAGTTGCGCGTGGGTACCAAGCGCCGAGGAAATATCGAGGCGTTCCTGCAGCAATCGATCGCAAGTCTCAGAAGAAAGCGAGACTCGCAGGGCCCTCACGCCGACGCGGCGGTCATCCTGGATCTGATCCTTGGGAAGTCCGCTGAGTCGATCGTCTGGTTCGAATCGGCCATAGCCAAACGCAAAGTGCGAAACAAAGGAACTCGGGGCACTCTGCGAGAAGAGAGGGAGCTGCTAATGCGGCTCCTGGGCGACGCCGACGGGAAAGAGCTGGCGAACGCGATTCAAGCAGAGCGGACCCGAAGAGAGGTGGCCGAGACCTAACGGACGCAAAACCAATCGCCCCCATCGCGCATGAGTCATCAGCGCATCCGCAGATGAGCGAGTATCACACGTAGTCGGCCGAAACGGCCGGCGCATCGGCCGATATCCACGTGGTTGCCCGAACTCGTCGATCATTGAGGCCGCGCCATAGTGGTCGAATCCAGACGAGGGCCAAACCGGCGACAAGCAAAAGCAGACCGACGCTCAGCCAATCGCTGGGCCGGTCTACTTCGGGGGACTCAATCGACTTGATTTTCGCGATCCACTCGTTTTGTTGTGCCAAAGTCAGGGGCTGGTCGTTCCGCGGTTGGGGACGGCCGAGCGATTGGGGCGCGGACAAAGGATGGACCTCTCTAGCGTGTGGCGAGGATGTCAGGCGGGAAGTTCAAAACATCGTGCGGAGTACTGGCGGGACTCGGATGCTAAAGCAACTTTTATGCCTTGTCATCTCAGCGAGGGCCAAACGCCAAAATGAGCTGCAATTACTCGATGCCCGTAGATCGGACGAGCGCTGAGTTCGACCGACGAGAGAGCAACGACGCGCCCGAGAATGCTCGCGTTTCGAGCCTGGGAGCGCCCGATTCAGGCAGCCGATTTACAAGTTCAACGTAGGAATACCAAAGGCGACCGACGGAGGCAGCCCTCGGTGCAGATCCTCGCGTGCTAAGACCAAAGCTGAGCCAACCCGTATAGGCAAGCCCCGCAGCTTGCTCGTAGTACGTCGTTGAACGAATCGCGATGGGATAAAAGACAGGCGGGCTGTCAACGAGATTGTTGACAGCCCGCCAATCATCAAAGACATCAAGCCACAAGTCCGCAGCGCGGCTTACGGCTCGCCGACAGCGCCATTGACCGTCTCACCACCCTGAATGGTGGAAAGGCCGGTGTAAACCGTCATGTCGATGTTCTCGTTCAGGAACTGCACCGAACCGTCGGCCAGCAGGAACAGGCCGCCGTTCGGGTGATCGCTCCGGAAGTTCGAGAGACTTCCAATCGTCGCGAGTGCGGGCGGATTCGGCTTGCCGTTGCTCGCATTGCCCTGGCCGGTCAGATCGAGGCTGATCGGCGGCAGAGTCGGATTGGCGTCCCAAGAGCTCTGGCACGTGTTGAACGAACTCGTGGCAAACACGGGAGGAATGGTCTTGCTGAGGAATTGAACCAAGGTGTCCGTTACCGGATTCTTGTTCAATTGCTCCATCGTGCAAGCGCCTTGGCCCGCAGTCAGAATCGGGAAACCAAGGCTCGCAATGCCGATGGCGACGTCGTTGTTCAGCAATTCTGCATTGATCAGCGGCTGCAGCCACACCGGCACGACCTGGTTCGCTTCGCTGGCCGGAATGCCAGTGACCGCGGTGATCGCGGGAGGAATGACTGCCGGGAACTTGGCCGGAGCGAGACAGAACCGGCCGCGGCAGATCGTCCACTTCGGAGTGACGATGAATGGAGCCATCGCCGTTTCACCGATGCAGATCGTGCTGCTGGTGCCGTCGGTGATGTCACGAATGCGGGTGTTCGAGTTGACGCCGAACACACCACGCTCCGTCGCCGGAACATTCGCTTCGTGCCAGCAAATCACGTCGCTCACACCGTGTGACAGGCCGTAGTTCAGCGGCACGTCGAAGATTCCACCACCCACGGCGCCCTGCCCAGGGAAGCTCGCGGGGTAGGTGTCGGACGGGCAGCGGTACAGACCGCTGGCCGAGGCGGCTTCCATCGCGGCGGGCGTCAAGCCAATCCCGTTGGTCGAAGCCGTCACCGACTGGCTGTTCACCGCGCGATTCCACTGGTAGGCGCGGGCGAAGGCCGTCTGCTCGTCGTACGGGGTCATCAGCAGGAACGCACTGGCCATCGTCTGGGAGTAGGCATTGATCCCCGGGAAGCCGACGGCAGCCAAGCTGTTGCCGTACACCGACGCTCCCATCGGGAACATGCGGCAGACATCGTGATAGTTGTGCATGGCAATGCCGAATTGCTTCAGGTTGTTACGGCATTGGCTGCGACGGGCCGCTTCGCGGGCCGCTTGGACGGCAGGAAGCAGCAGTGCGATGAGGGTCGCAATAATTGCGATCACCACCAGCAACTCGATCAGGGTGAAGCCGGCGCGTCGTGAGCGCCCTGGCACGGGTCGTGTCATCGAAGGACTCCTTAAATGGAACGGCCGAAGAAACCTAAGAAACTACGACACCAACATTTGAACACTGAGTAGGGGTTTACACTGCGCAGGTGTGACCGTACGCCTTAACAAACCCTTAAGCAATTAGGTGAATTCCTGAAATGAGCATCAGGGAATCCCCTATATGAACATGTACGTGCGTTCACATTTTACCGCTTTGTCGGTCAACCCGGATCCCTTTGCCACTCGCAGCTGAATTGGTGATTTCCCGGAGTTCTAGGCCTCGGACCGCGACCTTGTGGCTGAGGCGGTGCCATTCAGTGAAGTGCACACAGCGACTTGCGTGGGTCGATTACAGAGAGCTGTCCCAGAGTGCGCGGAATTGGCGACATCAGACCGTCGTCTATCGTTCGCGCTCTGAAAAAACGCCGGCGCTAATTGCATTCGGACTGCGCGGCTAGAGAGTTGCCCGCGCGATCCACGTCTGACAATTTGCCGGCTTCAACCGCACCTCACGCGGAGGTCAGGGATTGCACTGGCTGCCCTCATCGGATGCCTCTTGCGAAAGGCTCACAGTCAGAGGTGAAAACGATTCGTCCAAGAGCCGCTGAGGCATCACCGTATAGCCATCGGACGAGGTATCTGGCCGCTCAAAGGCAAAAAAGACCGCACCTGTTACGGCGGCTCTCATTTCGGCCGGCGGTCGTCGATCCGCTCGACGCGACCCGACGAAGATCTCGTGGGAAGATCCTTGCATTGACTAACGGTTCATCGCCAGACTGCTTGGGACGGCGGTACAGAATCTCATTTCCACTGAGGCGTGGCGATGTCTTCAACGCAGGTTGCCCACAGCGACTTGGATCGGGCATTCATTCGGCTGGAATCCCTGCTCCTCAACCGTCCGCCCCATGTCCTGTTGGCCGAATATCTGAGCGCACTGACGGCCGAAGAGGTGGTCGACGCTGGTGGCGCCGCCCACCTCCTGACCACGTTGAACGGCCTGCGGTACTCCGCTCTTCCCGTGGATGATGCGCAAGTCGGCGAAGCCGTTGCCTCACTCACGCGGGTCACCGACCGGCTGGCCGCAATGGATCCGGAAGAGCGGAGCCAAGTTGCTCAGCGTGTCCGGGATCGCATTCAACGGCCGGTCGCTGAGCAGCCTCCGAAGCCCGATCGAGAGCACGTCACCGACGCGCCCAAGACGCCCGTGCCGCCGGCGCGACACAATCATGCGATTCGGCAAAGCCATAGTGCCGTTGCGATCGGCGACGACGATGATCTCCCGTTTGAACTCTCTGGCCCGCGAGCTGCGGTCGTAACGTCCTTGCCCCAGACGAATCGCCGTCGCGCGACACTTCCGCGCATCTCTTTGGAATTGGCCGCACTAGCCGCTCTGGTAACTTTTTTTGGCGGTTACTTTCTCCGCGATGCCGCCAACAAGATCGCAGACGTCAGTGCGTTACCTGCTCCCTTCACCACCGCGGTCGGGGAACAGGCTGAGAAAGGGCTCTCGCGGAATCGTTGGGTCGACACCGTTCGTGGGGTAGGCGATCGAGAGGCAAGGGCCGGAAACTATGGCAGAGCGCGCGCAGCGTTCGAACTCGTGCTCACCGATTCCCACAGCGGTGACGACACGACGCTCAACAACCTCGCCTGGTACTACTTGCAGCCCGACGAATCCGGTACGAATCCGCAACGGGCGTTGGGATTAGTCAACCGGGCGTTGAAGCTCCGACGCCGTTGGGAATTCCTCGACACAGCCGCTGAAGCCCACTTCCAGTTGGGCGACTTTCAAGCAGCCGTCCGTCTGGAAAGCGAAGCGATCAGCGCTTCCCCGGAACAGGGTGGAGGGAGGAACCAACTCCTGGAGCTGAAACAAAGGCTGCACAAATTCCAAGCTGCCGAAGCGCGAGGCACCGAGAAAGAGGCTGCGACGTCGAAGTAATGCGGCTGGCGGCTGAGCGATTCTCGACTCGCTCTTCTCTGCCAAACTCTGTCAAACAACGGCCCAGCGAGACTCTTGGCCGGCGAAACGATGTTGTGCTTTCCGCACGACTTCGGATAGAAATTTAGCAGGCGGCCCGCGCAGTCGCCGGCCAGAATCGTTCGCAAAGTGCGGAAATTTCATTCGAGAGCAAGGAGTTTCCATGTCCCGCAGGCAACTTCGAAACATCGGAATCGGTGGCTTGGCTCTGATGGGACTGCTCGCCGTGCGATCCTGCCCGGCGCAGGGTGCTGAAACGGTCAGCACACCAAAGGCCGCCGAAGCGCACAGCGTTCCGGCCACCAACGATCCGCACAAAATTGTGGAAAACGTCGCGAATCGCATCTTCGCGATTACCGACTTGGTGCTCGACCAGCACATCCGGACGGCAACGCGACAGGAAATGATCTTGGCCGGGCTTCGGGCGGCACTGGGCTCGAAGAACCCCGCCGCATCAAATCTGGGCCGCCGAGTTTCTGATTTGAAAACGAAAGAGGACTTGGCCGCCTTACTCAACGAGCTCTGGCCGATGGTGACGCGCCCCACCGCAGCGGCCAGCAACCGGTTCGAGAAGGCGCTCTACGAAGGGCTGCTGCGTCCCGTGCCCGGCCACGCGTATCTGATACCGGCCAAGGAAGCCCGCGTCCAAGCCCAACTGCAGGCCAATCGTTATATCGGCATCGGCATCGCCCTGGGCATGGACGACAAGACGCAACTGCCGCAAATCAAAATGGTGCAGGCGGGGGGACCCGCCCGTCTGGGCGGCGTTCGAGTCGGTGATTTGCTTGAGGAAATCGATCACGTGCGCGTCGTGCGGGAGGCGCAGATCGGTGAAATCGTCGACCGGCTCCGCGGTCCCGAAGGAAGCGAGTTGACGATTCGCGTGCGCCAACCGAACGCCAAGGAGTCGCGCACACTAGCGCTCGTTCGCCTGCCGGTGATGTTCAAGTCGGTAAAGTGCTCTGCCGAGAACGCCGACGAAGATCAGGTTGTGCTGCTGAATGCGAATCCGGCCATCGCCTATCTCAAGATCGACTCGATCATGGCCAGCACGGCTCGTGAGCTGGCGAGCTGGGAGCCGCGCCTTCGCAAGGCCGGCGTCAAAGGGTTGGTGATCGATCTGCGTGGCGTCGGGGGACACGGAGGTTTCGATAGCTACCACTCGGCCCTGCTCTTGGCTGACACTCTTTTAGATGGCAAGCCGATGGGGAATCTGCTGACGCGCGACGGATCTCGCACCTTCACTGCCGACCGAGACTGTCTATTCCGCGACATGCCGTTGGCCGTGCTGACCGACGCGAACACAAACGGCCCCGCAGAATGGGTGGCCGCGGCGCTTCAAGATTCCGCACCCGCCAAACAAGCGCGGCGACGAGCGATCATTGTGGGCGATCGCACCGAAGGGCCGGCCGACAACTACGTCCGCACCGCGTTTTCACTTCCGGGCGGCGACGAATCGCTGATCCTGGCGACTGCGGCTTGGGAGCGCCCCGGAGCCATTCACGGACGTGAGGACGACGAACCGGCTCAGGCGAAGGCGAAGTCTGAATGGCGTGTCGCGCCGGATGTCACATACGATGTCGCGGTCGCGAGCCTGCAGACAATGGTTACCCAAATGCTGGCCACGAACCCCGCGGCTCAAAACCACTCCGGAAAGATCGCACGTCGAAGCGCCTCTGCCGAAGCCCCGGCAAAGTCCGCGGCGGCTCCCGTGGTTTACGACGCCATCCAGAAAGGCATCGACAGCCAGTATAAGCAGGCAGCCGTCGCAGCAATCCGGCAGCAACTCGAACTGGCCGCCAAGTCAGGCCAATAGATCAGAGTTGACAGTCAGAAAGGGGCCACCGTCCGTGTCTCCAAGTCGAATCCACGTGCGTGGTGTGAGTCGGTTCTCTCTCGGTTCGGCGATCACCGTCGCCGGCCTGACGCTTCTGCTCAGCGTCTCAGGCCTTACGGTCTCGCCAGCTGGGTTGGCGGGCGAGAGTCAGCAATCTGCGCGGCGACTGCGCTATCCCGTCGCGCTCGCCTTTGCCGACAAAGGCAAATTGCTGCTGGCCGCCAACGAGCGCAGCGGGAGTATTTCAATCGTCGAATTGCCGGCGCATCACGTTGTGGCAGAGCGCCCTGTCGGCAAGCGACTTTCCGATCTCGTGGCCGTCGGCGGTGCCGGGGCTGACGAGTTGTTTTTGTGCACGGACTCAGCCGCGGACGAATTGCACCTGCTCTCTCGAAGAGGAACGGACCTCAAACCGATCGATTCTCTGCATCTCAGCGTTTTTCCGGCGAGCGTCCGCGTCGATAAGGAGGGCCGGCACTGCTTTGTCGCATCTCTATGGTCACGCCGACTCACGGTCGTCGACCTCGTTCCCGCTGAGAAGGGCCATGTTCATCTCAAGATCGCCAAGGTGATCACCCTTCCCTTCGCGCCTCGCCTGCAGACGCTCAGTCCTGACGGCAAGACTCTAATCGTCAGCGGCGCTTTCGGCGGGGAACTGGCGGTCATACGTCCTTCGACTTCCAAACTGGAATTCGTCAAAACCATTCCCGGCCAAAATATTCGAGGCATCGCGTGGAGTCACGACGGCCAGCGGCTGTTCGTTGCTCATCAAACGCTCAACCGGCTGGCCTATACGAGTCGGGAAGATCTCCATTGGGGCTCGGTCGTCTCTAACGTCCTGCGATCGCTCGATCGCGAAGCGCTCGAAAAACCGAAAGCCGACGTACTGACCGGAAGCCAGGTCGTACAGCTTGGCGAAATCGGTGACGGCGGAGGCGATCCCGCCGGCTTGGCGGTGATGAAGGACGGCACCCTCGCTGTGGCGCTCGCCGGCGTCGGCGAAGTGGCGTCGGGCCGATTCGAGTCGGGCAAATTCCGCCGGCTGAACGTAGGCGTGCGGCCGACTGTAGCGGTGACGAACGCCGAGGGAACCACGCTGTACGTGGCCGACACGTTCGGCGATTCGATCGCGATCGTTCCCGGCAGCGATTTGCAAACGGCCGCCGCGAAGACCGTCGTACGCGTCCCGCTCGGGCCCCAGCCGCTGCTTTCCGCGGCCGACCGCGGCGAGCGCCTGTACTTCGATGCACGCCTTGGGCTCGAGCGCTGGATGAGCTGCCAGAGTTGTCACCCCGATGGCCACTCGAGCGACGCACTCAGCGACACCTTGGGCGACGGCTCTTTCGGCGATGCCAAGCGGATTCCGCCGCTGGGTGGCGTGGGGGAAACGGGGCCGTGGGCGTGGAACGGCAGCATTCACGATCTCGGGGAACAAGTGCGGAAATCGCTGCAGACCACTCTTCGCACCAAGTCCGTCACCGAGGCTCAGGTCGCCGACCTGACCGCCTATTTGAAAACGTTGCGGCCCGCCCCATCAGAGAGTGTCACGTCCGATGTGACGGAGAAACTCTCCATCGAGCGGGGTCATCAGGTCTTCAATCAACAGAAGTGCAATCGTTGCCACGTTCCGCCGACGTTTACGTCCCCCGGAGTCTATGACGTCGGCCTGCACGATGAAGTGGGGAACCGACGCTTCAATCCGCCTTCGTTGCGCGGCGTCAGCCAGCGTGCCGCATTTTTCCACGACGGTCGAGCCACGTCGCTTCGAGACGTCTTCGCGGTGTATCACCATCCGGGCAGTGCGCAGCTTCCCGACGCCGACTTGACCGATCTGCTGGCGTTCCTGCGCTCTGTTTGAACTAAGTCGCGGCGGCAGCGGTCGCCATCTCTTCGGCAACTGCCGAGAGATTGTTGGTGATTGTCGAGCGGACGATCGTCTCCAATTGGTCGGCGCTGGGCAGCGGTAGCGACAGGAGTTGGAAGGCTTCCGACGCCTTGGCCGACGCTCGGCTTAGCGACCGCAGACAAAGGGCACTTCTCTCGGCGCCATATTCGGCCAACACCGTGTTAAGTGCGTGGCGGCGGCTCGGATGCGGCAACTCGATCAGGTCGGCCAGGCATTCGGCGATCGTCATCACCCGCAACAGCCCCGTGTCGATTCCCAACCGGGCCGCAGTTTCCTGCGGCTTCAGATGATGCAGGACCGCCGGAATGAACGAGGCCGGCATCCCCCAACGTTCCATCATGGCAGCGGAGACTTCCGCGTGTGTGCAGCCGAAGTCGGCCTGCTCGAGCGCCGGCAGCTTGAGTTGGCCGATCGTTCGCCAGCGCCGCAGGACAGCTTGGTATTGCTTCGGAAATCCGCGCAGCAGGGCCAGGATGCCGACGTCCTGCAAAATGCCCAACAGAAAGGCGGCTTCGTCCGACCGATTTTCCAGCTCTTGGCCGAAGCTCGACGTCGTGCACGCGATGAACATTCCGCGACGAGCGTGCCACGCCTGCAACTCGCTCGGCACACTCTTGGAGAGAGCCCCGAGACCCGAGGTAACTGCCGCGTTGAGCACGTGACCGATCGTTGGTCGCACGCCCAGGACGCGTACGGCATCCACGACGTTGGAAATCGAGCGCGACATGCCGTTCATCGAAGCGTTGGCCGCCTTGAGCAGGACGGCCGTCGCCCGCGGATCGATGGAGATCAATCGGCACAAATCGGCCACCGGGACCTGTTCCGGCGACATCTCGAGATACTGCAACAATTGCATCGTCAACTGCGAAAGCACGGGCAGGTCGGTTTGCCGTTCGACGATCGCGCGGGCGCGCTCGGGGATGCCGTCGGCCTCGTTCGTTTTGCGCTCGAGAATTCCCAGTCCCACTCGGACAATTGACGCCTCTTCCGTCGCGGCGTCCACCACGGTCACTGCCCCGGCGGACCTCGCGTCGATTGGCCCTGATTCGGAATTTCGATTGAGAAGAATCGCAGGCACGCGGATCAGTGTGGAGCGTAACTTCTTGATGACTTCCAGCCCGCTAAAGAACCCTTCCAGCTCATTGTCCAACACCAACAGATCCATTTCCCTGGAGCTGAACAGACTGCGCAAGGCCTCAGCGTTTTCAGGGCTCGTCGCGTCGACCCCGGCTTCCTGGAAGCAGGTCGCCAAGGCGGCCGACTGCGCCCGGTCGCGTCGGAAAATCGCCGCGACACGCTTTTTGGTCGCTTCCGGCTCAGTCGACGTTGGAAGGCTGCCTGTCGAGTCGCCCGCGCAAGGGGTTGTCGACTGGGTCGCTTGTGTGCTCATGGGAGGCATCCGAATACAGACACGGTGCACTCTGGCCTGTCGCTGAAATCGCTCCGTTTGTCCACGAGTCGAAGTCAGTTGGCCAGGAAACGTTAGTGCGGTGACCGCGCGTGTCAAATTCGCATCACCCACTTCTCGAAAAGACGTGCCCATCCGCAGTCCTTTTCCGTGCACGCTCGGCGCTCTGAGAAATGGGTGGGGTGCCACAGAGTCCGTCTGTGCGGATCGTGCCGAATCCACGGCCTCATCGCGCGCCTTCGGCCCTGAGGTGCCGGCGCAGCGCCGTAGAAATGGGACGGGCGAGAACAACGAGCGGCTATTTCTTCGCGGGCTCGAGATCCTTCACAATCTGCAGCTTGTGGTTCTCGACGTCGTAGGCGTACTTCGCGCCACCGGGGAGCACGGGCAGCTTGATCTGGTTCGCTTTGATGATCTGCGTCATGAATTCTTCATGGTCTTTGGGATAGCGATCATGCTCCGCGTGAAACAGATCGACCGCGTGCTCGATGTTCATCTTTGAGATTTGTTCCATCATCGGGCCGTAGGCTTGCATCGCGTACAAGACCGGGTCGTCGACGCGCACCTTTGAGTCACTGACGACTTGCTTGGCGTTCGGATCGAACTTTTTGATGTCGTCTGTCTTCTTATTGATGATGCTATTGGGATCCTTTTTGACCTGCTTGGCAAAAGAATCCATGCACCCGGTCAAGAGCCCGACTGTCAGGCTGCCGACGACGGCAGAAATCATTAGTCCGCGGATTTTCATCGCCAAATCCTCCGAAGACCCGTCCCGAACGATGCTTCCAGCTTGAGTCTATCCCTGCCGCACGCGACCGACAATAGGCGCAACTTTGACCCTAGTCTCATCCTCTCGCGTGCCGGTTCCACCCGCAATAAGAACGCGAACCGTCGCGGTCACAACGGAGACCGGTCAGCGCCCGGCTCGGTTTCGCGTTGTCAGACCCTCGATCGCAGGCCATAATCCCTCCATAAGCAGTATTTGATGCGTTTGCCACCTGCCGAAATCCCGCCTTGAGGCAGCGAGTTCCTGATGAATCCTCTTTTCTGCCCCGGTCCGCTGCCGCGACGCGAATTCCTTCGCCTCGGCACGATGGCCCTGGGGGGACTGACGCTGCCGGAGTTGCTGGCGCGTCGAGCGGAGGCCGGAACACAATCGCGCGACACCGCGGTGATTCTGTTTTGGATGTGGGGCGGCCCCAGCCAGTTGGAAACGTTCGACATGAAGCCGGAGGCGCCCAGCGAATATCGCGGGCCGCTCTCTCCCATTCGCACGAACGTCCCCGGAATCGAGATCTGCTCGTACCTGCCGCTGCTCGCTCAACGGGCCGACAAGTTTTCGCTCATCCGCTCCCTGCACCATGAGATGTCGGCTCACAACGATGGCAGCATCGAAGTGCTCACCGGCAAGACGCCCCGCGTCCCCGATCCGACTTCTCTGGCGCACAGCGAGCATCCCGATTTCGGCATGATTGCCGCCCGCGACCGCGGACCGCGAGCCGACGGCCTGCCGCAATACGTCGGCGTGCAGCGGGCCCCGTTCATGACGAGCCCCGCCTATCTCGGCGTCGCCCATCGTTCGTTCGACACGGGCGATCCCTCGCGAGCCGGATTTTCGCCGCCGAATTTGACGCTGGTCACCGGCGTTAATAATCGTCGTCTCGACGATCGCCGGTCGCTCGTCCGTCAGTTCGATCGGTTCCAGCGTTCGGCCGACGCCACAGGCACGATGGAAGGGCTCGACAACTTCCGCGCGCACGCCTTCCAGTTGCTCACCAGCCGATCGGTGGCGGACGCCTTTGATCTGGGTCGCGAGCCGGCCGCTCTCCGCGACCGTTATGGGCGGCACCGCTGGGGACAAAGCTGTCTCTTGGCGCGCCGTCTCGCCGAAGCGGGCTCTGCGGTGATCAACATCGACGCGACGGCCACTTGCGACACGAGCAAGAATTTCAGTTGGGACGATCACGCGGGAGCCTTCCATCTCGACTACGCGCAGCGGGAGCGCTTGCCCCAAATGGACCAAGCCCTCTCGGCCCTGCTCGATGACCTGACCCAACGCGGATTAAACCGACGCGTGCTGGTGCTGGCATGTGGAGAGTTCGGGCGAACGCCGCGCGTCTCGCACGCGCCGGTCAACTTCTCCAACCAGATCGGCCTGGGCCGCGATCACTGGCCGCAAGCCTTCAGCGCCTTGATCGCTGGCGGCGGATTGCGGATGGGCGAAGTCGTCGGCCAGACGAACTCGAAAGCAGAATTCCCGATTCACGATCCGGTCACGCCCCAGGATCTGCTGGCAACCGTGTATCGGCACCTGGGAATCGACCCAGGTCGGAGTTTTCCCGACTTCACGGGACGCCCGATTTCCGTGCTCCCATCGGGGCGCGCGATCGAGAAACTCGTCTAAAGCGAGTTGCGACGGCCGCAAAAACCAGCTGACCCGGCGCGTGGATCAATCCTCGGTGCGGCGGTACGCTCTTATGTCGCGAGCGACTTGCTGGCTTGCACGTCGCACCCACTCATGAAGCTAGACCAGGCGCAAACTGCAGTTATGAAGCTCAAAGACAAAGTAGCGTTGATCACCGGTGCGGCCGGAGGCATCGGCCGGGAGACCGCCCTACTCTTCAGCCGCGAAGGCGCGATCGTCGTCGCGGTCGACCTCAACGAAGCGGGCGGCCGGGAAACGGTGGCCCTGCTCGACAAACAGGGATGCAAAGCGCATTTCGTTCAGGCCGATGTCTCGAAGGCGGCCGACTGCGAAGGGATGGTTGCCGCGGCCGAAAAAGCGTTCGGCCGGCTCGATGTGCTGTTTAACAATGCGGGCATCATGCTCGACGGCGATGACGATGCGGTGCGCACGAGCGAAGAGATCTGGGAGAAGACGCTCGCCGTGAATCTCAAAGGAGTTTTTCTCGGCTGTAAGTTCGGCATCCCCGCGCTCCGCCGCGCGGGTGGCGGATCGATCATCAACACGGCCTCGTTCGTCGCGCTGATGGGGGCCGCTACGCCACAGATCGCCTACACGGCGAGCAAGGGCGGCGTGCTGGCGATGAGCCGCGAGTTGGCCGTGATCCACGCGCGGGAGAAAATCCGCGTCAACGCTCTCTGCCCCGGTCCCCTACGGACCGATTTGTTGATGAACTTCCTCAACACGCCGGAAAAGAAGCAGCGGCGGCTTGTACATATTCCGATGGGCCGCTTCGGCGAAGCCTCGGAAATGGCGAAGGCTGCCTTATTTCTCGCCTCGGACGATTCGTCGTTTTTGACCGGAGCGGATTTCGTCGTCGATGGCGGCATTACTGCCGCGTACGTGACGCCGGAGTGAATTAGTCCAATGTCCAAAGTCCAAGATCGGACGCACCGACTCGTTTCGTTCCTGACATTCGACTTTGGACCTTGGACTTTGGACTAACCGGATGCCCGTCTACCTGATCGGTACGCTCGACACCAAAGGTCAGGAAATCGGTTTCGTGCGCGACGAGCTGCGCGCGCTCGGCCTGAAGGTTGCGATAGTTGACGCGAGCTGTCTCAACGCTCCGAAGATTCCGGCCGATATTTCCCGCGAAACAGTCTTTGAAGCGGCCGGCACCACGCTCGCCGAAGTGCGGGCCGCCAACGATCGGGGGCATGCAGTCACGACCGCGGCACGAGGTGTGGCGGCACTCATCACGCGGCTGCACGCAGAAGGAACCGTCGAGGGCGTGATCGGACTGGGTGGTTCGGCCGGCACGACAATCGCCACGGCCGGCATGCGTGTGCTGCCCATCGGCGTGCCGAAAGTCATGGCGAGCACCCTCGCCTCCGGCCAGGTGCGGCCTTACGTCGGCGACAAAGACATTTTCATGCTCAACACGATCGTCGACGTGTCGGGCATTAATCGCATCAGCCGGATCGTGCTCGGCGAAGCGGCCCGCGCGATGGCCGGCCTGGTGACGCTTCGCAAGACCCACGCGACCGCCTCCGACAAACCGGTCATCGCCGCGACGATGTTCGGCGTGACGACGCCCTGCGTCGAGCGCGCCCGCCAGGTGTTGGAAGAGGCCGGCTATGAAGTGCTCGTGTTCCACGCTACCGGCACGGGTGGCCAGGCGATGGAGTCGTTGATCGCCGACGGGGTGATCGCCGGAGTCCTCGACATCACGACGACCGAGTTGGCCGACGAGCTGGTCGGCGGCGTGCTGACCGCCGGTCCCACTCGTTTAACCGCCGCCGGCCGCAAGGGCATTCCGCAGGTGATCTCGGTCGGCGCGCTCGACATGGTGAACTTCGGGCCGCGCGAAACAGTTCCCGCGAAATTCGCAGACCGCAAGTTCTATCACCACAACCCGAGCGTCACGCTGATGCGAACGACGGTCGACGAGAACAAACAACTGGGCGAGGAGATCGCCCGCAAAGCCGCTGCCGGCACCGGCCCCACGTCGATCGTCTTTCCGCTAAGAGGTGTCTCCGCCATCGACCGCGAAGGTCAGCCCTTCGACGATCGGCCCGCACGGGAAGCCTTGCTGGATGCTCTCCGCCGGAACCACGGTTCGGTTGAGCTAATCGAGCTCGATCAGCACATCAACGATCCGGAATTCGCCGAGGCCGCCGCTCGCAAACTACTAGACATGCTGACGAGCGACCTTCACCTTGCCGCCGATTGACCGACGCATTATCGAATTGAACTTGCCGCTAAGATTCCCACAAGATCCTGCAGACAATGCAGGGCGATGGGGATAACAAGACTGCGAGTGCGAACGTAGATCAGTGCGTAAATCAGTCCCACAAACCCGATCGTGAGCACGTTCGCCGTCCCCTGGTAGAGATGCTCAATTGCGAAAATTGCCGATGACAACAGGACAGCAACCGTGCGGCCTGACAGCGCGGTCAGTCTTAGGATCAGATAGCCGCGAAAAATAATCTCTTCGGCCACACCGTTGACGGCGGACAAGTACAGCAGCAGAGGTAGCTCGGACGGACTGTGTATCTGGAGATACGAAGGCAAGTGAGGCTGGAGGGAGAGTCCGAGAAATCGCAAGCCCACCTGAACGAAGGTTATCGCATAAAGTAGTACAGGAAAAATCAGCGTCCCAACCACGATATACTTAGGCCCTTTTTTGAAGGTCCAGCCAATGTCCTCCCGACGTTCTCCATTGCGCGCCAGAAACAAGAAAATGAGTGCGACGAACCCCAGGTCTCGTAGGACGATCGCCACTGCCGCGACGGCAAAACTCCACCCTGGTCGATCGCCCGTGATCGCCGACAGGAAAAATTGAGGGGCGATCAAAAGTAAGAACACCCCGACTTCGGCGGCTTGCGCTCGTCGGGAAAGATTCCGAGTCGGATATTCAGCGCTCGGCTGCGGGATCACGCCGGAATGCACTTTCTAATTCGGCCGTGAAGCACTCGCCGATAGTTCGCCTACGCCTCGACCCCCAGCAGTTTGCAAGCATCCACGTATCCGGCCGCGCGGAAGCCGCGTTTGTCTTCGCGGTTGCAGCCGTAGGCGCTGGCGGTGACGCGGGCCAAGCCGACGATTTGTCGCCAGCGGAATTTCGGACGAGTTGTGCGGTATTCTTCGCCGACTGTGTGGAAGTACTTTTCGCCGTGCAGACGGCCGTCCTCGCTAACGGCGTACTTCAGCATCAAGTCGAAGACCGGCTCGACCGGGTAACCGCGTTCGCCGTAGATCTGGATGGCAGCCGCGGATCGGCCCTGATTGTTGCTGCGGATGGCTTCTTCGGTTTCCGCCAGCAGCCGCGACGCGTCGCGCGTCTTCACCAGCGACCGGTGATCGTCGGTTGGGTAGGCGGGTGTCTGGAACGGCGCAGACTGAATGCCGGCATGGTACGCCGCGACAATCAGGCCGGACGCTGTATACTTCGGGTCGGCCGTGCGCACCATGTTTCGCCAGGCGTTCGTCGCATCGGATGAGTGGACGCCGGCCGCATCGCCATGGGTCCGCCATTTGTCAGCTCCCTGCCTCAACACGTAGAGATTCGAGGCCAGCGAGATGGCTTCGCCCACGACTTCCGGATCGATGCCGTCGGCGAGTGCCGCGGCAACCGCGTCCGCTGCCCGTTCTCGGGGACCGAAATAAATCGTTTTACTCAAGTCATCGATTGCGGCATCGCCGGGATCGCGCTTGCCGAGCGTCTTGCCGGCTAGCTTGTACTGGTCGAGCAGCTTGGGCAGCACCTTGCGGATCGGTGACTCGGCATTCTTGTGCTCGATCCGCTGCCGTTCGTGATCGGCACACAGCCGAACGCATTGTCTCAATAGCGAATACGAATACTCCGCGCCGAGAAGCTTGACCAGGCCATAGGTGCGGTGCGCGAAGACGAAGCGGTGGACGTTCAGGTCGTCCTGCACGGCCGGCTGCAGCGCGTTGAACATATCGAGCGGATCGGCGCCCACCGTGGCCAGTAGTTCTTCGCCCTGTTTGGGGTCCACTCTGCGGCACGCATCGCGGATCTGAGTACTGACATCACCGACGGCGACGTGCTCGGCATGTTCGGCGGCATGGATCGCGTGCAACTCGGTCTTCGACGCGCCTCCCACCGACTGGATCTGTTGGGCGTTCCGATAAATCACCTTCAGCACGGGCAGCGGCTGCCGGTTACCAGCGAGCAAACCGCTCATCCCCAGTGCGGGGAGCATGGCCATTGCCGTGTGGAAACCGACGTAGTCGCAGCCGCCGAACGTCACGGCGTTGGCCAAAGCCGCCGCCGCAGTCAGGCTCTTCAGGTCGGTTTCGCCCTTCACGATCTTCGTAGCGAGCACCGGCTGCAGCTTCTCGGCAGGAGTGTTCCGCATCAGCTCGACGAGGGCCGTGTACTGGCCGAGGGGAATCGAATCAGCCCCTTGCGCGGCAAACGCGGTCGAAAACCCGAGATCGTTGGCCAGAGAAGTGCCCAGCCCGGCGGCCAGCATGCCGCGGCCCACATCCGACAAAAACTCGCGACGACTTGAAGGAGACATAGCGCTTGCTCCGTTCAATGAGACGAGAGAACCCGTAGCGGCCCGAAAACCGGGCTCGCCTCATTATAGCGAGGGGCCGTTAATATAGAGCGATCTATTGAGAATGCCGAAATCTGACGGACGGCCCTGAGGCAAAGCATGTTCAAACGCAAAGACATCCTGGATCGCCTGCGTGCCAAGGTTGCCGCGGGTCAGCCGATCATCGGTGGCGGTGCAGGGACCGGATTGAGTGCGAAGCTCGAAGAGGCCGGCGGAATCGATCTGATCGTGATCTACAACTCGGGCCGCTTCCGAATGGGAGGCCGCGGGTCGTTGGCGGGGATGATGCCTTACGGCGACGCCAATGCCATCGTGATGGACATGGCCCGCGAAGTTCTGCCGATCGCAACAAAGACCCCCGTGCTGGCGGGCGTGTGCGGCACGGATCCGTTTCGCGTCATGCGGCTCTTCCTCGAAGACGTGCGGCGAGCCGGCTTCTCCGGAGTGCAGAATTTTCCAACCGTCGGCCTGATCGACGGCGTCTTTCGCCAGAATCTCGAAGAGACCGAGATGGGCTTCGGCAAAGAAGTCGACATGATTCGCCTGGCGCACGAACTCGATCTACTCACAACGCCCTACGCATTCAACGTCGACGAAGCGCGCGCGATGGCCGAAGCGGGTTGCGACATTTTGATTCCGCACATGGGGCTCACGACCAAAGGCTCAATCGGCGCGAGGACGGCCGTCACGCTCGAAGAGTCCGCCAAGCGCGTCCAGTCAATGCACGATGCGGCCAAACGTGCGAACCGCGAGGTGCTCGTCCTCTGTCACGGTGGCCCAATTGCCGAACCGGCCGACGCGCAGTACATCCTCGATCACACCGAGGGGATCGTCGGCTTCTACGGCGCCAGCAGCATGGAACGCCTGCCGGTCGAGCCAGCGATCACGAATCGAATTCGCGAGTTCGGCCAGCTGCACTTCCGTAATTAGCCAGAAGCGAATCACTGTGCCCGGATCGTTTGCCGCTGAATTGCCTGCCGCAGGCACAAGGCGGCCTCGCCGCTCACCAGGCGAGTTCGCCACCGATGAACGGGCCTTGCAGCGTCAGGCTATCGTTGTCGGCGATGAAACTACGTGAGTTCTGCATCGTGGGATTGGTGTCGAGCTGATTGGGAGCCAGCGCGAGACCGTCGATGAACAAGAACGTGTAGCCAGCCCGAATAGTGAGGTGGTCGGTCGCCAGATAGGAGATGGCGACGGTCACGTCCCACACGCTGGCGAATTGCACTTGCCGATCGGAGCGCTGGTCGTACGTGTCGCCGCTGTTGAAGAGCAAGTTCTTCTGTTCGGCGAAGTTCGCGAAGATGCCGCCTCGGGCGTCGACTGAGGCGAACAGCCGGGGAAACCACAGGTCGTGCGTGTATTCGCTGCCGATTTGCACGCCCACGAGGTTGTTGTTGGTCCAGGTGCGATAAAAGCCGTTGCCGTTGGAGTTCGTGTTGGCGGCGTCATCGAAGGCGGACAGTTGGAAGAGGTCTCCCAGGTTGATGTAACGAAAGCCCGCCAGGATCGACGTCGTGCCCCAGATCGCGTGACGAACGCCCAGTTCAAAGCTGTTGAACTGTGACTCGTAGGAGGCGATCTGCAGGTTGGACCCGGTGAAAGCGGACGCATCGAACGGACCAAAACCCGGACTCCAATAGGCCAGCAGCGGCCCGACGCCGTTGGCGCCCGTGGGGAAATTGGGCGTGCCGTTGCGACGGTCCCAATTAACGGCCCCCAGATACGTTCCCTCGATCATTGTGGTGTCGGTGATGTATCGCCCGAAGGTCACCCGCAGACCTGGCTCGAGCGGATAGGTCACGTCGTCGCTGTTGATCAAGAAGTGGCCGTTGAGGTGATCTGTTGCGCTGTTCAGGTTGAGGTACGAAGTGAGGTTGTGGTCGTCCGGCCGACTTCGCTGCAACCAAATCGAGTCACCGCGCAAGTACCAGTTGGGGCGAGGTGGACTGCAGCCGGCAGCTACACCATTGGGACAAGTTGCGCCGTAGGGGTCTACGCCCCCAGGTGCGCCGGGCGCGAGGCCGTCGACACCGGGCGGGCCGTATCCGGGTCCGTACCCGAGAGCGCCTTGGGGATCGGGCATCATCGGCTGAGGCATGTTTGCGTTCGGCCAGTTAGGGCCAATCATTTGCTGAGGATTCGTGGGCTGTGGTTGCTGGACAGAGGGCGGCGCACCTGGCGCCGGCGTCTGATAGCCCATCATCAAAGCCTGCGGCGGAGCAAGTTCAGGCTGTCCCATGACGGCGCCGTCGTAGGCGGGCTGCCCGGGTCCGAAACTCGGCTGCATAGCGGGTGCGGCGTAGACCACATTCGGCCGACCGGCAAATTCTGCCAGTTGCGCCGCAGTGAGGCCCAGATCGCTCTCGTCGCCCGGTTGCGGAGCCATCTGCTGGGCTGACGCGACCGAAGTAGCGCCGGCGAGGAGCACGCCGAGGGCGAGGGGCCTCAGGTTCATGGAATCTCCGCGGAATCCGCCAGCCCCCCGCAGAAATCATGCAATCGATGCAATGCGCAAACCCAGCGCATTTGTCGCCGTCGTTACTATCGGCAAAGTCGTCCCGAGATTCTGAGGAAACTTTGCCGGCACAGCCTGGAGAACGTAAGACCGGGCTATTACGGCGATCGGAGAAGTTGGGCTGCCCGGCGGACGTAAAGCACGCCGCTGGCCACGGTGAACAAAACGGCCAGCCAGAGCAGGACATCTCGCAGCACAACAAACCAGGGCATGCGGGATGTGACCGCCGGGCTGAGCGACAGCAGGCAAG
>Ga0210393_10001203_pt1 | contig 22021 bp, 18 predicted proteins | sample IncBWC27OmetaG_FD_160068 | JGI IMG/M metagenome (GOLD analysis project Ga0210393, IMG submission 160068) | Forest soil microbial communities from Barre Woods Harvard Forest LTER site, Petersham, Massachusetts, United States - Inc-BW-C-27-O ... | reverse complement strand
CTGACCATTCCGTTGGGCCGCCGGCTTTTTGACCACGGTTTTTTGCGGTGGCTTCGGCAATCGCGAGACGGGGCGGCTGGGTCCCTTTTTTGCCCCGGCAGGTTTCGGCACACGCTTAGTCGCGACCGGTTTTTTCGCCATGAATTTCCTACGCTCTCGTTCGGCGGGCCGGAAAGTGGCAGGCTTGGGGTATCGAACGACACCGCGAAACCTGGAGACGTTCGAACCTGCGCGACTAACTGCGCTGCAAAGCCTTGAAGCGAATAATCTTAGGTTATATCGACCGGCGCGAACGAGGACGGGTGTCGGGTCGGATCGCAGGCGGCTGTTGAAGACTCCGATACCCGTCCGATCTCCATAAATCGGGCATCGGATTCCGTTTGTACAGGCGGCCAGAAATCGTGTCAAGCAACCGGAGGAGAGCTTAACTGCAATGGTGGCAAGTGGCTTACGCCGCGCCTCACCACACAACCCAGAAGGTAGCCGCCTGGCTCCGACCGACGTAAACGATTACGCGATAAATAATTACGCATCGCGCCACGAAAGGACGGGTCCCTGCCGAGCGCCGGCCTCGGAGATTAGGCCCCGGGCTTCGGAGCGCGCGACTCAAAGAACATCGCAGCATCTATCCCGTGAGTTCGCCATCCAGCGGATGGAGCGTCGCCAGCGACAGCGTGCACTCTCCCGGGAGAGGCGGCGAATTTCGGTCGTCGCCGACACCGCCGCTCTGCTCGATGTCGTCAATCCATTGCCGCACGTCCGCGTGATATTCGCTCGCTAAGTCGCCCTTCACCAGCTGACGCAGGAACTCGGCTGCACCGTCTTCGGCCAGGTCAGCAGCCTCAGCGCTGGGAAAACGCCGCGACGGATCGGGATCGATTAGACGACGAATCAGATTGATCAGCAACTCGTTGTAGGCGATCTCCTCGGGAGGCAACAGCTTGGGCAGCCGCTCCAGGATCTGCTTCTTGGACCGAAGCAATTCGCCAAAGCGGACCTTGCCCGCGAACGGCTGTTCGCCGCAAAGCATCTCGAGGAGGACGTAGCCCAGGCTAGCCAGATCGGACTGCTGCGAACCCGGCTGTCCCTCGAGCACTTCGGGCGCGGCGTACGCGGGCGTGCATCGCCCCGAGGGGGGCGAATCGTACAAGTCGAACGCGGAGCCAACGTCGATGATCTTCGTGCTTCCCGTTCGCTTGAGCATGATGTTTGACGGCTTGATATCCGAGTGCACGATGCCGTCTCGATGCAAAGCCGCGAGGGCGGCCAGACAGCCGCGCAGCACGGAAACAGCGATTCCCGGCTTGAATCGCAACGATTCCTTGCCCTGCGTGACGGTAAAATTGTTGATGTGCTCCCAGCGCTCGCCGGTCACATTGGACTTAATTTGCTCGAACACCCGAGGGCGACAGAGTCGTTGAAGGTCGTATCCGTCGACCCATTCCATCTCGAGCAAGCGGATGCCGCGGTGCTTGATGAAATTGTGAACGTCGACAAGGTTGTCTTGCTGAATGCGCGCCACGCGGCCGGCAACGCTGGCGATCCGCGCCATTTCCGTTTCGTAGCTGGCGACGTCCGCATAAGGAGCCGGCGAAAAGACCTTGAGCGCGACGCGCCGTTGAAAGTCGTCGGCCCCTTGCCGCTGGCTGAGAAAGACGATGCCCTGACCGCCGGTTCCCAGGCAGCGCAGGAACGGACGTCGCGAGACCCAGACCAATTCCTGGCGCTTGAGGATCGTCTCGTAACGAGCGATAAGCGGATTGGCGCGCGATGCGGCCGCACTTTTTTTCGGGGAAGCTTTCAGAGAGACACTTCCTTGTTCTGCCGTAACTCGGCGATCCAGCCCAGCGGAGGCGAAAGCATCCAATGCTTCGGTCTCCGGGACGCCGGCTGCGGTTGGATAAAGCGGGGGCATTCTAGCGGCCGATTCGGTTCGTTTCCACGGGGGTCTGCCTTACTTGTTACACAGACGGACGGACAGCCCAAGACGGCGCGCGGTTCGCTCACCGCCGTCGCCGCAAGGGCCAAAGTCCGCCACCATACGGATTTGCAAAAAATCGCGGAGGCGGACGGCGCTTGACAGCGCACCCCGGTTTGCAAACAATCGCGCCGGCCATTTGATGGAACATTTTCTCGAGGAAGGGACAGCGATGAGCGGACCGATCGTGCGTACGGGAACCACTCCGAAATTCTGGCAGAACTGGGACCAGGTCTTCGGTGGCAAGAAGGGCAGCAAGAAATCGGATTCCGGCGCTACCGCGGCCGTGGGCACGAAATCTGCCAAGAGTGCGAAGAAGGCCTCAACCAAAATGGCCGTCGGCAAGAAAGCCAAGAAGTCGGCCGGGAAGAAGAAATAAGGATCGTGCCCTTACGTTACGCGGCGGCACGCGAGGATCCGTTTTCCGGAGTGACCCTCCGGCTGCGAGTCTTGGTGACGGCCGCCGTTTTCGTTTCGTTCGTCATCAGTTCGCTCGCGCGTTATCCGATTCCTGGGCCGAACGAGCCGCACTACCTCTGCAAGGCCAAGCACTACTGGGATCCCCAGTGGTGCGAGCGGGATTTCTTTCTCACGTCGTCCAACGCGCATCTCGTTTTCTTTCAGACCTTCGGACTGCTGACTCGCTGGTTTTCGCTCGACACGACGGCCTTCATCGGCCGTATGGTCGGGCTGCTTATCTTTGCTGCCGGGTGGACACTGCTCGTTCACACGCTAGTGCCGGCGCGTTGGCCGCCGCTCTGGGCGGCTTGGATCTTCCTGACGATCGCTGACTTCGCCGGCAACTTGAGCGGTGAGTGGCTGATTGGCGGCATCGAAGCGAAGGTGATCGCCTACGGATTACTCTTCGCCGCCATGGCTTGCTGCGTTGTCGGGATTTCCCAGCGGCGCGGGCGCGTGTTGCTCGTCGCGGGAATTCTGTCTGGGATCGCGATTAGCTTTCATCCCGTCGCCGGGATTTGGGGAACAGCCTGTGCAGTGTTTGCGTCGCTCATCATTTTTCTGTTTGGAGAACGCCCATCCGCCCGCCCCGCGACTGCCCCGACATTTCGCTGGTGGATTGCGGCTGCAATCGGAAGTGCGGCGATCCTGGCAGTGCCAGGAATTGTTGCGGGCGTTCGCGCGACAGAAGGAAGTTCGCTCGAGGCCGACTACATCCAGGTTTATTACCGCTTGGCGCATCACCTCGATCCGCTGCATTTCGCGAAAGAGGCCTGGATCATCTACGCGGCGATGGCGGCAGCCTGGCTAGTCGGGCGATGGTTCATGGCTCGCCGGAGTACGGAATCTTGGTTCTTTTGGTTCGTCGTCGGCAGCAGCTTGATCGCGATCGGCGGAGTAGTGGTCGGCTGGAGGCACGGCCCGCCGGAAAACATCAAGAACTATTCGTTTCCCTGGCTGATCGACGTCCCACTGCGGTGGAAGCTCCTCAAGCTTTACCCGTTTCGCTTAGTCGACGCGATGCTGCCGATCGCAGTCGCAATCACTGGCGCGGGTCTGCTGCGGCGCTGGTGCGAATTCGTCTGTGGGCGGCCGCGGGTCGCCCGGCGAGTCGGCGTCGGGCTGATTTGGCTGGTGTGTGGAATTCCGGCGCTGGTAACGGTCCTGCATCCCGCCGACGATGCGCGGCCGACGTTCAGCGCCGAAGAACTGGTTGATTGGCGCGACGTCTGCCGTTGGACATTGGACCACACGCCGGAAGACTCCTTGATTCTCACACCCGTGCAGGAAAGCTGGGCCTTCAAGTGGTACGCTCAGCGGGCCGAGTTTGTATCGTTCAAGGATTGCCCGCAGGACGGCCCCGGCATCCTCGAGTGGAACAATCGACTGCTATATCTGCACAACTGGTCGGAAAGCAGTCTGCCTCTCGGATATTCGCCGGGTGCGGTCGGGTTGCTACGAGACCGCGGCATCACGTACATCATCGCCCGGCGATTGGGACCATTTACCTTCGAGCCCGTGTACCAGAACGACACATTTCGCGTGTACCGCGTCGCACCGTGAGGTAAGGACTTCTTCGATGCCTTCTTGTGATCGACTCGCATGTGCCGCGTTGCGACGGGGGGCGATCTGCACGCTAGCCCTGGCAGTCGCTTGTTCCGTTCCGATTTCTTCGTTCGCCCAATCCAAATCGGCCGAAACATCGAATAGTCCCGCGAAGAATGGAGACGACTGGCCGGCCTTTCTCGGTCCGTCCGGCACTGGTGTCACGGTCGACGCGGGGTTGGCCAACCATTGGCCCAAAGGTGGCCCGCCGATTGTCTGGGAGAAACACATTGGATCGGGGTATTCAGCCCCGTCGGTGCGATGGGGCAAACTCGTCGTTCACCATCGGCTTCGCAACGAGTCGATCGTCGAATGCATGCGTGCCGCAACGGGTGAGCGGATTTGGAAAGTCGACTACGAGAGCACCTTCACCGATCCCTACGGCTACAACAACGGTCCGCGCTGCACACCCCTGCTGACCGATAAGTATTGCTACACCTTCGGCGCCGAGGGGAAATTGCTCTGCGTGGAACTCGCGACGGGAAAGCATGTGTGGGGTCGCGACGTGTCGAAAGATTTCTACGTCCCGGCGCATTTCTTCGGCACCGGATGCACGCCGATCATCGAAGGCGACTTGTTGATCGTGCTGGTCGGCGGTCAGCCGAATTCGGGCGTCGTCGCTTTTAAGGCCGCGACTGGCGACGTCGTCTGGCAAAGCGTGGGCAAGTCCACCTGGGACGGCGATCAGACCGATTGGCCCACCGAGGCTAAGTACCGCTGGACCGGGGATGAAATGTCCGTGAGCTATTCGTCGCCAATCGCAGCGACGATCCACGGCAAGCGACAAATCCTGTGTTTGATGCGACAGGGGTTGGTCTCTGTCGATCCCCAGAACGGCCACGTCAACTTTCACCATTGGTTTTGCGCTCGCGATTACGAATCGGTCAACGCAGTGCGGCCCGTTGTGATTGGCGACAAGATTTTTCTGACGGCCGCGTACCGAGTCGGATCGGTCCTCCTCGAAGTCCAACCCGCCTGCGACGGCGTTAAAGTGGTTTGGCGAAATCGCACGAACCTGCTCGCCCACTGGTCCACGCCCATCTACCGCGACGGCTTTCTGTACGGATTCAGCGGCCGGCATGAAGCCGAAGGCGAACTGCGGTGCTTAGAAGTTGCGACGGGCAAAGTAGCCTGGTCGACGCGGGGCTTCGAGGGCAGCACCGACCAATTCAGTCTCGATCCACGCACGGGTGACCTGATGGACCGCGCGACCCGAGAGGCCGTTCCGTTCCCCTATTTCGGCCGCGGGTCACTCACGCAGGCGGGCGATCGCTTTCTCGTCCTCGGCGAACGCGGGACGCTGGCCTTGGGCCAGTTGTCGCCGCAGGGCTACAAGGAACTGTCGCGGGCTTCTTTCAAGGACATTCGCTATCCCGTCTGGCCGAGCCCAGTATTGGCCGGCACCAAGCTGTACCTGCGAGATGAGAACACGCTGCTCTGCTTGGAACTCGGTCGCGGCAAATGAAGCCCTTCGAATAGAGGGGGGACACGAGTTCCTAGGTGCGCAGCACTTCGCGGTAAAGTTCCGCGTGAGCGGCCACCATGCGGTCGATGCTGAACTCGTTGCGCATGCGTCCTCGGCCGGCGGTTCCCAATCTCTGGGCGAGCGACGGATCGGCAAGCAGTCGATCCGTGAATTGGGCGATGCCCACGCTGTCGCCCACTCGGACGAGAAAGCCTGTCTCGCCGTCGACGACCAACTCGCGATTGGGCGGAATGTCGCTAGCGACGACCGGCACGCCGGCGGCCATCGCCTCCATGATGCTGTTGGACATCCCCTCGAACTCGCTGGCGAGCCAGACGACGTTGCACAAACTGACGAGCCGCGGGGCATCGTCCCGATATCCGACAAACCGCACCAGGTGCTCGCAGCCGACGTGGCGGGCCAGCGCGATCAGATCATTTCGCTCGGGGCCTTCGCCGACCAGCAACAGGTAAACGCGGTCAGTCAACTGCTGCAGAAGCTGCATGGCCCAGATGATATCTTGCACGCGTTTTTGCCGCGCGAGGCGCCCCACGAATCCGATCACGCGAGAGCCTGCCGGAATCTGGAACTCGGCCAGCGCAGCGTCTCGGTCAGCCGGTGGCCCATCGGGGATTTCCACCCCATTCGGAATGACGGTCACCTTTTCGGCCGGCATGCCTAAGCCTCGGTAAAACTCGGCGACGCTGGCCGAGTTGCCCACCAGACGAGTCGTGCGGCCAATTTGTCGGCGATCGAGCCAAAGCTGCCAACCGCTTTTCCAGGAATCGACGCAGCGCTCCGAGACAATCACTTTGGGCCGAGGCCGATTCCCGGCGACGAGTCGGCCATACGCATTGGCCGCAAAAATCCAGGAATGCAAAACGTCGGGCCGCTCGGCGTCGAGCAACGACTTCAGTCGCCAAAGCGCGATCGGGTCAAAACGAACGCGTTTGTGCAGTGTCGTCAGCCGAACACCTGCGTCGCGGAGGACCGACTCGTAGGGACCGGTTCGAGTGAGCGCCACGGCGTGCACGTCGAACTCCTCGCGGGGCAGACGCGTCGCCAGCAAGGTGAACTGCTTTTCGGCGCCCGAGCGGTCGAGCGTCGGAATTAAGAGCACAAGCTTGATCAAGGGCATCGGGTCAAGTTTGCCCAGTCGATTGACACCGCCGAGCCATCCGCCCGCGTCGGCAACGACCGGCCGTGTCTAAGAATTCCGAGCACAGGAACTCGAGCCCGCCGCTCGATTTCGACGGGATTCTCTTCAGTTCCGCATAACGACGCAAGCGGCTCAGGCTCGTTGAGCAAAACGCCAGCGACCTCGAGCCCGCGGTTGCGAGCCGCTTCGATAGTCAGGAGTGTGTGATTGATTGTCCCCAGTCCGAGCCGCGCGACAACGAGCAGCGGAAAACGCAGTGCCCCGGCCAGGTCGGCGATCGTTTCGCGATCGGTCAAAGGGCACAACAGCCCCCCGACTCCTTCCACGAGCAAAATCTCGACGCGTCCCTGCCACCACCGGGCGCCTTCGCAAAGCCGCTCAAAATCGATCTGGGTCTCTTCGCGCCGCGCGGCCACGTTCGGAGCGAGTGGAGCCTGCAACCGAAGCGGACAGACGCGTTCTGAATCGAACCGCCCGCCGATCGCGGCCGTCAGCGTGTCGACGTCGCCCCAGCAGGCTCTCCCATCCGCGCCGACTTGCGCGCCGCTGCAGACCGGTTTGTAGGCGCCGACTTTGCGCCCGGCGTCACAGAGTGCCCGAGCGATCAGGGCCGTCACATACGTCTTGCCGACGCCCGTGTCGGTCGCCGTGACGAGGAGCCCGGCAGTCTTGTCAGCCAATTCGCTCACGGAGCAAGCCCCCGCACGACGACTTTGTCGCCAGACCACGCCGCCAGGATTTCGCCGGCATGGCCGCAACAGATGGCAATCTCCAGCAGGCCTGAGCTACCGATCACCGCAACCAACTCGCCCACCGATCGATCGAGATACGCACGTGAAATTCCTTGGATTCGCTGCGTGCCAATCTCGACCGTGAGGCGCGGCCAGTCGGCCTCGGGCAACTGCGTCGCGGGGATGTTTGTGATCAGATTTCCAAACGTGTCAGTCCGCAACACCTCGCCGCAAACGCTTTGTCCCTGGCGGGTCGGTTGGGGCAAAGCGAGTTCGACCAGAGGCGAATCGAGGGGCGGCCCGAACTCGGCAAGATCGATCCCCAGACTCCAGTGGGCGGCTACCGGCCCGAACACGTCGCGTCCATGAAAGGTTCGCGAGACGCTCGCCCGCCAAAATCGCGACTCCGTGAGTTGCACCGCCCGGGAGATCGATCGCCCTTCCATCACCCGCGTCAGCACGCCGTTGTCGGGTGCGACGAATCGCAGTTCGCCGGCATCCCCCGGACCTCGGACCTCGACGGCCACCGCGCGGCGCGGCGTGCCGACACCCGGATCGACGACCACTAGATGAATCGTGCCGGCGGGAAACGCTCCGACCGCGTCGGCCAAAACGGCCGCGGCCACGCCGCGATCTTGCGGCGGAATCTTGTGCGTGACGTCGATCAAGACGACGTCCGGGGCAATCGTCAGGATGGCCCCCTTCATCTGCGCAACATAGCTATCGGAGAAACCGAAATCTGTCGTGAGCGTAATCAGCGGGCGTTGCATGCTCGAAATCGGTGTCCTCGATCATTCCGCTTCGCGATCGACGTCGGAAGCGGAATCGCTGTCCCGCGCTGGCGGAGGAGGCGTCGCTCCCGAAGGCGGCACACCCTTGCCGGCAAGGATGTAAGCTCCACGCGCGCGGGCGTACTCCTCAGCGGAAAGACGATCGGCGTCGGCCGATTCCTGGCCCTTGCGTCGAGCGTCCTCAAAATACTTTTTGAGAAAGGGCACGCACCATCCGCAACCCGTTCCCGCTCCGCCGCAGTCGCTCAACTGGCTGGGAACTCGCGGTTGATGCAGTCGCAAATGATTGAGGATCTTGCGCTTGCTGACGTGGAAGCAGAGACAGAGTTCGTCATCCAACTGCACGGTCGGAACATTTCTCGTCAGGGAGAGGCGGGCCGACCGGACGCTGGTTCTAGCCGCTGCAATTGCACCGCGTCGGGTTGCACCCGGTACTTGAGGCCCGCCGGTGCGAGCACGGCTTCGAGCAACGCCCCCACCGTCGTGTTTTCGAGCTGCAGGCTGATCGGCGTTTGCATGAGATCGTCCAAGTCGGGGATTTCGTGCCGATCTCCGCGAATGGGGACCAAGTCCTCCATCCAATTCAGGACGTCACGCAAGGGTACAGGTTTAACCTGTTCGAAGCGCACGACTCGCTGGGCGAGCGCGGCGGGAACATTAATCTTGGGGGCCGGCGCCGCGGGAACCTTGGCCGGTTTCTTCGCCGCGGGCCGAGACGCGGCGACGGGAGCCCGTGGACCCGCGGGATCGGCTGCTTTTGGGACACTATCGGCCGCTTTGGCTCCGGGAACTCCCGGCGAGTCCATCTTAGCCTTAGCCATCGCCGTAAGATCGGTTGCGAGTGGCGGTGGAGATTTTTCGCCCGGTTCTCCGGGAATTTTGGGGTCCAAAGGCAGCCCATCCGCCATGGCTGCCATCCGACGAAGAACTCGCGGATCGGTCTTCGACGAGAATTCCTGCACGCTGCCGTCGGCTTTGAGGACCAGCATGCGATCGGGAGAACCGGTCCCGATTCCGTCGGGCCCGTTCACGTAGGGTTCCCGTGTGAAAGCGCGGACAGACGGCGTGCCTGAGGCGGCCCAACTCCCCAAGTCACCAGTCACTCCGACCACCATCAGCGTGTTCGACGCGCCGTCCCGAATGTCTTGCAGTCGCGTGGATCGCCCGTTCCCGAAAATGCCGGCCCGAGGATTCCCGATCGGCAAATCGGCCGCGTCGGTGCCAACTCCCGCGACGCCGGCGAAATGGGTGGTGGGGTAGTTTTCCGCTCCCGTCACTTTGGGAATCGACGGATTCAAGAACTCGGGAATTTGCTGGCGGACAAATCGGTCATTACGGGTACTACGCCACGACTCGGTCCACACAGGGGCCGGACGATTCGGCTGAAGAACCGTCGCCACCAGTTGGGCCAGCCAACTGAGCCTCTCCGCTGGAGGCAAACCGTCGCTACCCAGCGCCGCTGACGGGAAGTGCCCCTGTTTGACTCGATATTCAGCGATTCGCTGCCCCAAGTTGGTTAGCCGACTGTTGACAGTCGGCGGGCCGATCGCCTTGTCCTTTGTGCCAGCGGCCTGATCAGAGCGAGACGACGGGGCTAGTCCCGCTGCACCGGTTTTCATCGCGGCGATTGAATTTGCGACTTTTCCCTGCTGGGTTGTGTCATTCTTCGTGTCGGCAGCTGTGTGTGAGCCTCTCGGCCACGCGAAGATTGTCGCAACAGCGACCATCGCGACGGCAGCAACAGAAGCCCCGATCCAGGCAATGGCTTTCCGCGACAGCCACGTTTTCCCAGATTGTTCCTTGGAATCCGGCTGAGGTCGCTCCTCCCGCACGATGGGCGCGCTCTGAGGCTTTGCGCCCGGCGGAGGGGCAGCTTTCCCGGGGCCGGCTGTTTTCTGGGTCTTGGCAGACTTCGACACACCAGCAGGTGGTGGTGGCACGGTCGCCGCGACGTTGCCGAACTCGTCGCGAGTGATGACGATCGGCTTGCGACAGTCGGGACACGAAACCGGATTGGCGCTGATGTGGTCGTCGCGCGTTTTCAGGTCGGCAGCGCAGTGAGGACAACGAAATGTAATGACCGACATCGTCGAACTCCGCGCTCGCAATTGCGACCGCTGCTCAGCGGCGGCCCGCAGCTCTCAATTGTAGTCATTGGAGAAAGGAATCGCACAAGGAAAGCCCATCACGAGATTTCGGCCAGCAGCGAGGGTCGCGGTTACGGCGAATTGCCGAGGGCCATCGGCGTTTTGTGTTGGGCGGCCGCGGCTTCGGACGTGGTCACCACGATCGTTCGTCGAACTTCGTCTCCGACCAGGGCCAACTTTGGATAGGCGGCCAGGATTTTCTGCAGCGATTGGATGGCCGGAGCCCCCTTAATCTGGAACGTTTGGGGCATATTCTTCGTGTATCCGGCCAGCTTAAAGGCCCCGCCGTCGAGCTCGAAGTTGACGCCAATATCGCTGCCGATTGACTCAAATGCTTCGGAAAGAGCTGTGCGTCGGAAGTCGACGTCGACAATCATCTGCAGCCGGGCGGCCAGCGTTCTCGGACCTTCCGGTCGGGTGACGACCGGACCAGCTGCCGGACGGCGGGCGGACGCGGGCCCCTCGGCGAGCATTAGATAGGTCGCCAAGGACAGATTGGGAGCGGCCCGCTCAGGCAAAACCGATTCCAAACTCACCAATCGCCGGTCGGCCTGGCTTCGCGTTCCGAGAGCCAGCGCTTTGCACATCGCCGGAAGTCGACCAATCAGCTTGCGAGGACCGGGGACGCTCGGTTGCAACCGCTCAGCATACTGAACCAACTCGGTCGGGAGACGATTGAGCCGCTGCTTTAACGTCTCCGCGAGATGCGGTCCATAGACAACTGGGAGGGCCCACGTCACCAGTTGGACCCGCAGCGGATCGTCGAGCCGCACGCTCAGCACGGCCCCTTCCACTGCGCCCGGGTCGAGCCAAGTCGCCAATACGTGCAAGGCGCTCGACCACTGTGACGACACGAGTGAGTCCCGCAAACGATCGAGATCGTCGGGACGAAAAACCACCGTGAGATCGCGGTCGCGATCGGTCTCTTTGAGCAGTTCCTCAATGCTGGCGTCGGTCGGGTTCGGTTGTTCCCGCGCCTCGACCATCTCTTGAGAGGACTCGGCCGGCCCCACGGCAAATGCCTGCTCATCACGAACGACCAACGCCCGATCGCCTTTGATGAAAACCGGCAGCGGACCTCTGTCAGACCGCGTTCCGCCGAATCGGTGGTCGACCTCCGAAAGCGTCGCGGGGCGGATCAGTCGCACAAATGCAGAAACGTCGGGCGGATCGCCCGGCGAACGCAATCCGAAGGCAAACACGGCTTCGTCGATTTGGCTCGGCGGATAGAGGCACCAGTTTTCGATTTGGTCACGAGCCCAGTCGGCCAGCGGGCCGACGCAAGCAAGCAATTCGCTGCCGCGCGTCGAGCCGGTTCTGAGTTTCCGCCCACTCCCTTCGACGTTGCCGCTAGTGGCGCTCCAGAAGCGGGCTGGCCGCAAATGAATGACGATCCGTGCTCCAGCCGGGGCGAACAACAATTGAACGGGTTTTCGATCAGCAGGACCTTGGAGGCGTTGCAAGCTCTCCGGTTGTTCCGTGGGCTGATTCTTGCGGCTTGCCGAGTGCGATCCGGTGCCCGGCGGAGCGGAACGCTCGAAACGGTCCCAAATGAACAAGACACCGACGCAAACGATCGCCGCGATGACTCCGGCTGGACCGAGTAGACGAAAGGAGTTCTTGCGGGAACGCTTGGGCTTGATCGCGGTCAGCCCAGCGGGCAGGTCGTCGGGGATGGGCGTCTGAAATAGGGCCGCCGGAGACGGAGCTTTCTCCGGCTGAGTTTTTTCCGGAGCGGTACTCACTGGTTCGCCGGCCGGCTGCAAGCTGAATGGCTGGCGACAGTGCGGACAGAGGTACCGTTGGCCGGCCTGACGGTTGCGAATCGCAAACGCTTTGCCACACCGCGGACACGAGAGCGTGAAGTCGGCCATAGCGGACGAGATCAGAGGCGAGGAGGTCGAAACATCACTTTTCTGTCAGCCAGCGAACCATCGTTTTGGTGACGACGGGCGCCGCATCTTGCTGCACGAAGTGCCCGGCATTCGGAACCGTAACCAAGGTCAGTTGATTGTCGATCCAATCCCACGTGCCGTTCAGGGCGCCGGGCAACAGGGCCACGTCTTTCAGACCGTGGATCATGAGGACGGGACACTTCACCTTCGGCAGCTCGGTGATGGCCTTATAGGGCTCGCGGGGGTAATTCGCCTTGTAGTAGTTGAGCATGCCTTCCATCGACGAACGTTTGAATGCCTCAAGGTACTTAGCTCGGGCGTCCGCGTCGGTGACCCAGAAGGTCAGCATGCCGGGCATCACGTGCTTGGCCGCGTCGGGCTTCTGAAAGTTGCGGGCGTAGGCGCTGGCCTTCTGCTGGTCGGGGTTATTGGCTAGTTCACGCGACAAGCCACGAGGATGCGGCAAGTTGAGAATCACCAGCCGATCGACCTTGTCCGGAAATTGCATCGCATAAGTCCAAGCCACCATCCCGCCCCAGTCATGCCCGACGATGATGACCTTGGGCGCCTTGAAATGTTCGACCACCGCGTTCACGTCCCCCACAAGTTTTTCGAGTCGATAATTCTCGACCCCCTCGGGCTTGTCGCTGAGGTTGTAGCCGCGCTGATCGATGGCCACGACCTGGAAGTGCTTCGCCAGCTCGGGCATTTGCGCCCGCCATGTGTACCAGAAGTCAGGGAACCCATGAATCAGAATGCATGGTTCGCCGCTACCCATGGTCACGTAGTGAATTTTGACACCGTTCGAGTCGACGTAACCATCCTGTCCCAATTCGGCGGCGACCATGGGTTGAACTCCGACGAGCGTGAGGATCAGGACAACAGAAAGGCACGTTGTGAACGACAGAACGCGGCGCGGCACGTTGAGTCCTCTGAGAGGGTGAGTTCTGGGTGGATCGTGTGCCCTTGTCAGCATAACGCGGCGGCGTCAGCGAAGCATCTGTGATCCGGCGATTCGGACGCTGAATGCCTAACACGATTCCAAACTCGCTCGGACCGCGCTCAAGACGCCGGCGCTTGCCAGCCCCAGCGCTGAAATATGAAACGTCCGCGAAGTCTCCCCAGTCACGACGATTTCGATCTGCAGTCGATCGGCCGGCAGAACGGGCGTCACGCGATCGGCCCACTCGATCAGAAAGACTCCTCCGGATTGCAACATCTCATCGATGCCAAGATCCAAAAACTCATCGACGCTGCGCAGACGATACGTGTCGCAATGAAAGATCGGCAACGGTGCGTCGTACTCGTGGATCAGGACAAACGTAGGGCTGTTGACGGCGCGCCGATCGGCGCCGAGCTCGGCCGCAATCGATTGGACGAGTCGGGTTTTGCCCGCGCCCAGCGGCCCGATGAGAGCAACAACTCCACCAGGCGCAAGCGCTTTGCCCAGCGAGCTACCAAGCCTCTCGGTATCGTTCTCGTCGCGCGCCGAGAACGTCCACGGCTCGCCGTATTCCGCTGCCGGCCTTCCGAGGTCCGCCGTCATGCGTCGAGCATGCTAGACCGTTTTGGTCACTCCGGGGATCGCCACGGGATAGCTGCCATCCGGGAACGGCATCACGCGCGGCTCGGCATCGAAGGCGAATCGCTCGGGGGCGAGCACGATCTGCGAGTTGAGCGCGTCGTCCCAGTCCACCGGCTTGCCGCCATACGTCGCCATGCGACCCATAATGGCAGTGAGGGTGCTGTGAGCTCCGTACTCGACTTCGTTGTACGGATGGTCGTCACGGATCGCGGCCCCCATGTCGGCATGCTCGATGCGGTACGGGAACTCGTGTCGCCCGTGTCGATCGTAACGCCACTCGTGCGAGCCTGACTTGATCTTGCTGCCGCTCCCGTCGGTGATGTCGAAGGTCCCTTTGGTGCCGATGGCGTGTTCCGAGACCGAATTCCAGTTGCTCGGCATTTGCCGGCACTGGCTGAACATACGCGTGCCGTCGGCGTATTCGTATTCAACGGCGTGATGGTCGAAGATTTCGCCGTATTTCTTGTCGGTCCGTACCTGGCGACCGCCCATGCCCCAGCACTTCACGGGATGGCCCTTCTTGATCCAGTTGCCGACGTCGAGATTGTGGATGTGCTGCTCGACGATGTGATCCCCGCACAGCCAGACGTAGTAGTACCAGTTGCGAAGCTGGTACTCCATTTCCCCTTTGCACTGCTCACGCGTCTTGCGCGGATCCCACGGAGTGGTCCCGTTCCAGTAGACGCGCATTGCAACCACGTCGCCGATTTCGCCGTTATGAATCCGCTCGATCGACTCGAGATACATTGGCTGATGATGCCGCTGCAGGCCGACGCCGACCTTCAGATTTTTCGCTTTGGCGATTTCGTTGGCCGCCAGGACGCGGCGAACTCCCGGGCCGTCAACGGCCACGGGCTTCTCCATGAAGATATTCTTGCCGGCGTTGACGGCCGCCTCGAAATGGAACGGCCGAAAGCCGGGCGGAGTGGCCAGAATCACGAGGTCGACGTCGCTATTGATCACTTTTTGATAGGCGTCGAAGCCGCTGAAACGATGCGCTTCGTCGACGGCGATCCGCCCGGGATGCGAGCTAAAGGCCGAAGTCACACCGTCCAGTCCCGCGTGCAGCCGGTCCTCGAATACATCTCCGATTGCCACAAGTTTCGTGGCCGGGTTGGCAGTCAGGCAGTCGCCCACCGCTCCACAGCCGCGTCCACCTGCGCCGACGAGGCCGACGCGAATCGTGTCGTTCCCCTTCGCATAGGCCCGAGGTGAGAGCGCGACGCTACTCAACAGGCCTGCGCCGACCGCAACGGTGGTCGACGTCTTCATGAAGTCACGGCGCGACGTGCGTTCATTCTGTGGGAGCGACATGGAAAGACCTTCGGGTGAAATTGAAAAGGAACTTTTTCCTGGCGAGCGGCGGGTGTCACCCCGCCGGTTCTGCGACATCGAGTAGAAAACCGCTTACTTCGTGCGCGGCTCTGCTCGCGATCAATCACTCTTTTATCAAATCCTTCGGCGCCGGTTCCAGGTTCAGCCGTTCGCGCTCCGCCTGATCGGGAACGCGGAGTGGGCGAATCACGCGAAAACCGACAAACCGGGCGTCGGTGAGATACCAAATGCTTTGCGGAATTTGCGGGTCCTGAATTTTCCAATCGGGAATCGAGAATTCACGGGCCGCGCAGCGAGCCTTGGCCGCGTCTTCATCCCAAGAGCCACCCCGCACAATTCGACCGTAGACCTTGGTCGGAAGGTCCAACGGCTCGAACACCGGCTGGGGTTTCTTGGCCAACTCTGCGTAGAAATCAGGCCGATACTGGTCGAGCACCCACTCTGAGACGTTGCCGTGGATGTCGTAAAGGCCCCAGCGATTTGGCTTCTTCTTGCCGACCTTGTGGTAATGCTCGCTCGAGTTCTTGTCGTACCACGCGTATTCGCCCAGTTTGGACGGATCATCGCCGAAGAAATACGGGGTCTCACTTCCCGCGCGGCACGCGTATTCCCACTCGGCTTCGGTTGGCAAGCGGTAATAACGGCCCGTCTTTTCACTCAGCCACTTGCAGTACATTTTCGCCGCCAACTGGGTCATGCAGATGGCCGGAAAGCCGTCGTGCCCCATGTCGAACGTCATGTCGGTATAGGGCTTGGTCGGACGAGTGACGGCGTCGGCCACCGCGTCGCGCGGGCTGGCCTTTTGGCGCGTGACTTTGCGACGTTGAACATCGAGCCCGTAGGTCCAGAGGTCGTATTCGTCCCAGGTCACTTCGCACTTGCCCATCCAGAAGGGCTCGATCTTCACCTTATGTTGGGGACCCTCGTCGGGTTTGCGACCCTTCTCCGAGGGTGGGCTACCCATCACGAACTGACCACCGGGGATCGGGACCATGTCAAACGCGACGTCGGTTCCCGCGATTTGCTGCTTGTAGCCCTGCATCTGCTTCTCAGACAGCGCGGTCCCTTTATCCTGGGCCTCAGCAGCTGATAACACAGAAGTGCAGATTGAAAGGCCAATCACCCAGGCCGCGACGACGCTCACTTGCCCCGGACGACGGCCGGGCACTAACTTCGACATAGACAAACGACTTTCCGTGAGACGGTTTTCGGGGCCCCGCTGTTACGGGAGCAACTAAGACGCACGCCCTTCAGTCAAACTGGCACGCCGCGGCCACTCTGCTTGTGGTGGGAAGCATCCTCTCGGCAGGGTCGACGGCAGGCGGGATGGAGCGTTTGGAGTACCGGCAAGTCCTGATGGGAGTGCCGGTTCGCATCTTAGTATATGCCCACGATAGAGAGGCCGCAAACGCCGCGATGCACACGGCCTTCGATCGAATTCGCCAGCTCAACCTGATCTTCAGCGACTACGACGAAGACAGCGAAATCTCCCGCCTCACTCGCAACTATACGCCCGGACAAGCCGTTCCCGTGAGCGTCGAGTTGGCGACCGTGTTGGCCGCGTCGCTCGAAGTGTCGCGGCAATCGGAGGGGGCCTTCGACGTGACGGTCGGGCCGCTCGTCCGTCTGTGGCGCGCGTCGCGGCGGACGAAACGTTTGCCCAGTGCGAACGACTTGGCCGCAGCCAAGCAGCGCGTCGGATACAAAGCTGTGCATCTTGATCTGAAACGTCGCGTGGTGACGTTCGATAAACCGGGGATGCAGCTCGACTTTGGTGGCATCGTCAAGGGTTATGCGGCCGACGAAGCTCGAGCCGTGCTGAAGTCGCACGGTCTCAAACAAACGTTGGTTGGCCTCTCGGGCGACATCTCCGTCGGCGATCCGCCTCCCGGCGAACCGGGCTGGAAAATCGGCGTGGCCGGAACGGAGCTACCCGAAGAGGAACCGAAGGATTTCGTCTGGCTGACGAATAGGGCCGTTTCGACTGCAGGAGACGCGTTTCAGTTTGTCGAAATCGACGGCAAGCGCTATTCGCACCTGGTCGATCCGAAGACGGGCTTGGGCATCACGCGACGGGTGAGCGTGACGGTGATCGCGCCGACCGGCCTGCTGTCGGATGGACTGGACTCGGCGGCCGCGATCCTCGGGCCGGAAAAGGGAATCAAACTGCTGCAATCCGCGCCCGGGGTGAGCGCGCGGTATATCGAGATCACGAAAGAGGGTCCACGGACTTTCGAGACCGGCGACTTTGCGCGCTATCGCGTTGCACGGCCGCCATCGCAAACTCCGTGAAAAAGAGTACGCACTTGCCGACTGAGTACGATGCCATCCTGATTGTCGGTTTCGGCGGGCCCCAGCGGCGCGAAGACGTCCTTCCGTTTCTGGAAAACGTCACCCGCGGCCGCAACATTCCCCGCGAGCGATTGTTAGGCGTCGCCGAGCATTACTACCACTTCGGGGGCAAGAGCCCGATCAACGACCAGGTTCGCGAACTGATCGGCGCGCTGCGACCGGTGCTGCAGGCGCGCGGCATTATCCTGCCGATAAGTTGGGGCAACCGCAATTGGCATCCTTTCCTGGCCGACACCATGCGGGAGTTGACGTCTGCCGGGGCCAAACGCGTGCTGGCGCTGGTGCTGGCCGCGTACAGTTCGTACTCGAGTTGTCGCCAGTATCGCGAAGATATCGAACGCGCGCGAGCCGTAGTGGGCGATAAGGCTCCGGCCGTCGACAAAATCCGCGTTTTCTTCAATCATCCGGGTTTCATCGCGGCGAATGCAGACCACTTGCGCGAGGCCTTGGACAAGATCCCCAGCGAGCGCCGCTCGAGCGCACACGTTGCGTTCACGGCTCACAGCATTCCAATATCGATGGCGCAAACGTCGCGCTACGCCGAGCAACTGAAGGAAGCCTGCCGTCTCGTTTGCGAGCGCTTGGAAATCCCCGAGTCGCGTTGGGCCCTCGCCTATCAGAGCCGTAGCGGACGTCCGGGTGATCCCTGGCTCGAGCCCGACATTTGTGACCATTTGGCGGCGCTTCATGCGAACGGCGTGAGCGACGTGGCACTGCTGCCGATCGGCTTTCTCTCCGATCATCTGGAGGTGCTGTACGACCTCGACATCGAAGCTCGCGAAAAAAGCGAAAAGCTGGGACTGAACCTCGTCCGCGCGGCAACGGTCGGCACGCATCCCCAGTTTGTGGCCGGATTGGCGGATCTGATCGAAGAGCGACTCAATCCGTCGTCCTCCCGGCCCGCGCTTGGTGCGTTGGGGGCCTGGCCCGACGTTTGTCCGGCCGACTGTTGCCCGGCTCCGCGGCGCGGTTGACTTCGTTGGCCGAGCGTCGGTGTATCTACCCGGTCACTCGGATCCGATAGGAATCGCTAAAAAACCAGCGGGCCGCGGTCTGATTCCCTGCGGCGAAACCACGCGGTATTCTACTTTGAGTGGGATCGGGCTCGCCGACCCCTGTTGGTGTTCGCGCCATACCAGTGTTCGGGCGGAGAAGTCGACGATGAGCAGTTTTCGAGGCGATCGGAGCTTGATGTTGTCCCTCTTGTTGGCTGGCGGAGCGGGCGTGCTCTGTATCGGAGAGACGGCCGCAGCGCCTCCGCCGCCTTCCGCTCCGGAGGCGGGGCAAGCACCTGCGGGCCTGCACCGATTGCCGGCAAGGCTGGTTGAGTCGACGGCCCAATCCCCCAGCTACAAACAGCAACAGGACGTGGTGTTCGGGGAAGCCGACGGTGTCGGATTGCCGATGGACATTTTCACGCCCGTCGGCAAACGAAACGGCCTCGCTGTGATCGACGTCGTCTCGGGTGCTTGGTACACGGATCGCGGCAAGATCCGCGACCATGAGCGCGGGCAATTCTTCCAGATCTTTTGCCAACACGGTTACACGGTCTTTGCGATTCGACCAGGCTCGCGTTCCCGGTTTAGCGCGCCCGAGATGGTGCAGAATCTGCGCAAGGGTATTCACTGGGTGCGCGACCATTCGGCCGAATTCGGTATCGATCCCGACCACATGGCGATCTGCGGGGCGTCGGCCGGCGGTCACCTCGCTTGCCTCACGTTGGTCACCCCCGACGTCGGAAAGGACAAAAAGGTCATTCAGCCGTTCGCCGCCGCGATTATCTTTTTCCCACCGACCGACTTTGTCGAATGGGGCGGCTATCCGATCGATTACTCGAAAGACAACGAATGGGGCAAGCTCGTTCGCAGCCTGGCGGTCTCTCGGTCGGAGCGGCTCAAACAGCCTTTGACCAAGCAGGAGTTGGCCGAGCGCGTCCGCAAAATCTCGCCCGCGCGGCTCGTTGAGTCGAAGTTGCCCCCGATGCTGATCATCCACGGCGACACCGATCCGCTCGTGCCGCTGCAACAGTCACAGGTCTTCATCGAGAAGGTTAAAGCCGCGGGGGGCGACGCGCAGTTGATCGTCAAGCAAGGCGGAGGCCACCCGTGGCCGACGATTCACGAAGAAGTGGGTGTCATGGCCGACTGGCTCGACAAACACCTGTCTTCGACGACTGTGCCCGAGCTGAAATCGCCGCCTGCGCCCCGCAAAAGCAAAAGTACGTATGAGCAGCATCAAGACGTGGTCTTCGCCGAAGACGACGGGTCGGTGATGGTGATGGACGTCTTCACGCCGACGGGCCCCAAGAATGGGCTCGGCATGATCGACATCGCGTCCGGCTCTTGGCACTCCGACCGAGGCAAGATTCGCGATCATGCGCGAGCCCGAGTGTATGACATCTTTTGCGGCCACGGTTACACGGTCTTTGCGATGCGGCCCGGCTCGATCACGAAGTACTCGATCCCCGAAATGGTCCGGCATCTGCGCGCAGGAACCCGCTGGGTCCGCGCCCATGCTGCCGACTATGGAATCGATCCGAACAATCTAGGGATCACTGGCGGTTCGGCGGGTGGGCATCTCGCCGCGCTCACCGTTATTTCGACGCCGCCCGATGCCGCGGGCAAGGTCGATCAACCGTTCAAAGCGGTTGGCATTTTCTTCCCGCCGACCGACTTCCTGCACTATCGCGGCACCACGGCCGACTTCGGAAAGGACGACCGAGCAGCTCGGATGGTGCGAGAGCTTGTCGGTGACAATCGCGAGAACACGGCTCAGAAAGTCGATCCGGCCAAATTGACCGAGATGGCGCGCAAAATCTCTCCCGCGCTGCTGGTCGACCGGAAACAGCCGCCGTTCCTCGTCATTCACGGCGACGCTGATCCGCTGGTCCCGCTGCATCAATCCGAAATCCTGATCGAGGCTCTGAAGAAGGCGGGCGGGCAGGCCGAACTCATCGTCAAACCCGGCGGCGGTCACCCATGGCTGACGATCAACGAAGAGGTCAAAGTCATGGCTGACTGGTTCGACAAGGAACTGAAGGCTCCGCACGCTCACTAGGACGGATCGCTGGTAACCTGGTCAGTCGACGACAGGAAGGAGTCGCAAGACATTCATGGACAGCTCGCTTACAGAGCACGGCTTTCTGCCGCCGACCGACCCGCTCCGGACGTTCCCGAGCGATAGCCCGCTCGCCGCGCTCGACGAGATCGGCCACGACTTGCCCAGCCTGGTTCTAGATTCCGGCTTTCGCGAGCGGGCTCGTCGGTTCGAGATCCCCGCCTGGAACGAACCAGACGATCCGGCCGTCGCTCTGCCGCAATTGCGATTGTGCTACGTCCGGCTGGGCTTTTTGGCGTCGGCGTACATCAATCAGGTCGGCGAGCCGCCGGTGACTGTGCTGCCGCGAAATCTCGCCGTGCCTCTGTGTGACGTCTGCCGCCGGCTGTCACGCCCACAGATTCTGAGCTACGACGGATACGCGCTCTACAACTGGAAACGGTTCGATCCGTCTGGCCCGATCGCGCTGGGCAACATCGATACGATACAGAACTTTGTCCACCTTTATGACGAACATTGGTTCATCCTGGTGCACGTCGAGATCGAACAGATCGCAGCCCAGCTTTTGGCTGGCGTCGCGCTCGCGGCCCAAGGCATTGCCCGACGCGACTCGGGCACAGTCAACCAGGCACTGCAGAAAGTCGGCCAGAGCGTGCGGCAACAAATCGCCGTCCTGCGTCGTATCCCCGAGAAGATGGATCCCGCTCTCTACTACAAGACCTTCCGCCCGTACATCCGCTTCTTCGAGCATGTGGTCTTCGAGGGCGTCGACACGAGGCCAATGGACTTTCGAGGAGAAACCGGAGCACAAAGCAGCATCATGCCCACGCTGGTGGCGCTGATGAAGATTCCGCATCGGCCGTCGCTCTTAACCAATCATTTGGCCGATATGCAGAATTTCATGCCGCACGAACATCGTCAGTTAATTGCCGAGGTGCAAAACTTAGGCGACTTGCGACCGCTCGCCGACAAAGAACTCTACAACGAAGTGCTCGAAGCGATGGCCGTCTTTCGCGAGGTGCATTACGGCTGGGCCGAAGAGTACATCAACCGACGGGTGGCTGATCCCCGAGGAACGGGCGGCACGCCGTATATGCAGTGGCTTGGCCAACTGATCGCCGAAACGCGGGCCCATAAAATCGCCTAGTGACGATCGCCGGCCGCATGCTGCTGTTTCACATCCGCGCAAGTCTTTGCACATCGCCTTGTTTCGGTCGAAAATCGCACTTAGAATGAGCGATGTTGACGCAAAAGTGTCAGGCGAGCGCTCCAGCCTGACCGTCGGCCGACCCGCTGTCTGCCATCGAAGCCCTTCAGATCCCCGAAACGCGGAGAAAGTGTTGATGGTCGCCCGGCGTGAGTTTTTCCCCCACGTCATCGAAATGAACCACCAAGCGCGGCGCAGGCTCGGCTGCTGCGTCTACCTCGTACACGACCAATCGCAGTGGATGTTGATTGACAT
>Ga0210393_10001201_pt1 | contig 22037 bp, 26 predicted proteins | sample IncBWC27OmetaG_FD_160068 | JGI IMG/M metagenome (GOLD analysis project Ga0210393, IMG submission 160068) | Forest soil microbial communities from Barre Woods Harvard Forest LTER site, Petersham, Massachusetts, United States - Inc-BW-C-27-O ... | reverse complement strand
CTACGAAGGCATGTCGAACGGAATTGTAATAAGGGGTGAGCGGCCCGACACATAGGTGACAGTTTGTACCGGACACATGGGTGACACTTTTTCCCTTTAGGGGAGGGAGTGATGCCTTGGAAGGAGTGTTCGGTTATGGATGAACGTGTTCGTTTTGTGGCGCGCTTGCTGGACGGGGAGAAGATGGTCGCGCTCTGTCGCGAGTTCGCCATCTCGCGCAAAACCGGTTACAAAATCTTTGACCGCTACAAGGAATACGGTCTGGAAGCTCTGACCGACCGTTCCCGCCGGCCCTGGCGTTACGCCAACCAACTGCCTCAGCAGGTGGAGGCCGCCATTCTGAATCTCAAACGGGAAAAGCCCTACTGGGGCGCGCGCAAGATCCGCGAACGCTTGCTGCGTCGCTTTTCCTGTGAGGTGAAGGTTCCGGCGCGCAGCACCATCCACGCCGTGCTCGATCGCCACGGCCTGGTCCAACGCCGAGGGCGCCGACGCCATCATGCTCAGGGCACGCCCTTGTCTCTGGGGCAAAAGCCCAACGAGCTGTGGTGCACCGACTACAAAGGGGAGTTCCTGTTGGGCAACAAAAAATACTGTTACCCGCTGACCGTCACCGATCATGCCTCGCGCTATCTGCTCCTCTGTGAAGCCCTGGAATCTACCTGTGAAGCTCTTGCTTTTACGGCCTTTGCACGCTTATTCAAAGAGCGCGGCCTGCCCACTAGCATCCGTTCGGACAACGGCGTGCCCTTCGCCTCGCCCAACTCTCTGTTCAACCTCTCCAAGCTCTCGGTCTGGTGGTTGCGCCTGGGCATCACCATCGAACGCATCCAGCCCGGTCATCCGCAGCAGAATGGCCGGCATGAACGCATGCACCTCACGCTCAAAACGCAAACCACGCGCCCCGCGGGCGGGAACAGCCTGCAGCAGCAGAGCAAATTCGATGATTTTCTCGAAGAGTTCAACAACGAGCGGCCTCATGAGGCCTTAGACATGAAGTGCCCCGCGGATGTCTACACTCCCGCCATCCGCCGCTATCGCGGCCTGTCAGAACTTGCTTATCCGTTTCACGACCACACCATCCACGTCACCCACTGTGGGCGTATTTGTCTGCACCGCAAAAAAATTAATCTCAGCACGGTCTTTGCGGGACAAGCGGTCGGAATCAAAGAAGTGGAAGAAGGTATTTGGCTGGTCAGCTTTATGGAGTACGATCTCGGCTACATCGATCTGGAGGAAAAAACTCTGCAACCCCTCGGCAACCCTTTTGGCCCAAAAGTGTTACCGATGTAGCCGGTACGTTCTGTTACCTATGTGTCCGGGTCGGACCCTTCTGATTCTGGCGGAGGAGGAGGGATTCGAACCCCCGAGACCCTTTCGAGTCTAACGGTTTTCAAGACCGCCGGTTTCAACCGCTCACCCACTCCTCCGTTTGTAAGTATAACGTGCTACTGCTCTTAGTGGGATTTTTGGTGACACTTTTGACCCCTGTTGCTGCATTTTGGTGCAGGGTGTCACCAAATTGTCACCAAAACCTTCAAGTTTTGCGACCGCATTCCGTTTGGAATCGAGATTTGTATGCGTGTAGCGCATGGTTGTAACGACAGTCGAATGCCCGAGCAACTGCTGGACTGTCACTATGTCCACTCCTCGGTTCACTAGACGCGAAGCGAACGTGTGCCGCAGCTTGTGCCACGTTACACCTTCGATTCCGGCTTTTCGGCATGCGAGAGCAAGCCCTGCACCGAGATCAACAAACGGTTTTCCGGTCACGTGGTTGTAGAAAATGAACTCGTTCTTTCGTCCCATTGCCCAGGCGTCCAAGACACGACGTGCGTCTGAGTTAAGTGGCACGGTCCGAATCTTGTGAGTCTTGTGGGCAAAGATCGAGAGAAGCCCTTTTTCCAAATCCACGCCTTCCCAGCGTAGAGAAAGAATCTCCCCGATCCGCAATCCCGTATTCAGGTCAAAAGTCACGATGTCCTGAATGTACGGAGTTGCCTGTTCTAGGAGCTTTCGCTCTTCTTCCTCGGTGAGGATACGGAAACCAATGTTCATTTCCTGGAAGAACTTCACTTTCCGAACGGGATTTGAACTCAGGTACAGATCCCAATCCATTGCGAGATGGAACATTCGCTTGAGAAGAGCCAGCTCGCGGTTTACGGTCGAACCGGACACCTGCTTCCTTCTGTGGAGTTTATAGTCTTCGATGTCAGCGGCGATGACTTCGCTGAACTGACGTTCGCTGCCAAAGAAGTTGGCCAGGTGCTCAAACATTTGTTGATCTCTTAACCAGGACCGTTTGTTAGCCCTCGCATATTCCATGTACCGTGTGCCGAATTCCCCGAAAGTAATTTTCGCAGGGCGTTTGTATATGCCCCGGATAATCTCCGACTTTCGGAGGGCCAAAAGAGCTTCGGCGTCACGCCTACTTGAACTATGCGAGGACTCCTGGACGCGATTTTTATTCGAATCGTAAAAATCAATCCAGTACTTTTCCCCTCGTTTGAATACTCCCACTGGCGGCTTCCTTTCTACCCTTTGCCAGCCGCGCTTCTATTTTAGCAAGCAGTGGCGCCGTGTCTCCTAGACATTGTTTGCTTGCCCGCGGCCTTCCACACGGTTCTCTTTCACGAATTCTCTCAGGTCAGTGGTATCAAACCGCACCGCCCGGCCGAGCTTCACGAATGAAATCCTTCGCTGCCACACCCAGCCGTAAAGCGTTGAAACAGATACGGCCAATAATCTTGCGGCCTCATTGACGCTTACAAGACATTCTTCCGCTGCCGGTTGCCGAGGCCATAAGTCCCGCTCTCCGGTGGCGCGGGGTGGGGAACGGTCTTCCGCCCCACTTTTTCTCCCGCTAGCCTTAGCCGCGTCCTTGGATTCGGCACGGAACAATTCGCGTTCCGCTGCTGGTGCGGAAGCCGGCGATGGTTCGTCCCCACGCGATTTCATCGGCACCCTCGAAGCCTCCCACGGCAACGAGCTCAGGGAAGGATGCGACTTATGCTGCCGCGCGGGCTCGGTCTGGCTGCCCGCAGCGACTTGGGTCCGCCTGGGTTTCATATTTCCTGTTTTGGTTTTGGCTCGGGACTGCGCTGCGTTCGGCTCTCCGTTCTGCTGCCCATCGGAGCGTTTGATTGCCCCCGCACCTCAAGTGCGCAACGTCGAAAAGCCGCAGAGGACTACAGCAATGAGCCCGTACCGCAACGAAGTGTTATCTCGCCCAAAAACGTTTGAAAGTATTGACTTTCTTGAGTCTGAGATCAAATTTGTAGGCATTTTCTAGCGCCGTGGCCTTGCAGGTGCGGTCTTCGCTAGTGCTTCATTTGCCGTAAAGTTACTCGGGGGCCGATTGTTTCGGAGGATCGAAGAAAGTTTTTCCGCTTGATTGCAGACCTTTTGACTCATCTTTCCGCTCATGCGACATTTGCGGGTATGCCAAGGCTGCGTGCTCTCGTGATTCCCTCAGTAGGGGTGTCAAACTGAGTTTTTTTTACTAATGCGATCTTTCATGACTAACTTCGTTTGAAAACCGTTCTGACAAATACTTAGGCGAGGGAGCCCGGACTGGATCTTGCGCCAGCGGCCCCCACGCCGTCGACCGGAGTGACCAGGTAATGCGCATGCGAGCATCCGACACAACTCACGCCTTTGGTTGCCGCCGCAACGGCTGCGGCAAATACCGCTGGTATTCGAAGCAGTTCGCCGGCGCGCGACCAGAACTCGGGCGTGACCGATCGTCCGGCCGAGTCACTGGCTGTGCGTAATAGGTCCGAATCAACGAGGCCATTCACCCCGCGAAGGACAACGCTGTTCTCCAGCGGAGGCCTTCTGCCATGTTCGGCGTTTCCAGGTTCATGCTTCGTGATGAGTAATTGACAGGTGCGACCTGCCCGGAATAACTCGCATCGCACAAGCACAGGAGCCACTACCACTGCATGAACTCCGTTCACTCCGATGGCATCGATTGGATGCAGATACGGCAATGGCTCACCATCCGGCCCACAGAACGTAACGTACCGGCCGAAGTCCCTCACGGCACCTCCGGATTCGATCCCTCGCACCACATAGCGTTTCGCCAGGTGCTGGTGTTCTAGGCTCACTTGGGATTGTGCAAAAATGCCGACCTCAGTCAAACGTCGCAACACCCGCCTCGACAAAGTAAGCCCGCGACGCGCCAAAGCTTGCTGATCCGCCATCTGCCACCTCTTCATGCGGATTGCCGAACGGGGATGGGACAACCCACCGCTCGACGAATCATTTCTTTGTCGCAGCCCGCCCAGCACAGGTACTTACGCGGGTCTTCGATGGAGATCGCCAGGTTGTCGCCACTTCGATCCTGACCGGTTTCGGCACAGGACGGACACTGCGTAACGTAATTCCTGCCAACCTTGCGAACCTTGCCTACGTGATCGAGGATTCGAAACTCGTGACCGGATGCGCGAACGAAAGGAACAGACTGGTCCGCCGAGAGGCGTTTCCTCTCAAACTCAGGTGGCATGATTTTTCCCACAATGAAGCTCTGCAGTTGCCCCTCGAATGCCTGGTCCACTTTGTCGAGTTCGTCGATTAACAATACGCAAGGCTTCAACTTGTGCCGGAGCGCCCGCAACAGTGGACCTTCGGCAAAGAAATCGAGAGAGTTCAGCCGGTTTCGGATGCCATCCCAGTCCTGGCCCAAGGATTCCTTTTGCGTTTCCAGAAAGAGCCGCAGTAAAGACTCATCAAACTTACCGATAGCCTTCTCTTCCGTGATTCCTTCGTAGCATTGCAGGCGCTCCACGGTGGTATCAGCGGCAGCCGCAACCGCGTAGGCAAGCTCTGTTTTTCCGCACCCCGGCGGGCCTTCTACCAAGAGCGGTTTCTGCATCTTGGCGGCCAGATAGACCACCTGAAGCGTCACGGGATCGACCACGTACTTTGCGTCACGGAGCCCTGCGGCGAGTTCTCCGGCCGATCGAAACACAGTTCTCACCTCCGCTGCGGGGCGGAACATATCGCAAAACCTTCGGACACGCACTTTACTGAGATGACCCATCTGCGCGCGCCGTCAGGAAATGCCAGCTTCCTTCGATTGCTTGCTTGGCACGGACCGCGCCGTTTATTGGGCCCGCCAGGAGACTGAACTCGGTTGGAACAAAAGGTGATAAGACGCCTTAAAGAGGGTTCTCAGAAATCCTCTGAAGAGCTACTCTCGCTTCTTACGGATTTTTTAGCCAATTGAATCTTTCATGGCTAACTTCGATCATGGTCCCTCCGAATGGGTTTGGGAAAGATCTTGTGACCGACGTTCTCTCGCAGCTCACCATCCAAGCGCACGTGTGCGAAGGACGTGAAAACAATTTTTTGCCAATTGCCTACTTCATGGCTAACTTTGGCTCTCGGTTGTCATGCGAGGCTTAAACATGCCCGGATGCAAACTCATTCCAAACCCGCACGCCAGGAAAAAGATTCCGCCAATTGCATATTTCATGGCTAACAGCGGCATGGACTTGCGATTCATACTCAACCGTCATCCCCCTGCCTGAAACTTGTCCGGGAAACTTGGTTCTGCCGCTACCACCTGGGCACCGCAACGAATTTCTTGGCAATTTCATACTTCATGACTAACGTTCTCGGCCGTTTCTTTCCGCACTCCTTCAGGAGATTTGACAATCTGGTGATTCTCCCCTAGAACCCAGCGTGTGCACGACGCTCAAGAGCTAAATGACGCTTGCGTTCAGGAGCTGATCGACCGCCAACTGCCTGATGGTGGTTGGCCTTTCAGCGCAGGTACGGCGCAATCGGCCGTCGAACCCACGGCCTTGGTCCTCTTAGCGCTGCCGTCCAATGCGGTCCGCGAACGGGGCGCAGCTTTCCGGTTTCTACTTCGCAGTCAGAACGCAAACGGCAGCTGGCCAGCCTTCACCGGTGACGACGCAGAAGGGTCTGGACTTACGGGGCTTGCTCTCCTCGCTGTTAACCGCTGTGGTGCCCAAGGGATAGCGGGCCATAGAGCCGTTGGGTGGCTCCTACAAACGAAAGGCTGGGAGTCACATTGGCTATGGAAATGGAAGTTTCGAACCAGCGATCGTCGCGTCCGCTTTAATCCTGACAAGTTTGGCTGGCCCTGGATCCCGGAGACGGTTAGCTGGGTGGTTCCGACTGCCTATTCACTCCTGGCCCTGAAGTATGTCCGTGGCAGTTCACAACAGGACTTCGTACAGCTTCGTATCCGGCGCGGCGTAGAAATGCTGTACGACCGAATTTGCCCTGACGGAGGTTGGAACGCTGGCAACGGCCTGGTGTACGGATCTCCGCTCGCCCCTCATCCCGATGCAACGGCCCTAGCTCTTCTCTCTCTATTGAGTGAGCCTCCGAACGATCTCATAATGGCGAGCCTTAACTGGCTCGAACAACGCGCCGAGACTTGCTTCGCCGCTTGGAGCCTTGCCTGGACGATCCTCGCCCTCGACGCCTTCAGGCGCCCCGCGGAACTGTTGACTCTCCGGCTCTGCTCTCTTGTTGATCCCGTCAAGGTTAAGGATTGTGCGACTCTCGCCGTCGTTTTGCTCGCGATCCGCCGTGCCGCGGGGGGCAGCGCATTTCGAGTGGCTCATGAAACCTGATCGAAGGACATTCTTGACCGCCTCGCTTGGCCTTGCTGCCAGCGCCTCCACTAACGCACTGCTGAACCGTCCCAAGTACCACGCGACTCGGAGGCAGCCGCGCTCCCGCGTTGCGATTCTCAGGGCTGAATCCTATTCTCACAACCTGGAAAATATGCTGTATTCCGGGTTGGAGCTATTTCACCTGGACCTTCGTGGGAAGACTGTCCTACTCAAACCGAACCTCGTCGATTACATACCCGGCAACCACATCAACACTCATCCTCTCCTGGTCACCGCTGCGGTCGAGTGCTTCCGCCGCCTCGGCGCAAAGATCGTGCTGGTGGGTGAAGGCCCTGGCCACCAGAGAGACACGGAGCTAGTCCTAGTCGAGAGCGGCTTCAGGGAAGAACTGCGGCAAGCGAAAGTTCCTTTTGTTGACCTAAATCGCGACGATTTGGTTTTGACACCCCTGCTTGCGACTTATTCAGGCACGCAACGGCTTTGGCTGCCGCGGACCGCGCTGGAGGCCGACTTCGTCGTTTCCATGCCCAAAGTGAAGACGCACCACTGGTCGGGAGTCACTCTCAGCATGAAAAACATGTTCGGGGTTGTACCAGGAGCGAAGTACGGCTGGCCAAAGAACATTCTTCATTGGAAAGGAATTCAGGAAAGCATCCTGGATGTGTGTGCCACAGTGCCGATTCATTTCGTGATTGCCGATGCAATTGTGGCAATGGAAGGAAACGGACCGCTGAACGGACATCCGCGGCCACTCAACCGACTTGTCCTGGCCGATGATCCGGTGGCGGCGGATGCCACCTGTGCGAGGCTGATGGGACTTGACGCGACCAGGATCACGCACGTTCGAATCGGAGCGCAGTTTCTCGGTAACGCCTCTACCGGACGGATCGATCAGGTCGCGGAGGCAGTGCGCGCGCCAGCCAATCCGTTTGAGGTAGTCCCTGAATTTGAGCATCTACGCGTGACGGGTTCCGCCCAACGAGATTCCTGACATGAAAGTCACCACAAAAAAGACAGCGGATTGTTCCCCGCGAGCCACGACGCTTGCTGCAGAAACGGATGGAACGAGCGGTCCTGAGCGAGCGAAGGTCGTCCTCGAAAAGCACACTCGCTCGAGGCTTCCGTCTACGCTCGAAGGAAGCGCCGCTTTGAGTTACGCGGACATCGGCTTCTTTTTCTTTTTCGTCTTTTTCCTAGCCATGATGTGCCGCATTGGAGTTCGCCTGCAAGTACTCAGTCAGACCAGGCTCGGCAAGCCGGCTGTCCCCTTCCAGATCACGCTTTCCTTGTCTCTAATCAGCTCGTTGTATGCAATCGTACGGCTCCCGCACGGACGCGGTGTCTGGACGTTTCTGGGATGATGTTGTCGCCTTGTTGGGAGGAATCGGCCTTGGGATTGTGGTCGACCTCATTGCCCATGCCACGACTCCAACCACTCGCGTGATCCACCTATGGAACTTGATTTTACTCGACGGGTTGCTCGGACCAATTATCGAAGGGTCTTTTTTTCGTGGTTGCTTGCTTCCTGTCGTTGCCCGCACGACTGGGCCGGCTATCAGCCTCGCAGTCACGGGGCACTCTTCGCAACACTCCACGCGATCAGCACGTTGTGCAGTGGCTTTGCTTCTTGGTCACGGGGATCGCGTTTGGATGGATCCGAATCAAATTGGGCTCTACCGCGGCATCGACTCTGATGCACGCGATATACAATGCGACTCTGTTCTTGTGCCAAGCCTCGTAGACGACAGAGGCGGCCTGAATTGGTCCAGATGAGTCTGCGAGGCGTCAGTTCACCGCGACGCGCCTTCTTTGTCCCACTTGAACCTGTTATCGATTCTCTGTAGCCTCGGGAAGCTCACGCCGTTCGGCGCCCGATTTCCAAAGTGGCGGGTGCAACGTGCAATCGATCAAATGAAGACAGCGAAGTTTTCCAATCTCGAAAGAAGAGTCGGGCACAGTGCCAATCGTCGAGCCCATCGGCAACTACTGCGGGTTCCCTGGGACCGCTTCCGCAAAGCGTACGAGGAATACACCCGTTGGCAGGCATTCGTGCTCTGGGCCCGCGCCATTGTTGAATTGGAAGGTAGTACTCCTTCCTGGCTTGAAGCAATTCTGCGAAAGCGTTGTCCAGGATTCACGGAAGAAGTAGCTCGGTCAGAGAAGCCGGAACTGCTGGGTCTCCAATTGCTTCCTTGGGTTCAGAACCAAGTCTTCGGGTCTGCAAAACAGGCGGGCTGGCTCGATGCGCTCGTGTTCTATGGATTCCGCGACACCCGCTCCCAGGGATACTGGACGTATTGGGAACATTGCGACAGCGAATGGAAGAAACGACGGCCAGCGGCAACTCCCACCTTTGTTCAGTGGCGGCGTTCAGCCTTGAACTGGAAACTCCAAGGCGATATCAGCTATGCCGCAGTAGCGAAGGCCGTTGAGAGATTCATCGACTTCGAGGCGCTCGTTTACTGGTTGCGCCCACTCTATAAAGGGGCGAAGATCCAATTGCCGCCGCATGTTGCCCTTGAATTGCGTCAAGAATCTCCCAGTTTGCTTACATTTGTGCATAGAGAGACTTCAGGCGCTTACGAAGATAAATCGAGGCGGTGGCAACGCCTGTTCAACTGGGGCAAGGGTCATGTTCTATCGCATGCGAAAAAGGATGGATGGCTTGAGTGTGTCCTGCTGCAGGCGCGCATTCATCCTCGCCACGTGCGCATGGCGGATTACGCTGCGCTCTGCCGCAAATCTCGGCTAGGAAACACTTCGTCTCCTTATCCATCTTTACGCCAATGGCAAACAGATATGGAAGGTTATGTCCGAGCAAGTCGGAAGTGAGGCTTATTAGAGGGTTTTTCGCTGCGAGGAGGAACGAGGAGCCGTGTCCGAAGCTTGGGAAGCTTTAAGTAAAACTCTGAAAGCGCTTGAATTGGTGGCACTTCAGCAGATTTGCAGAGCCTTTTAGTTGGAAAATGAATGGAAAATGAGGCCATGAGGGGCACGCACTCAGGCATCCGTTCATTTTTCGCTCTGATGCCCCAGAATTTCGTGCCGATTTGATGCCTGATTATTCAGCGCGACGAGCGACTTACGTTGGCGCGGAGCCAACGGGTGAACAAAGCCTCGTCAATAGTTCCGGCGGCAAGTCCTAGAACGGCTTGCGTGGCATCTTCTTCAGTTGCCGTAAAACAATGGCCATTTAGTTCGAGGAAGAGTACGCCCACAACAAAAGCAGTTCGCTTGTTCCCGTTGACAAAAGGACGGTTGCGGACTATTCCCACTGTATACGCGGCCGCCATGTCAATGGCGTCAGGAGCGTCACCGTGCGCGTGAAGTTGTTGAGGACGAGCAAGAGCGGACTGAAGGAGCCCTACGTTCCGGACTCCGGCAGCACCACCATTGAGCGCCAGAAGCCGATCATGGAACGCTAGAGCATCGCGCTCGTCAATCCAGACAGGTTCTCTCACTTGGCGAGCGAATGGAGGGTGTTCCGATAGCGGTCAATGATGTTCCCGGCCTTCCTCATTTTTTTCTCGAAGGCAGGATCGTAGGGTGTTAGTTGATAGGCGCCATTCGGCCCCTCGATCAGAAAGAGGCGATCGCCCTCGTCCGCGTGCAGCCGGCTGACGGCTTCCTTTGGCAGGACCACGCCCAGTGAGTTCCCGATCTTACGAACTTTGAGTTCCAGCATGCCGCTCACCTCCTCACACGATCATGTTATAACAATTGTATCAACCTGAATCTGCAATTGCAAGGAGGGGTGGGACGCTGAACCTGTCCCGCTAGAATTGCCGTTTCTTCGGAAGTTGCATTGTTCGAGTTGCTCCGAACGGACAAATTGAGCGCGTGATAGAAATGCCAGCACAGAATATAACCACATGCACATTCGGGGGCCCCGATCTCACGACTCTGTATGTGACCAGCGCATCCGCCGAGGCTCCGCGCGGAGATCGCTTGGCTGGGAGCCTGTTCGCGATTCAAACAAAAATAAAGGGACAGCCAGAGAATTGCTTCCGCTTTTTCGGTGACAAATAGTCGGTGCAGCTTGGCGCGGTGACTTCCGTTGAAGAACGATGAGTTCGACGGCATCGGGCGCCACTCCGCTGGGTACATTATTGCAAGGAGCGGAGTCCGTCAGTAGTAGTGTTTTGAATGAACACAGGAATGCCAAAATGTGCGAGTAACAAAGATGCGAAAATACCTTCATAGGTTGTCATGCGCACAGTAAAACGCTAATCTAGCGCAGCTCAAAAACCTAATCCCGAACATACTTCGCTTGACGCAGGGCTTCATTCTAAAAGTGGATACCCTGCACTCGCTCAAAAAGGGGCACGAGTATAAGCCATTGAAAATTACTCGACTCAAGACAGCGGTCGTAGAAGCAAATTTTGACTGGACATTTGTGCGCGTCGAGACTGACGAGGGAATCAGCGGTCTCGGTGAGTGTTTTTTTGCGCCAGGCCTTACATCGATTTTGCGCTCGCTCGAGCCGCTACTCCTTGGTGAAGACCCTCGAGACGTTCATCGCCTGTTTCGCAAACTTCGGTTAGCCACTTCGGGAGCCGGCTCCAGCGCAGGCATCATTTATAACGCGATCAGCGGAATTGAGGCGGCGCTCTGGGACCTGCTCGGCCAATCCTTGGGTGTGCCCATTCATCGACTACTTGGAGGAAAGTTTCGGGACAAAGTTCGTATTTATGCCGATTGCCATGGCAGCGAGGCGCTGGAGTGCCTGGACGAGGTATTGCGTTCCCGCCCCGCTCGTTGGTTGTCGAATGAGGGCACGCACGTGGCGAAAGATTATTTCGGCGCAGGCAGTGATGAGTCAGCGTCAACGCCAGAGGAATACAAGCAGCGCGCCCTGGAAAAAAAAGCGGAGGGATTTACAGCGCTGAAATTTGACCTCGATGTTCCGGGCACATATGCAGCCGATCCGCATTCGCGAGCGCTCAATAATCGTGCGATCGATCACGCGGTGAATTTAATTGGGGCGGTTCGCGAGGCAGTTGGCATTGAAACGGAGATCGCGGTCGATTGCCACTGGCGGTATAGTGCCAGCGACGTCATTAGAGTGGCGCACGAGTTGGAACCATTTCGGCTGTTGTGGCTTGAGGATCCCGTTCCACCCGACAGCGTCGCAGCACTAATGGAGGTGAGCGCGAAGGTTCGAGTGCCGATCGCAACGGGTGAAAATCTCTTCCTGTTTGAGGGTTTTGAGGAAATCATAGCCAAACACGCTCTCAGCATCGTTACTCCCGATCTGCAAAAGGTCGGTGGATTGGCTATCGCCCAAAGGATTGCACATTTTGCGGACGTACATACGATGCCTGTTGCCCCACACAACATCAGTAGTCCGGTTGGCACGCTTTTATCAGCTCACTTCTGTGCAGCAATTCCAAACTTTCTTGCGCTGGAGTTCCATGGTTCTGACGTTCCGTTCTGGAATGAACTAATAGAAGGGTTACGGAAACCAATTATTCAGGATGGATTCATTCGTGTCCCCGAAAAGCCTGGCCTCGGCGTCACACTAAACGAGGAAGTAGCTCATCGTCACGCGCGCAAAGGCGAACCATTTTTTGAATGAACGGATGGCAATCCACTCGATAGGCGGCGTGTGCTAGGCTGCGATTCAAGAAAATAGATTAGGGCACGGAGAATAATGAGCGAGACGAAATTGTGGAAGTCAGACGACGAACTTTTTTCGATCATCCAGCGTGAGCTGTTTACATGTGTCGTCGGCGACGTAATGGATAAAATCGATCTTCAGCACCAGTTTTTGCCGCCACAGATTCAGCCCCTTCGCCAAGACATGGTCGTGATCGGGCGGGCCATGCCGGTTCTGTCCGTGGATGTGTTTGTTGAACGAATCGCCGGCAGCGCCAATAAACTGATGGACAAGTCTTTCGGGTTGATGCTGGAAGCGCTTGATGACCTCCGGAAGAACGAAGTGTATGTAAACACGGGATCCTCACCACGAAACGCGCTGTGGGGCGAATTGATGAGCACGCGGGCGCGCAAACTCGGGAGTCGCGGTGCCGTGTTGAACGGATACGTCAGAGATACAAAGCCAATTCTCGAGATGGGCTTCCCAACATTTGGATTTGGTTCTTACGGACAGGATTCCGCGCCGCGCTACAAAGTGGTCGATTTCCGGCTTCCCGTGGAGATTGGAGCCGTGCGGGTTCGTCCCGGAGACATTCTGGTTGGCGATATTGACGGAGTGTTAGTGGTTCCGGCCGAAGCTGAAGAAGAAGTGTTCACGCAAGCGTTGGAGAAAGTTCGAGGCGAAAAACTGGTACGGAAAGCCATCGAGGCGGGAAGCAGTGCGGTGGAAGCGTTTGCAAAGTACGGAATCATGTAGGCATCAGAGGTGTGGTTTCCGGCTGGCTATGGAACCAAGTCATCCTGCAATTCGGAGACTGAAAGGAATGCAATTGCCATGATCAGCATCGATCTGTCTGGAAGGACGATTCTGATCACTGGGGCTCTAGGTGCGATTGCTGAGCAGGTGGTGCGGCGGCTGGCTGAGGCTGGGGCGACTCTTGTGCTCACCGACATCAAACCTGAAATGCAAGCGAAAAGAACTCTGGATGAATGGAAAATTTCGCCTAGTGCTTACATTTATGCTGAGGCTGATATTACCGATTCCAAGCAAGTCGAGACGGTGGTCAAAAAGGCCTTCGACAAGTATCCAGATATGGATACGGTAATTGGCCACGCAGGCGGTTGCGGACTACATCCATTCGCGACCACCTCGGAAGCCGAGTACGAGCGCATTTTTCGCTTCAATTATTTTGCGCAGACGTATCTGGGACGTGCTGTGCTTGCCCGGTGGGTGGAGAGAAAAATTAACGGCCACCTGATTTTTACTTCGTCATACGTCGCACGAATGCCGCACACCTTAATCCCTTCATACTCCTCAGCCAAAGCCGCGTTGGAAAATTTTGCGCGCAGTCTGGCGCTTGAATATGCGCTGGCCGGTATTCGCGTGAACGTAATTTCGCCAGGGAACGTAGCTGCAGGCAGTTCGCTCAAGGTATTTGACGAAGACCCGGCTTACCGGGAGTTTGTTCTGCGAGTCTCGCTGGGGCGAAGGAACAGTCCCGAATCCATCGCGGATGCATTTGTATTTCTTTGTTCGCCGTTGGCGAGCGAGATCAACGGACAGGTTCTCAGTCCGGATTACGGAGCGGGGATAGGAAACCGGCTATGAAGATTGGCCTTGGACCGTATCGGCATGTGTTGACGCGCGGTTATGTCGATTTCGCTCGGCAGGCTGGCTGCACTCACGCACAACACCACGATACTAAGACCTATACGGGTTGAATATCTCCATGGCGAACTCCCAAAAGCCGCGGGCGCGCTGATACATCAGAGCCCTGAAGTTTTTTGGATCGTCGATCCGCCATGCCTCCGGGGTGCTGAACCAGTATGCAGTTTCCTCGTTCCTCCACGTTTGGTAATAAACGCCCCAGGCCGCCAGCAAGGCCTCGGCCTGCAGGGCGCCGTCGTTCCGCTCTTTCCCACAGTGGTACATATTGGCGGCAGCACAGTACGAAACCCCAGTCCAGACTTCAAATTGATGCAGATATTCACTGTCGCCAACACCAGGCAGGGAATCAGGATGAACCGCATTCGCGACGCCGACATTGCCGACACCGTTTCCACTGCTGTCTTTCAACGCAAGAACACCGCGCTTGAATAACTGGTGGTAGTGGGATGCCATGCGTTCCGGAGTCAGCACCGAGGGCAGTCCCGTAACATCGACATAGCGTTGCCCCACCATCGAATCGCCCATCAGGTCATCGTTGTGCTGATTGTACTGATAATAGTTGTACTGTGTGTTCCAGAATTGCTTTTCCGCACTGGTGCGGGCTTTGTTTAGCAACTCGCCGATCTCCTTCGCAAGAGCATTGTCTTCCCGCCGCTGGGCAACAGCTTGCATCATTTCCAGCGCACCCAGCCAAAGTACCGCGTTGAATAGCTTATTCTCAACGTACTCGGAGCTTTTCATCTCGCTAAGCCCATCGCCATCGAGGTCGGTCGTGATTTGGTAGCGGTAGCTCCGAACCATGGCTGGCCAGACTTCTTTTAGAAACGCATCGTCTTTGGTTTTATGCCAGTAGGCATAGCACTGCTGAATGAACTTGGGTGAAAGCTCAGACCATGGCGTGGTGATGCGCCCCTTGATGCCACGCGGGCTTTGGTTATAGTCCCGGCCATAGCCGTCGTAGGCAAAGAGGGGGTCGCCGTAAACCGCGCCAGCATCATGCGGGCAACTGCCGTCCGGGGAATCCATGACAAAGTCCCTGAACAACAGCAGTGTGGCACGCTCCTGTTGCGGCCAAAGATCGCGGTTGCTGCGCGCCGGGTGATGACGGACATCAAAAGACTCGGCAAATGCATACTCCTGGCACTCCATCACGAACGAGATGTGCTGTCCTGGCCGATTGCCGAATTGTTTGGGTTTGGTGATACAACCGTTCTCCCAGAAAGAGCCGCCAAAAGTACTGTAATAAAGTTCATTGAGAGCGGCTTGCTTCACCCATTCCGGGTGTTCCCCATTTTGGATGATGGGTGCCTGCCAGCCATCGACTGCGGCGAGCCACTCGTCGCGATGCAGCAATGCCTCTTCGCAGATGTGGAACGACTGTTCCGGAGCGAAAGGGAACCACTCGGTAAACCTCCTCCACCAACGTGTTCCAGAACCGAACTCCATCTGCGGGAAATACCAGCCAAGAGCAAAAGGCACCGTAACACTTGCGTCGGGATCAAGTTCTACCGCGACACAAAGCGCGCCTGCGGGGGTTTGGCTGGACTGGACGAGGTTCTGATCCGCCAGCATGCCGTCCGCGGCAAAAGCCTTCCAAATATCCGCACCGTCGCCGTTGCCGTCCCACAACGGCGCGTACGTGGACGCGTGATTCGTCGCTATGCACCATTCCGATCCCTCGGTCTCGGTAGAATTGCTCTGGTCATGCGCCTCCATCAGAATCGCGGTCACTCCGCTCTTGGGATTCTTCATGACCCGATTGCTCAATCCGCGCCGCTCCCGCGCATTCTTGCCGGCACCTTGGTCCATGCCCATGGGAGTATTCTGCTGACCGATGTAGGGAGCATTCGGGAAAGTGAACATCAGCGATAACCTGGCCCTAGTTTTGGCTGGATTGTGGACCTTGAATAAAAACAGAGCAACAGGATAGGAGGTCTCGCGATAGTTGTCTTTTATCACTGGGCTGAAGAATTGCATGGAAATGGCGCTTGAAAACCCCTTGTAGGAACACCAACCTTTCGGAAACAGGGCGCAGTACTCGCCCTCGCCGGGTTTCAGTCTTGGCCATGCCGGAAGAACGTCATCCGTCGCCAAAGTTCGCGCATTCACTTTGCCCGCCATCTCTTCGCGCACATGAAATGCGGCCTGAGATTGAAAGCGTTCCTCATATCGGCCAGCTTTCAATTGCCATGGGCCGAAGGAGCCGCACAGGTTATACATGAAGTTCCCGGCGCCGATGCCGCCCAGCGGAATTCCCTTCTTGGTGCGCGCGAGGGTATTCAGGCCGATCAGGTCACCTGAGTCCTTGTCCTTTTCAGGGCGCAATTCGATTTTCGGAAGACTACCGAGGGGCCTCCTCCAGGCACACGATGGAATGGGCCACATCTTCGAATCATCGGCAGGATTTACGGCCGCGACTGTTTCCTGCTCCGGATCGCCTTCTGATACCGGCTTGGCAATCCTGAGCGGACCCGTTGCCGCTAACAGGCCCGCCGCGGACGATGACCTCAGAAAACTGCGCCGGGTAAAGTGCTTCTTATTCATCACGCCCCCAGCAAACGATTGGAATAGCTGCAACAACCCTTAGGTCTACGATCAGGGTTTCCTTCTGTTCAACTCGTTGGACGGCACGGTCAAATTTAAAGCACGAATGTAGCCTGCGTTCGTCTGACAATGAGCGAGACGGACATTTTCAAGCAGGCTTTGGAAGGCAGCCCGAGCATGTTCCAGAGAGGGCCGGGCCGCAATCCGCTTCTCCGCATCTCCAGTATTTCCCGGCATCCTGCCATAGGCAATGATCTCGTCCCAGTAGGCAGGCTTCTGCCATGTTACAAAGGACGACGCGGAGTCCATCTTCTTGTAGGGCCAGAACGCCCAGCCGACCTCGTCTTTCTCCAGTACCTGCACAAAGTCATGAACCCAGGCATCCGTATTCTCGCCGGATTCTCCAAGCCAGATGGGAACATTGTAACGGTTGCGGAAATCAAGATAGGTCTGGATGACCTCTTCGGTCGGCGCGGTCCAGTATTTGTGGAAGGTATACATCAGATTGGAGTCAAAGGGAGCGCCAAAGACGGCGAAGTTGGAGTCCCACTGCGCACCACCCAGGATGATGAGATGGTTAGTATCCGCGGTGCGGATGGCAGCTGTGAGTCTTTTGTAGAGCGGCTCCAACTGGTTGTTGTATTTCTGCAGTGCAGGAAAATGCGGGATCGGTTCGTTGAGCAGGTCGTAGCCCAGAACTGTGGGATTGTCGCGGTAATGCGCGGCGATCCTTTTCCAAACAGCAACGGTCATCGCTTGACTGGCCTCCGACTCATAGAGCCATGGATAACCCCAACTGTCATCGATGTTGGCGCCGGTCTGGCCTCCGGGTGCGCAGTGCAGATCAAGAACGACATGCAAATGGTACTTTTCCGCCCATCCGACGGCGCGATCGAGCAAGGCGAATCCCTCCTCGTTGCCGGGAATAAAGAACTTGTAGTGCAACGGAATACGAATGGAATTCACACCGGTTTGGCTAAGGAAATGAATATCTTCCTCGGTGATATAGGCTTCGCGATACGCTTTCCAGAACCGCGCCGCCTCGGCCGGGCTGATCAACTCATTAAAGAACGTCTCAATCTCACGTGGCGACGCCGGCCCGCCATCTAGACCGAACATATACCCTTCCGGCACCAACCAGTTGCCGATGTTAATGCCCCGCAGTTGCAACGTGTGTCCTTCAGGGTCCACCAGGTACTTTCCACTGGCGTGAACAAAACGGTTTGCTGTGGAGGAAGCGGCGCCAGCCACGGCAGCAGAACCAGTTGCGAACAAGAATGCGAGAACAAATAGTGCGAGTCGTTTCATGAAAGCCTCGGATTGGAAGCAGTATGTCACATGCAAGGTGTAGTGTGATGTCCCAGAAATTTACTTAATAACTTCCAGGCTCTAGGAGCAGCACCATGCCGCCACGCGCTTCTTCGAGCACGAGCCAGCGGTCGTCCGGGCTGTATAGCGGGATGCCGCTGTCATCCCGGTCAAAGAAGCCGAACTCGATGGTCCTGCGCAAAATGCGGCGAACCTGGTCGAGCCCGGTGCGCAGCAGATGTGTCGCTGTCGAGTGCCGCGGCGTATGCGGGCAGACTGTTTTCGTAAGAAGTGACGGCGTACGTGAGCAACTTCCCGCGAGCATCGCATGTGAAATTGTCTAGACAAATCCGAAGATCGGAGCGATAAGAAACGTGAGCATGGTTTTCTCACACAGGATTTCCCGAAGGACATTTATGCAATCGACGCCTCTAGCGACTGCGGGGGCGGTGACTTTTCACCTGGGATTTCCAGCAGCTAACGTAACCTCTCCGAGTCAACGACCGCTCAAAGAGTTTGGGTACGGCGACGTCACACTGAGCAGCGATCTCCACGAGAAACAACTGCAGGACACACACACTGTATTGATGGAACTAAGCGAGGACAGTCTATTCAAAGCATTTCGCCATATGGCTGGGCAGCCAGCGCCGGGCGTGGATCTGGGCGGCTGGTATCACTACAATCCTGACTACGACCCTAACACCGTTGATGTGGTCGGGCTGATCGTGCTGCCACCAGTGTGGCTGCTCCGTATGAATCACCACTGGCTCGTTACCATGTTGCTGACGACGGGCCCTCAAGCGCTCAAGGTTGGAGATGTCCAGACCGGGCTAGAGACTATTGCTGTTCTGCTTCAGCTATCGCTCACCAGAGGGAGTGCCTCTCCTGTTTATCCTGCACATGTGGGTGCTTGTGCCTTTGCTCAAGTCCTATTTCCAGAGCGCCAGAATGAATGGCACGGTCAAATCGAGAGGAGTTAAGAGAGGAAAGGAAGCAAGTGTTGCAGAACCCGCTGCTGCAAAGATTTGGCATAGAACATCCGGTGATCCAGGCCCCAATGGGCGGCGGTCCATCGACGCCGGAACTTGTCGCCGCAGTCTCGAATGCTGGCGGCCTCGGCTCGCTCGGTGCAGCGTATCTAACCCCCGACCAAATCACGGAAGCGATACGCAGAATCAAATCACTTACCGGCAAGCCATTCAACGTGAATCTGTTTGTGGGCGGGTATGAAACAAGGCCGCATGATCCCAAGCCAATGCTCGCCATGATTGCCGAGATCCACGGGGCACTTAAATTGCCCGCGCCAATTCTCCCGCAACTGCCGCCCGATCCGTTCCCCGCACAATTTGATGCAGTGCTGGCTGCTGACCTCCCGATCTTTAGCTTCACGTTCGGAATTCCCAATGCCTACGCGATCGCCAAGCTAAAAGCCCGCCATATCACCGTCATCGGCACCGCAACGACGGTTGAAGAAGCTCGCCTACTGTCAGACGCGGGTGTCGATGCAATTCTCGCTCAGGGTGCCGAGGCTGGCGCGCATCGGGGGACTTTCGCTGGTCCCTTTGAGTCTGCGATGGTCCCGACCTTCACGCTTGTTCCCAGTATTCGCAACGCCGTGTCGCTCCCAGTGATTGCCTCCGGCGGCATCATGGATGGACATGACATCTCGCAAGCCCTTCGACTGGGCGCATCGGCGGCGGCACTTGGGACGGCCTTCCTGACTTGCCCGGAGTCTGGCGCGTCCGAAGCGTACAAGCGAGCAATCCTCGCAGCGCGAACGGACACGACAGTAATCACGCGAGCGTTCTCTGGTCGGCCAGCACGAGGTCTCGCAAACGCCTTCATCACCAGAATGACCGACAAAGAAAAGATGATCCTACCGTACCCCTTGCAGAACATTTTGACCCGCGCCATGCGTACAGCCGCAGCCAGCCGTGGCGACAGTGGCTTTCTTTCATTATGGGCTGGCACAGGAGTGGCCCGCGCCCGCGTCCTGCCAGCAGCAGCCCTCGTCCAACAGTTAGTTGCGGAAATATATGAATCGGGTAATCGGAATTAGTTTTCAAAGAAGCTGGTTTTCGCACAATCGAGGGGGATGGATAAAGGAATCCAATGGTATTTATTTCCGTGACACGTTTGCGAGTTCGGTCTGTTATCTTTCTTCCGCAGTTCTTATGGGACACATTCAAGTCCATGCGCCAGGTGGGGCGCAGCTCTGGTTTTCTCGGCGGCAGGTCTTAGTCAACGCGAAGAACGTCTTTTGGACCATGACGGCCTGGAAAGATGAAGCGGTGATGAATGCCTATCGTACTGGCTTAATTGGTGCGACGAGGCCGCTGTCGTGCATTGGGACCAAGAAACCTCAGAACTTCCTTCTTGGCAAGAGGCACATCGACGCATGGTGGTAGAAGGAAAACCATCCAAGGTCAATTATCCCTCGGCGCTCAGGCGTCGAATCACATTCCAGCGCCAGAACCGAGTCGCATTGAACGAACACTGAAAGCAGCTCCACGCGCGGCTAAAGGTCAATAAATCAGTGAACGCTTCCGGCGCAAAGAATCAAAGGCTTAAGAAAGCGGGAACAAGAATCGACAAAATGCGATAAGCCGCGAGCAGGGCAGCAATGCGTTGTCCGCTGCCGGTCGCTCATCAAGGAACACAGCATGGGTTGGCGGCAGGTAACAATCTGGGCATCATCGGTGACGCATGTGCGGGAGTGAAAGCAAGAGCTGGTGGCAGCGAACATGTAGAAGAGTCTTGGGTGAGACCTTCGCGAATTTGTTTTGGTATGGCTTTCTTCCAGAATATGTGGTTGTCTGGAAATTCAGTTTAAGCGGATACGCGCCCTTGCCGTGAACTCTCGTAGAAAATTCCTGACTCAGGCCGGGGTCCTGGCTGCAGGTACCCTGGGAACTCCTGGCCTCACAACCGGACAGACAAGAAATCAGTTGTCCGCGTCCGAGCCCGTGAGTCTATGCGGCCAATGGTGCTTTCAAGCCGATCCTCGAAACGTTGGCGAGGAGCAACGCTGGCACGAATCCAGTGACTCCTGCAGCGGCTGGAGCAAAGTGTGCGTACCTCATACTTGGCAAGTTAATTCCGCTCTTGCCGAATATCGAGGTATCGCGTGGTACCGTAGAGACTTCTACGCAGCGACCGAATGGCAGACTGCTGCGGTACGGATCGAATTTGAGGCTGTATTTCACACGGCCACGGTTTGGATCAATGGTGAATTGGCCGGCGCGCATGCGCGCAAGGGTTACACCGTGTTCGTGCTTGATATCACCCACCTGCTCCACTGGGGAAAGTCCAACACCATCGCCGTGCGCGTTGACAACGCATTCAGCGACAACATGGTACCCAGGGGACGTTCCAGCGATTGGGCACATGATGGCGGTATCTACCGGCCAGTTCAATTGCTGATCACGCCGAAAACGTTTGTGGACCACGTTGCAGTCGAGGCTTTCCCCGATCTCGCCAGCAGAGACGGGCAGCTCAACATCGTTGGCTATCTCCGAAATACGGATACGAAAACATGGACAGGGCGAGTTTTCTTTCAAATTATCGACGAGGAGACTGGCCTGGCCGTGATGACCGGGTCGGATATTCCGCGCTTCACCATGAAGAGCGGCGCAACCAAGACAACAAAATTTGAGGCTACAATTCCCAACGCGAAGTTGTGGCACTTCGATCACCCGAATCTCTACCGGCTTGTTTTTTCAATCACTGGCGAAGGAGAAACGCATCAACTCACGGTTATATTCGGAGTGCGAAAACTAGAAGCAAAGCCCACCGGGTTTTATTTGAACGGAGAGCGCGTGCGGCTGATGGGTGTCGAGCGCATGGCGGGGAGCGATCCGGAATTTGGAATGGCGGAACCCAGCCAGTGGATCACACACGACCACGACGACTTGAAGAATTTGAATTGCGTCTTTACTCGCGTTCATTGGCCCCAAGATAAGCGGGTTCTCGATTACTGTGACCGACACGGCATTCTCATCCAGAGCGAAATTCCGGCCTGGGGCTACGATACATTTGCCGGCATGGGAGCCGCGCCTAATACGGATATCTTGGAAAACGGATTAGAACAGTTACGAGAAATGATCGCGCGTGACCGCAACCACCCCTCGGTGGTGGTCTGGGGACTTTGCAACGAAATTGGCGGGCAAAATCCCCCGGCCTATCAATTTGCTAAGAATATGTTGGAGGAGGCCAAGAGGCTGGATCCTAACAGGCTTTGTTCCTATGCGTCGAACTCATTAATCGAAACGCCGCAGCGTGACGTAGCCGGACTGATGGAC
>Ga0210393_10001200_pt1 | contig 22047 bp, 20 predicted proteins | sample IncBWC27OmetaG_FD_160068 | JGI IMG/M metagenome (GOLD analysis project Ga0210393, IMG submission 160068) | Forest soil microbial communities from Barre Woods Harvard Forest LTER site, Petersham, Massachusetts, United States - Inc-BW-C-27-O ... | reverse complement strand
ACCGTAACCCGCGTCCTGAACATCAACCCTGCGCGCTGGACCCCCGCCCAAATCCAATCCCTGGAAGATTGGTCCCTGGTCCTAGCCTTGATTCCCAGGCTCTCCCGCTGGACCCAAGACGAGAAAGATCAACTCATCAAAATCATCCGCGCCAAATCCGCGCTCAACGAAATGACCTACCTCCACCAAACACAACATCACGGCCGGCTGCGTACCGAACTTCTCCGCCTTGGCTCGTAACAACTCATGGGGGGACGACCCCTTGCATTCCGCCCATAACAATTGATGCGTGACAGCCGCCTCGGCTGTCACGGCCCGGCGAAGCCGGCCGCAAACTCCATGGAACACGCGCTATACTTTTATCAAGGTTGCACCCATGGTTACTGAAGCACTTGAATCTCGCCTCAAAATTCTGGAAGACGAAATCCGGCGTCTGACCAACCTCGCCGCTCAAACCCCGGAAAAAGACCAGCAGGAGAATCACTGGCGTATGGCCAAAGACTTGCAGGGCGAAGCTCGAGAGTTGCGCCTGCAGATCGCAAAGAATTCAGACTCCGCCGGCCAAGATGTCGCTCCGCCATCTTGATCCACCAGCGCTGATCTGCACATGTCCCCGATCCTTCTTTACGACGGCGTCTGCGGCCTCTGCAACCGCTTCGTTCAGTTCATCCTCCGTCGCGATAGCAATGCCACTTTCCGTTTCGCGTCGCTGCAGAGCGATCTCGCTTCCCGCGTTCTCGCCCGCCATAACCTCAATCCGAGTGCTCTCGATACGCTCTACGTCGTCGTTAATTCTGGCGCTATGAATTCAGCCGAGCTCCTGCTCGGCCGTTCCGACGCGGCCCTCTTCGTCCTCAACCACCTGTCAGCCCCGTGGCCGGCCGCCGCATTCCTGCTGCAGCGTCTGCCTAAATTCCTCCGCGACTCCGCTTACAACAGCGTCGCCCGCCACCGCTATCGCATCTTCGGCCGCTTCGATGCGTGCCCTCTACCTCGTCCTCAAGACCGAAGTCGCTTCCTCGATCTCTAGCCCTTACAAATCCCGCGGCCCACTCTCTATCTCGCTGCCTTCCGGAGCTTCATTCAATAATTCATGCAAGTCCAACCGCCGCGTGTACATTTCCAACTTCCCGTCGGCGCTTCGAGGCCACTTTTCCTTAGGCTTGTCGCAATACAACTCAACTCCATTTTCATCGGGATCATTCAAGTAAATCGACTCGCTCACTCCATGGTCCGCCGCACCTTGCAGTGGAATCTTCGCTGCCAGCACTCGCTGCAAAGCCTTAGCCAGCGCCGCTCGCGTGGGATAAATAATCGCAGTATGATAAAGCCCCGTCGAGCTCAGCGGCGGCGGCGAACCTCCCAGACTCTCCCAGGTATTCAACGCAATGTGATGGTGATATCCGCCCGCAGATAAAAATACCGCCTCATCTCCATACCACTGCATAATTTCCATCCCGAGCACGTCCGCATAAAATCGCAATGCCCGTTGCAGATCGGCAACTTTCAAATGCACATGCCCGATCCGCGCCTGCGGATCGATTACGTACGGTGCACCTATTGCTGGATGTTTCTTCTGCACAGTCATCTCTAAGCTCCTCAGGTAAATCTCCTAGGATGAATTCGACGCAAAAAAAGCGGGCCTTGGCCTTGACTCCATCGCGCCACGTTCTATGATGAAGCTAACGCTCCTCCCTAGGGCAGGGGACAACCCAACCAACAACCTTTAATACAGACTGGAGGAAGTCCCCATGAAACTGAACGATAGCATTTCGACCTACGACGTTGCCGAAGCTCTACAGGGCGAGACCGGCAAGTTCGAAGTAACCAGCCCCAACGGAGAACGCTATTTCGTTACGTGCCAGCCCGGGCACTCCATAATCAGTCTGGAGTGGGCCGGTTCTGAGCCGAACCTGCAACCCTTCCTCGTGCGCAAAGTAGCTCAACCCATCGCGTCGGAGGGTCGTTCCAAAAGATCCGTGGCTGCCTAGTATTTTTGGCAACCCGAGAACCCAGCCCGGCCCCGATCAGGCCGGGCTTTTCATTTCTTCGGCCTCTCCTGTATAACATCGATCTAATATGCACTCTCTGTCGGGACGTAGCCGCCGAGAACCCCCCCCAAAATGCGAGGAATTCGTTTCTTTGCGGCGGGCGGTTATCAAGGACGATCGCGATGAGATTCGAATTAGAATGGCCTTCCTCGCGAAGAAATATCCGATTACCGTCGGCCAACCGCATCCTGCTGCCTAAGCGATCACGACAGCCCACTACCGGCAGTCGGAAATGTTTGCACCTCCGCCGCTCTCCGTGCTAAATTCCTCCTCACCTTCCCCAAGGTCCCTGTTGTCGTACGCCAAGTTCAGTTCGCTCGTTTATCCTACGAATTTTCCCCCGGAGGCTTCTGGATGCGCGGCACTTACTTACTCTTCGTTATTTTCCTCACCATGATTCTCGCCATCAGCGCCTCCGCCAGCAGTCCCAGCGAAAAGAATATTTACAACTTTCAATGGGGAAATGATGGCGCGGATCCGTCAGGCGACCTCGTCGCCGATAGCGCAGGCAATCTTTACGGCACAACCATCGCCGGCGGCGGGGCCACGGCCTGCCAAAACGGTGGCACTCAGGTCGAAGGTTGCGGCACGATCTTCGAACTCTCGCCTCCCACCGCAGGCCACGGAACCTGGACCGAAACTGTCCTCTATCGCTTTCAAGGTGGCACTGACGGCTCCTATCCCAACAGCGGCCTGGTCCTGGATTCTTCCGGAAATCTCTACGGCATCGCCACCGGCAACTCGACGATTTGCATCTGCGATGTGATTTACGAACTCAGTCCTCAGTCGGATGGAACCTGGGTGCAATCCGCCCTCTACACAACTTATTACCCCACAAATTTCGAGCCCATCGGTGCTCTCGCTCTCGACGCTGCGGGCAACCTCTACGGCGTCACTTCGCCCACGAACAACTGCGGCGCAGTCTTCGAATTGTCACCTCCAGTCGCTGGCGGCACACCCTGGATCGAAACTCTGATCTTCCAGTTTCCCAGCACCAGAAACGCGAATGACCTTTGCGGTCCTATCGGGCCCGTCGTTCTCGACAAATCTGGCAACGTCTACGGCACAACTCAAGGGGTTACTGGAGGGGCCACCACGGGCTCGGTCTACAAGCTCAAGCCGCCTGCCGTTCCAGGCCAACCTTGGACTATCTCCGTCCTTCACGATTTCGCCGGAGGCGACGACGGATTCCAGCCCGAAGCGGGTGTCATCTTTCACAACGGCATGAATCTCTATGGCACAACCTTCTGGGGCGGCACCAACAAAGCAGGCACTGTTTTCGAACTCACGCCTCCGGCCGCTGGCCAAACGGGCTGGGTCAAAACGACGATCTTCAATTTCGATCCCTCGACGTCCGGGCAGGGGCCCTATCGCATCGTAGCTGATAAAGCCGGGAATCTCTTCGGCGCGACTCGCTTCTCCGTCGGCGGTGGTGGCGGCGAGATCTTCGAACTCTCTCCTCCATCCACGCAAGGCTCTCCATGGACGGAAACCACGCTTTACAGTTGGACATGCGACTGCGCTCCCACTGGTGTCATCTTCGACAAAGGAGTCGCACTTTATGGAGTGGGTGCCGGCGGCACGAACAATGACGGCACAGTTATAGCGCTGATCCCGTAGATTTCGCAGGCGAGCGCGGCATCTGTTCCTAATGCCTCGCCCGCTCCTCCGCCAACGCCGGACTTTCCTTCAACCGCTCCGGAAAACTCTGCTCGTAACTCGCCAGCCCCGGACAAATAAAATGGTGTGTGCGCGTGAACCCGAACGTCCGCATCTCGTTCATCGCCTCGTCCGCCGTCCAGCCTTCTTCCGCCATCCGATACGCCGCAACCATCATTCCGGTACGATCGTCTCCCAGCCGGCAGTGCACAAAAATCTTCTTGCCTTTATTCTCGTGAACGACTTTCAGAAACGTCGCAAACACTTCATCATGCGGCCACGGACAGTGCCAGGGAATTGCCACATACTTCATCCCTAAACTCTTCACCGTTTTTTCTTCACTAGCATCGTTTGCATGAGTATCCACCACCACAGTCACACCCATCTTTGCCAGCGCTTTTAATCCCGTAGGGTTGAGCAGTCCACCGCGATAAAGCGTAGGCGTAACCTCGCCAAAATTTGGCACGCCTTTTTCCTGTAGCTTGCGTCCGATCGCACGCGTCTTCGGCGACTTCTCCTCCTGATTCTTCGGAGCAGTCGTCTGCGCCGCCACTGCACCCACGAGCGCTATCTGCGCAAATAACACTGCCGCCACCAGGAAAGCCTGGTGAGCAGGGAAGCGTCGGCGCAACGAGAATTTAAGTCTTGAAAAGATTGCAACGGCAGCTCTTAGGAGGTGCTCGACGCACCGCCATCCAGCCGTCACAACCCGCCACCAGGCTGTGTCATCAAACACTGCGGCGTTTTTTCGGAATGTGTTACTTGAGATTTGTCTTTATGAAATTTGCGATCCGGCATCTTCTTGCTTTGATGGCCATTTCCGCAGCCGTGTTGTTTGTGACTGTGCAAACGGCATCCGCGGCCCAGTCGCGACCCATGGGTCCTGGCGCTGGCACGCCGTCCGTCACTTACCAACTTTCCGTAAAGCTGGCCGGAACCTCCACCGGAACTGTCACGAGCGCTCCGGCCGGCATTACCTGCCCTTCCACGTGTATCGCATCTTTCAGCTCTGGCACCACGGTTACACTCAGCCCCACTCCGGGCAAGGGAGCGTACTTTGCCGGATGGTCGGCCCCGTGCAAGGGAACTGGCCCCTGCAAGATCACCATGACGGCCAATCATCTGATCACCGCGACCTTCAACCTCGACCAGAACTCCAGCGTGCTGAATCACATTATCTTCATGGCCCAGGAGAATCGCAGCCTCGATCAATATTTCGGCGCACTCCGTGCCTACTGGAAGGCCAACGGGTTCGCCGACCGCTCCTTTGATGGCCTCCCGCAATTTAACCCCTCCTCCGGCCTCCCTCCGCTCTACGCGCCGCCTCCTACCAATCTGGGATGCGATCCCGCCTTTCCTCCGCCCGCCGATTGCACCGTTGATAGTTCCAGTCCCGTCGTTGCGTCGTATCACCTCATCACGCAATGCACCGAAAACACCAGCCCGTCATGGAACGAGAGCCACGAAGATTGGAATCTCAACAACCCGCTCTCCGCCACGCCCACACTCGATGGCTATGTTTGGACTGCCGCCCATGATGCTCGCAACAACGTCCCAGCTTATTACGACACCAACGGCATCCGCACCATGGGCTACTACGACGAAACCGATCTTAATTATTACTACTTCATGGCTTCGGAGTTTGCCACCTCTGATCGCTGGTTTTCTCCCGCCATGACGCGCACCGAACCCAATCGCGACTACCTGATCGCTGCCACCTCCGGCGGATATGTTTATCCGATTGGTACCGATAGCGGCGACCAATCCCTACTCACCGCCGCCACAATTTTTCAGGAATTACAAACCGCCGGCATCTCCTGGAAAATTTATGTCAACACCACCAACACGGCCTGCGCCTCCAATCCCACCCCGCAATGTCTGCTGACTCTGAGCTATGTGCAGGATTTCTCCTGGGGTCAGACCATCCCCACCAGTTACCCCAACACCATCGCCACGATGACGACCTATTTCTCCGACGTACAAAACGGCACTCTGCCCCAGGTCGCCATCATCGAGCCCGCATCCTCCGCCGGGCTCGACGAACACGGTTCAGATTCCGATCAATATCCCATCGACATTCAACTCGGTGCCAACTATGTTTCCTCGCTCATCAATGCGCTGATGACCAGCGTCTCCTGGAAAGATTCCGCCTTCATCCTTACCTTCGACGAAGGCGGAGGCCTCTACGATCACTACGCTCCCCAACCCGCCGTGAGCCCGGATGGCATCAAGCCCGACGATTTTCTTCCCGGCGACATCTGCTCTCAATCTACCGGAGCCACCTGCGATTTCACTTATACCGGTTACCGCCTGCCGCTGATCGTGGTCTCTCCCTACGCCAAACAACACTACGTCTCGCACACCGTCATGGACTACACCGCCATCCTCCGCTTCATCGAAAATCGCTTCAAGCTCACCCCTCTCAACAAACGCGACGCTGCCCAGAAAAGTATGGCCGAGTTCTTCAACTTCAACATTCCTCCATGGATGACTCCGCCTTCTCCTCCCGCTCAACTCACCAACGGCGCCTGTTACCTGAATCAGCTTCCGTAGCAAGTCCGGGGGCAAGCGTGGGGCGGACACTCTTGTCCGCCTGCCTTTGATGTTGATGTTGTGATCTCGACATTTACTCTTTGGTTTCTACAGGGAAAAAATACAAGCAGTGTGTTCGCCAACGGACATACAACTTCGATCCTGCGCCCTTAAAACTATTCCTGATAGTAGATTGCTCGATCAACTTGCTCGATCAATATGGACGTTAACTCTTCCAACTGCGCGATTTGCTCAAGACCGCTCACCGCCGACGCGGCCGTCACCGACGATCATGGCCGTCCCGTCCACGAAAAATGCTACGCCTTCCTCGTCAAGATGAAAGGAGGCAAAGCCGATGACGCTCACGCTGTCCGCTGTCCCTATTGCGTCGAAGATAAGAAATTCAAACTGATGACCGCCCCAGCCGACGGAGAATTATTCCTTTGCCCCACCTGCGGACACGCCGCCATGCCCGGCCAGCCCTCCTACCGCTGCAACTGCTCCAGGTGCGCCGCACTGGCTTAAGCCGACCTTTGAAGTTATTGTTGCCTTTGCCCATGCCCTATGGGATCGCGAATGCCCATTTCAGGATGTCTGCATTCTGTCCGCCGGACCCCGCGCCCGCGGTGAATCCGATGTACGCCTTCCCAGCATTCAAAGACAATAGTGTGCTGAGGTCGACAACGGTGTGCATCACCGGTACACCATCAATGAAGGTGTTGATACTTCCCGGACTTCCCTCTATATAACTGATCGCCACCGTATGGTTTGCCCCGTCGGACAAGGTAATAGGCAGAACTGAAACCAGGGACAAGTTGCAGTCGGCATGATCGGCGTTGTTGGGCGCGGTTCCGCAACTCTGCGCGCCTACATGGTTGGCGTTGGGATCATCCAGGGTAAAGTTCTGAAAGTCGTCGAACTCAATGGCCAGGCTGTTCTCAATCCCTGCCACGCCGGGCGCCAAACTGTAGCCGAGGTATCCACCGAATCCGCCCAGCGCAGTGGTGTGCGCCGCCGAGTTTTGGATGACGAATGCAAAACCGTCAGCACAACCGATCCCCACACAGCTATTAATGTTGAATTCAAATTCCGCCGTGAATCCCTTGGCGACGGGCACTTGCGGCTGGTACCAGGCTGAACTCGCCTGACCATGGGTGCCCAAGCCATCCATCAGGCGCAGCACAGTGGAAGTCTCAGGAGGCACAGGAACTCCCTGCGCCGCGCTTCCATTCAACACCAGACCGCCCACCGAATCGAAATTCGGATAACTGAAACTTTGTGCGTGAACATGTACCGCTCCCAGGAGAACGCAAGCAGCCAAAAGAAACAGCAAAGAGATTTTCATGGAACACCTTTCGGAGTATCGAATCTAACGGGGCCCGAGAACCGGATCTGCATCAGGAGTTGGCTGATGTCTTACCGTGGAGGAGGCCATCATCATGTCACCAGGAGAAAACACCGTCAAGGGGAAAGAGCGTGATGATGGCAAGCGTCGACGGGCGTTTTGATTCCGAATCGGGCTGAAAGCCCGGTGAGCCTGCTGTCCTCCGCAAAGCCCCGTGTGGGACGGACACTCCTGTCCGTTGCTCTTGACGTTGATCTTGACTTTAACTCCTGATTTTGACTTGACTTGATCTTGACCTTGACCGGGAAGGGCACCGCTTAAGCCGTGCCGAAGAAGACCCCACCTAAGTCAACCCGACTTCAGTCGCTGAGGGACGCTGCCCCCAATTATCGCCACACCCGCCCGCCGAAAACGCGACGGACGGGTGTGGCTTGAGACAGCGCCGACAATAGAGCCAAATGGTCCCTCTCGATGGAAGAGAGTGATTTAGTTTTGCCGAAGCGGCGGCATCGGGAATGCAATGTTATAAGTTGCGGCTCCCACCCCCGTTCCGCCTTGGCACGTGTTCGGTGGTGTCGTGCATACTGTCCGCGTACCTTGACACTCTGCCGCCCAGAACATATAGCCCAGCATCCCAGATGTGGTTCCGGCGCCATTCGGAGCCACCGTTTCAACAAAACTTCCGGTGCTGTTCTGAAGCGATGCGCTGAAGTTGGTGCACTCCGGAGCCGGGTTCCTCCCGGTGACAAGGTACACGCTTCCCGTAAACTTTGCCGGAGCCAGCGGCCCGATCGGAGGGCTGTATTGCGGCTCGCCGTCAACGTGCTCCCGCCAATTTGACTCCGCCGCCGAAGTGCCGGGCTGCTTGTTCGGAACCATGGCGTTGGCATAATCCAAAACCGGGGTTGACGTTTGCAGCCAGTTGGCGGTCGCCTCCTGGGCGAGTCCTATAAGATAGCGATCTCCTGCGGCCAAATCAATCGTCAGGCGCGCCGCGGGATTGGCCCCGGTTGCATCATAGGGAACCTGCGAGCGATATGCATTGATAAACGCCTGCAGCCCGCTGATGTTCGGACTCGAGCTGTTCTCATAATCAATTTCGATTCCCACTCCCAGGCTCTTAGCCACCGCCGCCGCATTCAACCCCAACTGCGTCGCGTTCTGGGTGAGAGCCTGATCCCAATACGTGGTATAGGTCACGCCCCCAATCGAGAGCATTACCCGAATGTTATGCGCCGTGAAGTAGCTCACGATGGCCGAAGTCATTCCAATCGGCACCCCGTTCACCGTCTGCGAATCATTGGTTTTATCCAGAAGCTTGAGCGGCTGCACAAAACTTAAGACGACCAGATTCACCGACGGCAGCCCCGAGCCATCGCCGCGATCGATCATCCAGTGGTTCGCAGTGTCGAAGTCGGTCATATTGCGCACCGTGCTCCATGTGCAGAAGTCGTTGCTGCAATGCCAGGCACCGTAGATTTGAATTTGAGTCTGAGCGTTTGCGGAATGGCCGGCCAAAACCAAAGCTGCCCCGAGAATCAGTGAGAAGATCAATCTCCGTTGCATATGCACCTTCTTTCTTTGTGCGACGGTCTATGAACGCGAGGGCATGCGACAACACCCAATCGCAGAGGAAGCGCTGTAGATTTAAAACGAAGCCTCTGGAAAGTCAACGCGGAAAACCCTTTAGTGACGCAAAATCGATCGTGTAGCTCACGTTTGGAAAACCGCTTCCTGTCAGGGAGATGTAATTCCGAATCGGACTGAGGGTCCGGTGAGAGCCTGCTGTCCTCTGCAAAGCCTGTGTGGGACGGTCACTCCCGTCCGTCGCTCTTGACGTTGATCTTGACTTACGTTGTCATCCTGAGGAAGCGGAGTCGCACGCGAAGCGGGCGACTCCGACGAAGGACCTATGCAACTTCGCCTGTGCAGACGACCTAATCGAGCCCACGTCCTCAGGCTCTAATCACGTTGTGGTGGCTTTTAAAGCTGCACTGTTCTTGGCCTTCGTGAATGACTGAAGAAAACCTTCCAGGAAGGAAAAGAATATGTCTACGGCATATCCCACCAGAAAAGCGATTGCCAGGGGTGAAATAGAGGCTCCTTCCGTGATGGAGAAATTGCCAAACAGGCCGACAACCGCTCCGCAAATGCCTGCGATGAGAAAACGCGCCCAAGTAGCCCTGGACGACGGTGTGAACGTAAGTGTTCTCAATTGCTCCTCGAAGCAGCGCAAAAGATAGGCGCAGGTACCCAACAGAGCATACAAAATGGGGAGCAGGCACGTTGTGATCGCGCCGTAGGAAACCGAAACAAGATCGAGGACGTCCTGGGCGAAGGAGCGAACGTCCTGAAACGTGGTCGTTAGATTATCCAGGGCCTGGGGCATGTTAGGCAGGCCAACCGGGAGCTGAAACTTAGCCTTGAGTATTTGTTGATTAGCTTTGTTTGTCTTTTGCCCCTCGTCACTCAGTTTGCGATTCCACCGGTATTCACCAAAAGGATCGCGTTCGGCCTTAAACACAAACCAATTCAATTGCCGGGCTCGCGCGTCGATTGCGCGGACCGTGGAAGCGTATTGCTGAAGTTGAGTAGTGACATCTCCTTGGTTGAGCCCTTGAGGAAGCTGGGGTTTATCCGGAGTTCCGGCCGAGGGCGCATCGGGCGTCCCCAGTTCCGACCTGAGCTTGACGAGGAGATCGTTGGCGGTAATGATGTCCGCACGAATGGCACTCGATATGGAAGAAGAAACAAAGCCGAGGACCGAAAACAGAGTAATCGGAATGGCCAGGATGAAGGCCCACCATCGTAAGGCGGTTACGGTGGGCTTCGCCAGCTTGTCGGACGATGCTTCCAGAGTTTCAACCGTAACCGGATTCAGATCTGCGGCAAGTTTGGTGAGCGCTGCCAGCAAACTGGCGGATATAGTGTCATCCCATCCGGCACTGGTGGCAGCCTTTGCAACCAAAATGCTGTTTCGAGTGGTTTCATCGACGTTTCTACCGGTCTCCGCCGCGTACACCAGCAGACGCAGCGCATCATCAACGGCTCGGGGAAAATCCGGCAGCGGCTTCCATGCCGGTTTAGTAACCGCGGTATCCGGATCGATCTTTTGCTGGAACCACTTAAAAAGATCCATTTCTGAAACTCCTGCGGAAATCGAGGACCGCTGCCTTGCCGGAAATTCTTCAGGGTCGATGGAAGGCAGTCCTTCAGTCAGATAGTGAGGATCTTCTGGTTTTCGTTTCACGAAGCGGGGCAGAGGCTGACTCTACCCTTACATCGAAGCGATTGGTAACTCAACCTCATCTGACTCTGCAATGAAGACCTTTATGCTCAAGCTCAGCGCCACCCGCCCGTCGAAAACCGCGACGGCCGAGGCGGCCTCAAGTTAAGATAGTGGGCCGGCAGATCGAGCCGTCCGCAGCATCGCGCCCACCCTCGCAAAGGACGCCAGGATGCGCCACCCTCTGCGCTGGTAGCGCAAGCCTGGGCCACCCGCCAACGAGACCCGCTTAGAATGAATCCTTGGGACCGGAATTGGGATTTTCCTTGCATATCTGTACTAAGTGCTTCAGAGCCTTTGCCATGTGCGGGGGGGCGTCGTCCGTTCCCGGCCTGACATAGGAAATCGGTATCCCCTGCATTGTTTGGCAACCCCCTAGAACGTTGCACACTTTCATAGGGAGATACCCGGCTTCGATACGCTTGTTGCTTACAGGAGGGAGCGTGACCATCCGGGTGCTGGTGGTTACCGTACTAAAGGTTCCGACCCCGCCGGCATCGGGCAGTCGAATAAAAACAGATGGGACGTCTCTCCCAGACCCCGGAGCCACCTGTCCAACGTAGTCTTGAACCGGAAGGGGCATTGACCATACGTCAACTACCTTGCCCAGGGGCAACGTGAAGGACAGTGAAGAGGAGGTATCCCCGCTATCGTCATCCTTCGGGTTTATGGGAGTCGTGTCGGCGGTGTGCATGTGGCTTGCGATGCTCAGGTGCACGTCACAGCCGTCGAACTTGATTACGTATGGCGCATCGTCATAGCTGAACGCCAGACCTGCCCCATTGGCAGGCCGCGCGACGGCGGGGAACCCGGAGTCTCCAATATGATCTTGAATCCACTTCTCGGTGTCCTCGAAGGATGGTCCCTTGTCCTTGGGCGGCTCTGCTTCCGCTTGATTCGTCGGCGTCGGTTGAGCAGGTTGATTCTGCGCCATAGCACTCGGGAGTGCTAAAACAAGAAACAGCGGTAGCGATGCTAGCCTCTTCAAGTTCGCCATCCGGATATTTTGCCAGTGCACGCTGGCCCGCGCATGAGTACCGAAGTAATGCGATTGGAAAGAATAGGCCGCCCGTCGGAGTCCCTTGATGTAAACGTAATAACCCCGCTCCCGCACCATAGCCGATCGAGAGGACAGCAGGTTCCTCGCGCGCTTTCAGCGCACTTCGGTATGACAAAATTTTAGGGATTCGTCAGGAACTCATGCAGCGGCAGACGTCAAACCACGCTGTGCAAAATTCCTAAAGGGGAGGGATGTCACTCCGAATCGGGCCGAAGGCCCGGTGAGGAACCTTCTGTTGGCTGGGGATGACCTTAATGATGCGGCCCAGCGCCACTCGCCCGCCGAAAACCGCGACGAAGTGTGCCCGGCAGGTCGAGCCGTCGGCAGCATCGTGCCCACCCTCGCAAAGGGCGCGAGGGTGCGCCACCCTCTGCGCTGGTAGCGCAAGCGTGGGCTACCCGCCTCCCGCCAAATCTTGTCAAGCCCTAAACTTGAACTTTTTTCCGTAACTCATTGCTTCCACTCGATAAAGTAATCCGCAGTCATGTCCCATTCACCCTAGAGAGTGTGATATAATGGATGTATAGAGTGAAGAAAGGCGCAGCCGATTCCCGGCATGCGCCTTTTTTATTTTCCCGGCAATCTGGCGAGAACAAATCTGGCGAGAACGAAGAGCTAAGAACCGCTCCATGTCGAAACCCAAGGGCGCATCCCGCGGACGCAAACTGCGCTCCGCCCAAGCTCCCTCCGTGCCTCTCGCCCACCCCCAAACTCCCTTCGAACGCGAACTCACCACCAAACGCCGCGGAGAAATCTCCGAACTCGCCTTCGCCCTGGCCGCCGCCCGCCACGGCTTCGGCACCGCTCGTCCCTACGGCGACAGCGAACGCTACGACATCATCCTCGACCCATCCCACGTACAATCTGTCATCCCGACCGAAGCGGAGCGAAAGCGAGCGAAGTGGAGAGCCTGCCCTGAGCCTGCCGAAGAGGACCCGCTTTTCGCTCCAACCCGCCCGCGCCTCATCCGCGTCCAGGTCAAGTCCTCCACCCAAATGTTGCAAGGTTTCTACCGCGTCAACGCCCACCGCCGCATTAACGGACGCGCCGTTCCCTACACTCTCGCCGAAATCGATTTCTTCGCCGCCTACGTCATCCCCGAAGATTCCTGGTTCATCTTCCCGCTTTCCCACATCCTCGGCCAAACCTCACTCCTGCTCAACCCCAAACGCCGCCGCAAGCGCCACCCCAACAACCCCTATCGCGAAGCCTGGCACTACCTCCACGAACCCGACGGCCTGGAATTCGCCTGACCCTATTAAAATAAAATGTAGAGCGGGCGCCCCGCCCGCTGCCCTTGACGCTGATCTTGATCTTGCTCCTGCCCATGTGGGTCGGACACTCCTGTCCGACGCCTTTGACCTTGATTTTGACTCTTGTCTTTGCCCCTGATTCTTGATTCTGCACCTACCACCGACGCTTGCAGCACCGTGGAAGAGCGGCGCTTCAGCGCCGCGTAAAGCTCCACAATTCATGCGGGCTTCAGCCCTAGGGTTTTGATTGTGTGGGACCGACACCCGTGTCCGTCGCCTTTGGCGTTGATTTTGATTCTGACCCTGATTTTGACTTTGACCGGGAAGGGCACGACTTAAAGTCGTGCCGAAAAGCTTCCTACTAAATCAGCCCGGCTTTAGCCGCTGAGGGCCGCCTTCTCCGTCGAATTCGCCGCGAGAAATAGGAACGTCCCGTCTAGCTCACGGTCCTGCATACTCAGATCTGCTTATCTGTCTTAGCGATGCCGAGTTCGGACTCGAGCTTATCTAGATCGTGCTTCACCTTCTGGAATCTTTCCTCCGCACGCTGGAAGACATCCCCCGTCAGTCCTATGTCTGCTCTAATCGCATCCCTAAGGACGAAACGGCCTCGGCGTACCCGGTGGAATGAATCGAGGGTCCCGTCGAACTCCCACAATGCCCTCTGAAACGCATATACCGCACCCCGCATTGTCTCTTCCGCCAGCAACCCACCCTTGGAGAATCGCCAAGCCTGCACCTTGTCGGCGAGTTCCTTGGCAACTTCCGGCGTGAAGGTGCCATTTTGCATCCCGCTCAGAGCGACGACTCGAACGTAAGACCAAATCCTCGAATACTCATCAAGCCTGGCGTCCACCAACTTCATGGTGAGATCGCGCGCCAGCTGCTCGCGCCACTGCTGCTGTTCATATGAGAATTTCAGATTCTCAAGCTTGCGCTGCTGCTCGAACTTTTGCTCTTCCAGCTGAAGTTCGCGCTGCGCCTGCTTGTCATGGATTCTGTCGCGCAACAGAGCGTAGGTCGTCTGCCACAGCACTCCCACTAATGCGGCGAGGACCGCGATGGGCGTACCGTGAATAAGCACGTCGATGAATGCCTTGAGATCCATGGTCGTATATATTACTCGCCCGCCCACCGAAAACCGCGACGGACGGGGCGGCCTCAGGTTAAGATAGTCCGGGTAAATGAGGCTCGGGAAAGCGGGCGAGCTCCCATGAATGACACTGAAAAGCTTCGCGCGATAGCAACTTCCATCCTGGAAAAATCCAACGACGACGGAACAGCCAGAAACGCTGGCGAACTTCTTAGACTAGCCGGTAGTGGTTCAGTTTGTTCAAACTGAACCACTACCGACTAGCCGCCGAAATAGACAACCAAAGAGCCGTTGGAGTAGTTTTCGTGACTATGCTTATAGCGAATCCGAGCCGGTTCGGGTTAACGACAGGACGGTGTTGGAAATGAAGATCGTAACCGCTTGAGACGAAAAGCCCCACATCTCGCCAAAAACGCGAGATCGCGTGTATCAGTCGGCAGAGGTGGGCCACCCGCCGCTAATGGAATATAGGGATTGCCCCCAAGCACACGGCTATGGCCAGACCTACGGTCACCAACTCAATCCAAAACCAGTGGATGCGGAGTCGATGCTTCCCATAGGAAACCCAGCACAAGACAACAGACAAAACCAGCAGCGCCTCAACGTCGTCTAGGCGAATCCACGGTTGAATCTCACGGATCATCCACCACTCGCACAGAATCTTCGCCATCAATCCCACGAGAAGGGCCTGCATTGGAATCAGGACCATAGCCGCGAGAGCCTGAACCGGATGCCTCAAGACCACTCCATCAGCGTCTGCCATCTCGCACCTCCGATACTTCCACATTCAGATGGTTCTATGTTGCGGAAAGTTGGCTGCGCCAGCCCCACTCAGCATGAGATGACCTTTCCGGTTGATTGCCAAGCAATTGTGGTGATATGCTCCATGCTTGTACCGCCAAGGCGCAAGCTGCACCAGTGGAAGCTGGAGCGCCTAGGCGAAACCCGTCTGTTAGGCGGAAGAATCCAAACCTGTCTGGTTAAGGAGGCTGTCATGGCATCTGCGCAAGACCCCCTCGTCGAGAAAGTTGAATCCTCGTTTCGCAAACTTTCCACCGTAGCATCTGAACTGAACTTCGTATCAGACGAATTAGGGAAGTGCGTGTCTGAGATGGACGCTGCTTTAAAGAAATTGAATTTGGGAATTGAAGTGTGGGTCGAGATTAGCAGCGGCCAAGATGACATGGGTTTCTGGAGCCGAGAGCTGGGATACCAGAAGATTGGGGGCAAATGGGGTATTGCCCTTCGGACCGTCTCAGGTGTCCACGGCTGTGAGGACGACTCTGACGTCGAAGCATGGCTCTTCAATGATGGACCGCGCTACCTACGACTTGCCTCTATCGAGAAGGTTCCGGAGCTTCTGCAGCAGTTAAGTGCTGAGGGCACCAAGGCAGCTGCCGAAGTCAGCAAAAGACTCACCGACGTGAAAAAAGTGGCCGCTGCCGTTAAGAGATCCGCAGAAGAGCCAATTAAGCGGATCATCGCCCGTGGCGAATTGGCAGCTGCGTTTGAGCAACAGCTGGCTAATCAAGGACAGGAGCAAAAGAAATGACTGCTCCCTCTGTTCTCTCGATTATGCCAAGCAATATCGCAGTCTACTTTTTGATTGCTCTGCTGATTTTCGGAGGGTTGGTTTGGTACGCCCTTCGGACTAAAGGAGACGTTCGAGCAGTGTTCTCGCATGGGAAAACGGTCCTCGAACTGGAGGCAAAAGAGCGACAATTGGCCGGTAGATCGAATAGCCGTCGCTTTCCTCAATAGGAATGGAACGTCGCAGCAACGAAAGGCGCTCGGACTTTTACTATTCTTGCCTTTATGCAAGGACGGTTGTAAGGGACGGACCGAGGATCGCCCCCAGGGTCCCCCGCCTTTACCCCCCACGTCCCCGCATGTTATCCTCACTACTGTCACCAAGATAAATCGAAACTGAGAACAGGAGTGCATCAGGTTAGTGCTAGCCAGAGAGCAAAAGAAATCTGTCATTGACCAGTATCAGACGCACGCGACTGACACCGGGAGTCCGGAGGTTCAGATCGCCATCATCAGTGAACGCATTGGCCAACTGACGGATCACTTCAAAACGCACCAGAAGGACCACGGCTCGCGCCGCGGCCTGCTTATGCTGGTCAGCAAGCGGCGTCGCTTGCTCGACTACCTCAAGAGATACGATTCCGAGCGCTACAAAACTGTCATTGGGAAACTCGGCATCCGCAAATAGATCTGGGTGGCCCATCTTTGCGCTCCTTTTGCGCAAAGCTGGGAAGCGTTAAAGCGTCTACCCTTGGGATTTTTCTTTAGAGTGATCTCTGAAGATAGAATTTCCGGTCAACCAATCTCTAGAGCGCACCGCCTTCCTCTCGAAGCCGGTACAGCATTGAGTCAATTCTCCGTGCGCATTCGTGAAGAGACGTTTGGGGAGTCCTGACTCGGGTTTCAACTCTCATTGGCACCCGCTCATCTGTACTCGATCATTCATGGCCTACGCGCCCGTCAATCTAACGAGCCCGCCTCAACCGGATAGCGCAACCGCGCTCCTGATCAAAATAATTAAAGGATGAATATGAAACCAGAAGTGAGCACCGTCACCGTCGACCTCGCCGGCGGAAAGCAACTTTCATTCGAAACTGGAAAATTGGCCAAACAGGCCCACGGCGCAGCCGTTGTTCGCATGGGCGATAACGTCGTCCTCGCCACCGCTACCGCCAACCCCGATCCCCGCGAAGGCATTGATTTCTTCCCGCTCACCGTCGACTATCGCGAATACACCTACGCCGGCGGACGCTTTCCCGGAGGCTTCATCAAACGCGAAGGCCGCATGAGCGAACGCGAAGTGCTCACCAGCCGCCAGATCGATCGCCCGGTGCGTCCGATGTTTGCCGAGGGATTCAAATGCGAGACTCAGGTCATCGCCTTCGTTCTGTCCGCGGATACGAATAATGATCCGGATGTTCTCGGAATCAACGGAGCCTCCTGCGCGCTTACGATTTCTGATATTCCTTTTCTCGGCCCCATCGGAGCGGTGCGTGTCGGTCAGATTGGCGGACAGTTCATCATCAATCCCACCTACGATGAAATGCGCGAGAGCCTGCTGAATATCATGGTGGTCGGCACCGCCGATGGCATCGTGATGATCGAGTCGGGCGCCAAGGAAGTCAGCGAAGAAGTAGTCGTCGACGCGATTGAGTTCGGGCACACCGAAATCAAAAAGATCTGCGCCGCTATCAACGACCTGCGCAATCGCGCAGGCAAGAAAAAGCGCGAAGTCACACCGCCGGAATTCGATCAGAAATATTACGATCAGCTGAAGAAAAAAGCTGGCGCTGATCTCTCCGATCGTCTGGATACCAAGAAACATCCTAAAGCCGAAAGCTACATGTTGGTCAAAGAGCTGAAGAAAAAGCTGCAGGCGGAAATTCCCGAAGACGATGAGGAAGCTCTCGCGAAGCTGAAAACATATTTCGAGACTCTCCGCGAACGCATCTTCCGTGAGGAAGTGCTCGAGAAAAAACGCCGCCCCGATGCCCGCGCCTTCGACGAAGTCCGCGACATTTGGATCGAAGCAGGCGTCCTGCCCCGAACCCACGGCAGCGCCATCTTCACCCGCGGCGAAACTCAGGCCTTGGTGACGACGACCCTGGGCACCAGCGACGACATGCAGCGCCTCGAAGGCTTCGAAGGCGAAGCCAAAAAACGCTTCATGCTGCACTACAACTTTCCTCCGTTTTCTGTTGGTGAGGTTGCATTTATGCGTGGAGCGGGACGGCGCGAGATTGGGCACGGAGCGCTGGCCGAGCGTGCGCTCTCGGGCGTGCTGCCGACGGAAGAGTCGTGGCCTTATGCTATGCGCGTGGTGTCCGACATTTTGGAGTCGAATGGATCGTCGTCGATGGCGACGGTTTGCGGGGCGTCGTTGTCGCTGATGGATGCGGGCGTTCCATTGAAAGCTCCGGTGGCCGGAGTGGCGATGGGACTGGTGAAGGAAGGCGATCAGTACGCGATCCTCACCGACATTGCGGGCGCGGAAGATCACTATGGCGACATGGATTTCAAAGTTGCCGGCACAAAAGATGGCATCACCGCGCTGCAGATGGATATCAAGGTTGCCGGCATCACTTCGCAGATAATGCGCGAAGCGCTGGCGCAAGCCAAGCGTGGACGGCTGCACATTCTCGGCAAGATGGAAGAAGTAATTACGTCCGGACGCGAGAAGATTTCTGATTTCGCTCCGCGCTTCTATACGGTACAGATTCCGGTCGACAAGATTCGCGATCTGATTGGGCCGGGCGGGAAGATGATTCGCAGCATCGTGGAACAGACCGGAGTCAAGATCGATGTGGAAGATTCTGGACTTGTAAAAGTTGCATCGAGCGATCAGGCGTCGGCGGCGAAGGCGCTGCAGATTATCGGTGACCTGACGGCGACGGCGGAAGTTGGAAAAACCTATCTCGGCAAAGTCACGCGGCTGGCGGATTTCGGAGCGTTCGTCGAGATCATTCCAGGCACTGACGGTCTTCTGCACATCAGCGAAGTGGCGGAGCATCGCATTGCCGATGTCCGCGACGAGTTGAAGGAAGGCGATCAGGTGCTGGTGAAAGTGCTGGCGGTCGAGGGCAATCGCATCCGGTTGTCGCGCAAAGCGATTTTAAAAGAGCAGCGCGCGAAGATGGGCGGCGGCGAAGCGCCGATGGATGGCGCGGGCGGCGGCGAAGCGGAAGCAGTTCCGGCTCCCGCGTTAACTGGCTCGATGGTGATTGAAGGTGGCGGTAATTTTTCGGATGATGAGCCGAACTTCAACCGGGAAGGCGGGCCAGCGCCGGTTAGCAGCGGCGATCGTCCTCATGGAGATCGTCCGCATGGCGGAGATCGTGGTGGACGCGGAGGACGTCCTGGTGGCGGCGGGCGGGATCGTGGCCGCGGCGGGCGTGGCGGACGTCCTGGTGGCGGTGGTGGCCGGGATCGTGGCGGACGCGGCGGGTCGGGCGGGGGAAGGCACTAAACTTCTTCGCCACGGATTTGCACGAATAAAAAGACAAAGGCCGCGATGAAAATCGTGGCCTTTTATTTTTCCGACCAGATATTACCAGAAAGACACCGACGGCGACACATGAAACCTGGTGCTCGACCGCCGGAGATGTTGTTTGGTGAGTTGGCGCCTGCCGCGCAAAACATCGGAGACGATGCTCTCTGTGCCGAAGACGTCAAGTAAATCCCTTTGACGGAGGTTATGGGCTTCCATCAAATGGCGGATGATGGCCGTGGGTTCGGCATCGGGCACGGGATCGTGCTTCGCTTCATATTCCTCCACCAACACCGTGAGTAACGCGATGAGCTTCTTTTCGGCGGGCGTGACCGACTTTTTCGCAGTGAGCTTTTCGAGGCGCTCGATATAGAGGCGGTTCTGCCGCTCTCGGCTGATGACCTCTGCCTTCTCGCGGGAGAGAAGCTCCCCATACGCGGTTGCGGCGGATGTCATTTCTCCCACTCCTTCCTGTCGCATGAGTCAGCAGATGTTTGACGAAGATCATCTGCCAGCCGTATTCGATCTTCACGGCTCGCGACCTTGACTTATGTCACTGTTTAGAGGCGCGGCCCGTGTTTATCAATACGCTGACGGTGTCGGGCCCGTTGTTGGCTACGACGAGGTCTGGAGCTCCGTCGCCATTCAGGTCGGCAACGACCACAAAGTCTGCTCCGTTCCCGGTGGAATAGAACGAATGCCCCACGCCGACCCCTCCTTTTCCGTTACCGACACGAACCTCCACTCCATTGAGCGTCTGATTCGCCAGGGTGAAATCCAGTTCTCCATTGCTCGTGAAAGCACCGAGAGCTATCGACGCGCTGCCCATTTCCGTGCCCCAAGCAGAAGCTAAAGTAAAGGTCCCATCTCCAGTTCCTAAAAAAACCGCTATTCTGTCTGAGTCGATCCCGGCCACCGCTAAATCGGGTTCGCCGTCATTGTTAACATCGCCCACTGCAACGGAAGTGGGTTCTTTTCCGACCAGGTAGCTGTTCCCCTCGGCAAAATTCCCGTCTCCATCGCCGATAAAAATAGTAACTGTGCCGTTGGGTCTTGTACCGCTAGTAACGGCAAAATCTATATTTCCGTCATGGTTAAAATCCGCAAGAGCTAAACCGAGTGGATCAGCGCTGAGCGGGTAGCTTGTCGGGGCTGCAAACGTTCCATCGCCATTACCCAGCAGAACGAGAACGGCGTTGTTGCTGGAGTCCCCAATCACCAAATCCACTTTGTTATCGTGGTTGAGATCGGCTGCAGACAGAACGCAGGAGCAAGTTCCAACCGGAAAGGTCAAAGGCGGCTGAAAGCTTCCATCTCCATTGCCGAACAGAATGCTGACACTTCCAGAGAGATTTCCAATGGCCAAGTCCAGGTTGCCGTCGCTGTTGAAATCACCAACTGCGATGGGTTGCGACGCGCCGCCGGCCTCATAATTCACTGCGGCTCGAAATGTACCATCCCCGTTGCCAAGAAGGATACTCACGGCTTGGGTGCTGTTTGTGTTCACTACCGCTAAATCCGGAATTCCGTCATGGTTGAAGTCTGCGACTGCTGCGGCACGCGGATTTGACGGCCCAACGGGGTAATTAACAGCTCGTTGGAATTGGAGCGCTTTCAGCGTCGAAGTGGCAGAGACTAATAGTAATAGCGTGATGGCGAGATGGCGCGGGGATTTCATTAAAGCGCTCCTGCGAATCGGTTGCGGGCTGTTTGTCGACCGGACGGAGACGCGGTGGGGGACCACGCGGAGTCGAGCGGAAGCGATTCTAGTCGAGATCGGTGAGGGAGTAAATGAGTAAGATCGCGCGTAAGTGACAGCAGGTTCCTCACCGGGCTTGCCGCCCGTTTCGGAATTTCATCCGTTGAAAGGGGCATCAGGTCAATATCCGAGGCGGTTGCATAGGTCCCTCCGGCAGGCTCAGGGCAGGCTCTTTGTAGGGAGTCGCTCTCGATTACGAGCGGCTCCGCTTCCTCAGGATGAAGTCGGAATCGGCACGACTGAACGTCGTGCCCTTCCCGGTCGGAGTCAAAATCAAAACAATCAAAATCACGATCAAAGGCAACGGACAGAGCCTGCCCTGAGCTTGCCGAAGGGAGTGTCTGTCCCGCGCAGGCAATGAGAGAGCAAAATCTGCTCGATGGCATGTGAAACGCGGAAGTCGGCGGAGATCGCTGCTACAGTATTTGCGGTATGCCCGGAGTGAAATGCTCTGTAGCGCATCCGTGGTGCAGTTTCGCCGGAGACGATAAAGCTTGCAGATAGAACACCCGGCTCGTAGGGCGGCGAACAGATGAAATGTGCAGGGATTTGGCACGCAGGTTGCTCCTATCCTTTCAGAGAAAGGACGTTTAAGGTCTCTCGGAGGAATTGATGAAAAAGGAATTGAAGTCTTTCTGGTCTCTCGGCGCACTCGCCATGATATTGGGAGTTGGTGTTTCGCTGAACGCTCAACAAACAACGCCACCCGCAACGACGACAGATCCGGCCGCAACGGCACCGCAGACGCAGTCTAGCGATCCGGCTACAACTCCGACGCAACCCGGCGACCCAACCGCGCAACAGCCGGCGACCACACCGCAAACTCAGACCAACCAGACACCAGAGCAACAGCCGTCACAGTCGGCTCCAGATACGCAGGGGCAGGCCGCGCCCTCCGCAACCGACGCGCAGAGCTTCAGCGGAACCATAGTGAAGGCAGGCGATAAGTACGTTCTGCAGGATGCCGATGCGGGAAAGACCTATGACATCGA